>JAEEGK010000428.1_pt1 | contig 105579 bp, 73 predicted proteins | sample 8958771 | NCBI WGS metagenome assembly JAEEGK01 (sample SAMN16246547, study PRJNA631951) | gut metagenome | biome: gut microbiome; feature: rumen; material: SC-attached | host: Bos | place: Iran: Karaj | collected 2018-10 | reverse complement strand
GAAGAAATCACGATCCAATTTAAACGGATGAGGATGCAGGAGACGGCTGACATGGTGGCGGCAACGCTGAACGAGAAACTGCGGCCGGAGGAGCGGACGGAGAGCTGTCTGGTACTGTCGGACCTGGTGGTCAGGATGGTGACGCACGTGATATGTCATGTGATCGTGGACTATGAGGCGCAGTTGCAGGAGGAACGGCTGTCGGTGGCCAATGCCTTCCTACAGCGGGTGACATCGACACATCTCTGCAACCATAAACTGACCCGCGAGGGAATCACGTTTGAATATAACGGGCAGGCGTTCGACCTGCATGAGGAATATAAGACCATGACGCTGACGCGCTCGGTGTATGAGCATCTGGTGATGTTCTACTTCCTCTTTGCCCACCCCAAGTCGGCAGAGGAGCGCAGCGTGGTGTGGAACTACTGGAAGATCAACAGCAAGAAGAACCTGCTGGACTACGCGGCTGACAACAACGGGACGGCTACTGACGAACAGCGTCAGGTAGAGACGGAGATAGAGGCACTGCGACAGGAGATCTTCGCCACAGAGACGGGCAGGGCCTGCGAGAGACGGCTGGACGAGTGGATGCGCATCGGCAAGCCCACGCAGAACGGCTGTATTGAGTTCTACCGGAAGGACGGGTGGCTGGAGGTGCGGCGCGTGTCGTACAATCAGGCGTGGAAGTATCTCTTCGACAGGGAGGGGATGGCGCTGCTGTACCGTCATCTGAGCATGCACTGCCACCCGATCTACAACGGCCTGCTGCAATACCAGACGCAGGCTGAGAGCGATGAAGGCTATGACGGCATGCCGCTCTATCTGTCGTGCTGCTTCCTGACGCACCTCTGCAAGCTGTTCCTGCGGCTGATCCCCGGCGGCAACAAGATGCTGCGCCAGGCTTTCTCAGAGCAGGAGCGGTTCGTCTTCAACGCGTTGTCGCAATTGCCTGATGAGTGAGGATTTTGAGTATTTCCTGACTTCGGCGGTTTTAACATTTCCGAGGGGGTGACCCACTTGAAACCCCGATAAACAGGGAATTTTGCATGGTGACTTGGGTGACTCAGGAAATTTGTGTACCTTTGCGGCATGTTCCCACGCAAGAAGAGAAACAGAACGGGTACCATCAGTGTTGTGGTGGTTGACAAGAGCCGCGGAGGCTTCAAGGAGGTCAAGAGCTTCGGTGTTGCAAAGACCGAGGAGGAAGCCGACCGTCTGTATGCCAAGGCCTCAGAGTGGGTGCGCAGGTTTGGTGGACAGCAGGAGATTGACTTTGCCCAAAGCAGCATTATACAGCAGGAGTTCCTGGAGTCGGAGCGTGTACTGAACAACATCTCAGCCGTCGTTCTCAACGGTCCCCAGCAGATTCTGAACCAAGTCTACGACAGCATTGGCTTCAACAGGATTAAGGACGAAGTCCTTCGTCATCTGGTCATTTCCCGTATCTGCCAGCCGTTGAGCAAGTCGGCCACGGCAGACTACCTGAAGTCATACTTCCATGAGGATGTCAGCCTTGACCAGATATACCGCTACATGGACAAACTGTACAACAAGCAGCGCGAGCTGGTGCAGCAGATAAGCGTGGAGCACACTCGCAAGATTCTCGGTGGCAACATAGGGCTGATGTTCTACGATGTAACCTCGCTGTACTTTGAGACGGGCATACAGGACGAGTTGCGCACTAACGGATTCTCAAAGGACGGCAAGACGTCAGAGTCCCAGATCATCCTGGGACTGCTTGTCAGCGCGGACGGCTATCCGCTGTCGTACTCAATCTTCAATGGTGCGCAGTATGAGGGACGCACGATGATCCCCATCATAGACGACTTCATCCTGCGTTTCAACATCAAGGACTTTGTGGTGGTGGCCGATTCCGGTCTTCTTAACAAGACCAACGTGGATTTGCTGCGTCAGGCGGGCTACAAGTACATCCTCGGTGCGAGAATCAAGAAGGAGCCTGCTGACATCGTGGAATGGATGCTGGCACAGGAGAAAGTATCAGGCACGTACCATGAATACCACCGAAAGAACGGCGAGAGATTGATTGTCGGCTACTCAGAACAGCGGGCCAAGAAAGACGCCCATAACCGCGAGAAAGGCATTGAGAGGCTGCGTAAGGCATACAGCAGCGGAGTGCTTACCAAGGCATCCATCAACAGACGCGGATATAACAAGTTCCTTACCATCAGCAAGGACGTGCAAGTGGTCATCAACGAGCAGGAGATAGAGAACGATGCCAAGTGGGACGGCCTGAAAGGCTACGTAACCAACACTGACCTTGATGCCGAGCAGGTAGTAGCCCAATATCACAGTCTTTGGTACGTGGAACGGGCATTCCGTGTCACGAAGGGCAATCTGGAGGCAAGGCCGATATTCCACTTCACGGAGAAACGCATTGAGGCGCACATCTGCATCTGCTTCATAGCATACAAGGTCTACAAAGAACTGCAGCGCATCATCGCCCTGCACGGGGGAATCAACCTTAGCGTAGACAAGGTGATTGACATTGCCAAAACCATACCCACCATCAAGCTGAGCCTGCCATATGGCGATACAGAAAGAGTTAAGACGCTATTCCTCACAGAAAAGCATCAGAGGATTAAGCCACTCTTCGACATCAAGGCCATTCTCGACAAGAAGCAAGATTAAATTAACAGGCGCACGTGCGAATAGGGTGACGCATCGCCGAAGTCAGGAGAATGGTCCTGTTAGTTACGAGAATCCCTGGAAATAACCTGATGTAGAGCATCAACTAATCGATAATCCCCTCGCCTGACAGCGGGGGGATTATCAATATATCGTCTTTTTTCTTCCAATTATTTGGATGTTTCAGATTCAACAGAATTCACATTTTAATTGACATCATCGTCCTGTTGTCCCATACGCATGGAGTAAGTCACGTCCTCACCATTGGCAGCACGCTCCTCCTCCTGTGTCTGGTAATGGCTCGCCTTCTCGTTGAGCCACTTGTTATGGGCTTCCTCAATCTCCTTGAGTTTTTCTTCGTATAACTTGTCGCGTTGACCATCCCACGTCTCGTTGAGCTTCTTACGAGCACTCTTCAACTTCTCCAGATCACCTTTTTCCTCACCGACAGACAGCTCAGTGAATTTGACATCGGCCTTCTGATTAGCCATATCCATCTGCATCTTGCACTCATTGTAACAAGTCTTTGCGCCTTCCTTCAATACGTCGTAGCGATTATTATCGACGTCAGGCATCGTCACTAAGATATAGCGCACATTTACTTCCTTCGGTTTACCGTTCTCGTCGGAACTCTCAACCTTCATCGACTCAACCTTCTGTTTGAATTCCGGATGCACGCGCATGATTCCTAAGCCTAAGGTCTCGATATCCTCATCAAAGTTGGGGAATATCATAAAGCTATAGTCATCCTTCTTGGCGATGGTAGTACATTTCTCTAAATTCTGCATCTCACCGTCGATCAACACCTGAATAGGCAGAAGTGACACTTCCTCTGCCTTGACGCAGAGATTCTTCAGACGGTAGGATAGCATTCCACTGTAGTTCGACAGCATCTCGCCTAACTGCTCAAACTCTTTTATAATAGCTCTTTTCATTCTCTTAACTCTTAACTCTTAATTCTCAATTCTCAATCTTCAATTATCAATTCTCTTTCGGAGCGTCTTCGGTCTTGAGCTTGGCACTCAGACTGCCACCGCCTCCACCGCCACCGACAGCCATACCGTCTTCGATGTTCGATGACTTGAAGTGTGAACTGGCCTGGATATCGTCGGCAGATACCTTTGGCGCCTTGAGCTCGCCTTTGACTTCGGCCTTATCGTTGATAGTGGTGGCACCGAACACGTCGGTCTTACTGCCACCCACAGAGACGTTGCCACCGTCGAGTTGGAGCACGGCCTTGCCTTCGTCCTGTTGGGCCTCGAAGGTCTTGTCGGCAAACAGTCCCACCTCTTCTGAAACGGTCTGGAACTTCTTACTCTTGATATCCTTCGACTTCGCGCCCACGTACATCTTCTCTGATACGAGTGTCATGGTGCCACCCTCGGCGAGTTTGTCGTCGGTGAGCTTCTCCTTGTCAACATCCATGGACTTCACATCCACCGCCTTCGCGTTGACGGTAAAGCTACCCGTGGCCTTGCCTTCTTCATCGACAGCGAGGAAGGAAGCCTTCTCGGCACGTACCGATACCTTACCGTCCATGGCGAGGTTCTTCATCTTCACTTCGCCGTCCTTCACCTCGTAGTCGAGGCTCTCCACGGTGAAGGTCTTCGACTTGAAGATCACATCGCCCTCAGCCTTATAGTCACCCTTCTTGAGTTTGCCGTCATCGTCACGCTCAATTTCCATCGGGTTGGTGGTAGCCACCTCGATGGTCTTGGCTGTCATGGTTATCTTACTGTCCTTCGTCAGTTCCTTCTCGATGAGTTTATTCTTGTCGTCCATCTGATAGTCGATGGCTTCCATGTTGATCTCCTTCGACTTGATGTTGACCTTACCTACCACAGGCTGTTGTGTTCCGTCTTCCGAGGGATTGGTTGTGTTCAACTCGATGTTCTGGGCATACACAGCTAACCCGCCATTCTCTACCAGCGCCCCCTTGTCGTCCTTCATCGACATACCGATCATCGGTGTTCTGATGGTGATGCCCGCCTCGGTGTTCGTATGCAGGTTACCGTCACCGTCGACCGTTTCCATGCTGATGTTCTCGGCCTTCATCTTCAAGGAGGCACCAGTGGTGTTGTTCTTGAAGTCATCGCCCGTCGTGATGGTGTCCTTCTCTTCCTCTAAGGCCTTTTTCTTGCGGTTCACCTCTGCCAGTTGTGATACCAGGTGAATAAAGTTCTGGGTCGACTGATACAGAGCCGGCATTACATCGTCCATATCCTCATGGATCTCGGAGATCTCACGGACGCTCACACGTCCCAGGAAGGCATCGTCCTGATTTAGTTTGTTCTCCTCGTCGAGCAGTTTCGACATCTTCTTGAAACAGTCGTCCACGTTCTTCTTCTGGGCAGCCACCTGTTTCTTCAGGTCATCGCTCTGGGTAGAGAGCTCCTTCACCATAGCCTCGATCTGTGTCTTGCGCCCTTCGGCAGAGACAGCCGCCTCGATGTTCAGGCTCTGGTCGGCATGGATGCTGACGCCACCCCTGCCTGCAGATACGGGAACCTGTGAGAAGGCATCCTTGGCGTCGCTACTATGAAGGGTGATGGCACAGGCCTGTGAGATGACCTCCGATGTCTCGCATACCACATTCTCCAGTCCGTCGACACCTGGGTCGACAGCCAACTGTCGGATGCTGGGTGCGCGACTGACGATTTGTCCTGTCTCGCCAACACCTTCCAGATCCACCTCACTGCCCTTGATGATCACCTTTCCCATACCACCGCCCTGAAGTGTACCGCTCTTGTCCACATGGCCGATGATAATCTCCGGTGCAGAGATGACGATGCGTTTCTGATCGTGGTAGTACAAGCCACTCTCTATCTTATTGAAGATATCGGTCTTGATCTGCTGTACCTCCGCCTTTTGCTGGTGAATCTCTTCAAGATCCTTCTCTACGCTCTGTTGGAAATTATCCAATAAGGCTTTCCAGTCGTTAAATATATAATCCATACTACTGATACTTTTCAATTAATAATCTTTGATCGCATCTCTGATTTTCTGCACGAAGGCCACCACCAGCGTCTTTTCTTTATCGCCGAGTGTGGCATCGTCATCGCGCAGGCAATTGTTCTTGGGATCAAGTGGTTTCACTGGGTCAAACGACTGGTTCTTCAGGGCATACGTCTCGCCGTCGGCACCAAAGAGTATCTGTCCTTTCTTGCCATCGCCCCATGAGAAGCGCTCAATGAAGTTATCCCATACAGCAATCTTTTCATACGCATCTTTTGCAGCCCCTTCGATGGCAGCAGCAATGCCTGTAATATCCCTGCCGAGTTTGGGTATACCACTGAGACTGGCCACATAATTATTCCATACATCGGCTTTCATGATGCTGTCGTCCTTGGTGGCATCCGGATCAGCCACTGGCTTATGGGGGACAGATCCTCCCACGGCCTTACGGAAGTCGTCAGTAAAACCGAACTGATCCAGCAGGTTCATCGCTACCACTCGTTTCATAAAGGTCAGATCATTATTCGTCAAGCCCAGATTCGCGGTAATCTCGTCAGTCAGCGCCTTTCTGACATCATTATCCTCAAACTTGTAATACTTTGACTCCACGCAACTCTTGCGACTGAAGGCCGAATTCATCTTCTTCTTGAAGTCCTCAGGAGCCGGTGAGCACACGAACCATGCGAGTTGCTTGCCGATATCGTGCGGATCGAACTCCAGACTCAGAAGTTTGCAGATCTCCTTACGCAGGTTATTCAGATCCTTCAGAGCTGCCTTTCTCAGTTCTTTTCGCTTCTTAACAACTAATTTTTCCTTATCTTCAAACGACGAATGAAGTCTGAACTCTTGCTGATTTCGTTGCCAGCATTGGATTGACATAAGAGCGCCCGAACCATCTTTTACAGGCACCTGATCATCTTTAATCAGTTTATCCTCTTTAAATGCCTCGTATTTACCTTCTTTCCAGAGATCACTCTTCAGCTTGTTGTACAGAGCATCGAAATCAGCCGCATCGTACGACTTTGCTCCGTCATCCTGAACCCACTTGTCGAGCTCTTCCAGATGAGTCTTCAAATCACCTCTCAGTTTGACGCAGTTGTTATATATGGTCTTGTACTTCTGATCAAGTGTATTCACCATAGGACCAATCTTCTCAAAGATCTCCTTCATGGATGAACCCATGTCCAGATGAGGAATCAGACTTCCTGCAGAATACTTAGTGCTCATCTTGTTCTTAAAGCCCTCGTATCTTGTCTTGAAATTAGTATAGCCGTCAGCAGGGATATCGCACGAATTCTTACCTGCCTCTAACTTCAGGAAGCGGTTCGACTTCACCGTCAGGCTACCCTCGACAGGACGCATCACAATATCTACGACAGACCTGACAATCGACAGATCGACGATATTCAAAGCCATCTCTGCCAGTTTCTTTGCCACGATGGCAGGGATATCCAGTAATATCTGTGCAAGCTCGCCCTTGCCGGTTGTCTTCTCCTTCCACAGCTTGTAGTTGACGTTCTTGCCCGAGATAAGTTCCAGGTTGTTGCCTGCCTCGATGGTCACGTTCTTACCCTTGATGGAGATATCGCCGTTAGGAGCAGAGATGCTGATCCCTGTAAAGGCATTGATATTCACATCACCCCAGGGCGAAGAGATATTCACCTCACGGCTGTCAGTAGATCCTGAGATCTTATAGATGCCGTACTTGTCGGAGATCTCGAAGCCACCAGCCATGGCCAGATTGTTTTCCGATTCACTGTACGGATTGCATTCATCTATTTTAGGTATAAAGCCTCCCAGTGTCCCCCACATTGGCAGGAACATACTCGTCAGGAATCTCTGGATGCCACCACTGTCGTCCTCCATCTTGAACACGCGTCCGCCAGGGGTGACACAATGGATATCGGCGTCGGTGCCCTTAGAGACGGCTCCTAACACGTATGGACGTTCCACGTTGCCGTCGATGTAGCCTATCAACACCTTGTCATCCTTATAGTGCTTGCCCATGAACCCCTTCTGACCACCGGCATTGGCAGTATATTTGATCCAGGGTGTTGCCTCCTCCCCTTTCTCATTCCAGTTGAACTTCACCCTCACGCGACCGCCACCGTCGGGGTCTTCAGCATCTTCAACCGTCGCTAACTGAGGATCAGCATACCTCACATGTCCTGCAGGGATCACCGTAGGATAGAACTTCTTGTCAGAGTTGGCAGGCGTCGCTATCACCTCGAATTCCAGGGCCTGGGAGACTGTTCTTGAAGAGATCTCCACCACGATGTATTTCACATTGTTATAGGTGATGATGTTGCCAAGTTTTAATTGTGGGTTGGTGGTGTCGTAGTAGATGTGGAGGGCATCCTTAGCTGCCAGTATCTCCTTTGTCAGGATCTCGCGGTACTTGCTTTCACCGTACTTAGAGTCGAGTTCCGAGAACAGGTTATGGCCATCGTCGTTATCAGGATCCTTATCATCTCCGAAATTGTGCTCACCGAACCGCTCTGGGTAATCCTTCGTGTCAGGGAAATATTTACTGTCGAATTCATCGTTGCTATGATCGACCGCAATCTTCCTCCTGGCGAAATCGAACGTATCGTCAATGAGTTGCCCCACGATGAATGTCGGCAGATTCTTATCGTTCTTGAAGAATCCGGAGATCTTCTTCATGGCCACCTTGTCACCGTCGTCGCCAGGCGAGAAGAGCGTGCCCTTCACCTTCGCGGGACTCTTCCTCAGGGTACTGTCGAGCAGTCCTTTCTCGTCGGCAGCTATACAGTCATATTTCGCCTTATCGTCAATCAGGGGCGTATCGGCCAGGTCCACGTAGGTAATCGTGTTGTAATTTCCAATACCAGCTGTTTTCGTTTCATCATAGCCGATACGCAGCTTCCCGTCCTCATAGTACAAGAACTCACCCCATCTGTTGGCGGTACGCGCCATAAAGTCATAGAAGCTCTCGTTATACTGCACCAGATAGGGGAAGGTATGCTCATAGTTTGTAGAACCTATCGTAAAATACAGATGCTTCATTTTGTCGACATACGATTTTTCGGTGGTAGTGGCATCCCAGGGCGTTATAAAGCTCTTGATCTGAGGAGCCAGGATGTCCTTGACCAGTTTCTTGGCCACGAAGCTATGACAGGCGTGCTGTAGCGTCATCTTCTTGTCGAGGCTGTTGATCTTCAGTGTGACATAAAGGGCGTCTTGCTTATACCGCGGTTGCACGTCGTGAACATAGTAGTCCGTACCGATGGTATAAAGGACATTGTCTGGCTGATCAGATTTCAATGAATACATCTCCACCAGCGACACCTTCTTTCCACTGAACAGACTGACCAGTGTTGGCTTGTCGATGGTCTTAAACTCTTTGATTGCCATCGTGAACTGTATGTCGGCCGTCACCTCCGTAGGCTGGTACATCTTCTTCTTGAAGCTGAAGTCCACCAGATTCAAGGTATATTGGTACTTGCTGTTGCCGACCTGGAAGGTAGTGGAGGCCGTTTCCTTCTCAGTAGAGATCGACAAGTCGCTTGTCTTGGCGACTAATGATTCATTGTCGAAACAGCTGATGCCGTGTAATGTTAGTCTTAGTCTTGCCATAATATAGTTTATTGTATGAATACACTTTTGAAATTATTGTTGGACCCCAAGTAGACCACCGAGCGTGCGAGCACCTTGATCGTCAGTTCAATCTGCGACGTACTGCCGTCCTGGTTGGTCTTTGAGGAATAGGTCTCTTCGATGTGTACCAGGTAGCCGTCCACCACCATACCGTCGTCATAGCCCTTCAGGCGCTGGTTCTCGTTGTATGTGGCATTAAATAGGAAGGAGAGGTTGGTATGCTCGTTTGACACAATCTCCTTATAAAACTTTCGCGCCTGAAGCGGAGAGTTCGCCCGCACGGTGAACTCAAGGACCACGGGTTCGAGGGCCCCGTATATCTCGCCCGCCTCATTACGCTTGTGCTCGCACTCATAGTCGAAATGCTGTACGGTCAGGCAGTGCTCTTTTAGTACGTTCAGGGGGTTATCGAGGAAGTTCTCCATCGTCACCACCACGTTCTTCATGTCTGTTGTATATAGTGTTGCCATAGCTTATATCATTTTAAATTCCACACCTTCTATCTCTATCGAACTGGCAATGATGGCCAACTTGATGAGTCGGCGCTGGGAGCTGTCGATGTCGTATATCTCTGAGAGTTTCAAGCACTTGGCTTCCTCGAAATAGATCACCTGTGGCTCGGCCGTATTCTGCATCGAGTCGCCAGTGAGACTGATGACGATACGCCCGTCTTTCACCTCTTGGTCGGAGAACCACTGGAAAAGCGTCAGATCGTCTTTCCCAGGGGCCACCGCCACCACCTCCAGACGCTCACATCGGGTAGATCGCTCCGGGCTGAAGGCGTTGTACGGGCGGTCAAACACAAAGCGACAGTCGGCAAGAAGATACTGCTTGATGTAACGCTTAACGTTATTGTCGCCAAATTCTAAAGCTGCTATTAATGCCATAACCAATTATTTATATTCGATTCTATTTCCGGTGATTATTTCATTTTGTCGCAAGGCTACTGAGTAACTTCGCGGTCTTGACTGCAAAGATATATAAAAAAAACTGTATCAACAAAGCAATTATGGAAGATTAACGTTCTTCAACCTTTAACTTCTTTCTCTGCTCTCGCTTATTCAATGAGTTCAAAGTGTTGATAGTCCTTACGCGTAGTCCAGTCACCGCCCCACTCGAAACCTGCCTCAGTAAAGAGACGGAAGCAGAGGTCTTCGTGATCAATCTTATAGGGAAAGTCCCACGAACGGTCGCAATATGGCTCGCCAGTGGCGGGCTGGATGAGGAGCGTGCCGTCATCGAGTGTTTTGATGTAGGGGTTGTAGAGGGTGTTGATATCGATGGCCAGTCCACGGGCATGCTTTGAGAGATTGTTTGTGGCAGCGATGTTACGGTAGCAGAAGCACGACGAGTTGTTGTCGCGCATCTGCGTCTCGTCGTCGGCATCATAGACATCAGGCAGCAACATTCGCTCAATAGGGTACTTTGCATCGAAGAGCTGGCGCAGGATGTTCACCACGCGCTCGGCAATCTGCTTGTTGCACACCATCTCGCCCACGTGCATCTGATTGTCGTAGTCCCAGTGCAGGGCGCGGATGTGGCGCAGGTCGTCACGGCCTATGTAGGGATTCTCCTTGAAGGTTTTACCTTGCATCCGCTGCCAGATGCCGTCGGGGATGGGATCAGCGGCGAAGCACTTGTCGATGCCTCCGTAAGCAGCAACGGTCTCGGTCGTGACAGTCTTTCCAGCCAGCCACAGGTCGAGTGCCGATATGTCGGGTGCGTTGTTGTCATTGTTGGCGCATGCCAGGAAAAGAAGTCCGCAGCAAACAAAGGTGGTGACCATCATCCATTTGATCCTACCTTTGAAGGCAATGATGTTCTCCGTCTTCTTGCCAACGAAAGTTCCGTTAATACACTTGACGGCCAGCGACTCGTCATAATTCTTGCCTTGCAAGCTGCCAGAGGTCGAGCGGACGTCTGTAATCTTTTTGTTCTCGTTGTTCAGTGATCTCATATCCTCATTTGTGTTGTTTCTTTGTGAGACTTGCTGCTATTATGTTGCCTGTCCCCATCTGGGTTAGCCTATTTTATAGTCCTCGGACTAGATTTCAACTGCAAAGATAATAATTTTTTAATTCTTCCAAATAATTGGCGCTTTTTCTTTTAAAGGTCGCGTGGCCAGTCCCGTGTGATGTACAATAAAGAAAGGTTACCGCTGTGACCTTAAATTTATGAAACACGATGCAAAGATCCCCCCGCCACAAATTGCAGAATGTGTCCTGCGAATTTGTCCATAAAAGAGGCCGTTGTCCAAAGTTCTTGAGGAGAAATGACGGGAAAAGTTTGGTATGAAGCCACAAAAGATTATACCTTTGCACTGTGATTCAGTAAAGAAATAGATAAAAAAGTAAGATATGATGGCAATAAATAACTTGATATGTCATAAAAACAAACTATTTTTCGATAAATATTTGTTTATTTCAAGATATCTTTGTATATTTGCAACCATAAAGGGGCTTATGCGAAAGAATCTGTCCTCTTGTATTACGTGTTTATAAACCAATATAAACTACAATTATGAAGACTAACATTATTACAAAAATCTCATTAGCGACTCTAGCATTTGCAGGATTCATAGGAGCAGCATGTTCATCAGACGACGAGCAGAAATCAACGGCTACACTGACATTGGCAGCTACGAAGAAAAACTACGACTCCGGTACGCGTGCCATTTCTTATGTGAATCCGAGTGATCCTACCAAAGGTATCACGACTACTTGGGCAACTACCGACAAAGTGGCAGTCTACAGTAGTGGATGGGCTGGTAAGATCGGTGACCTCTCTCCAATGGAAGGAAAAACTGAAGGTAATAAGACCAAACTCGACGGTAATGTGTCGCCCGATAATCTGAAAATCGGTGAGAGGACGGAACTGATCTTCCCACGTACCACATGGAGTTATGCAGACCAGGATGGTACCCTCGCCACCATCTCTTCCAAATATGACTATGCTATTGCCAGTGCTCAGGTCACTTTCATTGACCAGAACAATAAAATCTACGCCAGCGATGCTATGTTCGTTACCCAGCAGGCCATCGTGAGATACATTATTACAGATGGTGGCAGTCCGTTGAATGTGAATTCGATGACCATCGTGGCAGCAAGCGGCAAACTGGTGAAGAGTCGTACCCTTGACGGAACTTCCGTCGAATACGGTGGCCTTGAGATCAAGCCTGCCAGTGCTACCAATGTGCTCGACGTGGCCATCCGTAACGATTTTAAGGAAGGCGACAAATACACATTGACAGTCAAGGCGGGGGATAAGATCTACTCTTCAACGAGCAAAAATGCACATACCTATGCTTGGGGCAAGTTTATTATCCACGAGGTGGACGTGAATTTCGTCGACGATACGCATACCGAACGTGACACCTATCAGTATCAGGGCATTGAGGAATGGTAAGACGCTAGTGACTGCAACCATACTCGTTCTGACAGCCTGCGGCAACGACTTTGTGCAGGAGCATCGGCTCCCGAATAAGGTTTGTGTGTTGACGCTCGAAGCCCAAAAGGGCAGGGCTGGGGCTGGCACCCGTGGACTGAAACAGGCAGACGAGACCAGCAGTATTGAGGCCATCTGGAGTGAGGGCGACCGCGTGACCGTCCTCTCGGCCGATGGCTCGCAGGTCGGAACGATGGTGCCCTTAACGACGGGCTCTGCCACCACCAAACTCAAAGCCGAACTCCACACCCCCGTCAGCATTGGCGACAATCTGACTCTGATGTTACCACGCACCAAGCGTGACTATACAGGGCAGAAAGGCACCCTGGCCGACATCGCCGCCAAATATGACTATGCGACGGATGTGGTGACAGTGGTCTATGCCGACGAGACGTTCGTCTCAGCCACCGATGCCAAGTTTGACAACCAACAGGCCATCGTGAAATTCAACCTCCGCGAGACTGACGGTGTGACACCCGTGAAAGCCAGTAAACTGACCGTCTCCGCCACAGGACTGAAGACTGACGACAGCCATACTGGCGATATCACCATCATACCTGAAACGGCCACCAGTGAGATCTATGCCGCACTCAGCGGTATCAGTGGTCAGGAGGTGACACTGTCGGCAACGACCGATGCCTATACATACACCTGTACGACAACATCGCCGAAAAGTTTCGAGGACAGCAAATACTATAACGTCAAAGCCAACATGACCCCAGTGCTGCCTCCTTCCTTCAGAACCCCGCTGACGCTAGAATGCACAGCGGCCCAGAAAACGACGATAACAGTCCTGAACGGTGAGGATTTGGAATATAAACTCAATGATGGCTACTGGAAGGCTTATAATCTGAACCAGATTGATTTGGAGCCGACGCAGAAGGTGTCGTTCCGCGGTAACAGGGCCACATCGACCCGCAGTCCCAACGAAACCAAGATCATCTGCTCAAGTGCCTGTTATGTCTACGGGAACATCATGAGTCTGCTCTACTATAATAATTTCGCTACAAAGACGACATTGCCATACGACTATACATTCGCCAATTTATTCAGGGGAGTCAATGAAGAAGACCCCAACTATCTCATGCACAAGGATGACTATGACCTGGTTCTACCAGCAAAGACACTTCGCACGGGCTGTTATTACGGTCTATTCTATAACTGTTGGTACTTGGACCATATCGTCTGCCTGGCCACTGACCTTAGTGCTGATTACTGCACAGACCATTGGGTACATGGCGTTGACTCTAAAGGAACTTTCGTCAAAGCAGAAGATGTGTATTGGAATTATGACAACGAATGGGGCGTCCCCCAAGGTTGGACAATTGTAGAACAATAATTAAATATTTACCAGTTATGGCTGATATAAGAACATACGAATACAAACTCTATCTAGGCGTTAATATTGAGGATCCGAAAGACGACCGGGACGCACTGATCATCAGCAAGGATGCATCAGAAGTCAGCATCACGGATCATGAGTCAGAATCATATAATATTAGCCTCAATGGCCTCAAGTTCAACCGCAAGATCTATGAGCCGGGGCTCATCGAGGCCGAAGTATCCATCACCATCAAGAGCGGCTCCGCCCTCCCACCGATAAAGGAAGTAAGCAAGCTGCTGCTCAAACGGCTGGTCAACCTCACCTACCAGTCGAGTGACTCTCAATCTGAAACTGTCATCGCCGAGAACTACTATGTGTATCAGTTGCTTCCGCAGTTTATCAGGAATGCCGGGAAGCCCTCACTTTTTGTAAAACTTGTCATCTACAGCCTCGACAAACTCATGACGCTCGACAAGTACAGCAAGGCCTATGTCGGCAAAAAACTTGGCGAAGATATCCTGTTGCCCGAAAGCCGTACGTTCGCCTTCGAAAATAGACTGCTGTTGAGAGTAGTGAAACAGAATTTGCAACATCTGGCGTACACTATCACGTCAGAAGATAAAAAAGATGTAGTAGAATCAGAGATGATTCAACCCTACCTGATACAATACAATGAGAGTTTCTACGACTTCATGGTGCGCACGACCAACCGCTGTGGCGAACTGCTGTATTTCGAGGACGGAAAACTGAACCTGGGAGTGAAGGAGCCGGAAAATAAACAAAATCTACAGACAATCAGTGATTACCAAAGCATTACCTTGGCCAATTACGCGTCAAACCCCTTCAATGTCGAACCATATTATCGTGATAGTGTCAAGGATACGAATGAAAACAATAACGCGACGATCGACGTGCTGAACTTCGAGTCAGTGGATAAAGGGAATAATGGATATCCAACGGATACACTCCCCAGCAAATTTGAGCACGTCTACAATGCAGAAGAACCTACTGATGAGTACATCTTCCCCATTGAGTCCGACAAGTGGTCTACACTTAAATACGAGATGGGGTTTGGCATCAAGAGTGGAGACGTTCCGAAAAACGGCGTGTCAGCAGTCTTATTTTCGATCATCAGTAATGAACTGAAGAACACGCAGACCTCCTACGCTGCCAATATTCTCAATCTTATGAGTGCAATTACTAAGCAATGGACCAAGTCGCTTTTAAAAAGTGGTATGGAAATTAGTCCTGTCAACGAAGAAAGTAATGACAAACATATTAATAGTCAGAAAATTAATTATAGTAAAGAGCAGATAAGTGGAACAAGGTTCGTAGGGTTCGGCAACGTTGACAGTAACAACTGGATCAACCTGAAATTCTACAAGGACATCCGGAAGGCTCAGATAGAGCAGCAGAAGAAAATTATCTGTATCGACATGGGATCCGCCTACATGCCATTAAAGATCGGTGAGAAGATCAGGGTGGATGGCCTTTCAGAGACCTATGTCATTATTCAGGTACAGATGCGTTCCGAGACATCGTGGATACACAACTATCGCCAGTATGGCCTCAACGAAGACGCAAATGATGTCTCTGTGGGAGCGCAGTCGCAGATTATCTATGCCATCCCCGTTGTGACAAAAGGCCATATAGAGAAGGTATATCCTCCCATCTCAGCGCATACCTACAGGGAAGCCGGACCACAAACAGCATACGTCATCGACAACAATGACCCGAAATACCAGGGTCGTGTACGTATTCTCTATCCCTGGCAGACACAAAGCGCCATGAAACTGTTAACCCTTAATGAAGCCAAGATAGGGCAACTGGGTGCCGACGCCAAAGTGAAGGAACTCCAGAAAAAGCGACTGGAGTTATGTCGGCTGAAGACGATTCTGACAGACGAGCGAGATGCGATCAACGACTATGCCAAACTGCCTGATGACAAGGCCCGGGAAGAGTGGATTGCTCAAAAAGAGCAGGAACTGGAACAAGCGAAGAAAACGGTCAAAGATCTTACTCTTCCTAAGAATGCCGAGAAAGTTCTTCCAAAAGAGAAATACGAGGATCTTATTTTAAGACAACCTGAAAAGGAGGCCGCAGAAAAGAAATGTGAATGGTTGACGGCTTTGCTGACTCGGATCAAAGAGGACAAAGACTCCACTCCAGCCCAGATTGTAAAGAAGATAGACCAAGAAGTCGAAGCCAAGAATCAGGAACTCGCCAGTAACAGCACGGCCTTGGATGCTGCCAAGGCAGATTTGAAAATACAAATCAAGGTAGTGGGGGATAAATTTAAAGAGGTCACAGAGGAACTGATCATGAAAGCCTCTCCCTGGGTGCGTGTGGCTACCCCAGCGGCTACCACTGGCGGAGGCACCTACTTCAAGCCACAGAAGGGCGACGAGGTGCTGGTGAACTACGACTCCAACAATGTGGAGCGCCCCTACGTGGTAGGCAGTCTCTTCTCGAAGAACGTCCCAACCCCAGAACAAGCGAATAACATTTCCAACGTCAGTAGCGGTCTGCTCAAAAAAGCCAGTACCTATATTGTGTCGCCAAACGGCCACCACATCGCCTTCAGTGACCCAGGTGACGGAGAGAAACTGATTGGGGGGGCTGCCGGAGGCGGAATAACGAAAATCTTAGAATCTTACGGTTATACCTTCGAGGGCGTTAAGGACATGACGGGCGGTATTCATATCGGCGACCGCTATGGGCTCTACGAACTGTCGCTGTCGTCACATGACCGGAAAATCAAGGTCAGTTCGCCATTTGGCGATATCAACATCGACGCCTTTACCGGCATTTCCATCAATGCTCCTAATGGCGACATCAAGATAGCAGGCAAGAACGTGGAGATCTCCGCAGGCAACAATCTCACCATCCATTCGGGTAAGAATATCCAACCGCCCTTTCTCACCCACCCCAACAAAACTGGAATAGTGGGTAACATAGCAGGCATGATTGTCACAGATGCAGCCAGTAGTGCCGCAAACTTTTTTATGGGAGGATTTGGTGTCGACTTGAAACTCACCCGACAATTGACAGAAGTGTTGCTCCGCCCCATTGAAGGCACCCTGCTGATCAAGTCGCACCGCTATATGAAACTCGAGGCGGGCATGGGCACTACAGCAGCCATACCCGCCAATCGCTATACGACGACACAGAAACGTAATGAAGTGGCGGTGAATGAGATTGAATTCATGTCGAAGATGGTTGCCTGTGTCAATTATATTAATAATACGGTTAATGGATTTATTAATGAGTATAAGGTCAAATGGGATGCTCTTGTAGATCAAAAGGAAAAATATAAGAACATAATGACTTCCCTTCTAAAACAAGAAGAGGCGGGCAATATCCCACAGATATTGAAAGGTGTATTACAAAAGGGAATGGATGCTAATACCAATGCGGAATGGTCTGACAGTGTAAAAAGAGATGTCTTTCATGGCAAGACCATAGATGGTATGTATGATGTGAATGGCACCCTGTACAAAGCTAGTATACAGAAAGAAAGCTATTTAGCTTTTACGGGCAATAAACTGGCCAAGGCGGTCTACGAACTGCATAAGTTTATGAAGAACTTCCAGACATTGTTTGCCAACCCCATCGTTCCAGATGTAGATCAAAAGATGTTGGAACTGATGGTCCAAGCGTTTGATGAAAGAAAGGCAAACTGGGCTAATGTATGGGATAACCACTATGCCCCCAATGGACAGGTTACGGATAGGTTCTTGGAACGTAATATGGAACATATTACTGACGACGCTTTTATCGGTGCTTCCAAGAAGTCTAAGAGAGCATTTGCTGCAATCTTTATCACCAAGGTGGCCAATGATCCTGACTACCAGATGGAGAGTCTGGGCGATGGCGCTGGTAACGTGGTTTCCAACTTCATAAGGAATCCGCTTGATTCCGCAGCCAAGGGAAAATTCCTGCATGTACACTATAAGGAATCGGATGTCAAAGAAGACAGACTGGATTCTGATTTCCAATGGCATCACTTCCTGGCCAATATGCGTAAACCACAGAACGTTGTCGGTCGCAGGTTATATGACGTGCTCGTTGGTACTATAAACGATGCCTTGCAAGTAGATGAGTTTGCCAATATAAAAGACCGCCATGTCTGGGCTGACAGAGGTAGAGGTACCATCCTGATGTCAGACACCATTGGAGAGACACGAGCCTTCGACAGCGGTGCCTTCACACCTGACATGAAGGCTAGCACTGGTAGTTGGGATGCTTTGATCAAGGCATTGAAGGGAATTAAGTAAAGGTGAAAGAGTGAAATGGTGAAATAGAGAATTGTTATGGATTATATATTTAAGGAATGGGAAGAAAAACTGAAGTCTTTTGAGGGTAGTGTAGAGAAGGACCTGGAAGAGGTCCGGAAGTGCAAGGCCGAGATTCAGCAGATGAGGGTGGATCTGGTCAACCAGATGAAGAAAGGCCTGTATGTGCGTGATGACCAACGTCTGGTGCTCTCTGCTCCAGAGATTATCATCGGCGATGTGGATCAGACAGGCAACCTCAATAGTGGCTCTGGATCGACGGTCATCGTGCGAGGCTCTCAGGTAGGTCTCCAGGGTGTGGGCGGAGCGATAGAACTGCGTGCCCCAAGTATCCGTGAGATTGCCGAAGACCCAGGCATCGACGGTCAGGAGCATGTGGTCAGTGCCACCTCTATGATTGCGAGTCAGGCTCGTGACATCATCCTGCAGAGCGACGATGCCGAGGGCACATTCTCTGCTCCAGCATTGCCAGTAGCAGGTGGTGGCGTGCGTATCCATGCTGATAACCATATCGAGATCAATGCCACGGCGACGGCAGAGAGTCGTGACCAGCGACTTGGTGATTTGATCAAAGCCTTCGAGACACGGAAGGGCGACCTCAAGAAATTGGTGAGCAGTCATAAGGAGTCGTTCAACAGTCTGGTGAAAGCCCTTGAGGAACAACTCGACAAGAAGGAGAAGGTCATCAAAGATGATGATGAGGTGCGTGGCAACTATCAGGATCTCTACGAGATCGATGATGAGATAGAGGGCCTCTCACTATCCTTGTCGGAAGAGGTGGCTGGCTATGCGCAGACCCTCTCAATACTGGCTGAGGTGAATCGTCAGATCAAATGCTTCAAGGCCGAGAAAGGCAAGATCAAGAAGGGCGATGACTTCAAGAAGAACAGCACAGGCACCTCTGTTGGTATCGCAGCCGAGAACATCAGTCTCAGTTCTGTTGACGGTGAGAACAACTACCGTGACAACGAGGGTGCTGGAGTGAATATCCTGGCCAATGAGTTCAATCTGCAATCTGTTGAGCAGGACGGAAAACTCAAGAAAGATGGTAAGGTGGCTATCCAGGCTAAGACCGTTGAGGTAACCACCGCAGGAAGCGATAAGGTGCAATACGATGATAAGGAAGGTGTATTGAAGACTGCTGAATATGCTGCCGAGGGCGACTTCATAGTCAAGTCGAAGAACATCACCCTCGAGAGCATGGATTATGAGGTGAAGGAGAAGAAACTGCAGGAGAAGCAACTCACGGCAGACAGCAGAATCAAACTCCGCTCCAAGACCATCGAGGTCAGTACCGAAGGCTCTGCCAATGTGGAGGTCGACGACAAGGGGCAGATGACGAAGGCCAACTATACCTCAGAAGGCGATCTCATCGTGCGCTCCAAGACCGTCACCGTCGAGAGCGTCGACTACGACCTGGAGAATGGCAAGTTGAAGGAGAAGGCACTGACCAAGGACAGCAAGATTGCCATCCGTGCGGAAAAGATGGACCTCTCTGCCACCGATACCGAAGGCAAGGCTACTGGCAGTATTGGCATGAATGCCAAGGCCGTCAGTGTCAGGTCGATGGATGTAGAGAAGGAGAAGCGTACCGACGACAAACTGGCTGCAGGCAGTACGATGGTACTGGTGTCGGAGAAGATGTACATGGGTGCCAAGTCGAAGGATATCAAGAGTAAGAAGATGCAGGCGATGTCTGAGGAGATCGGGCTCCTCGCCGACAAGACCTTCGAGGCACAGCAGGACGACGGCAAAGCCGTGGTGCAACTCTCTGGCGGTAACCTTGCCGTTGGTGGCAGCAAGTCGCAGATCTATGGCGACACCACCATCAATGCCAAGACAGAAATCAAGGGCGACGTCAAGGCACCGAAAGCCACCATCGACAATCTGGAGGCGAAGTCGTCGTTCAAGTCCAGCAACATCAGCGACGGCATTGCCGTACCAGGAGCCGGCGGTGGAGGCAGTCTTAGCGCAAAACTGAAGGCCGAGGATGCGCCGAAGGAGTGATTGAGAATCGATATAATTGAGAATTGACAGTTGATAAAGAAGAGTATGAACGCTTATTTGATAAAAGAAATAGAGAACGCCAGTTCCAAGTTCAGTGCCTATTACGGACTATTGGACTTCCGCTACAAGAACCTCTGTGTCAAGGCAGATGCCACCAGTCTGATGCCCGTGACGGTACTGGCCGACGGTTATGAATGTGATATCGAGAACGTAGCCCTCGTGGCTCAGCCCAACGAATACCAGTTAATCGTCTGTCCCACCGAGAAGAGATACATGAAAGAACTCATCAAGGGCATCTTCGAGGCGCATCCGGAGTTCAACATGAAGATGATGGTCAAAGATGGCGATAAGTTAAGGGAACTGGACGAGAGTGAGATGGACTCCGAAGACACAAAAGGCGAGAAATTCCTGGTGTACACCATGCCCACAGTCGACAAAGACCGCCGCCATGTGCTGACCCAAGGTGTCAAGGGGCTTTACGATGAATGCATGGTGAAGATGGATATGGTGAATGTCGAGGCACAGCAGAAACTGGGAGCGGGTGATTTCATATCCACGCAGAAGGAGATGGATGAAGCAGAGGAAGAACTCAAGAAAAGTTACGAGTTTGCCAAGGACAAAGTCAAGCAGTTGCGCGACAAAAAACTAGAGGAGATTGATGAAGCCTATTATCGCCAGAAGAATACACTACCTGGTGACAACAACACCTTTAGCGAAGGCTTTGATGTCACCAGAAGCATGAGGATAGATTCATAAGGCTCCACATCCCAGGCATCCATGCGATGTAAGACCTAATCCTTCGTGATTTCCAGGTAGTGAACATTATTGCTACCCAGGAAAAACATGTTGCACAATTGCATCCTGACGTGAATAAGCACCTGTTCGTTTCCTGACTCATCATTGTTCGCGCAGTCCTCATCCACACCGATGACATAGCCGTAAGTGACGAGTCCGTCCTCGAAGTCAGTCATCCGGCCTGTAGGACTGAAGGTCGCATTGAAGAGGAACGACATAGGCGTACTGTCATTCTGCTCCATCGCCTGATAGAAGAACTTGCAGGCATCCAGATCGGAAACGACAACAGAGAAGTCGAGGTAGTCGGAAAGTATACTTCCATAGGGGTTCCCCTGGTCGTCACGATTACGGAAACAGTGGTAGTGATAATCCTGTACTGTAAAGCATTGTGACTGAACGACACCGGCTCCGACCTCAGAGATATTGTTGGTAAACAGAATTGCTTTCAGGAATTTTGGACGATTGCTAATCATAAATTACGAGCGCTTAAAAATGACACCATTAATGTTAACTTGCTCAGCCACAAACCTCAGACACAGCATCCGTCGCTGGTTACGGCCGATATGATACTCCTCCTCAAATGAGAAGCACCTTGCCTCCTCAAAGAGTATCTCCTGAGTATCGGGCTCCGACTGGTTGGGCTTGGGAGGCAGTTGGATGACCAGCCTGCCACTCAACGTAGACTGGCGGATGAACCATTCGTACAGTTGCATGTCTTCACGACCTGGGGCAATGACAGTGATGTCAACGCTGTCGCAGTATTTATCGGAGTCAGGCCTGTACTCATTATGCAACCTGTGAGTACGGCATTTAAAATCTACCAGAAGATATTCTTTCACATACCTTCCTGCGCGATTGTCGCCTATCTGCAATTTTTTAATCAAAGACATAATCTCTATATTCTAATTTGTTTCGTCTGCAAAAATACACCTTTTTTGCGGAACAGACAATAGAAACAAAGAAAAAATACCCTGAGTTGTTAAGACAAAAGACGATTTTATGGACAAATCAGGCAAAAGCCCCACTAAAAGTGTCCACAAATCGCCAATCAGTTCAATTTGAAGAGACGAGAGAAGCCTGTCTCGTCGAATACGGAGCGAACATAAGGACTGAAGCCCGTAACAGAAAGGGTACTACCATTGGCACGGCTCACCTGCAACAGAGAAAGAAACAATCTCAGGCCAGCACTGCAGATATATTTGAGGCTGGTGAGGTCGAGGACAATGTGCTTGTTCACACTTTCAAACAGCACTTGCATCTCTTTCTCCACCTTGTCCGCATCTGAAGTTTCAATCCGTCCTTCAAAGTACATGACAATGCGGTCTTCTTCCTCACATATGGTTGTATTGATCATTATCCTAACCTTTAGATGAACACCTACAAACTTATCATTCGCTTCTTTGTGATGATTAATTTCGTGCAAAATTAATACTTATTACTGAGACTATGAGAGTTCGCCATGACCTTTTATTATATTTTAACAAGAGTATGATCTAAAGCACCTCGAATCAGCCGATCTGCGTCTTTGGCCAATTGACGAGGAAGAGTTTTTCGGTGGCACGGGTGAAGGCGGTATAGAGCCAGTGGATGTAGTCGGGGGTGAGCATATCGTCTGTCATATAGCCCTGGTCGAGGTAGATATGCGACCACTGTCCACCCTGGGCCTTGTGACAGGTGACGGCGTAGGCGAACTTCACCTGCAGGGCATTGTAGTAGCGGTCTGTCTTCAGTTTCTTGATGCGGTCTGCCTTGACGGGGATGTCGGCATAGTCCTCCATCACGGCGTTGAAGAGTTGCTCCTGTTGCTCACGGGTGAGGGCCGGTGCCTCGGAGGTGAGCGTATCGAGAAGGACGGTGGCGGTGAGTTCGTAGTCGTCATAGTCAGGGAAGGTCATCGTGACTTCGGCAAACCTGAAGCCATAGAGTTCGTGGATGTTCCTGACACGCTGCACGACGGCACGGTCGCCGTTGGCGAGGAAGGAGATTTTGTTTACTGTTGACGGTTTACAGTTTACAGTTGATTTGCTGGCAAGCCCTTGTGAAGCAGCAGAGTAATCATCTGTAAACTGTAAACCGTCCGCTCGACCCGTAGGGGCGCTTTCCTCAGAAAGAACAGTAAACTTATCAATCCAGAAATAATTGTTCTTCACGATCATCAACTGGTCACCACGACAGAGTTCATCCTCACGGTCAAGCACCATATTGCGGATGCCCTGGTTGTAAATGTTCGCCCGTTTGTTGCTGCGGGTGATGACCATCGTCTCGTCCATGCCCACTTGCCTGTAACTGGAAGACAGGCTTTCTATCAGTTCGTCGCCAGGGACGACGGAGATGTCGGAGAAGGCGTTTGTTTTGATTCGAGGAAGGAGGAAGGAGGAAGGAGGAAGGAGATTACTATCAGATACAGATTCTTCCACAGCACTATTCTCATTCCTCATTCCTCCTTCCTCCTTCCTCGAAAAATACCCCCGAATACGTGTCGCATTCCACAGAATCCCCGACTCCTCGCTCTGGCGGAGCACCTGATTCAAGTCGCACTCATACACCTTCATGCCGTAGCCTCGGAGCACGCCGGCCATCAGCGCAGGGCTCTCCTCCTCGCCCACCGGCGGCAACTGGGCCTTGTCGCCAATGAGCAGCATGCGACAGTTCTGGCCGTTATACACAAACTGCATCAGGTCGTCGAGCAGGAAGCCACTGCCGAAAGCCGACTCGCCCAAACCCTGGTTCGATATCATCGAGGCCTCATCTATTACAAATAAGGTGTCGCGATTGAGATTGGCATTGAGGTTAAAAGCCGAGAGGTCGCCCGCCGACTTCTGGCGATAGATGCGGCGGTGGATGGTATAGGCGGGGTGGCCGGCATAGAGGGAGAAGACCTTCGCCGCACGGCCAGTGGGCGCCAGCAGGATCAGTTTCTGATTCAGTGCCGCCAGAGCCTTCACGACAGCCGCCGCCAGCGTGGTCTTACCCGTGCCGGCCGAGCCGCGCAGGATCATCACCACCTGCTCATCGCGATCGGTCATGAACTGTGCGAACAGGCCGATGGCCTGCTCCTGTTCCGCCGTGGGCACCAGTCCTAAGGCCTGACGGATGCGGTATGTAAGTTCGTCGTGAATCATTTCAAGGGCACAAAGATACAGTTTTTTTCAGACATAAGGTCATCTGTACAACTTTTTTTTCGACAAAACGACGTGGAATGTTTGGAAGTTTCGAAAATAAATAGTATTTTTGCAGTCACGTTACTAACTTTAATGAGTATGAGAAGATCTATTTTAACTTTTGTGACTCTGTTGTCCATGCTCGGGCTCAGCGCCCAGCCCATCAGCGAACAGGAGGCTTTCGAGAAAGCCCAGCGATTCTTCAATGGTAAAACCGTCGTGAGCCTCAACCAGAAGGCAGCCGTCCGCGGCAGTGCCAGCGAGCGCCCCTACAAGCACCTCTATCTGTTTAACGCCGAGGGCGACGGCGGCTTCGTGATCATCGCCGGCGACAGCCGCGCCCAGGAGGTTCTCGGCTACAGCCACGAAGGCCGGCTCGACTACAGCCGGATGCCGGAGGACATGAAGTGGTGGCTCAGCCTCTACGACGAGAGCATCGCCCATATCGCTTCCGGCGCGACGACAGAGAGCGCCCTCACCAGAGCCGACGAGAAGAAGCCCGACGTGGCGCCGATGATGTCGTTCTCGTGGGACCAGACAGCGCCCTACAATTACTACTGCCCGTCGGGTTGCCTCGCCGGCTGCGTGCCTTTGGCCATGGCCCAGATGATGGCCTTCCACAAGTATCCGACGAACCTGCCGGCCCTTGAGGGCTATACAGACAAAAATGGCATTAAACTGGATGCCCTGCAAGCCAACTATGTGGACTACGACAACATGTCCGACTATGACCCCGCCGTCCTCGTGCGCTACTGCGGACAGGCCGTCAAGGCGAATTACAGCAGCCAGATGACGACGAGTTATTCAGGCATCATCCCCGTCGCATTAGCCAACCAGTTCGGCTTCGACAAGGGCGTACGCTGTGCCTATCGCAAATCATATAATTCCACAGAATGGGACGATCTGCTCTACAGCGAACTGAGCAGCGGGCGCCCCTTCATCCTCGCCGGCCAGAAGAATGGCGATAAGAGCGACGGGCACGCGTTCATCTGTCATGGCTACAGTGAAGGATACTATGCCGTGAACTGGGGCTATGGCGGAATGGAGAACGGCTACTTCGCCATGACCAACCTGACTGTTGGCGGCCAGTCCTACAACACCGAGTTGACGGCCGTGATCGGCATCCAACCACCCGCCGGCAACAAGCGCGACTTCCCGCTATTCTCCATCAGCAAGATGGAAGCCGTCAGCCAACTCCAAGTGACCAGACGCTCTGCCGACGCCGACTTTACCGACATCCGCTTGTCGTGGCTCATCGAGAACACCCTGCTTGAAGACACCAAGGTACAGGTAGCAATAGCCCTTTTCAAGCCCGACGGCACTACCGACCTGATGTACCCTTACGATCCTTTCACATTCGAAACAAGCACTAATGCCTACGCCGAGGCAGTCTTCAACCTTGCCAGCAAATACGGCGACGGCATCTACAGGTTCAACATCATCTACAAGATGCCAGACGACGACACCTGGCATTTCTGCCAGGGCAACTACTGGCGCTACGTCCAGGCCGAAGTCAGCGGCAACACCCTCACGCTGACCAACTATCCGGACTACGACGCGCCATATCCGACGGGGCCCTATCCCCCCTTCTACCCCATCAACCCTGACTATCCCGACACACCTGACGATCCCGAGCCCGAATGGCCCGCCGCCAGCGTCACCATCGATTATCCCACGATGAAGGCACAGTATGCAGAAGAGTATATCGAAGTCAATACGGAATGGAACACCCTCGCCGACCTCATCCAAAGCCAGACCGGCATGACGGCGACCGACTTCGACAACTACTATTGGGCCGACTGCATCGAGGACAACTACTACACCGATGTGCCCAACGAAGATGCCCCCTACGTGACGCCGTGGGCCTATAACTACAACTCAGAAGGAGGCTACGAGAACAACTGGTACGACATGAAGATCTTCAACTTCGGCAGCGACGACTTCGGCAACGGTGGCACCCCGCCCACCTCTGGCGAAGAGAGTGCCGAGGCAGAACCGGAATGGGAACTCCTCGCCGTGGCCGCCTATTCGCCGAACATGGATACAGCAGGCAACCACGTCATCACTTATCAGTTGGGAGTCGACGCCATAAAGTTCCTGATCGACGGCCAGACAAGCCCCGTCACCTTTACCCGCTGGGTGCGCTTCGCCGCCAAGGACAAGGGAGGAGTGGTCGAAGCCCCCTACCGCTATGTGTGGCTGAAGTTGCCGTTGGAGATCTCATGGGGTGGCGACGGACCTGACGGCATCACCGCCGTCGCCGCCGACAAGCCCGGCGACGACTACTACGACCTGCGCGGCCTGCGGATAAAGTCAGGCACGACGCTACGCAAAGGCATTTACATCCGCAACGGCAAGAAATTCGTAGTGAAATAAAGTCTGCAAGGAAAGAGGCATGCCTGACAACACAGTTGCAGATGCCTGATAACACTCATGGAGATGCCTGATAACAAAGTAAGAGATGCCTGTTATACCCCCATAACAGGCATCTCTTACTGTCGTACTAAGCATGCCTTACACTCGTGCAAGGTATCAGAACGACCCTTAGAAGGCATCCCTATGAACGTACCCCCGATTTTGCTATCCGGACATTGCAAAATCATCATGTTTCCTAAAAAATGAGAGAGATTATCCAAAATGCCCAACACCTCACATAAATCTCTCGAAACCCCTTTATATAAAGGAAAAAAGCCATTTCAACACCTCACATAACACCTCACATAAACCTCACATAAACCTCACATAGAAATCATTCTTTCTCGGTGAAAACTTAATGCCGAATGTGAGGTGTCATGTTACCTGTTTGTTAGGAGTATGTTAGGTGTTTGAGCAACACCTAACATGCCTCAAGCCCTTTGCTGCAAGGCATCTCCGGCGATTCATGTTAGGTGTTGATGGAACTACAGTTTGTCGCCTGGCTGGCACGCCGAAGAGGGCGTACAGGATACACATTTTTCCTCATGCTTACAAGAAAAAGCAGAATTTCATGTGGATTTTACTTTTTTTTTGTACCTTTGCACCGAAATGGAGAAATCAGACAAGATCATCAACATCATCCTGGCATTAGTAGCACTCGGCCTGCTCGCCTTGTGCATCGCCAGCGTGGTACGATAGTTTTTGTTTATAGTTTAAAGTTTATAGTTTACGGTTTACAGTTTACAGATGATTACATTGTAGGATGGAAGAGATACTAAATAAGAAACTGATCATGCGTATCGGGAGGAATACGCTCTCGTTCACTCTGCCTGATCCTGTCGAGACAGACCGGCCGCTCCGCTATGAGCCCTACGTGGTGAAAGGCGGCATCTCTATGGCTGCAAACCTGCGGGAGGCCTTGAAGACGGCATCCCTGCCATCGGCAGACATCAAACGGGTGCAGGTGGTGCTTGACACACCGTCGATGTTTGTACCCATAGAACAGTTTGAGGAGGAGCACATCAACGATCTCTACAACTACACCTTTGCCCCCAGCCAGGAGCCACGAAAGATACTCTTCAACGTGCTGCCCTATCTGAAGGCCGTCTGCCTGTTCCCTGTCAACAAAGACCTGTATGGCGTCATCAACGACCACTATGACAACGTGCAGTTCACACATGCCATGGTCCCCATCTGGCGATACAAGCACCAGCGTAGTTTCACTGGTCACTTCAACAAACTCTATGCCACCTTCTTTGACCGTCAACTCTGTTTGTTTGCCTTCCAGCAGAACCGTTTCAGATTCTGCAACACCTTCGAGGTGACCCATGCCAACGACGCACTGTATTTCATCGTCTACGTCTGGAAGCAGTTGCGGATGGACGTGCTCCACGACGAGTTGCATTTGTCTGGTGAGGTGCCTGAAGAGGAGAAACTCATGAAGGAGTTGAAGATGTATCTGCAGAAAGTGTATCTCAGTAACCCCGCTGCCGAATTCAACCAGGCGCCTGCCACGAAGGTGAAGGGAATGCCGTATGACCTCATGACACTCATCGTAAAAGGAATATAATAATATGTTTACGGTTTACAGTTTACGGTTTACAGATGATTACTTCTATAGGCAATTGTCTGGACGTGCGAGGAAATCTAAACCGTAAACTGTAAACATACAAATATGCGAATTATAACAGGACGATATAAGGGACGACACTTCGATATTCCACGGAGTTTCAAGGCGAGGCCGACGACAGACTTCGCCAAGGAGAATATCTTCAACGTGCTCACACAGTATATCGACTTCGAGGGAGCAGAGGCACTGGATCTCTTCTCGGGCACGGGCAGCATCACCCTCGAACTCCTTTCACGTGGTTGTAGCCGTGTGGTCAGCGTCGAACTCGACCGCGACCATCATCGTTTCATCCAACAGTGCGTGGGGAAACTTTTGAGGAGTGAGGAGTGTGGAGTGAGGAGTGAGAATACTCCTACCACAGACATATCTCCTTCCTCTTTCCACTTTCCGCTTTCCTCTATTATCCGCGGCGATGTGTTCCGCTATATCAAATCCTGCAAGCAGAAGTTTGATTTCATCTTCGCCGATCCCCCATACGCCCTGAAGGAGTTGCCAACCATTCCCAACCTCATCTTTGAGAAGGGAATGCTCGAAGACGACGGCATCTTCGTCTTCGAGCATGGCAAGGACCACGACTTCTCGGATGATCCACACTTCGTGGAGCACCGCAGTTACGGTAGCGTCAACTTCTCGATTTTCAGAACAACAGAGCCATCAGACGAGTGATGTTTGTTATTGTAAAATCAAGCCTTTCTTGACAGTTCCGGAGAAGGAGAAGGCAGTGCCGTCGTAGGTCATCGTGGAGGTCGTGCTGTCGATGGTGTACTTCATCGCACCGAACTGGATCTGATAGCCGCCACCGCTCTTGGTCACCTTCAACTTGGCATTGTTGCCGTTCAGGGTACTACCGGCATAGAACTGTTTGTCAACACTGCTGCCGATCTTGGTGAGCGACACGTCGAAGTCGGCGAACTCACCCGTGGCAAGCTCTGTGGTACTGCCGTTGGTAACCTTATAGACGATACTGACCACATCGAAGGGGTCTGCACCTCCGAAGGTGTCGCTGTTGGCAATTTGTAAGGTGTAGAAGGTGTCGTTGCCGTTAAGGACTTCGGCTGACCAGTGGGCGTCATAGACGGAGAAGGTCGTACCGTCAACTTTCACCGAGGCGCCTCCCCTTTCTCCAGATTCCCTGACAGGCGAATAGTACTCAATCGTACGTTCGAGTACGGTGCCGTCAAGATCGACCTCAGAATCGTAAGCACAGGTCCATACGTCAGAGTCCCATTTGGTGTCGGCTTCACGGATCATAAACTCAACCATTCCGTCCTGCTTCACTCCGCTGAACGTGAACAAATCCCTGTAATAGCAGAGATAGCCAGCGGCGATGATCTCGCCGCCCAAGGTGCAGGTGTATTTACAGTAATCTTCAGCGTACTGCTCGGAGACCTTATATGATTCACCTTCCCATTCGTTGTAGAAAACCAGATCCTCTGGGAACCTGTAAGTATAGGGATAGAACGAGTATGTCCACTGATACGTGTCCTGGCCTGCATACAACAAATTGTAGGTCTCGATGAGTGTTCCCGGATTGTAGATGACCAGGACAGAGTCCAGTTGCCACATCATCTCTGTCGGAATCATGTCCTTTTCTTTCTGAGTGGGGCCTTGTTCCTCTTCACGTTCATCTGGAATGACAACAGCATTGTCAATAGCGTCGTTCGTACAGGCTGCGAGTAAGCACACAAAGGCAGCCATCATAAAATACTTCATTGTTTTCATTTTGTTTAAGTTAAATAATAATATGAATATTAATAGGAAATAATTAGTCCGTAGAGATAATGAGCAGGTTCTGCCCGGCATCGATGGCAGCCTTGATATCCTTGCCACCGGAACTGACCTTACAGAGGCTCACTTCATCGCCTTCTATCGACTTTACCTTCAGACGGCCAATCTGCTTGCGCGTCTCTTTGCCGCCTATGCTGCCGATGATATAAACGTCGAAGTGCGTACCCTCTTGCAGGCCGTGAATAGCACCGAGGTCGATATAGAGTTCTTTCTGCTTGTCCTTCTTCTCGACACCACGCTCCAGGATATGGGCGGTGTAGGGATAGGCCGTGTCGTAATATTTCCCGATCTTCTTGCGCAACGACTCCAACGCTTTCTTGATGGCTGTATCGTTACTGTTGACCCACGACCAGCCAGACTTGTTCACTTCAAACACCTGGCTGTTGATGACAGTACCAGTGACGGCATCCTTCACGTTGAGCGTCAAACCTATCTGGGCGTAGAACTGCGGAACCCTATCTCTTTTGTTCGACGCCATTTTCAGTTCCCGGGTGATGGAGATGTAGTTGATGGTACCGTCGACGATGATGTTCGTTTCGTCGTTGGGAGCCGCCTGAAGGCCATCGGTGACGGTGAAGCGTCGCACGTTGCTCAGTGCCATGATGACACTGGCCCGCAAGGCATCGGAATAGCCCGGCTCTTCTGAAGTGGTCTGATCGGCCAGCACGTCGAGTACGGCACCCACGACCGTGCCCAACTCCGACTTAGGACCCTCTTTCATCATGTAGTCCAGTTCCATCACACTGACGTTCAGTGGCATGTTGCCTGGCTCGTTCTGGGCATTGCCCACTGCCATTGTAGTCATCAGGACTACTGTCATAATCAGTTTTCTCATGTTTAACTATTTATTGATATACTTTCTGCCATTATGGACATAGATACCCTTCTGGGTGGGCGCCCCCTGCAGGCGGCGGCCAGAGAGGTCATACCAAGTGCCATCAGCCACAATGGTCTTCACGCTGTTTATGGCACTGGGATCACTGCCGGCATAGGGCTTCCAATAACTGTCGAAGTACATCGGTGTCCAGCCCTTGGCGTAGGCTGCAGCAATCTGATCAGCAGTAATCACATTCTGCTCATCTTTGTCGGAGATGGCGTGGATGGTTCCATTACCACCTTCGGTAATCGTCGGCAGACTTTCAATCAACGCACCCATAGATGCGCTACCAATCTGATTCTGATGGATACCAAGCATTTCAAGCTTAGGATTCTGTGATAGGTCGAGTGCCGTCAGTTGGTTGCCGTGACAATACAAGTCCTTCAAAGCAGGATTATTACTCACATCCAGCATTGTCAGCTGATTATGGCTACAGTCAATCCATTCCAGTGCCACACACTGCGAGAGGTCTAACTCGGTGATTTGGTTTTTGATACATTCCAAATGCTTCAACACAACTTGATTGGGAAGGACAAGTGAAGTCAACTGATTAGCTTGACAGAACAGATAAACCAACTCAGGACAATTGGATACATCAAGTGATTTCAGCAGGTTTTCAGTACAACGCAAGGAATACAACTGCTTGTTCTGTGACACGTCTATTGCCGTCAGCTGATTACTACCGAAGCCGAGGAAAGACAGCAAAAGATTCTTGCTCACATCCAGTTCCGTGAGTAGATTGGAACTACATTGCAGATCTGTCAATGCCGAGTTCTTCGTTACGTCGAGTGTGGTCAGTTTGTTGTCACCACATGAAAGAATTTCGAGTTCCAAATTCTTGGTTACATCCAATTCTGTAATTTCATTATAGTAGCAAGACAACATTTTGAGTTTTGAATTCTGTGACACGTCAATGCCGGTCAGTTTGTTGTTGTAACAAGTCAAATATGTCAATAACGTATTCTTGCTCACATCCAGTTCTGTCAGTTGATTGTTGCTAACATTCAGTTGATCCAACGCCGTATTATTGGAAAGATCAATAGTGGTCAGTTGGTTATTGGAGCAAATTAGCCATTTCAATGCCGTATTCTTGGAAAGGTCAAGTTCTTTCAGGTTACAGTGGCTGCAACGCAAATCTGTTAAAGCAGTGTTCTTGGAGAGGTCAAGTCCATCCTGCAAATTGCCACACCACAACCTTTCCAGCGCTGTAAAGAACTCAATACCTTTCAAACTCTTGATATCGTGATAGGCTACATCAATTTCCTTCACGCCGGCAATCTCCTGTTCCGTCAGCACACCGTCTTTACCATAGGACTGCTTCAGGATCCAATTGCGGAAGGTCTCGTCAGGGAAGGTGGTCTCGTCGATGGTGATACCACCACGCTGTTCACCAGCCATCTCTGCACGATGCAGGCTGAGGTCAATGGCAAGCAGACGGGTGATCTCATCGAGGTTGCCGAAGTTCTCGTCGAAAGAGAGGTTCTCATTGAAACCCAGGTCGTCGATGGCCTGCTTGGCCTGTTCGATGAACAGCGCACAGTGCTTGTCATCGATCTCCGGCATCGCCATAGCGTCGCACTCAGCCTTCTTCACCTCTTTATATTCATAGTAGGCCGTCTCCTGTTTGTTCTGACGGTCCACATCCTCGCTAGCAGTAGCGAAAGGCAGGGCACGGGTCCAGCCGCTCACCTGACCATCTTCATAAACGGCCTGCAGGCGTACCACATAGTTCGTAGCGGGCTTCAGGTCTTCAAGGGTGCAGGAACGGGTGGTGAGGTTGTCGATCGTCACCCAGCGCATCTCCTGCTCATCGTCGGCTGTCTCCTGACGATAGTTCAGGTTCCAGGCAGTAGCGCCATCGGGCAACGAACAGATAATGAGGGCGCTGGTCTGGCCCAGGTCTGTTGCATACATGCTGCCAGGCATGAGAAGGTCGCTCTTCTCTGGCAGGATGCTGGGATGCTCGGCATGTCCGCTGGCAGGCACGATGATGTCGGTATAGGTGGCCCATCCATCAGCGTTATTATAAGCCTCCACCTGATCGTCGGGCACATGGATGGCCCAGAGTTTGTTGCAGTCGTAGAACACGGCACGCTCTGATGCCGGCGGCGTGGTGGCAAGACTTGTCACCTCCAGCAACAGGTCGTTATAGGCAAAGGCTGCTGCGCCTACCTTCTCCAGAGTAGTGGGCAGGGTTATGTTCTCCAGTCTTGTCTCGGCGAAGGCATAGTAGCCGATGGCCAGCAGACCGTTGGGCAGCAAGTTCGCATCGATGTCACCCATCCAGTTCGTAGGGATGACCTTGTTGAGTATCGAACCGTAGAAGGCATAGTCACCTATGGATGTGACAGTCTCGGCAATCTCCGCACTCTCCAGGTAGGGCATATACTGGAAGCCTGCCTGAGAGACATGGGTAATGCCATCCTCGACGATGAGGTGGACGATCGACTTGGAGTAACTCCACCAGGGGGCTTCCGAAGGATCGTCGAAGTCGGCCATCCGGCCTTCTCCAGAGATAGTCAGCAACCCGAAGTTGAGGTCCAGTTCCCAGGAGATCATGTTGTCACCTTCCAACCCGCAGAGTCCGCCTACGGTCTCTGCCTTTGAAATCACTGCTGTCATGAAGAAGCACGACAGGCATACGAGTCTGATTAGTATTTTTTTCATCATTGTAGATGTTTAGTTATTAGTCCATTAATTAGTAGCCCACGGTGCTTCGACTTTGGCCTTCATCTTGGCATAGGCCTCCATACCGTCCTTGGTTTTAAAGTACATCAGAGCGGTATATCCGCCGTCTTTGTCCTTGCTGACCTTGCACGTGGCCTTCTCCAACTTGGCGTTGCCTTCGGTGCTGCCTGCAGAGACGCTGGTCTCAGGATTCGTCTCAGAGTTGTAGCCCTGATTGATGTCCTTCAGCGTGAACAGGTTCATCCATACCATTCCGTCAGGCTGTTCCTTGAGCATGTCGACCTCCTTGTCTATCATATCAGGTGTGACATGGACGACACCACCGCCGACGGTGTAATAGACAGGATGCTCCTTGCAGAACTCTATGCAGACGACAGACTTGTCGGTCTCAGGATCCGTCTTGTAATAATAATAGACATAATCCTCTTCATTATCACCGATGGTTACCTTCTTGTCGTCAACCACGTAAGTATTGTCATCCAACTGGTCGGCTTTCTTGAGGCCTTCATCCTTGATATCGTCTCCACCGCCTCCAGGGCCTTCACCACCGCCAGTATCCAGCGTGCCGTCGGAATTGACCTTCGCCGTGGTCTCTACTACCTTCTCACCGTCGGAGTATTTCACAGTGGCCTTGGCCTTGATCTTGACGCCCTTGAATTTGGCGAAGTTCTTGACTTTGAATATGGCGGGTGCCTTACCGTCTTTGCCGGTGGTCGCCCAGCTGAAGCCTTCGAGGTTGTCATCCTGGTTGTCGGTCTCGAACTCCACCTTAGCGCCCTCAACGGGACGGTCGGCATCCTCGCCCTCGATGCGCTCTTCTACCACAAAGACAATCTCGCCATTGCCCTTCTCATCGACCACTAACGGTTTAGTGCCGCCACTGCCTTCATCCAGAATCCTGATCTTCGGCTTAGCCTTCTCCTTCAACGGTCTGTCGCCAGTGCCATCGTCAATAATGGTGATATGGGCGACATCAGACCAGGTTATCGTGGCCTTATCATTAATAATAATGGAGATGGAGCCTGTGAGTGTGCCCTCTGTAGCATCTGCTGCAGGAATGAAGGTGGCATGTGTGAGACCATCGTCGTCGGCTTGCATCCATTCTGGATTGCTTGTGCCGTTCTCTGCAGTGAAGTTAACTACACCAGAACAAGTCACCCACTTGCCTTCTTCGAACTCCATGAGCCTGAAACGAATGTCTGCTGTTTCACCCTTCTTTATCTCCACTTCCTTTGTCAGGCACTCAAGTTTGTAACTCTCAGTAATGGTGATAAGGGCGACCGCGCTCGATCTCCAATCCAGACCGGTCTTCGGATCGAGAATGATGGTGCAGTCGCCTTGGACTGTGCCCAAGGTGGCATCAACGTCGGTGGGGGAGAACCTGACTGTTGCGATGCCCTCGGCGTTGGTCTTTGTCCATTCTGGTGTGCAGATGCCGTTCTTAGCTGTGAAGGTAATGGTCTTATCGGGACAAGGCTCCCATTTACCTCTTCCTTTGTACTCAAAGAGTTGGAACCGGATTTCTACTATTTCACTCTGCTTAACCTCCACTTCAGGTGTCAGGCACTTAAGATCGTATTTATCCAAGAAGAAGTTCGTCGTTACCGAGCCTATACAAACATTACCCTCGGCGTCTGTAAAGGAGAAGCTGGCCTTGAGACTACCATTATCCTTATCATCATCCATGGTGTAAGTATTCCTTACCTTACCCTCTGAATCGGTCAGAGCGTAATCAGGCGTGCAGCTGCCGTTTGTGGCTTCGAATTGGATATACTGATACGGGCAGGGAACATAGTCGTTGCCTTCCTTCTTCAGCAGTTGGAACTCACAATCCCATGGCTTACCAATATAGTAGTCGACAGCATCTGCGTCCCAAGGCAATATTCTCTCTATCTTGTACAAATCCGTCATGAACTTCGTGACAGCCTCTCCACGCCATTTATTACCTTCGGCAAGCTCAATGTTGCAGTTGGCTGTGAGAGAACCTTCCGTGATGCCTTGGTCTGGCTTAAAGGTCACAGTCACGATGCCATCAACATCCGAGACGGCCGACGTGCTTCCAGCGACACCGTTTACGGTAGTGAACTCAATGGTCTTATCGGCACAGGGTATCCATGTTGTATTCTCATGATCAAACTTGAGGAGTCGGAACTGAACGGGAATTTCCCCAAAATTATCGCCACACAAATGAATTTCGGGCGTGAGGGCTTCAAGCGAGTATGCCTCGGCCCTTACCAGTTTGGTGGTAGCGTATCCTTCCCATGGACTCTTATCTATAAGCTGGATAATGCAACGGGCTGTGACAGAGCCTTCCTTGAAGTCTTGATCCGGTTTGAATATGACTGACACCTTACCTTCCTCATCCGTCTTTTTCGATATATCATCGCCTATTCCGTTTTCGCAGGCAAAGTAAACATTTGTAGCTCTGACGGGGTTCCATGTACCTTTATCATACTCCATAAGCTGGAACTCTACTTCAACAGCATCCTCTCCTTCCCACAAATACTTCTTGGGTTCAAGGGCCTTAAGCTCGTATTTTTCCATGGCGAAGAGGGCGGTGGAAGTGTACATCATTGATATGCCGTTGAAATATCCACGGAAACATGCCTGAATGCTGCCTCTGTCGGCATCGCTACTCGGGGTATAATCCACACTGACCATTCCCTGGGCGTCTGTGACGGCCTCCTTAACGGAACAAGTACCGTTCTCAGGAGTGAAGGAGATGGTTTTGCCTGCCGCCGGCCTTAAATGGCCGTTGACAATCTCAATGAGCATAAACCGGGCTGTACCCCTGTTATACGTGATGGACTGTACGGGGGTAAGGCACTTAAGCACGTAGTATTCGTCATTTATACTCACCTTGATGGTATCGGTCAGCAGGCCGTCTTTGCTCGCAAGCGCCACATAGCCCGTGCGATCGTTGCCCTCATGCTTTAGAACATTGCACACCAGGCGATCTGCTTCTTTTCTGGCCACCTTTATCCAAGGGTCGGAGGTTTCCACCTCATATTCCACGTTGGTCTTCACCTCGGCAGCAAACATCGCTTCATAGCCTTCAGCAGAGGCCAGAGAGACATGCACCACTTTGGGATCGACAAACAGATAGTCGGGCAAGCCCTTGACGCTCTGCACCTTGTCGAAGAGATACAAGTCGGAGCCCACCTCATGGTTCACCGTGAATCCCGGCGGCGTGACCTGGAAATCCACACTGCTCACCTTCTCTGGATCGTAAGGGATGCGGTTACCGTCCTTATCGATCACCATAATCGTCTGTGCCATGGCGACGATGCTGAGCATCATCATCCATGTGAAAAGGAACAGTTTCTTCATTTGCGTACGACTTTAATGGTGACACTTCCGTCTTTCACGATATAGACCCCACGAGGGAGTTCGGAGAGAGACTTGATCTGCTTCTTCACCATCTTACCGCTGAGGTCGTAGGCGTCGAACTTCTCGGAAAGCAGGTCGAGACCAGTAGCCCTCACGTCGCGGATGGCGGTGCTGGTGTTCTCGAAGGTCAACTTCTGCAGATTCTCGATGGGCCATGAGAGCGTCGTCGAGGGACTGTTGGAGGTGATAGACACATAGCCGTCGGCATAGGTCAGTTCTGGCATGTCGGCAAAGAGCACTTCGCTCTTGTTGCCGTCGTTGAGCCAAACGATGATCTTGGCATCGTCTGCCCAGACCCCAATGGGACTGAGCACGGTAAGGAGCAGCATCATTACCGTCCTCGCCAAAAGATTGTTTTTCTTATTCATACGCGAACATTATTTATTATTAGTAATTAATATGTTTATTTTTTAAACTCTATCGAGCACAATTATCCCTTACATGATGGCATGCTAAGATGCTTTACTGACCATATTTCTTAGCCTCGCTGTCGTCCTTGTCGGGTACCCGCTGTTCGAACATCCGGCGCAGTCCCTGCTCGTAGGCCTGGAGAGCATCATGGCCTTTGCGGGTGATGCGACAGACGGTATGCGAGAACCTGCCGAGGCCGGACTTGGAGACTTCAAGGTAACCAGCCTCCTTCAGCGTAGTGATCTGCACACTGAGATTGCCACGCGTAGAGTCAGTTATCTGGCAGAGATAGACAAAGTCGGCACTCTCCAGCGAGTCGAGCGCCACCATGATCTTCAGCCGCAGTTCATTGTGCAGCAGTGGGTTAATGACGGGAAACTTAAATGTACTCATATTCTTTGGTTTTACGACTAAGAATCACTATATATTATTGATAAGTTCCTCGGACATAACGTCTGAACAAATGTCCTGGGATGATGAGAGAAATGATTGTCACGCCAGAGGTGATGAGCAACTGCCAAGGCCACAACTCGCCCTGAAAGAAAAGAGGCAATACAGATAGTGCGGAGGCCATGATGCCACAGACGGTCTTCGGACGGAAGTGAAGGATCAGACCCGTCATGAAACATCCCAGGCCGCAGAGCAGCCCCTGAAAGGCACAGTAGAACTGCGGGAACACTCCAGCGAAACCCATCGACAACCCGCCGATAGCGGATGCAAAGCCGATAAAGACCCACATGATCAGGATGACACTCTGATCGTGCGTCCTGCGGTGAGTGCGAGCGTAATCCTTATTAAGGAAATATATCATCAACGGTGCGCCTATCAGAGGGATGCCTATCCAGATCCATGAGCACCAGTCTTCTTGAAGCCATATCAGAGCCAGAAACTCCAGAAAGAGGAATATGGCCGTGGGATATCCCCAGGCGAGAAACAGATTCTCTCCTGTGACTGCCGCGTCGCCATTCACTTCTCCACGGACTCTGCTGATGATATCCAGTTCGTTTGTAGTTGTCATATTATATTAATATGCAGATTTGATAGCCATAATTAAGCATTTCGTATTGCAAATATAGTGTTTATTTTTTAAACTATATAGATTCTTCATGGCTTTTTATTATAAATTAACAGGTGTCTACTCTACACCGATATCACTAACGTACTCACGAAGTTTATCGACTTCGAGGGTACAAAGGCATTGGAACTTTTCTCGAGCAAGGTTCAGAACAACGGAGCCATCAGGCGAGTGATGCTCTCCCACAGACGGATGAAGAAGTTGGCACGCATACGCTCTGGCAGATCTGTCAGGGCAACGGACTGCCGCTCATCGTCGAGGAATACCTTCTTCATCCTGAGAGCCACGCCCTCGTCGTAGATGAAGAGATTGGCTTCGAAGTTATTCTCGAAACTGCGGAAATCGAGGTTCGTCGAGCCACAGGTGCTGACCGCATCATCACACACCATCACCTTCGAATGGAGGAAGCCCGCCTCATAAAGGCTCACCTTCACACCAGCCTCCACGACCTCACGCAGATAACTGCGGCTGGCCCATTCCACGAAACGGGCATCACTATGCTTAGGACAGAGCACCCGCACGTCGACCCCTGCCAAGGCCACCGTCTTCAAGGCAAAGAGCACGGGGTCGTTAGGCAGGAAATAAGGGGTCTCGAGATAAAGGTATCGACGGGCACCCGTGATAATACGCACGAAACCTTGCATGATCTCCGGATAAGGCGTGATCGGACCACTGGTCACTACCTGTATGAGGCAGTTGTTCTCCGTCTGTCTTCCAGACTCAGAAGTATGCTGCGGATAGTATTTACGGTCGGAGAGCAAGGTACGGTCCACGAAATACCAGTCTACGAGGAAAGCCCGCTGCAAGACATTCACAGCACCCCCCACCACTCGAAGCATCGTGTCACGCCATGGGTGACCATTCGATCCCTTCACATAACGCAAGGCGAAGTTCATGCCTCCGATAAACCCTACCAAGCCGTCGATGACAATGATCTTACGGTGGTTGCGGTAGTTCACCTTACTCGTGAACGACGGGAAGTGAACAGGCATGAACGGTACCGCCTCGATGCCCTCCTCACGCATCCGTTCAAAGAACTGCCGCTTAACATTCCAACAGCCCACATCATCGTAGACCACACGTATCTCCACCCCCTCACGGGCCTTGGCGATGAGCGCATCGGCAATCAGCGTACCCAAAGCATCGTCGGCAAAGATATACATATCCAGGTGGATGTGACTACGGGCCTTGCTGATCTCCTGCAACAAGGCAGGAAAGAACTGATAGCCGTCGGTATAGATGTCAACCTGGTTGTTTTTGAAAGGCAAGGCGAGATTCTGGTTAATGAAGAGGTCGATAAGCGGTTTTTGCCGCTCAGGCAGCCGGAGGTTCTGCTGTTCGACGAACTCCAGCATCGAGCGCTTCGTCAGTTGGTTCATGCTCCGTTCGCTGACATAGCGCTCCTTGCGGGTGTTGATGCCGAAGAAGAGGTAGAACACGACACCAGCCACCGGCACGAACCAGATGACCAGCGCCCAGGCAAGGGTCTTGGCTGGCTGGCGATTGTCGAGCACCACGTGGATAATAGCCAGGATGGCGATCAACTGCGAGACGATGACAAATATCAGGTTCCAACTCATGGACTTTGAACTTTGAGCTTTGAACTTTATGATTACCTGATGACATCATTGCCCAACTGGCGGGCGAGGGCGTCACGGATCTGCTGGGTCTCCTTGAACTCCTCCAACAACTGTTTCATCCGTTCCCTGTCACTGCCTACGGTCTTCAACTGTGCCTGGATCTCCTTGAGCCGTTTCTCGATGATATCCATCCGCAGGTCGAGCACGAGGTGAATGACCCGCTGACGGAGGCCGCCTTCCCGTTCCTTAGGTTGGAAACCGGGCGTCAACTGATGACGGTCGATGGCCAGTTCTGCTGCCAGCGAACTGATGGCAATATCAGGATGGTGCATGAAATACTCTTCCGCCTTGAATCCTCCCTCCCCACTATGGGCAGCAGCCTCTGAAAGAATCGTATTATAACGGTCGTCGTGGAACGACAGACCATCCTGGCCGAGGTCATAGGCGATATACTGCGCCACCGTCAGGTTGATGGTCTGGCCGTCTTCGGTCTCGATGCCTTCGTAGATAACCTTCTCACCATCGCGGACGACGGACTGGATGAGCAGAGATTCGATTTCCGAGGAGTGAGGAGTGAGGAGTGAGGAGTGAGATATGTCCTGCGGCTGATTTGTGGCAGAAGTATTCTCACTACTCACTCCACTCTCCACACTCCTCGATCTTTCTTTTTCCTTCTCCTCGATCTCCTTGCTGATCATCCCGTTCATCGAGTTGAGCAGTGTCTGTTCCTTAATGCCCAAACGCTGGGAGAGTTCACTGAGATAAGTGGATCGCAGGATCTGGTCAGGGATGACGGAGATGCTCTTTACGATGCCGCCGATAGCCTCGGAGCGCTTCACGGGGTCGTTAACGTTCTCCACGGTCAGTCGCGTCTTGAACGTGATGAAGTCCGTAGCGTTCTTTTCGATATAGTCCTTGAACTCCTGGGCGGAATGTTTCTTTGAGAACGAGTCGGGGTCGTCACCATCCGGCAACAGCAGCACCTTGATGTTCATCCCCTCCGCCAACAGCATATCCGTCCCTCGCATGGCGGCATGGATACCCGCCTCGTCACCATCATATAATAAGGTGATGTTCTGGGTGAAGCGTCGCAGCAGTTTGATCTGATGCACGGAGAGGGCCGTACCAGAGTTGGCGACGACATTCTCCAACCCACACTGGTGCATGGCAATCACGTCGGTATAGCCCTCAACCATATATACCCTGTCCTCCTTCGCGATGGCCTTCTTTGCCTGATAGAGTCCATAGAGTTCACGTTCCTTATGATAGATCTCCGAGTCGGGCGAGTTCACGTATTTCTGCTGAACGCCCTTTGTACGGGAGTCGAGCAGTCGCCCTCCGAAGGCCACCACCTTGCCGCTGACGTTCAGCCAGGGGAAGATGACACGACCAGCGTAGCGGTCAATAAGAAGACCTTCCCCCTGCCCCTCCCTAATAGAGAGGGGAGTAGTATGCTTATCCGCAGAATTCTCACCCTGAGAGTCATCACTCACCTCCCTATTAGGGAGGGGTTGGGGGAAGGTCTTTCTCTCAAAGCAGAGTCCCGTCTTCACCAGAAACTCCGGCTGATAGCCCGCCTTCTGGGCGGCCGTGGCCAGGGCGTCACGCTTAGGCAGGGCGAAGCCGAGGTTGAACTTCGCAATGATATCGTCGCGAATGCCACGGCTGCGGAAGTACTGCTTGCCGATGGCGATGCCATCGGGATCATTCTTCAGGATATCTTCGAAGTATTTCATCGCCCACTCGTTGACGATGAACATCGACTCACGGTCGCTCTGTTCCTTCTTTTCCTCGTCGGTGAGTTCTTTCTCCTGTATCTCTATATTGTATTTCTTTGCCAGCCAGCGCAGGGCCTCGGGATAGGTAATCTGTTCGTGCTTCATCAGGAAGTTGATGGCCGTACCACCCTCGCCACAGGCAAAGCACTTACAGATCTGCTTCGACGGCGACACCATGAACGACGGGGTCTTGTCATCGTGGAACGGACACAGGCCCTTGTAGTTCACGCCCGCCTTCCGTAACGTCACGAACTCACCCACCACGTCGACGATGTTCGTGGCGTCCATGATCTTGTCTATCGTCAGTCTGTCAATCACCTTTTCACCCCTTTCTCCCTCACTACGGCTTCATAAATACGAAATACACCGCAGCCACCAGACAGAGAGCCGCCGCGGCGTGGTTCCAGTGCAGTTGCTCATGCTGGAAGATGAAATTAGCAATCACCGCAAACACCACCAGCGAGATACACTCCTGGATGACCTTCAGTTGAACGAGGTTGAAAGGCCCGCCGTTGTCCACGAAGCCGATGCGGTTGGCAGGCACCTGACAGCAATACTCGAAGAAGGCTATCATCCATGAGAAGGCAATCACGAGATAGAGTGGCCAGTTGGTAGAGATGCCCGACTGCTGGAGGCGCAGATGGCCATACCAGGCGAAGGTCATAAACACGTTGCTCATGATAAGCAGCAGGATTGTATAAATACCGTTTGTCATACGTCCTTTATCTTGAATTTGGCTGCAAATTTACAAAATCTTTTTTAAACCAACGCATTTAATGCCAACAATTATGTCCATCACAGATCGACCACCGTACGAATGTCAACAGAAGAAGCGCCTATCTCCAAACGGACAGGGCCTGTCTCTGGCACAAATCGGTGGAGTGCAGCATCCCAATGGCTGAGGTCCTGACGGTCAATGGTGAGGATGACCTCACGAGCCTCACCCCTGGGGATAGTGACGCGCTCGAAGGCACGCAACTGGCGACGGGGATGCTCCACAGGCGATCCTGGATAGGAAGCATAAAGTTGGACAACCTCATCCCCGTCGCGCCCACCGACATTCGTGACTGGCACCGAGACGACTACCTGTTGCTGATTCTGTCTCACCACACGTGCCTGACCATACTCAAAGCGAGTGTAACTGAGTCCATAGCCGAAAGGATACAAAGGTTGTCCATGAAAGTACATATAGGTACGTCCATGACGGATGTCATAGTCCATGATATGCGGCAGATCGAGGATATCTCGCACCCATGTCTGTGTGGTACGCCCAGCAGGGTTCATACGTCCGAAGAGCACGTCGGCCACGCCATGTCCCTGCTCCTGCGAACAATGAGTGACATGAAGGATGGCAGGCAAGTGTTCCTGGCTCCAGTTGATGGCATAAGGGAAACTGCTGATCAGCACCAGCACCGTATTGGGATTGATGGCCTGCAGCCGGCGTACCTCGTCCTCGTCAGGCAACAGCAGCGAGTGACGGTCGTTGGCCTCACGCCCATCGCTGGGCACAGGACAGAACTTCCAGTCTGGCTTCGTACCGTAAGGATGATTGCCCGTACACACGAGCACCATATCAGCCTCACGGGCAATATCCTCTGCACGTCCCATCTGATTATCAGGAGCATAGAGAATCTCGATACCATACTGACGGCCTGCCTCGCGCAAGGCCTGAAGGATGGTCACCTCATAGGGTGGAGTACCGCTGTACCAGTCGTAGATTATCTTGTCGGCATAAGGGCCGGTGACAGCGATCCGCTTGACCTTCTGCGGATTGACGGGCAGTGTCTGTGCTTCATTCTTCAACAGCACGATACTCTTGGCCGTTACCTCGCGGACGAACTGTTTCACTTCCTCACGCTCGAAAGGTGGCAGTTGGGTGGTGTCCTTCCCGATAGCAGCATAGGGATTCTGAGTCTGCCCAGGATCGTCGAGCATGCCAAGTCTGAGGGCTACGTAGATATTACCACGGATAGCACGGTCGATATCAGCCTCGGTGATGAGTCCACGTTGAAGGGCTTCACGGGCCTCATCGGCACTACGGTCAAGAATTTGCCCCACGGTGTTCTTCACGATGGCAGCCACACCTTCCGCCCTGGTGGGGAAAGCCTTGTGGGCATTGATGAGCAGGATGAGTGCGGAACCGTCTGTACAGATAATGCCGTTGTTACCCCACTCCCCACGGGCTATCTCTGGCAGACAGGGATGAATGCACATCGGCGTGCCATTCCAGGCATTATAGGAAGCCATGAAGGCACGGCTACCACCCTCGGTGATACCTTTATAGAAAGGATAAGAGTAGTATTCTCTGAAAAGGCGCTCGTCGAAGTTGCTGGAGGTTGAATCGCGTCCGTCCTCATTGCTGTTGGCGAGGAAGTGCTTCATTAGTGCCGCCGTCTTCCAGTAGCGGGGATGGTCTCCCTGTAGTCCGCGCACCAGAGCCACGGAGAGTTGAGCCGTCAGATAGGGGTCCTCGCCGAAACTCTCTTCCGTGCGACCCCAACGGGGATCACGCGCCAGGTCTGCATTGGGGGCGTAGACCACAAGTCCCTTGCGACGGGCCTCAGGTTGTTGAACATACCAGCGCACCTCTTCAGCCTCTATGTCGCCCATACGGCGCAAGGCTTCACAATCCCAGGTGCACCCCATGCCATACGACTGTGGGAAAATGGTGGTAGGCAGGTCGTTGGGCACCTCCCGTCCATCCACGGTCTTCATCCCGTTGTTATGTCCCGGACCTCCAAGGGCGAGTCCGTGAAGCCCCTCATAGCAACTGAGTGCCGGCATCCCCAGACGGGGGGTGCTCATACGCGTACTGAGCCAACTGATTTTCTCATCCAGCGTCAGATGCTTCAGGAACAGTTCCACACGGCGATCATCTTTCAGTCTAGTGTTTTGATAATCATAGGACTGCGCAACAGCCGTCATCGCATCAGAGAAGAAGGCAGCCACAGTCAGGATCAGGAAATAACATCTCATAGTTCAAAAAGTATTGGTTTGGGGGACAAAGATAGTACAAATCTTACAAAAATCCAAATTATATTTGGTCTTTTGTCTATTTCTTCCTATCTTTGTACCCATAAAACCCCAAATATATGAGACAGACGATATTCATCCTGATGCTACTTATCGGCAGCACGACAGTTCAGGCACAAAGCCATAAGGACACCCGCCTCAAAGAGATCCGGGCAGCCTACGCCAAAGCCAAGGAGAAGATTGCCAGAAACGGCAAGAACGGACAGTCGCCCAAGGACATGCAGATCATTCTCAACCAGTTGGAAGACGAGGAGATCGTTCTCTACGACATGGACGAAATCAACTATTATTTCGACGAGACAATCGAAGACAATGTGGAGAAGAAACATCCCTACTTCATCGTCGAGAAATGGAGCAACCACGGACACACCAGATATCGCGAGGTGCTCATCGAGCCCAAGAGCCAGCAGGTCATCTTCTGCTATATGAAAGGTGAGACGGATGCCGGCTTCGTGGTGGAGTCACGCTACTACTACGATGCCAACGGGGCATGTGTCGAGCAGAAGCACAACACCGACAACAGTTGGACGACGGAAGAGAGCGAAAAGAAGGATGCAGAATTCTATCTGAAAATCTTCAACTGGATCAACTACAACGGCTATTTCATTCCGCTGAACCCCGATGCTCCCCAGAAGCCCACCACACCCAAAGCCGAGCGGATGAAGCACATCCGCGCCACTTATGCCCAGGCCAAGGAGAAGGTGGCCAGGAATGCTCAGGGCGACATGCCCAACGAACTGCGGATCACCCTCCACGACAGAGGTGACAACTGGCCTCCGAGGACCGCTGTCACCAACATCTACTTCGAGAAGAAGGGAGAGCCGACATTCAAGAACGACAACCCCTACTGCTGCTACCTGATTACCAGGCACGACAGCGCGATGAACATGGACGGCTACGCGGAGTATCTCTTCGACCCCACGACCCACGACCTGATCTTCTCTTACACCAAGGGCAGTGAGGAGGGTGAGACCTATGAATGGCGCTACTACTACGATGAGAACGGCCAGTGCATCGAGACCAAGAGCAACTCGGAAGAGACCGACGACGGCTTCTACGACAAGCGCACCGCCAGGGATCTGCTACATATCTTCAAGACTCTGATCAACGGCGAGGATGAAGATTTATAATGAAGCAACGTTCTTTTTAACAAATCGGCTGCGATTCAAATCAACCAATAGATAACGATATGAAAAGATTTCTAGTTTGTATGACCTGTATACTGGCCGTGGGAGCCGGTAGTGGGAACGCGCTGGCACTGAACAACGCAAAGGTGGACAGTCTGTGGCGACAGAAGACCATCAGCGTCAAGAACGGAGGGCAGGCTCCAGACGTGATGACACTGCTCCGTGCCTTCAACGAGGCACTGCCCACATGGGTGGTAGGCGAGGTGCTGGAACAGCAGAAGAAACCCGTCCCAGGCTCCAAGCGCAACGGCACAACACTATTGTATGAGAACAACCAAGAGGATGAGTTGCGTATCCTCATCGACCCGAAGAACGGTTATGCCTGCTACGAGTCGCTGACGGATGTAGACCAGATGTCATGTTGTGTCTGGCGACGCTCTAACGGCCACCGCATCTTCGCCATCAGTCTCTATGAACAGCACGTGATGCCGCAGAACCTGCTCTGCTGGTACGACTACGACCCACAGACACAGACGATGAAGCCTGAGCGCAGTCCGATGGACGACTATCAGAAGCCATCCTCCGTCGTGGAGGTGGGCTGGACACTGCCAGAGAAAGGCACCGACTTCATCATCAACGAATACTTACCCTTCCATCCCAACGTCAGACGAATTTACAAATGGGACGGCATGAAACCTCAATTCTCGAGAATCCAGATGGAGGACTTTGAGTATCAGGAGTTTGGCGACGGCGAGTGGACGAAGGCCAGCGGAGAAGGTTTCAAGGATGTGGCTTTCGTGGATCTGGACGGCTATCCCCTGCTCTGTCTGAGGAAGGCGAAGGAATCTGAGGATCAGGAGCGCGACGACATGCTGATCCTGGCAGAATTCAAGGGCAAGATGCAGACGGTGGCCATCAGCGACACATTCAACCGCATCCGGGGATTCTTCCACGTAAAGCCCGAACAAGATGCCCCTTGGACTGGAGAGGAGGTCGTGGCCTATACCAGCGACATGATGCATACCAACTATTTCGTGGTGGTAAAGGAAGGTCTCATCAGGTATATCGTGACGGAATCGCCTGTGACTGACGAGGATGACGTAGAGATAGAATGGGAGCCGAAGATTATCGGCTATGGTTCGAAGGACGAGAGCATCCATATCATTCACGCCAGCGTGGCGGATCATGTCGAAATAGATCCGCAATGGGTACCATTCGAATTCTATGGCCAAAAAGAGTGAAATGAATTGATTATTATCAATTTCCGTCCAAATTAATTGCACAAATCAGCCAAAGTGTGCACAAATCGGCTGATTTTGTGCAATTTATTTGGCTGTATGGGTAAAATTGAGTACCTTTGCGCCCGATTTTTGCAAAAGGATATCATTTTTACACATTATTTATTAATATGGCTTTAAAGATTGTTGTTCTGGCCAAGCAAGTGCCAGACACCCGAAATGTGGGTAAGGATGCAATGACCGCCGAAGGAACGGTGAACCGTGCTGCCCTACCCGCCATCTTCAATCCAGAAGATTTGAACGCCTTGGAGCAGGCCCTTCGCCTGAAGGAGCAGAATCCGGGCTCAACAGTAGGAATCCTCACGATGGGTCCTCCACGTGCAGGAGAAATTATCCGTCAGGGACTTTATCGTGGCGCTGACACAGGCTGGCTGCTGACCGACCGTCTCTTCGCTGGTGCCGACACCCTCGCTACCTCTTATGCCCTGGCTACGGCCATCAAGAAGATTGGCGACGTAGACATCGTGATCGGTGGTCGTCAGGCTATCGACGGTGATACCGCCCAGGTAGGTCCTCAGGTGGCTCAGAAGTTAGGACTGAATCAGGTAACTTATGCCGAGGAGGTTCTCAGTGTGAAGGACGGCAAGGCTACCATCAAACGTGTCATCGACGGTGGTGTGGAGACTGTTGAGGCTCCCCTGCCCGTGGTGATTACCGTGAACGGAAGTGCTGCCCCCTGTCGTCCCCAGAACGCCAAACTGGTGATGAAGTACAAACGCGCTACCTGTCCGATGGAGCGTCCTGCCGAGGGTACGCCATACGACTATCTGTATGAGGAGCGCCCAGAACTGAATCTGAACCAGTGGAGCGTGGCTGATGTGGATGGCGATGTGCAGCAGTGCGGTCTGAATGGTTCGCCCACAAAGGTGAAGGCTATCAAGAACATCGTGTTCCAGGCAAAGGAGTCGAAGACTTTGACGGCTTCTGATGCTGATATTGAGGGAATGATCAAAGAATTGTTGGACGAGAAGATTATTGGTTAACATGAATAATTTTATGAATAATTCGTGGACAATTAATGATTATTCGTGTTTGAAGATAAACATGAATTACCACGAATTAAACATGAATTTTTCATGAATTAAAATATATTAAGTATATGAATAATGTATTTGTTTATGTAGAAATAGAGGGCACGACCGTTCAGGAGGTCTCTCAGGAACTCCTAACGAAGGGTCGCAAGCTCGCCAATACATTAGGAGTAGAGCTCCACGCCGTGGTTGCCGGAACAGGCATCAAGGGTAAGGTGGAGGATCAGATTCTGCCTTATGGAGTCGACAAACTCTTTGTCTTCGACGCTAAGGATTTGTTCCCCTACACCTCTGCTCCCCACACGGATATTCTTGTGAACCTCTTCAAGGAGGAGCAGCCCCAGATCTGTCTGATGGGTGCTACCGTCATCGGCCGTGACCTCGGTCCTCGTGTGTCGTCATCGCTGACCTCTGGTCTGACCGCTGACTGCACAGAACTTGAGATTGGTCCGTATGACGATGCCAAGAATCAGAAGCACTACGACAACCTGCTTTATCAGATCCGTCCTGCCTTTGGTGGTAACATCGTGGCTACTATCGTGAACCCCGACCATCGTCCCCAGATGGCAACTGTTCGCTCTGGCGTGATGCAGAAGGCTATCTACGAGGGTGTGTGCAAGAAGGAGGTAGTTTATCCTGAGGTAAGTAAATATGTTAGCCCCGAGGCTTTCGTCGTGAAGGTGCTCGACCATCACGTGGAGGCTGCCAAGCACAACCTGAAGGGTGCGCCCATCGTCGTTGCTGGTGGCTATGGCATGGGGTCGAAGGAGAACTTCGACATGCTGTTCCAGTTGGCCAAGGTACTTCATGGTGAGGTTGGTGGTAGCCGTGCTGCTGTGGATGCAGGCTGGTTGGACCACGACCGTCAGATTGGCCAGACGGGTGTTACCGTTCATCCGAAGGTTTACATCGCCTGCGGTATCTCTGGACAGATTCAGCACATCGCCGGTATGCAGGACTCTGGTATCATCATCTCTGTGAACAGCGATCCCGATGCGCCCATCAACAAGATTGCTGACTATGTGATTGTTGGTACCGTGGAAGAGGTTGTTCCCAAACTCATTAAATACTATAAGCAAAATTCAAAGTAGTCCAAATTATTGTAACACGAATTACCACGAATTATCCATTAATTTATAGTATGCTCGCATATGGATTTTAAGCAGTATAAGGATACCGTTTACCAAATAATCGGGGCGGCAATGAACGTTCACGATGAATTGAGTTGGGGGTTACTGGAGCCTATCTATAACGAAGCACTCCACCTTGAACTACTTGACAACCATATCGCTAACGAACGGGAAAAGCATCTGCCTTGCTATTACAAGCACCATCAGTTAGAGAAATTCTATCAGATGGACCTTGTGGTGGACGATGTCGTAGTCGAACTCAAGTCTGTTGAAGAGCTGAACTCTGCTCATCGAGCACAGCTTTTCAACTATCTGCGACTGACACGAAAGCCCATTGGCTTGCTCATCAATTTCGGACAGCCATCCCTACAGGGAGAACGTTATGGATATGATGAGGAGACAAATGAATGTATCCTGCTTAACAAAAATATGGAACCCGTATATGCTTAAAATTATATGGACAATTAGATGGTAATTATATGTTAAAAGAAATAAGATGAAAATTTTTGACTATCTTCTCATCATCGGATGTATAGCATCCCTAGTCGCTTGCAATTTCTTCGCTGAAGGCTCATGGCAGAGAGACCTATTCCGCTTCATTGGTGCCTTCTGCGCAGGAGGATTAGTAGGACGCCTTGGTGGAAGATTGCATAAAAAGAATAATAAATAAAGAATATATTATGGCAAACTATTATAGTGACCACCCCGAGATAGGGTTCTATCTCAACCACCCCCTGATGGCTCGTATTGTTGAGCTGAAAGAAAAGGGTTTCGCTGATGCGAAAGAATATGACTATGCTCCCGTTGACCTGGGCGATGCCATCGAGAACTACAAGCAGATTCTCGACATTACTGGCGACGTAGCAGCAAACATCATCGAGCCAAACTCTGAGGCTGTTGACCTGGAAGGTCCACACCTCGAAAACGGCCGTATGATCTACGCCTCTAAGACTTACGAGAACCTCGACGCCACCCGTAAGGCGGGTCTGTGGGGTGTAAGTATGCCTCGTCGTTATGGCGGTCTGAACCTGCCTAACGCTGTGTTCTCCATGCTCTCTGAGATGATTTCGGCTGCTGATGCCGGATTCCAGAACATCTGGAGCCTGCAGAGCTGTATCGACACCCTCTATGAGTTCGGCAGCGAGGAGCAGCGCCAGAAGTATATCCCCCGCGTCTGCGCTGGTGAGGGTATGTCAATGGACCTCACAGAGCCCGATGCTGGTTCCGACCTGCAGCGTGTCATGCTGAAAGCCACCTATGACGCCCAGGAGAACTGCTGGCGCCTGAACGGTGTGAAGCGCTTCATCACCAACGGTGACTCTGACATCCACCTTGTGCTGGCCCGCTCTGAGGAAGGCACCAAGGACGGACGCGGTCTGTCGATGTTCATCTACGACAAGCGCCAGGGTGGCGTGAACGTGCGCCACATTGAGCACAAGCTCGGTATCCACGGATCTCCCACCTGTGAGCTGACCTATAAGAACGCCAAGGCAGAACTCTGTGGTAGCACCCGTCTCGGTCTCATCAAGTATGTGATGGCCCTGATGAACGGTGCCCGTCTGGGTATCGCTGCACAGTCAGTAGGTGTAGAGCAGGAGGCTTACAACGAAGGACTGGCTTACGCCAAGGAACGTCAGCAGTTTGGTGACAAGATCATTAACTTCCCCGCTGTCTATGATATGCTTTCTCGCATGAAGGCCAAGCTCGATGCCGGTCGCTCACTGCTCTATGAGACAGCTTGCTATGTCGACATCTACAAGTGCTTGGAGGATATCGCCCGCGACCGCGCCCTCACTCCCGAGGAGAAGCAGGAGTGCAAGAAGTATCAGCGCTTGGCCGATGCCTTTACGCCGTTAGCCAAGGGTATGAACTCTGAGTACGCCAACCAGAACGCCTACGATGCTATCAGCATCCATGGTGGTTCAGGCTTCATCATGGAGTACAAGAGCCAGCGCCTGTTCCGCGACGCCCGTATCTTCTCAATCTACGAGGGTACAACGCAGCTGCAGGTCGTAGCAGCCATTCGCTACATCACCAACGGCACCATGCTCAACAACATCAAGGAGATGTATGAGAACACCGAGGTTAAGGAAAGCCTGCAGGGATTGAAGAACCGTATCGGGGTGCTGATTCCTGCTTACGAGGAGACTCTTGCTACGGTGAAAGCCCTTGACAATCAAGACGCTCAGGACTTCTTGGCTCGTCGTCTCTACGATATGACTGCCGAATTAGTCATGAGCCTGCTCATCCTCCGCGATGCCACCAAGGCTCCTGAACTCTTCGAGAAGTCTGCCAACGTCTACGTTCGTATGACAGAGGAGAGCTTCCTTGGCAAGATGTCGTATATCAAATTGTTTAAGGCTGAGGATCTTGAAAACTTCCGTGCTGCCGAACCCACAGCCGAAGAGGCATAAACGAAATGGAGCAAACGGAGAGAATCAGGCAGATGGAACAACGGCTCGACCGTGCGTCGAGTGCTGTGATGGAGCTTGCAGCTGCTCTCGACAAGTATGCTGGCGTACAGGAAGCTATTGCAGAACTGGACAGATACTATAGCAGCAAGGAGTGGCGACAGGATTTTGAGGACGATGAGGCAGGACTCCTGCCCGCCGACTTGAAACGTGGTGTGCTTTCTGAAGATGCCATTTGGAACCTGCTCAGCGACCATCGCGAACTTGTCACACGGATGCAGGAAATTGTGGCCAAGGGAAAGCAGAAAATCAACATGGCCATCTTCGTCTCTGGCGGTGGCACCAACTGCGAGAATCTTATCCGCTATTTCCAGAACTCCCCACGTTTTGCCACCTCGCTTGTAGTAAGCAACAAAGCTGATGCCTACGCCCTGGTGCGCGCCGAACGTCTCGGTGTGCCCACGGCAGTAGTCAGCAAGGCAGAACTGAACACGCCAGAGGTGCTCATGCCCCTCTTACAGCAGTACGGCATTGACTTCGTGGTCTTGGCGGGATTCCTGCCGCTTGTGCCTGACTTTCTTATCGATGCCTTTCCGCGTCGTATCGTCAACCTCCATCCCGCACTGCTGCCCAAGTTTGGAGGAAAGGGTATGTGGGGACACCACGTCCATGAAGCTGTCAAAGCTGCAGGTGAGACGGAAACAGGTATGACCGTTCATTATGTAACACCTGTCTGTGATTCTGGTGAGATCATTGCACAGTTCCGTGTCAGCCTGTCACCCGATGACTCTGCCGATGACATTGCGGACAAAGAGCATCTTCTGGAAATGGAACATTTCCCTAAAGTGGTGGAACAAGTGCTCTACGAAGCCTTCCCTACAGACTTTCCAACAGGATCTCCACAAGGCGAGGCACAGCATAGTTGCTAATGTCACTCTCTGCAATCCAGATATAGCCGTCGGGTACCGACGGCTTTTCTTTTGTTTCACATAGCCAGAAATCAGCATAAATAACACGGTGCGTCAACACGTGTTTCACGTTCTGCCTTAGCAATTGAGAATGAATAATTGAGAATGGCGAATGATTGTGCACTGCTCCATTCTCTATTCTCCATTCTCCTTCCACCTTCTTTCTTTCTCCTTTCTCCTTCTTCCATTCTTCCTCCAACAACAGCGGTTCCCATAGTCCTTGCCAGATATCACCTTCACCACGACGGTGAATAGCGGTCTCTCCCTGGCAACGGATATAGATATAGGTCAGCCTGCGTTCCTTCACTTTCAGTTTACGCAGTTTTACCGGCAGTTCCCCTACCCTGCCCTCCCTTAGGGCTACACACGACTCCTGTAGCGGACAAAGCAGGCAACGAGGTGACTGCGGTGTGCACTGGATGGCCCCAAAGTCCATGAGGGCCTGGTTATATAAGGAGGAAGATGAAAAATGGAAAGAGGTATGATTTGTCTCTTCTATTTCATCGAGCAGGCTCTGCGCCAATATGGCAAATTCCTTCTTTCCTTCAGAGCTGTTAATCGGCGTGCTGATGCCGAAATACCTGCTGAGCACACGATACACATTACCATCGACTACGGCAGCAGGAATATCAAAGGCAATGGAAGCTATGGCAGCAGCAGTATAGTCACCCACTCCCTTCAGGGCACGAATACCTTCAAGCGTAGTGGGAAAGCCACCACTTGCAACGATTTGACGGGCAGCGGTATGGAGGTTACGGGCACGGCTGTAATAGCCTAACCCCTGCCACTCACGCAACACCTCATCCTCTGTAGCCTCTGCCAGCGCTTCTACCGTGGGCCAACGCTGCATGAAACGCTCCCAATATGCCCAGCCCTGTTGTATTCGTGTCTGCTGGAGGATGATTTCGCTCAGCCAGATGGCATAGGGATCATGTGTCTGTCGCCACGGCAACTCACGGCCGTTATCTCGGAACCAGGCTATCAGCTCTCTTGCAAAACCGCTCATCTTCTTCTCTTCTTCCGCTTCGTGCTCTTCAGACTCTTCTGCGGTTTCTTGGGAACCTTTGTCTTATGTGTCACCACAGGCACTACTGGTGCGATGGCCTGCTTCAGCGATTGTCCCTGCGGTGCACAGAGTGCCCGACACACGCGATCCTGAAAGGCACGCCCGTCGCTGACCTTCATCACCCCGTTATTCATGACTGCAAAACAAAGGTCATGGCCATTGTCAGCAACACAATAGCCTGCCAGACACGATACACAGGTTACCGTACCGGTCTTCGCCCGTACATTTCCTGCTGCAGCAGTTCCTTTCATCCGGTTTTTCAGGGTTCCATCCACGCCTGCTATGGGCAGGGCTGGCAACAGATGCCCAAAAATATTCTTATCGTGATAGGCATAGCGCAACAGCCGCACATGTAACTCCGGTGAGAGGTAGTTATAAAGTGAAAGTCCTGAACCATCGGCAATCTTGTAGTCAGCAGGATTCAGGCCAACCTTCTGGATCAGCCGTTCTATCTGCTGCCGCGCATGGCTGGCCTTGGCAGGATGGTTGCCGTTACTGGCAGCCACCTGGTAGAACATCGATTCTGCATACAGATTGTCGGAGTCCTTCATCATCTTGGTCAGTATCTGGTCAATGGTATGCGTCCGGGCACAGATAAACTGGGCCTTGGCAGGCAACAACCCTTCTGCAAAAGTGACATCTGTCACCACTGCACCATCATTCTTCAAAGCATTGAGCAGTCTGATGGACAACTCATCCTTTCCACCGATGAGCAAAGGTGACAACACAGGATTATCATCATCCCAACACCAACCCTCACCAAGCAACAGCTCATCCTTCATCGAGCGGTCGCTTACGATACGCCCTCGGATAGTGTCAATACCCTGTTCACGCAAGTTCTCCACAAAAGCCATGAGGTCGTCGCGTCCGAAGGCAGGGTCCATTCCACCCACCAAATACAGGTCACCAGTAAGTGTAGCGTTGCTGATGGTGCCCTGATAATATAAAGAGGTACGCAACTGATAGCTGCCTCCCAGACGGTCAATGGCGGTGATGGCGGTCACAAGCTTCTGCGTGGAGGCAGGTCTCATGGTCTGACGCTGGTTATAGGCATAGATCAGGCTATCGGCTGTAAGGTCATAGACCATCAGTCCCACCTGCGAACGGTCCAGCATCCGCGCTGTCAGAAGTGTATCCAACCGCTGACGGATATTCTGGGGAAAAGGCAACGTGTCTGTCGTCAGTACCGACAGGCTGTCTGCTACGGTGACCGGTTTTTCTTCGGCAGCAGCTATCGGGGCTTTCTCACCGGCTATCTGCCCTTTCATCGGCAGCACAAGGGCTGCCATGATGAATAAAAAGATATATTTTCTCATTTCGCTTGCAAAATTACAAAAAAAATCGTACTTTTGCAACGTTCTACACGCATTGTTCAACTCTCATTGTAAAATATATGGTTTACAAATACGACTTCCTTGTGATTGGTGCTGGCGTGGCAGGTATGAGCTACGCACTGAAAGTGGCACGCGCACTTCCCCCACTCGCACCTGGTGTTCCCCGCCATCCACGCATCTGTATGATCTGTAAGACCTCGCTCGACGAGGCAAACACCTCGTTTGCCCAAGGAGGCGTGGCCAGTGTCACAAACCTCGAACTCGACAACTTCGACAAGCACATTGAGGACACCATGATTGCGGGCGATTATATCTCCGACCGTGCTGCCGTAGAGCAAGTAGTACGCAACGCACCAACACAGATACAGGAACTCGTGGACTGGGGTGTCAATTTCGACCGCCGGGAGGACGGTTCCTTCGACCTTCACCGTGAAGGCGGACACTCGGAGTTCCGCATCCTCCACCATGCCGATGACACCGGTGCCGAGATTCAGAGGGGACTGGTGGAGGCCGTTCGTGCCTGTCCGGAAATCGACATCAAGGAGAACCACTTCGCCGTGGAAATCATCACTCAGCACCACCTCGGTGTCCGTGTAACACGCCGTTCGCCCAACATCCAGTGCTACGGTGCCTATGTGCTCAACCCGGACGATGCCGGACAGCCCGGGAAGGTTGACACCTACCTTGCCAAGATCACTGTCATGTGTACGGGGGGAACCGGAGCTGTCTATCTCACCACCTCCAACCCTGTCATCGCCACCGGTGATGGCATCGCCATGGTCTACCGTGCCAAGGGCACTGTGGCCGACATGGAGTTTGTGCAGTTCCATCCTACTGTGCTTCACAATCCCAAGGAGACCCACCCTGCCTACCTCATCACAGAAGCCATGCGTGGTTACGGTGGCATTCTGAAACTGCCTAACGGACAGACTTTCATGGAGAAATACGACGAGCGCCTCTCATTGGCTCCCCGCGACATCGTCGCCCGTGCCATTGACAAGGAGATGAAGATTCATGGCCTCGACCACGTCTGTCTCGATGTCACCCACAAAGATCCTGCTGAGACCAAAAAACATTTCCCCAATATCTACCAGAAGTGTCTATCTATCGGCCTTGACATCACACAGGACTATATTCCTGTCCGCCCTGCTGCCCACTACATGTGCGGTGGCATCAAGGTTGACCTCAACGGTCAGTCCAGCATAGAACGTCTCTATGCACTGGGTGAATGTTCGTGCACAGGCTTGCACGGCGGTAACCGGCTGGCCTCCAACTCTCTCATTGAGGCTGTGGTCTATGCTGATGCAGCTGCCCGTGACTCCGTGGCCCATGCAGAACTCTATGACTGGAACGAACGCGTACCTGAATGGAATGACGACGGTACCATGACCAATGAGGAGAAAGTGCTCATCACGCAGAGTGTCAAGGAGGTCAACCAGATCATGTCCAACTATGTAGGCATTGTTCGCTCTGACTTGCGTCTGCACCGTGCCTGGGATCGTCTTGACATGCTCTACGAGGAGACCGAGCGTCTGTTCAAGCGTGTCCGTGCCACCCGCGACATCTGCGAACTGCGCAACATGATCAACGTGGGCTATCTTATCACCCGTTGGGCTTTGGAACGCAAAGAGTGCCGTGGACTCCACTTCACCACAGACTACCCTCTCCACGCCTACGACAAGTAGTCCTCCACTCTCCACTGTTTGCGCCGACTCTGTCGCCGCCACCACCCTCTTATAGAAAGCCCCATGCTCCACTTCCCCATCACCGACCCGACCCTGATATTCTTCGTGGTTCTGCTCATTGTGCTGTTCGCACCTATTATCATGAGTAAGCTGCGAATCCCACATATCATTGGCATGGTCCTGGCGGGTATCGTTGTCGGTCACCATGGCTTCGACATCCTGGAGCGTGACAGCTCATTCGAGCTATTCGGCCGTGTAGGTCTTTATTACATCATGTTCCTCGCCGGACTGGAGATGGACCTGGAGAACGTGATGCGTAACAGTCGCCGGTTTTTCATCTTCGGACTACTCACCTGCTTCGTGCCACTCGGCCTCACTTTCCTCATGGCTACCGTCTGGCTTGGATACTCTACACAGGCTTCTTTTCTCTTAGGCTGCATCATGGCCTCGAATACCCTGATTGCCTACCCCATCATCGGACGATACGGACTGCAGCGCCATCCCTCTGTGAGTCTTTCCGTGGGATCATCCATGATCTCCCTCTTTCTGGCTCTTGTCATGATTGCTGCCTTGGCACAGACGCCTTCCGCCTTTGAAGATCCTACAGAAGGGGCTGGCACCAACTGGTTGATTGGGGCTTTCTTCTTCATCATAAAGCTCGCTGTCTACATTGCAGGCTCTCTGCTGCTTATTCCCAGGCTTTCACGCTACTTCCTCAGGCGTTACAGCGATGCTGTCATGCAGTACATCTTTGTCATGGCCATCATGTTCTGTTCAGCAGCGCTCACCGACTTCATCGGACTGGAAGGCATTTTCGGTGCTTTCTTCTCTGGTCTTATATTAAATAGGTATATCCCACACGTCTCACCCCTGATGAATCGAATAGAGTTCATCGGCAATGCACTCTTCATCCCCTATTTCCTCATCGGTGTAGGTATGCTCATCAACGTCCGTACGCTCTTCAATGGCGGTCAGGTGCTGTGGGTGGTATTCCTCATTGCTTTCTTCGGAACCTTTGGCAAGGCTGTTGCTGCCTATCTCTCCGCCCTGTTCTTTCGTCTGTCCAAGGCCGATGCTCACATGATGTTCGGTCTTACGTCAGCCCACGCAGCGGGTGCCATTGCCATGATCATGGTTGGCATGCGTTTAGAAGTGGCTCCAGGACAATTCCTCGTCAACGATGATATGCTCAACGGCGTAGTCATGATGATACTCGTCACCTGCATCATCTCCACCCTGATGACAGAACACGCTGCCCAGCAGCTCATCATCTCCACCCCCAACCTCCCTAATCACCCTAACAACCCTAATCACCCTAACAACCTTTCCTCCCCTTCCTCCGAATCCCGTCTCCTCCTCTGCGTCAAATACCCCGACATTGCCCCAAACCTTCTCTCTCTGGCACGTTTGGTACGCGACCAGAGCAGTGAGTTGATAGCCCTCAATGTGGTTTACGATGACGAGCATAGTGCCATTGCCCGTGAACAGGGACTGCGTCTGTTAGAACAGCTGCAAAGGCAGGCAGCTGCCACCGATATGCAGATGCGCACCCAGGTACGCCTTGCTACCAATATTGCCAACGGCATCAAACACGCCTTCCGGGAGTTTGCATGCTCTGAGATTATCATGGGAATGCACGTCCATACGGAAAAGAGTCCACGATTCTGGGGAGACTTCATACAAAGCCTGTATAACGGACTGAACCGTCAGATCCTGCTTGTACGCTTCGTCCAGCCGTTGAACACCCTGCGGCGCATCAAGGTGGCGGTGCCCTCACGAGCGGAGTTTGAGCCTGGCTTCCATCGCTGGCTGGAGCGGATCTGTCGTTTGGCGGATAATCTGGACTGCCATACAGAGTTCCATGGCCGGCAAGAGTCACTGGTGCTCATCAACAACTACATAAAGAGCCACTACCCCTCCATCCGCGTCACGCTCACACCCATGATCCATTGGAACGAACTGCCCAAGTTGGCATCCACCATCGCCGACGACCATCTCTTCGTGGTGGTTACCGCACGACGCGGTACTATTTCCTATAAGAATGCCATTGACCGGCTGCCCGATGAACTGCAGCGTTACTTCTCAGGCAAGAACCTCATGATTGTCTTCCCCGACCAGTATGGAGGCCCGAAGGAAGATGCAATGTCGTTCACCGAGGCCCAGCACCGCGAGGATACCTCTCTTTACGACACCCTCCTCCGTCTCCTACATCGCAATAAGCCCTAATCACCCTAACAACCCTAATCACCCTAACAACCCTAACAACCCTTCAAAAAAATCATGATAACCCTCCAAAACATCACCAAGAGCTTCGGCTCGCTCCAGGTTCTCAAAGGCATTGACCTCCATATCGACAAAGGCGAAATAGTCAGCATTGTCGGTCCTTCCGGTGCCGGAAAAACCACCCTGTTACAAATCATCGGCACCCTTGACCGTCCTGACACCGGTTCCGTATGTGTCGACTCCGTTGACATCACTACCCTTTCCCAAAAGGCACTCTCAGACTTCCGTAACCGCCACTTAGGCTTTGTCTTCCAGTTCCATCAGCTGTTGCCGGAGTTTACGGCCTTGGAGAACATCATGATTCCTGCCTTCATTGCCGGAACAAAACAGCGAGAGGCTAAGACTCGGGCTACAGAACTGCTGCAGTTCATGGGACTTAGTGACCGTGCACACCATAAACCCGCAGAGCTCTCTGGCGGAGAGAAGCAGCGCGTAGCCGTGGCTCGTGCGCTGGTCAACAATCCGGCGGTCATCCTGGCCGACGAACCTTCCGGCTCCCTCGACACACAGAACAAGCGTGAACTGCACCAATTGTTCTTCGACCTCCGTGACCGCTTTGGTCAGACCTTTGTCATTGTCACCCATGACGAACAGTTGGCCACCCTCACCGACCGCACCATCCACCTCTGCGATGGCCTGATAGTACCGGAAAATACGCCCGAAAATACTGACTTTACGTTACCTAAGGTAACGGACGCTATTACCTTAGGTAATGATTAACGTTACCTAAGGTAACAGAGCCTGTTACTACTGGCAGCAAAAAGGCGGCGCAAATGCGCCGCCTTTATCGTTTAGTTCATAGTCAACAGATATTAACCATCCTATTTCCTTACTTCCAAGGAGTGCCGTGATAACCGGCTTCAGTCTCTGTTACAGTAAACTTCATGACCAATGTCTCTTCTCCCAAAGCTGCAAGGGAAGGAATATCAATTTTCTGAACAGGATGCGTAGTCGCATCAGCAGCAAACTTACCCTTTATCGGGTCAGAAGAAGTATAGGTCTTACCTGTCAGATCATCCTTCACGAATTTCTTGTCATAAGTAGCCCAGACCTTCCAATTGGTCAGCGTGTTAGGAGCAAACTCCCACTTGTGGAGGTTCACACGAACAATATATGTTCCTGCCATCACCCACTTCTTGGGAACATAAATATGCTCAATTGTAGGATCGGTGGGATTAGAGAAGTGATAAGCATCCAGGTCCATCTTGTAGACCACCTTTCCGCCTTTGTTTAGTCGCAGGTTCTTCCAGTAAATCTCATGTCCATTGGGAAGCAGCAGATACAGGTCAAGGTCGTTCTGCTGGTCGAAGGTCATGAATACATGCAGATCCTCAGGAGCACCCTCTACACCAGGGAAGGGAGGAGTATCAGGTGTGGGATCAGGAGTAACAGGTGTGGGATCCTCACCAGGCGTAGGAGCTGGAGGTGTAGGACCGGGAACAGGAGTCGGAGTCACAGCAACCAGGTCCGTAATGTTACAATCAGCATCCTCAGCAGACAATACGATGGGGAAGTCTGTATTCGTGGTACTGACATACTTCACGGGGATGATGTAAGTCCACTCGCCAGTCTCTGTATCAAAAGTCATAGATGCCTGTGTGCCACCACTAGCTTCCTCAGGACTTGAAGGGAATACCTCCCAGTATTCTTCAACACCTTCCACACCGAGGAAGAAACGGCGGAACTTAGAAGCAGACACGATCGTGATATTGGCATAGGCAACGCCATCCACGACAATAGGAGTGCTCAGATTCACACTTGTAACAGGAGTGGTCATCGTGGGAGTTGGGAACTCCTTTCCATGATAATAACCACTTAACATTTCAAACCAACTCTGTTGCAGAATGGTAGGAACGTGAGATGCGGGCGGGTTGTAGTCAATCGAAGGATTGTCACTGTCGCCACAAGACGCAAGCATGATTGCTCCGAAAGCAAACACCAAGCTCTTCTTTAAAATGTTCTTTTTCATAATTAAAATGATTTTTGATGTTAACGATTGTTCTTTCTATCATAAGAAACCTACTCACGATATCAGAGATCGCCGAACAATTCCAATGGGAAGGGCGAATCCTTATCATTACTATAGACATAGACCACCCTGCGGAAATGACCATCCTCCAATTTATCCAGCATGACTGTGAGTGTCACCTCACCAGTCTGATTGGGCGCGATAGGCTTCTTTGTATAGTCTGCCTTGAGACAGCTGCAATTCAACTTCACATCATTGATGACTAAAGGATCGGTGCCCACGTTCTTGACTGTGAACGTATGCTTTACCTTACGATCCTTACGCTTAAGATCCTCAAAGTAATACTTATTGGATCCCAACACGCCAAAAACAGCTTTAGTAGGCTTCACATTACCAGGGGCAGACTGTTTGCGGTCACCACAAGCTGTGATTCCTACCATCAACGAGAGGAGAAGTGTGAAAGTTAAAATCTTTTTCATCTTTCAGCTTTAAGTAGTAAAGGGAAAGGACCCGACCTGTTGACGGTCGCGACCTCTCCCCGTTCAGTTTATCGCACAGATTAAATCTGTATAAAAAAAGATTATTCTGCTACACAGATGGTGACACGGTTCAGGTCGTTCTCGGCGAACGGCTGAACACGAGAGCCATGGCTGTCATAAGTGATGCGGCTCTCGGCAATACCATACTGCTCCTTCAGGGCCTTCACCACCACATCAGCGCGGAGGGCAGCCAGACGGTCGTTGATCTTGTCGTTACCAGTACCAGCATCAGCATAGCCATTGACCACAACCTTAGCCTTCGGATACTTCACCAGGTAATCAGCAATGTCCTTCACCTTCGGAGCCTCGCTCTCGCGGATGTCGGTCTTGTTGATCAGGAAGAAGATGTCACGACGAATCGGTTCAATCTTCTCAACAACGGGTGCAGGTGCGGGCTCGGGCTCGGGCTCCACATAAGGCTCGGGCTCGGGTGCGGGGGGAGGAGGCAGCACAGTTGTGTAGCTCTTACCCAGATTCACCTTCAGACCGACAAGTGCATTGAAATACCAGTCGGCATTGTCAGCCTTCTTACTGTTGTACTTGTCAGACAGGATGTTGGCATTACCTTCAACAGTCAGGGCGATAGCATCGCTCAGACGGAAAGCAGCCTGCAGACCAGCACGTCCGAAGGGCAGCACCTGAGTGCCGTCCCACTGATACTCAGCCTTGTAACCAGCCTGCTGGAAACGGGTGAAACGAGGGCTAGCAACGAGATCGTTCAGCTCATCGTTACCAAAACCGATATTAGCACCAGCACCAAGGAAAGCATTCACACTGAGGAAACGCTGAGGATCCCAACCACCAATAAGGTTGGTCAGATCGATCATCAGATCGATACCAGGAGCAACATAGTTCCACTTATAGTCCTCGTTCAGGGCCAGGCCGTTATAAACAGTATTCCAGCCACCCTTAGACTGCCAGAAGTTTGCCTGAAGACGGGCACCAATGACAGGTGAGAACTGATAACCGATACCCAGCTGTACATTCGGGCTGAGCAGGTCGCTGAACTTTGCTTCACCGAGCGTGTGCTGCAGACCACCCTGAATATCGAGGAAAGCATGCTTCTGGAACACGAGCTTCGTGCCATCGGGCAGCTCTTTCGTGGCCTGAGCCATTGCAGATGCGCTCACAGCAAGGAGGGCAGCTGCCAGAATCGTTTTCAATGATCTCATAACAATTTCTATTTAAAAGATTTGTTACCGTTATTCTATTCACTTATTAATTGGGCAAATTCGTACCGTTACCGGAAACATCATCACAATAAGTTAAGTACCACTTACCATCACGGCGAATGGGTTTAAGCATAAATGAGATGGTGTTGGGACGGGGATCCCCGGTTTCCTTCTCGAACAGGGTGACTGTATACTTTGCAATATTATCAGTCTCCTGATCATAAACGATACGATCGAGGTCATATTTTACACCCTTGAAGCGAGTAAGCATAGCCTTTGTCCTACGTAGGTCAGGATCAGGGAGGTTAACAATCTCGCGTTTCTTATTAAGGAAGTAAATCATGCCCACGGCCTCGTCAATCTTGTCCTGGCGCAGCTTGTCAAGATACTCGTTGACCAGTGAGAACACCTCGGCAGAGTCCTGCTGCGACATCTCCATGTGTATCTTGGATACAGAGTCGAGCATTTCGCCCATGGTAGGCTGGTTCTTCGTTGACTTGCCACAACTGCCCATCGTGAGCAGCAGAATCACGGCAAATGTGAATAATAAACTTTTTCTCATTGCGTAATACTTGCTATTTTTTGTTTAAAAGGGGTGCCAACGAGTTGACACCCCTCTGAGATTATTCTATAATCTGATGTTACTCAAATTACGTTCGATCATCTAATGCTTAGTGAGCGTTCGTAGTGCGAATGACTCTTACAACCATCCAATCCTGGTAGTTATAGTTAACCTCGTTGGTGTCGTAGTAACGACGATCCTTGAAGTAAACGTAAACAGGAGCAGCAGGAGTAGACTTAGCATAGCCAGCAGTTGCGCCATCCCAGTAATCAGCACCGTAGATCCTGTTAGAAACGAGGGTATTTACGAAGCTTGATACCTTACCTGCAGCGAGTTCACCATTACCGAATACGTAGGTGTAGTAGCAGGGGATGTAGAGGTTGAACGAGCGTACGTGAGCATCGGTGTTGCGATACCACAGCTTGTTACCACCAACATTAACAACAGCCTTATCAGTGCTTGAACCAGTGTAAGAGCTCGGAGCAGCATAGAGGTACAGACCAGCGTTCAGGCCATTACCACCCTGCAGGTGAGCATTGGTAGCGAAGCGAGAAGCAACAGGCAGAGCATTGATCTTAATGCGGTCATAGAGCTTAGAAGGATCGTAGCTATCCTTATACTCCCACTCAACGTTAGCCTCATCAACGAAGGTTCTGTAGCCGAGAGAGTGGTTCTTGGTATCCTGATCCTCAACGCCAGCATCAGTACGGATCTCATCGAGCAGCTGCTGCGGGATGTTAATCCAGTTCCAATCTTTCTTATCCTTCTTGTAACCATTGGTCACACCACCATAGTAATCAGCATCGAGAGCGAGCTCATAGTAGCTGCCAAGTACGTACTTGTCACCATCAGAAGCATAGTCAGTAGAGATGGTGTAAGGACGCCAATCCTCGAAGTTGAAGCTGAGCTGAGTAGAAACCTCATTGTTCAGAGCATCCTGCTTCAGGTCGTCACCCTTGTAACCAGTCATGTAAACAGGACGGTCGCAACGGATGTTGAAGAAGCGAGTGTTGTTCGGGTCGAAGATCTCGTAGCAGCCCTCGTCGCAGATAGCGCAAGCATCAACGTCGTTGAAGGCAACCTCAACATAAGCGGTGAATGCACCATCGTACTTGCTCCAATCCATAGCCTCCTCAGGACCGAATGCTGAAGGTTCATAGTTGTTGCACTTGCTCTGGTTGTTCAGAATATCCTCAGCAATAGCGTTGTTGTGGAAGCGGAAGTAGTTGTTGTTAGGAACAGCTACAGTCGTGCTTGTGGTCAGAACCAGATCCTCACGGTTAGCACCCCAGTTAGCCTTATCAGTCAGCTGACAGATCTCAACGGGCTCAGTGTAGATAACCTCGGTAATCGGGTTGTAACCCATGCCACTCAGGCCACCGCTCTTGAATACATCGTTAGGAATGTTGTAGCCAACCTCGCGGATAGCAACGATGACGTTACCACGCTCAACAGGACCAACAAAGCCATACAGACTCTTCACATCCTCATTAAGAGCATCGTGAGTACCATCAGTCCAAAGTTTAGAAGCTGAACCAGAGGTGAACTGCTGATACAGAGCCTTACCATAGTTACGAACCTCCTGCAAGTCAAGCTTACGCTTAATCTCCCAAGTGTAGATCTTGTTAGTAGCGAAGTCCTTATTAGCAAGAGTCAGAGTGTACTTCTTACCACTGTGGCCACGTACCTGCCATACCTTCACAGCGTGTGTACGACCGTTGTTGGTGTAGCGGAATGTGTCAGCCTGAGCACGAGAGTCGAATCTCTGAGTGTTCGTTACATAGTAAGCATCGAACTCAGCATTCTTCTTAGAAGTGCTAGGATAGGTGAAGTAGAACGATACACGATCCTGAGTCAGGTTGGTGGTCTCAGCATTACCCTCGATGTTGCCAGTGAAGCCAGGATACATAGCCAGGTTGTAACCACTGTTCTTCACAAGGTTGGTGAACTGGATACCCCAATTCTTACCCTGTACGAAGTAGATAGACATATCCTGGATGTAGTCGTTCTCATTCAGAACGGTGTAACCAGTCTTCTGGATCGGAGTGTTAACGTGAACCTCAGCAACAGGATCATTCGTGGTCTTAGCAGCGAGATCAGCCTTAGAAACGTGATCCTCCTTATTATACTTGTACCAGTAAGCAGCATCGTGGTTAGTCATCTCACCAGCAGCCCACAGGAGCTTACCAGCGGGGATGTACAGACGTACATAGATAGGATTAGCGTTGATACCGTTACGAGGTATGAACTTCACATAGGTATCGATGGTCTGAGTAGACTTACCGTCAGGACCAACACCGGCGATGTACTCAATGTAACGCTCGTCAGCCTGCGGAGTAGAAACAGAACCGTTGATATAGGTGTGAGCATTAGCGTTGTTCGTGCAACCGAGAACCCAGAACAGAACGTTCTGCTGCTTAGCCAGGATGTCGTTCAGGCCAAGGAAGGTGATGCCAGGATTGTCAGAGGTAGTACCAACCCAACCAGTGTAGCCAACATAACCAGCGAATGCACGATAGTAAGCCTTTGCGAACTCGATGTTCTGCAGAACAGCCTGCTCAAGAGTCAGACCACCAGTCTTATAGGTAGCCTCAAGCTCCTTCACATATGTAGCCTCATCATAGAACTTGTCGTTCATGCGGATGTAACGCTTAGCACCCAGATAACCAGGATTCATCTCCAGCATGTACATCTGATCGAACTGAGCCTTAGAGAGCTTCAGCTCCTTACCGGTCTTGTCGCCAAAAGGATGAACCTTGTCGAGGATGTAACGCTCCATCTGTGACCAGCTAGCAGCAGCAAGGCCAGAGAATACGGTACCAGCGGTGGTGCTGATGCAACCCATGAATACGGGCTGGCTGTCAGGATTCAGAGCGAACTCAACGAATTCGGGCTTCTCGAGCTGACGAACGATGCGGAACTTCACATAACCCTTCAACAGGATGTGATCCTCACCGAGGTAGTCACGGTTAACGAGCATAACACGAACGATAGGCTCACGACCGATACAAGAAACATCACCAACCTCAGAAGTTGTAACGCCAGTCTCGGGATCAACAACCTTAGCAACGATGGTGTTACCAGTGAATGCATTAGCTTCCTCAGGAACGATACCCTCGCTGTTACCATAGCGGGTAGTCCACTTACGATCGGTATTGATCAGAGTAGCGTGTGCGCTCTGAGAATCCTCGTACTTGTCGCTGTACCAGTCAACGAGTGCATACTCGAAGCGGAGACCGAGCTCCTCGAGCTGCTCCTGTGTCAGAGGCATGTCGCGGCTGAACATGGTGCCGAAGCGATAAGCGTGAGCCTCAATGAAGTTGTCGAGGTTGATACCCTGCTCATCATCGTAAACGAGCTGGTGAGTAGCAGCACCGTCGATAGCCTCCTGTACAGAACGATAGAGGTGGTTACGCTCAACCATGTTGTGATCCATAGTGCTCCAAGAGGGAGCGAGGTTCAGCTCAGGAGCGTTGTCAGCCAAAGCAAGCAGCTGGATGAACGACGGAGTGATAGCAGCATAGTCAGAAGTAATAGCACGAGTCTCACCATTCACCTGACCAGTAATCTGAAGAGCAGCGAACGGCATCTTGAATGAAAGCTCGTTCAGGCCAGTGTCATAGCCGTCAACGGGGAATGCCTCCTTGTTCCAAGCGTTGTCGAAGTTCACGCCAGTAGCGGCATAAACAGCACCCTTGTCATAAGCACCGTAGTTGACAGAGCCAATCTCAGAGCCGTAACCCTCCTGATTCAGATAGTGAGCAGCAGAACCTACACCATTGCGGGCGTCATAGGCCTGGATGATGTTACGTGCCCAAGAGTTCAGGTAGTTCTGGAGGTTCAGGTGGAACGGAACGTTCAGGATACCAGTCTCAGCATTGTAGTACTTCTGCAGATTGGTGAACACGGGCTTGGTGAGCTCCTTGTCCTGATACAGCATGTTCTCAGGCTCGTTGATAGCGTCACGAGTAGCGAGAGTCATGTAAGGATAGTTCATGTAGAACTTAGCCTCCAGATCCTGCAGGTTAGCCGATGTCGGGTTGATGTGATAGCAAGCGTGTCCGAGAGGAATGATATCCACATAACGGAAGTAGTTGTAAGCGAAGTTGCCGTTGAAGAGCACACCGCTCTGATTGTCCCAATAAGAATAGGTATCGCTGAGCGAACCGAGCTTAGCAGGCAGGAAGTTCTCCAGACCGTCGGGCCAGTGAATAGCCTCCTCAGTTGTAGAAACCTGACCCTTCAGGTTCACCCACTGCTCGAACTCGTCACCACGACTCCACTCAGAAGCCTTAGAGAGCTGTACCCAGGGCTTGCCAAGAGCAGCAGCCTCAGCGGGATCAACCTGCTTGAGGTCCTTGTTGCCAGGAGTGCCATTGGGGAAGTAAGCAGAAGAGAGGTAACCCTTCTCGTTCATGTTGGGGCATACATTCGGATTCAGGAAGATCTCAGGCTGACGAACCACCATGGGGAGGTCGATAGCCTCGATACCACCGAGATAGTAAGCGGGCTTCAGCACGATGCTGCTCAGACCCTTCTCAACGAGGAAGTTAAGAACTGAGATAGCCTCAGAGGTGAAACCAGTAGCCTTCTGAATCTCAGAACGGAGCGTGTTCTCAGAAGCCTGAATCATAGTCTGAACCTGACCTACAGTTGTAGCAGCTTCGATATCACGCTGCATTTGAGCCCAGTCAATAGCCTCCAGAGCGGTTACACGACCCTGCAGAGCGGCAATAGCAGAAACGATTGACTCGTTAGAGCCAGGCATGTTACCTTTAATAACATCAATCTGGTCCTGCAGATCTTTATTCTGTTTACCGAACTGTTCTTCCAGAGCCTTCAGACCATTTTCGAAAGCGGTCTTGTTGTTCTTCACAACATCTTCCAGAGAAGCAACTGCGTTAGCCAGCTTGTTCAGCTCGCTGTTATCAGCCTTACCAGAGAGAGCCTTGGTCAGCTCGTCAATCAGACCCTTCTGAATGTCGATGTTCTTGTTAGCGGTCTTAGCAGCCTCGAGAGCGTCGTCAGCAGACTTCTTCACACCCTCAATCTGACCAGGCAGCACAGCGAGCTTCTCGTTGATGGTGCTGATCTGGTTGGTGAACTGCTGTGAGAGTTCAGCCAGCTCGGCCTTGTCAACCTTGCCAGCGATCAGAGTCTTCAGACCCTCGATGGCCTCGTTGATAACGTCCAACTGAGCCTTCTTGGCACAAATCTCATCCAAATCCTTGATAGCCTCTCTCATTGCATCTGTGGTCACATAACCCTGACTGGTTACGAAAACCTCAGTAGCAAAGCCTTTGCCATCCACCCAAGTAGTGGTAGCATAGCCCTGACTCGTCACCCAGTCCTTCGTAGCATGAGTAGCTGCAGTGGTCTGCAGGTTCGAGAGGCTACTCTGCAAGCTCTGGATTTCAGTCTGCAGATTTTTAATCTGATTGTCGAAGTTGCTCTTTGCAGAACTCAAGTCGCTAGTCAAAGACGACTGTGCTCCCTGCAGAGTAGCAAGCTGAGACTGTAAGGCTGCGATGGCATCAGTGTTCTTGTTGATGTCGTCATCGTAATCCTTACAAGACGTAAACATACTCATAGAAGCTATGAAGAAAGCTCCCATAAGCAGAGTACTAAATAATCTTTTTTTCATACGATTAAAAAATTTAAATTAATAAAAAAAACTAAATGTTGATACTTCTTTCTTTCTCTCAATTTTTCATAGCTTCCCCAGTAGGAGTCGCATTTTTGGTGCAAATATAGACATAAATCTGAAAACTTGCAAATAAAATCGAATTTTTTTTTGTTTTTTGCGCAAAAAAATGAGCATAATCCGACTTTACACCGAATTTTTAACGTTTCGGCGGGCGTTTTTGCTTTGTTTTGTGAGGTTTATTACCATAGGCAATTCATTTTTTTAGTTTATATTTACGTTTTTTGTTTTTACCTTATTAATATATAGTGGGAAAGGGGCAGAAACCCGCTTTCAGCCTGCAAAGATAATGCTTTTTTTTTAACTGACAAGGGTTTTTGTAACTTTTTTCATAGAAACATGCCTATTTTAGGGCGTTTCGCTAAGAAAAGGTTCAAAATTCTGCAGATTTGGGCGTTCTTGGGAAAGGAATGACGTCACGGATGTTCTGCATGCCAGTCACAAAGAGGATGAGCCGTTCGAAACCGAGTCCGAAACCTGCATGGGGGCAGGAGCCGTAGCGGCGGGTATCGAGATACCACCAGAGATGGGTCTGATCCATCTGGCGTCGCTCCACCTCGCTCATCAGTTTGTCGTAGCTCTCTTCACGGACGGAACCGCCAATGATCTCGCCAATCTGCGGGAAGAGCACATCGGTGCCCTGCATGGTGGGACCAGGAGCGACAGCACCCTTGTAGCCGATGCTTCCAGCCTCCTCTCCCTGAGAGGGATTGATGACGGGTTCATTCTGTTTCATGTAGAACGACTTGAATGCCCTGGGATAGTCAGTCATGATGACAGGCTTCTTGAAATGCTCCTCCACCAGGTAGCGCTCGTGCTCGGAAGCAAGGTCATCGCCCCAGTTGCAGGGGAACTCAAATTTCCTGCCGTTTCTGATAGCCTCCTGCAAGATATTGATGCCCTCGGTATAGGGGAGGCGTACAAAGGTCTCCTTCAGCACTCCCTCCAGACGCTCGAGAAGTGTCTTGTCGATCATCTTGTTGAGGAAGTCGAGGTCGTCCTTGCAATGCTCCAGTGCCCAACGGACACAATACTTGATGAAGTCCTCCTCCAGATCCATGAGTCCTTCCTGGTCGAGGAAGGCGACCTCAGGCTCCACCATCCAGAACTCCGCAAGGTGGCGCGGGGTATTGCTGTTCTCGGCACGGAAGGTCGGTCCGAAGGTATAGATGGCTCCCAGTGCGGTGGCGCCGAGCTCTCCCTCCAACTGTCCGGAGACGGTGAGTGAGGTCTGTTCGCCAAAGAAGTCATCGTCGTAGATGATGCGACCTTCTTCATCCTTCTTCAGGTCGTAGAGGTTCTTCGTGGTAACCTGGAACATGTTTCCTGCACCTTCACAGTCGGAAGCCGTGATGAGGGGCGTATGGAAATAGAAGAATCCATGCTCATGGAAATAGGTATGGATGGCCATTGCCATGTTGTGCCGGATCCGCATGACAGCCCCAAAGGTGTTGGTACGTAGACGGAGGTGGGCATTCTTGCGCATGGCCTCGAAGGACTGCCCTTTCTTCTGCATAGGATAGGTATTATCGCAGAGACCATAGATTTCGATCTCGCTGGCCTGGATTTCGGAAGGTTGCCCGGCAGCCGGCGACTCGACGAGTGTGCCGAGAACGCGTATGCAGGCTCCGGTGGTGACATCCTTGAGTGAAGGAGAGGTGGCAACAGCACAGCTACTGCATACAGGACAAGCGGGATCGACCACAATCTGGACGTTCTTGATGGTGGATCCATCATTGAGTGCAATGAAGTCGACGGCCTTTGAGCTGCGGTGAGTACGTACCCAGCCCATGACGGTAACTTCCGTTCCGTAGGCAGTGGACTGGAGGATATCAATAACTTTTGTACGGTTCATTATCTGATTCTTTTTTTGTTTGTTGCGACTGAGTCGCAACATACAGTAAACTATTCATAGGCTCCCATGCGGAGACGGTCGACCTCTTCCTCAGTGAGGTAGCGCCAGTCGCCACGACGGAGGTTCTTCTTGGTAAGTCCCGCAAACTGTACACGGTCGAGCTTGGTGACACGGTAGCCGAGTGACTCGAAGATACGACGTACAATGCGGTTCTTTCCGGAATGGATCTCAATACCCACCTGTTTCTTGTCGTTGGGGTCAGCATACTGCACATCATCAGCATGGATCTCTCCATCTTCCAACTGAATGCCATCGGCAATGCGCTGGAGATCGTGAGCAGTTACATTCTTATCAAGATAAACGTGGTATATCTTTTTCTTGAGGTACTTAGGATGCGTAAGCTTCGAGGCGAGGTCGCCATCGTTGGTGAGCAGGAGCACGCCCGTGGTATTGCGGTCGAGACGTCCTACAGGATAGATACGCTCTGGGCATGCATTCTTGACGAGGTCCATGACGGTCTTACGCTGCTGCGGGTCATCGGAGGTAGTGACATAGTCCTTGGGCTTATTGAGAAGGACATAGACCTTTTTCTCGAGTGAGACAGGATCGTCGTGGAAACGGATGACATCCGTACGGAGCACCTTCGTACCCAGTTCGGTGACCACCTCCCCGTTGACGGTGATGACACCAGCCTGTATGAATTCGTCGGCCTCGCGGCGGCTGCATACGCCAGCATTGGCAAGATACTTGTTCAGACGAATAGGCTCATTGGGATCGTAGTTGACTTCCTTGTACTCAATGCGCTTCTTCATGGAGTACTTGGCGTTGGGGTCGTAGTCGGCCGTACGCTTCTTCTTGGCAAAGGGTTTTGCTCCATAGGGTTTGGCGGGATAGCCAGGATTGTAGGGTGCTGCTCCATAAGGACGAGACTGACGGGGCTGATAGCCCCCCTGCTGACGGGGCTGATAGCCCCCCTGCTGCTGCCCATAGGCACCACGCTGCTGGTAGCCACCCTGCTGCTGACGAGGTTGGTAGCCACCCTGCTGCTGACGGGGCTGGTAACCTCCCTGCTGCTGACGGGGCTGATAACCTCCCTGCTGACGGGGCTGGTAGCCTCCCTGCTGACGGGGCTGATAGCCCCCACCCTGCTGGTTATAAGTATTGCGGGGACGATAGGGGCGCTGTGGAGCCTGCTGAAGGCCTGCGCCGAATCCCTCGGGGCGGAAACCTCCTTCGTCATCGCTGCTCTGGGGCTTGTTGTAACTGGGGCGCTCGCCATAGGCACGAGTCTGCCCGGTGTGGATACGCGGACGAGGTGAACGTCCGGGTCTGAAGTCACGTTGAAAACCGCCTGCGGCGTTCTGTGACGACTGGTAGCCCTCGCGGTTGCCAGTGGTCTGCTCTGCAGACTTCTCTTCTCTCTTGTTATCGTTTTCGTATTCCATATTATTATAAATAATGTATAATCTATAATGAAGTTATCACTATGTGTTGAAGTCACCAAAGGCTACATGCCAGTGTAGGAAGAAGGAGTGATAGCACGCAGTTCTGCCTTGACGTCTTCAGAGACAGCCAGTGTGTCAATAAAGTCAGCGATGCGCTCCGGTGTCATCCGCTCATTGGTACGGGTCAGAGCCTTGAGGGTCTCATAGGGATTGGGGTAGCCTTCACGCCTCAGGATGGTCTGTATACCTTCAGCCACAACGGCCCAGGTATTGTCGAGGTCAGCTTGCAGTTTCTCTTCGTTAAGGATCAGCTTACGCAATCCCTTGAGTGTAGACTGGAAAGCAATGACAGCATGCCCCATAGGCACACCGATGTTGCGAAGAACCGTACTGTCGGTAAGGTCGCGCTGCAGACGGCTGACAGGCAGTTTCTGTGCAAGAAAGGCGAGCACGGCATTGGCCATTCCGAGGTTTCCTTCGGAATTCTCATAGTCAATGGGGTTTACCTTGTGGGGCATGGCAGATGAGCCTACCTCGCCAGCCTTGATCTTCTGCTTGAAATAGTCCATGGAGATATACATCCAGAAGTCGCGGTCGAGGTCGATGACAATGGTGTTGATACGACGCATGGCATCAAAGATGGCAGCCAGCCAGTCATAGTTGGAAATCTGGGTGGTATACTGTTCACGCTCCAATCCCAGCTTCTCAGAGACGAAACGGTCGCCGAAGTCCCGCCAGTCGTACTGAGGATAAGCCACATGGTGAGCGTTGTAATTGCCCGTGGCTCCACCGAACTTTGCTGTGAGAGGTATTTCACGGAGCGAACGCAGCTGCTCCTCAAGCCGATAGACATAGACCATCACTTCCTTGCCGAGGCGGGTAGGTGATGCCGGCTGTCCATGGGTCTTGGCGAGCATCGGGATGTTGCGCCAGGCCTCTGCATAGTCGTTGAGCTGTTCGATCAGTTCCTCGAGAAGAGGGATGTAGACATCGTTGAGTGCCTCCTTCAGGGAAAGGGGTACTGAGGTGTTGTTGATATCCTGGGAAGTAAGTCCGAAGTGGATGAACTCCTTGAAAGAGGAGGCTGCGACAGAGTCGCAGCATACGGGAGAAGGAGCGGCAGAGCCACTGTCTGTAGTGGCAAGGGTATCAATGCGTTCCTTAATATAATACTCAACGGCCTTGACATCGTGGTTGGTAATAGCCTCGATATCCTTCACGCGCTGTGCATCAGCGGGTGTAAAAGAACGGTAGATGTCGCGTAGGGGTTCAAACAGTGAGTGGTCGAAATCCTGAAGCTGTGGAAGAGGGAGTTCGCAAAGAGCAATGAAGTACTCTATTTCTACACGGATGCGGTAACGTATCAACGCATATTCGGAAAAGTAGTCTGCCAATGGCTCTGTCTTCCCTCTGTATCGGCCATCAATAGGCGAGATGGCTGTCAATAAACTCAAACTCATTTTCTAAATCTAAACTGACTGGTAATGGTTGCAACTCTCTTATACTTAAATCCGCAACCTGCTTGGGGCTGCGGACTAGAAATCTCTTTGTGTTTGTGGGCGCTGACGGATTCGAACCGCCGACCCTCTGCTTGTAAGGCAGATGCTCTAAACCAGCTGAGCTAAGCGCCCTTGCCTAAACAGTTTTTTCTGTAAGCGGGTGCAAAGGTACGCAGTTTTTTTGAAACCGCCAAATTTTTCGGTAACTTTTTTTCATCCTATGCGAATATTCATAAAAGACTCTGCTTCTAACATGGCAAATGGTTGACGGAATTCCTGACAAATCAGAAAGAGCCTTCTTATATTCTGAGTTAACTCGTTCGATGAATCGAGTTAACTCAAATCATCAACTGAGTTAACTCAAATCATCAATCGAGTTAACTCAAGTTTTTGGGGGGCTTTTATGCCATTGAGTTTTGCTTCGTAAAAAAAATTGACAAGTAACTGACAGGTGAATGCAGAGAGCTCGCGACAAAGCTCTTCAAAACCCCTGTCCAAGTATCAATTCACCCTTAGCATGACCCTATAAAAGCGAGGATTTACAGGGTCATACTAAGGGTGAACAAAGGTATATCCAACAATCTGAGCTGTTAACAGCAGAAGAATCAGAGTTGATAGAGATCGTTGGCAGCAAGCAGCTCAACCTTTTTCTCTGCCAGTGCTTTCTCACAAGCCTCCAGGTCAGAAGGACGGATGACCACGTGAGCCACGTTACCGTTAGCGAACGAATACATATACTCGATGAAGATACCACGCTCAGAGAGGTGACGCAGCACGATGGCAAGTGACCCACTGACATTGGGGCATACGAAGCCAATGACATCGGTGAGTTTCACAGCGAAATGAGCCTCCTTCAACACCTGATAGGCGCGATCAGGGTCTGAAACAATACAGCGGAGAATGCCGAAGTCAGAATTGTCGGCAATACTCATGGCAGACAGGTTGATGCCGGCGGCACCAAGGACGTCGGTCACCTCCGTGAGGCGGCCAGACTTGTTTTCCAGGAAAACGGATAGTTGTTTTGCTAGCATATTGATCAGGTTTTGGGGCTGCGACTGAGTCGCAGCATACTATACATACTATTTATAATTCAGGGTTTACAATATATATACTCATTATAACTTACGGTTATCGATGACACGACGGGCTTTACCCTCGGAACGCTCGATGCCCTTCGGCTCTACAAGACGGATCTTGAAGCCTAGACCGATGACAGAACGCAGCTCACCTTCAAGCTTCTTCTGAAGACCGACCATAGTAGACATATCATCGGTGAAGTATTCTTCCTTGACTTCAACCTTGAGTTCGGACGTATCGGTATTGTTGACGCGGTCGACGATGAGCAGGAAGTGGGGTTCGAACTCCTTCTGCTTGAGAATGACATCCTCGATCTGCGACGGGAACACATTGACACCCCGGATGATGAGCATATCGTCGCAACGGCCGAGGATACGGTCCATTCTGACGAGCGTTCGTCCACAGGCACACTTGTCATAGTGGAGGGCGGTGAGATCGTGGGTACGGTAGCGGAGCAGAGGCATACCCTCCTTGGTGAGGTGGGTAAAAGTGAGTTCACCAAAAGTGCCTTCAGGAAGCGGCTCACCTGTTTCGGGATTAAGGATCTCGGGATAGAAATAGTCCTCGTTAAGATGGGTACCGTTCTGGCACTCACACTCGTAGCCTACACCCGGACCAGCAATCTCAGAGAGCCCGTAGATGTCGTATGCCTTGATGCCCAACGACTCTTCGAGTTTCACACGCATCTTCTCCGTCCAAGGCTCTGCACCGAAGGCACCGATCTTCAAACGGAACTCATCCCGCGGCCAAGGACACTCACCGAGAGCCTCGCCAAGGAACATTGCGTAGGAAGGTGTACAGCACAGCACAGAAGCGCCGAAATCGTGCATGAGTGTGATCTGCTTCTGGGTGTTACCTGAAGACATGGGGATGACTGAGGCACCAATGTTCGTGGCACCGTCATGAGCACCGAGACCACCGGTAAAAAGGCCATAGCCATAGGATATCTGGAAGATGTCGTCCTTTGTGGCACCATAAGCGGTGAAGGCCCTGGAGATAGCCTCCGTCCACATGGCGATGTCCTTCCTTGTGTGGAGGACAACAACGGGCTTGCCAGTGGTGCCCGAGGAGGCGTGGATGCGTACGATCTGCGACATAGGCACTGCAGCAAGGCCAAAAGGATAGTTATCACGGAGGTCGAGCTTATTGGTAAAGGGGAGCTTCACGATATCGTCGATACTTTTGATATCGCCAGGCTCAAGCCCCATCTCCTGAAACTTCGCACGATAGAAGGGGGTATTGTGATAAACATACTCTGCCATCTTGACGAGACGGCGACTTTGGATCTCGCGAAGCTGTTCGCGGTCCATGCATTCAATACTTTGGTTCCAAATCATAAGTTTTTTTGTTGTTGGTTTAAGTAAATGCGGCACAAAGGTAGGCATTTTTTCCGATACCTCCAAGAAAAATCAAGAAAAAAGCTTGTCAATCATGTCCTGCGAGAGGATGGAAAGGATAAGATGGCCATCAGGCGTGTGATTGACATCGGTACAGGTGAAGAGTTGGTTCACCAGCGCTTCCATCTCGTCGTTGGAAAGGACCTGACCATAAGGAATAGCTGCAGAAGAGGCAAGACTCAGTGCCAGGATATGGTGTAGCGGGGAAGAGGGGAAAGCAGGAGAGAGGGCGGAAACGTCGGCTCCATCGCTATCCACTGCATCAGCTACCATTTGTCGAAGCAAGGCAATGGGATCAATGCCTTCTGCATCAGTCGGCACTCCATTCACCGCATAAGAACCACCACCTAAGTCGCTCAGATCGAACCCCATAGTTATGAGATGAGGAAGGATGCGGGACATGACGACAGTATCAGAAGGCGAGAACTGTATGACATCAGGGAAAAGAAGTTTCTGGGTGGTAGAAGTGTGTGTATTGAGCTGGGCAAGATAACGCTCGTAAAGAATACGGATGTCAGCACGGTGCTGGTCGATGAGCATCAGTCCTGACTTCACAGCCGTCATGATATACCGCCCTTTAAATTGGTAGTGCAACGGAGACTTCTCCTCTGAAAAAGAGGCTGAGTCAGAGGAAGGACCTACTTCTCCCACATCGGAAAAAAGATTCGGCGCGGCTGACGTTGAAGGAATGTCACCTTGCTTGTCATCAAGCCCTGAGTAAAGGGCTTCCCAGCCAGCAGTTTTCGAAGAATTATTCTTATGGAAAGGGTTATAGGATGGATTATACTGCACTCGGGGAGTCATAAAAGAGGCTGAAGAGGCCGACGGATCAAAGACAGGAATATCAGGGCGTCCCTCAGTATCAAAATTGATGGACGGAATCTCTGAGAACTGTCCGATAGCATCACGCACGGCAGCAGAAAGGATCTGCCAGATAGCTTGTTCATTCTCAAACTTTATCTCGGTCTTCGTAGGATGAATGTTCACATCGATGTCTGCAGGATCCACCTCGAAATAAACCAGATAGGGAGGCTGTTCTCCTTCAGGCACAAGACGGTCGAAAGCAGAAAGAAGTGCTTTATGGAAATAAGGATGACGCATAAAACGGCCATTGACGAAGAAATACTGTTGTGCCACTTTCTTCCGCGCAGCCTCCGGCTTACCCACAAAGCCGCTGACACGACACAAAGCTGTGTCAACCTGAAGCGGAAGAAGTTCTGATGAAAACTTATGGCCGAAAACGTCAGCGACACGCTGGTGCAGAGAAGCCGGACGCAGATTGAGAAGTTCTGCCCCGTTATGGTGAAGGGAGAAATGAATGTCAGGATAAACGAGGACAATGCGCTCGAAGGTTGTGAGGATGTTATTAAGTTCTGTCGTATTGGATTTGAGGAACTTACGACGAGCAGGTACATTATAGAAAAGGTTCTCCACGCGGAAGTTACAACCCACGGGACAAGAGGTCGGCTCCTGCGACACCACACGCGACGCAGCAAGACGAAGGCGTGTACCCAGTTCTTCGGATGCTGTACGGGTGAGAAGTTCTACCTGTGAAACAGCGGCAATGGAGGGTAAGGCTTCGCCACGGAACCCCATGGTATGAAGGGCAAAGAGATCATCGGCCTGGCGGATTTTTGAGGTGGCATGACGCTCAAACGCCAATCGGGCATCGGTCTCGGACATACCTCCTCCATCATCTATCACCTGAATACAAGTCCGTCCAGCATCAGTAATCAGAACACTGATGCGGCGGGCACCAGCATCTACGGCATTCTCGACCAGTTCCTTCACGACGGAGGCAGGACGTTGAATAACCTCACCAGCAGCTATCTGGTTAGCTACGGAATCTGGGAGAAGCTGAATGATGTCGGACATGAAATGATAGTATTATTGGACTTGAGATTCCGGAACAGCATCGGGATCAGCAGTAGAAACATCCTCAGGATTGGCCGGGGGTTCAGCAGCTGAAGTATCGTCTTGAGCGACAGGGATTTCTGAAGCAGAGTTATCGTCAACTGTTTCAGTTGAAGGTTCAACAGTAGGAGCAACGTCAACAGGAACGGAGAGTTGCTGAATAGGAGCATCCCGTCGACGCGAAGGTTTCAGGACTGCTGCAGAAGACTTTGGACGCCAGTTGAAAATGTCATCTTTATCCACAGGGCGAATGTAGTCAAACCAAGCATAGCCTTCAAGATGCTTTTTGGAGGGGGGAATCTGAGAAAGGGGATAGATTGTTCCCTCAGCCGCAGGCATCCATATCTTCGTCATCTTACGGTTCTCCATATACATACGCAACTCAGTGGTTTCTGTATAATTGAGACCTATCAATGAAGAATCGGCACTATCCTCAGGATAATATATGATACGTACATTATCTATGGCCTGAGTCTCACGAATCTCACCATTTTCAAAGAAAGCGAACATCTCTTTGGAAGACACCTGGTTCTGATAGGTTGTATCACGCAACTGCTCTATGGTAAACGCCTGATTAATAATATGTGCCCGATTGATTGTCGAGTCATTCATAAACACCTGTATCTCCTCGCCTACTAACTGCTGGTTCATATTCCAGACTATCGGGTCGCGATACATCGTCATACACGAGTCAAGCTGGTTATAAACCAAAGAGTCGCAAACAGCCTGAACATCGACCCTATAGGCACGCACCTTATTATAAGCATGCACCTTACGATAGACAGAATCCGTATTGATATTGAAGGTAAAAATTTTGAACGTATCAGCATGCATATACAGAGTATCGCGCTGAGAGTAGTCGATAGAAACAGCGCTGTCGGTACACATGGCATATCCAGTCTCTTCGCTATATTCTCCGTAATCGCAAAGAAGTCGGTTTTTGTTGATGGAATCGGTAAAAATTACATTTCTGAACGCTTTACTAAGCTCGTTTTTACCCCCATAATATACGCTGTCGCCAATCATGGTTTTACCCTCATTACGCAGTACTGAACGGTCCATCAGACGGGCTTTCTCGGTCTTCGTATCATAATAGCCTCTTTCGGAATAAATATGACTTTTTCCAGAAGTAATATCCGTTGGCCCGACAATGTGAGCCATCGAAAGCCGTGTATCATAATAAAGCGTATCAGAGGTAAGGTAATAATCATCACCACGCATCTTGACATCATAGTTGAAGACTGCCAATTTGGTCTTGGTATTATACTCCCCCCAGTCAGAAGTCAGTGTAGTCCCCTGATCAACGAGTTTACCTCCCTCAAAGAAATAAGCATTATCGTAAAGGCGATCGAAATTAAGCGAGTCAGTATAGAGCGTGGTCTGACGGTTCTTCAAGACAACATTACGCCGGGCCTGTGCCATCTGGTCATCTCCGTCATAGTAAGCATAATCCGAGACAAGAGACAAGGTATCGCCTTGATACATACGAACATGGCCGAAAGCCTCAAAGGAATTGCTGGCCTCATAATAATGGGCACTGTCACAAAAGAGTTTAGCACCTTGATGAGAAAACTCCACTTTACCATTGAGGATCTGCGCATTGGGATTGACGTACTGATCATAATGCAACACGTCAGCATGAACGAGGTAGATTCGTTTATCCTTTGGAGCACGAGACTTTGCTGAAGTGCGACGAGGGCGCTGCTTACGGTTAGCTGCATCGACAAGAGGGCTGGCACAAAATGCCAGCATACAAAACATCAGGGCATAGACAGCGTATTTCAACTTATGCAAGATATATCTGGTCAATTAGCGAATCCATCCATCATACTCATATTGACAGGAACGATAGTCAGGATTGATACGGACGTAAGTGGCCTTGATCTTATTGACAACCCACTGATGAATATAATCCTCACGCCGCTTGTCTAACACGAGATCCTTCAGAACCTGGAAATCCTCAGTGACAGTGGCACGATGACCATCGACACGGCTTTTCAGAAGAACAATGGCACAAACGGTCTTTCCGCTCTCATTGATCATCTGGAAAGGAGCTGACACCTGGCCTACGGAAAGAGTGTCAACCATGCGTGCCACCTCGGGAGGCAGTTCCTGCAAGCGGAACTTCGTGGTATTCTTACCCAGCTGCATGTTAACGTTAGCCATTATGCCATGGTTGGATCGGGTTTTCTTGTCATCCGAGAAGACAGCCACCGCATCCTCAAAGGTGAAATGATCAGGAATGGTGATGAGCTGCTTGCGAATCATCTCCGGTACCTGGTCAGCCCGGATGGCCGCAGCTACCGAATCCAGCCTCTCCATAGCCACCATGATGGCAGAGTCGCTAACCTCAGGTTTGAGGAGGATATGACGTGCGTTGACCTTGTCGCCTCGTTTATCAATCAGCTGGATGATGTGGAAGCCATACTCAGACTCCACAATTTTCGAGACCTTCTTCGGATCGGTGAGATTAAAGGCAACATTGGCAAACTCAGGAACCCATCCGGCGCGTCCAGTATAGCCCAGTTCTCCACCATTGCGGGCTGAACCGTCCTGAGAATAGAGACGAGCCAGCGTGGCAAACGAAGTCTCGCCACGATTGATGCGGTCAGTGAACTCACGGAGGCGATCTTTTACACGGTTAATCTCCTCATCGCTGATACGCGGTGTCTGGGTAATGATCTGCACCTCATATTCCGTAGGCACAAAGGGAATACTGTCTTCAGGAAGCTCAGCGAAATAGCGGCGCACCTCAGCAGGCGTAACCTTAATGTCCTGCACCAGTTTCTGCTGCATTTTCTGGACGAGCATGCGGTCCCGCATATCATCGTGCAACTCAGCCCGCAACTGAGTGATAGACTCCTTTTTATATTCCTCTAGCTTCTCACGGGAGCCAATCATATCCACCCAACGGTTGATCTGATCTTCCACGCCCGCAGCGATATCCGCCTCTGTCACATCTTTGTCAACACTATCGATGACAGCCTGATGAAGAAAGAGTTTCTGTACTGCTATCTGTTCAGGGATGGCGCAATCAGGATCACCTTTAAAACGGATTCCGTCAGAAGCAGCCTGCATACGCATCTGCTCCACATCAGACTTGAGAATCGGTTCATCGCCTATGACCCAGATGACTTCGTCAACAATGGATGCCTTGGGGATGAGCACATCTGCTGCCGAATCAGAGGGGATGGCAACATCCCCCACATGACTCAGCCCCTCAGACATTCTGCTATGCAAAGAACCTGCGAGGACCGTAGCTACGGTCAAAGAAAGCAGGAACAGACTAAAATACTTTCGTATCATGAGTTAGTTATGGTTATTAACAGTTTTGAGGACATCCTTATTTACTGAGAAGGTGAATTTCCGACGGAGAGCAGCTACCCACTCGCGTTCCAATTCTTCCTGATAGTCGGCAACGACAAGTCCCCGAACGTCGGTATAGTCCTCGGGTCCTTTTTTCAGGATTTTGCCATATACCGCATCAATGGGATAGTCCTCCAAGGAAGTAACCGTTGTGTCACGCTTGAACACTTCTCTGTCAATAAGGGCATTGTCTCCACGCTTGAAGATCCCCTTCTCCACCCGTATGCGGATGACGGAATCAGGATTGAACGTGGCACGCAGAACCTCGGGCCAACGATCGAAAGGTACCTTCTTGATACTGTTTTTGACAGCCTTGACATCGGCCTTATCCTTGACATGATAGGCAATACCTTTATAGCGCGGCTCATTCCATGCATATTTCTTCTTGTTCTTAGAGAAATAGGTCGCCAATCCTACCTCATCCTTGGCGGCCCGCTCCCATACCTCACGATTACTTACTTCATAGAGTAGGAGACCTTCGTAATACTCACGAATCAGATTACTCAATTCAGGGTCGGAAGCAGCATATTCGTCTGCCTTCTTCTTCATCAGATCGGCGCGGCTGATACCTGTCTCGGCGGCGAGCGTATCAGCTTTCTGGTTAGCAATATAATCGCGGAGGCCACGTTGTTCTATGAACTTCAGTATAGACTCCCGATGCTCTTCAAACGGTTCTAACTGCTTGTGACCTTTCATCAGGATGATATGATAGCCATAGGGAGACTGCACAATACCGGACATCTCTCCATCTTTCAAAGCAAATGCAGCATCCTCAAACTCCTTCACCAACTGTCCGCGCTGTACAAATGGTAAGAGTCCACCCTGGGCTGCTGAGCCCGGGTCTTGCGAAACCTTCTTTGCCAGCTCGGCAAAATCAGCACCGTTTTTCAATGCAGTATAAATGGAGTCTATACGGACCTTGGCAGCGGCCAACTGCTCTGGTGTAGCTTTCTGTTCAAGGCGAAGAAGGATATGTGCCGTTTGGATAAGTCCGTCAGGACCGATACGTTCCTTTGTCTGGTTATAGATACGGTGAGCCTCTGCCTCCACATCCTCATCAGTCACAAGGAGAGGCAGTATCTGCTGGTCGCGATATTGGGCAAACTCCTCACGGAAGGAGGTAAGTGTGTCAAGATGACGATCCAGCGCCTCAGCAACTTTCAGTTTGTAATTGATGAAGAGATCCACATACTCGTCAACAGTCTTCTTGTCGATGACCCCCTCAGAGTTGTTCTTGTTGTAACTATATTCAAACTCGCTACGGAGAACATCCTTACCATTGACAGTCATCACGACAGGATCACTGCCCTGAGACTGGGACAGGGTCGCAGCATACGGTAAAGCGGCAAGCAGGGCAGCTATTGCTATCTTTCTCATCTTCTCGATAATTATCATATTAATCGTTGGGGCGGCTATAGTTAGGTGCCTCGCTGGTAATCGTGATATCGTGGGGGTGTGACTCGTTGACACCGGCATTGGTAATGCGGGTGAACTTGGCATTATGGAGCTGGCAGATGTCTGCAGCACCGCAATAGCCCATACCCGAACGAAGACCACCCGTAAGCTGATAGATCACTTCCTGAACAGTACCCTTGTAAGGCACACGGCCTGCAATACCTTCGGGAACCAGCTTTTTAACATCTTTCGTGTCTCCCTGGAAGTAGCGGTCCTTGGAACCATGTTTCTGTTCCATGGCCTCAAGGGAGCCCATGCCACGATAAGACTTGAACTTACGGCCATTGTAGATGATGGTATCGCCAGGACTCTCCTCAGTACCTGCCACAAGAGAACCGATCATGACACATGAGCCTCCTGCAGCAAGAGCCTTGACAATGTCACCTGAATAGCGCAGACCACCGTCAGCAATCAGAGGCACACCCGTTCCCTGTAAGGCACAAAAGACATCGTAGACAGCAGACAGCTGGGGAACACCCACACCAGCGACGATACGCGTGGTACAGATTGAACCCGGTCCGATACCGACCTTCACGGAATCAGCACCATTCTCTACCAGCATCCGCGCTGCCTCGCCTGTGGCCACATTACCCACAACAATGTCCACGTTGGGGAATGAGACCTTTGCCTCACGAAGTTTCTCAACAACGCCCAGAGAATGGCCATGAGCCGTATCAATGACGATAGCATCGGCACCAGCCGACACCAAAGCCTGCATACGATCAAGCGTATCGGCAGTCACACCGACACCAGCAGCCACGCGGAGTCGTCCTTTCTCATCCTTGCAGGCCATTGGCTTATCCTTGGCCTTGGTGATGTCCTTATAAGTAATCAAGCCCACCAACCGGTTGTCCTTGTCGACTACAGGTAACTTTTCAATCTTATTCTTCTGCAGAATATCGGCAGCTGAGGAAAGATCGGTCTGCTGGTGGGTTGTTACCAGATGATCCTTCGACATAATCTCATCCACCGGACGATCAAGTCGGCGTTCAAACCGCAAGTCACGGTTCGTGACAATACCGACGAGCCGTTTTTCATCGTCGACCACGGGAATACCTCCAATATGATATTCGGCCATGATGTCAAGGGCCTGAGCCACCGTGGAACCAATAGGAATAGTGATAGGGTCATAGATCATGCCATTCTCAGCACGTTTGACGATAGCCACTTGACGAGCCTGCTCTTCGATAGACATATTCTTATGAATAACGCCAATACCACCTTCACGAGCAATGGCGATGGCCATCTGAGACTCAGTGACCGTATCCATAGCAGCAGTGACAAAAGGCACATTCAACTCGATGTGGCGCGAGAAGCGGGTTTTCAACTCTACCGCCTTAGGCAGTACTTCTGAATAAGCGGGAATCAACAGGACATCATCAAAGGTAAGTCCGTCCATCACGATTTTGTCTGCAATAAATGAAGCCATAAAAATACGTTTCTTTAAATATTGCGTGCAAAGGTACAAAAAATAAGGTAAAATGAAGCGTGAAGAGTGAAAAATTTGCTACCGCCAATTTTTTTTAACCACTCTTCACTGTCTCAGTTCGCCATTTCGGAAATAAACTTAATACGCACAAGACGGATTTCCGTCTCGTCGCCACCCAGTTCCTGAATGGCAGCCTCAAGGTCATCGGTATCGGAATCAGCGAAATAATCATAAATCTCATCAACGCGCTCCTCATCCATCACCTCTTCGAGGAAATAGTCAATGTTCAGTTTGGTGCCACTGTAAACGATAGCCTCCACCTCATCGAGCAGGTCGTCGAAGTCAATATTCTGAGCCGTTGCTATATCGTCAAGTGCTATCTGACGGTCAATGTTCTGAATGATCTTCACCTTCAGCAGCGACTTCTTGGCAACGGTACGTACTCTGAGGTCAGCTTGGCGTACGATATTATTCTCGTCGCAATAGCTCTTAATGAGATCCACGAACTCCTTGGCATAAGGCTGCTTTACCTTTCCTTCTCCGACGCCCTGAATGCTCTTCAGTTCTTCAAGGGTGACAGGATAGTCCGTGGCCATCTGTTCGATGCTCACATCCTGGAAAATCACATAGGGAGGACGTTCCAAGCGTCGTGACACTTTCTTTCGCAAATCCATGAGCATAGCAGACAGCATGGGATCAAGTGCACTGGTCTGACCTTCATGTTCGTCACCTCCTCCATCGGCATCAAGGAAATCATGATCCTTGACAATCATAAATGACCTTGGTGCCTTCAGGAACTTCCTTCCTGCGGATGTAAGCTTCAACAGGCCATAGTTCTCTACCTCTTTCTTCAGATAGCCGGCAATGAGTGCCTGACGGATGACTGGATTCCAGATCTTCGGATCATCATCCTCTCCGGAGCCGAAAGCATCCAATTCTTGATGATGATGTGCAACAATCTCGTCTGTCGAACGTCCCCGGATAAAGTCAACAATATAGTCAGAGCGGAAATTCTCTTTGAGTACCTGTATAGCTGTCAGCACTGTCACCAGTTGCTCGCTTCCTTCAATCTTCTCCTTGGGATGCAGGCAGTTATCGCAGTTATGGCAGTTCTCCTCCTTATACTCCTCGCCAAAATAATGGAGCAGCATCTTCCTGCGGCAGACCGAGGTCTCGGCATAGGCAGCCGTCTCCTGGAGCAGCTGACGCCCAATGTCTTGCTCGGCAACGGGCTTGCCTTCCATGAACTTATCAAGTTTCTGAAGGTCCTTGTAACTGTAGAAAGCCAGACAAATACCTTCTCTACCATCACGACCGGCACGTCCTGTCTCCTGATAATAGCCTTCCAACGATTTGGGAATGTCATAATGGATAACAAAGCGTACATCAGGCTTATCAATACCCATGCCAAAGGCAATAGTAGCGACGATGACATCAATATCCTGCATAAGGAATGCATCCTGGGTCTGTGTCCTGGTGCCAGAGTCTAATCCTGCATGATAGGCCAGCGCCTTGATATCATTAGCGCGAAGGATTTCTGCCAGTTCTTCCACTTTCTTTCTCGAGAGGCAATAGATAATGCCACTCTTTCCCGGATGCTGCTTGATAAAACGTATGATGTCCTTATCAACGTCAATAGTCTTTGGACGAACCTCATAATAGAGGTTGGGCCGATTAAAGGAGCTCTTGAACTCATTGGCATCGACCATGCCTAAGTTTTTTTTGATATCGGCACGCACTTTATCCGTAGCTGTAGCTGTCAAGGCGATAATAGGTGCCTTGCCTATTTCATTGACAATGGGCCTGATGCGACGGTATTCCGGACGGAAGTCATGTCCCCATTCCGAGATACAGTGAGCCTCGTCGACAGCATAGAAGGAAATCTTCACCGACTTCAGGAATTCCACATTCTCCTCCTTTGTAAGGGACTCCGGAGCCACATAGAGCAGCTTGGTTATACCAGCACGTACATCGGCCTTCACCTGGTCAATGGCAGCCTTGTTGAGTGATGAGTTCAGATAATGCGCCGTGCCCTCCTCGCTCATAGAACTGATGACATCAACTTGGTTTTTCATCAGAGCTATCAGGGGAGAAATGACTATAGCCGTACCTTCCATGAGCAGTGACGGCAGTTGATAGCAAAGCGACTTACCGCCACCTGTTGGCATTAGTACAAAAGTGTCGTTGCCATTCAACACGTTACGGATAATCGCCTCTTGGTCGCCTTTGAATTTGTCGAAACCGAAATACTTCTTTAAGGCTCCTGTCAGATTTTCGTTTGTTTTCATAGGTCCTTCTTTCAATGTTGATATATTCGACGGCTATGATGCAAGCCGATCAATATGAGACTTCTCAAACTGACGCTGAGCATACTCAAGCGTCACTTCAAATTTCTTTATCTTTTTTGACGGGATATCGAACATGGCATCCATCATGATATTCTCAACGATAGAACGTAGTCCTCGGGCCCCAAGCTTATATTCCACTGCCTTGTCAACAATCAGTTTTAAAGCATCAGGAGCAAACGTCAGCTCTACACCATCCATTTGGAACAGCTTGACAAACTGCTTGATAATAGCATTCTTCGGTTCCATGAGGATACGCTCCAACGCTTCTCGGTCAAGTGGATTCAAATAGGTAAGCACAGGAAGACGACCGATAATCTCTGGTATCAATCCGAAAGACTTCAGGTCCTGGGGTGCCACATATTGCATCAGGTCCTCTTTATCAATTTTTCTGACATTTTGCACGGAATTATAACCAACCACATGGGTATTCAACCGTTGTGCAATCTTACGTTCTATTCCATCGAAGGCACCACCGCAGATAAACAGGATGTTGCGGGTGTCCACATGGATATAATCCTGGTCTGGGTGTTTGCGTCCTCCCTTTGGAGGTACATTGACTATGGTGCCTTCTAGCAATTTCAGCAACCCCTGCTGCACGCCCTCTCCACTAACGTCACGCGTTATCGAAGGATTGTCAGTCTTGCGGGCGATTTTGTCAATCTCATCGATGAAGACGATACCTTTTTGGGCAGCCTCCACATTAAAGTCCGCCACCTGAAGCAGACGGGTGAGTATACTTTCCACATCTTCACCAACATAACCGGCCTCAGTAAACACTGTTGCATCGACAATGGTGAAAGGAACATCCAGCATCCGGGCAATGGTACGGGCCATGAGTGTCTTACCCGTTCCTGTAGATCCAACCATGATGATGTTCGACTTTTCTATTTCAACACCATTCTTGTCATCGGGCTGCTGCAGCCGTTTATAATGATTATAGACCGCCACAGAAAGATAACGCTTAGCCTCATCCTGACCAATGACGTACTGATCCAAATAATCCTTTATTTCCTTCGGTTTAGGAACAGACTTTGATTTTGGTCCACCTTTCTTCTTACCATTTTTCCCGTCTGTATCCGTTAAGTTTTCCTGAACAATCCTATAAGCCTGCTGTGCACAGTCTTCACAGATATAGCCATTGATACCTGTGATGAGCAGCCGTACTTCGCGATCGTTTCTTCCGCAGAAGCTACATTCTTTCTTCATTCTTCTTTCTTCTTTACTCTTCCTTCAACCTTTCATCTTTCTATTTCCTGACCAGAACCTGGTCAATCATTCCATACTCCTTGGCTTCTTCAGCCGTCATCCAATAGTTACGGTCTGAGTCAGCATACACCTTGTCGTAAGGTGTGTGGGAATGGTCGGAAATAATGGTATAGAGTTCTTTCTTAACCTTCTGTATCTCACGGGCCTCTATCTCTATGTCACTGGCCTGACCCTGCACACCACCCAAAGGCTGGTGAATCATCACACGGCTGTGAGGCAGTGCAGACCGCTTACCCTCCTGCCCTGACACAAGCAGTACTGCAGCCATTGAGGCAGCCATGCCAGTACAGATGGTTGCTACATCGCTAGTGATGAACTGCATAGTATCGTAGATACCTAGTCCCGCATAGACGCTACCACCCGGAGAGTTAATGTAAATCGAGATGTCTTTGCCAGAGTCTACGGAGTCAAGGTAGAGTAATTGTGCCTGCAGGGTATTGGCAGTATAGTCATCAATCTGTGTGCCGAGGAAGATGATTCGATCCATCATCAGCCGTGAGAAGACATCCATCTGAGTAACGTTCAATTGACGCTCCTCCAGGATGTAAGGGTTCAGATACTGAGCCTGTGCCTTCATCACGTCATCGAGCACAAGGCCATTCATTCCTAAATGCTTGGTAGCATATTTTCTAAAATCGTTCATATCTATCTGTTTTAAAGCGCTTTTTCAAATAAAAGACTGAGGTTATCGGCCTTTTATCATCAAATGTAGATACAAAGATAATAAAAAAAGTCGATAACCTCAGAAAAAATCTGTGTTTTTTACGAAAAATAACTATTTTTCTGCCATCAGCTTGTTAAATTCCTCCAAAGAGACACTTTTTTCGGTTAATTTTACCACTGACTTCAGAGTTTGCATGAGTTTCTCATCGACAGCACGATCCACAAAGCCGTCAACGCTCTCACGTTTCTTCATCTGTTCTGCAGCATAATTCTCGAGCACGTCTTCAGGAACGTTGCTCATACCGTACTGGGCAAACTGCTGACGTACAGCTTCCTTGGCAACAGCCTTCACGTCGTCATTCTCTACCTTAATATTATTAGCGGCAACGAGCTGTTCTTTGATAAGATGCCACTTCAGCTCACGGATGCTGCCCTCGAAATTCTTCTCCACATAATCGGCACCACGATCCTGATTGTTCAAAATCATCACACGTTTCAACAGAGCCTCAGGGAACTTCACTTCGCCTACCTTCTTCTCTACATAGGTACGGACATCCTGGAGGAAGCGGAAATCGCTATTCTGCTGCAATTGTGGTTGGATGGTTTCTTCAATCTTCTGGCGGAACTCCTTCTCATCCTTGCAGGAGCCTTCTCCGAATACACGGTCAAAGAGAGCCTGGTTCACCTCAGCAGGCTGGAAATGGCGAATTTCCGTCACTTGATAGCTGAAGTCGCTCTCCAAGTCCTTCACCTGTTCTTTATCAACCTTCAACAAGGCTGCCACCTCAGCATCATTATTCGGATAAGCTTTTTTGGGGTTGAAGGTAATGATGTCACCAGGCTTGCAGCCATCAAACAACTTACGCTGAGATTCTTCCTTGATATAAGCAGGCATAATCATACCGCTATCCGTTGTGATACCACCTTCCAGGGTGTTACCCTCAGCATCGAGCTGCCGCAAGTCACCCGTCAGAGTGTCGTTGCCACTAAATATCTCGGCTTTCTGGAACTCACCTGCCTGCTGGGCATACATTTTCACCTGATTGTCGATCAGTTTATCGTCCACCTTAATATTATAATAGGTAATCTTGTCCTTAGAATTCAGCTCTACCTGCATCTCAGGAGCCACAGCGATATCAAACACAAAGGTAAAAGGACCATCGCCAGCCAGGTCCTGAGGCTGCTGCTTCTCGCTGGCCAGAGGCTCACCTAACATCTGTATATTATTCTCACGGATATATCCTGTCAGTTTCTCACCCAACAGACGATTGATTTCGTCCATCTTCACCTGAGTGCCAAACTGGCGTTTGATCATACCCATAGGAGCCATTCCTGGACGGAAACCTGGAATATTGGCACGTTTGCGATAGTCCTTTAACATCTTGTCTACCTTCTCCTGATAGTCTTCCTTCTCAACGGTTATCGTCATCAAGCCGTTGATTTTGTCGGTGGTTTCAAATAAGATATTCATCTTTTCTATTTACGATTTATTTGTGATTTCTTGAAATTGAGGTGCAAAATTACGGATAAATGCTGTAAAAGCCGCAAAATTACCAATTTTTAACGCAACAAGACTGGCTGACACGACAATTTTGCTGTAATTTTGCAGGGAAAAATCACGAAGAAGGACTTGCTACTTGTCTGGCTTGTCCAAGAAATAGTTAAATCATAATAAACCACAGATGATTTCATTTGAATGCGACTATAATAACGGAGCCTGCCAGCAGGTGCTTGACAACTTGGTCAGGAACAACGGTGCGAAACCCACCCCTTATGGTTTTGACGAATTCTCGGAACGAGCCAAGGATCGCATTCGCGAGGCATGCGGACTGCCAGATGCTCAGATTTTCTTTCTCACTGGCGGGACACAGACCAACGCCACCACCATTGACTCCATGCTCTACCAGTATGAGGGGGTGATCTGCGTGGGCAGTGGCCATATCAATGTCCACGAGGCCGGAGCCGTAGAGTTCACGGAGCATAAGATCATCACTATCGGCGACACGATGGGCAAGATGGAAGCACGGGTGCTGGACAATTATTTAGACGACTACATGCACGATGGCAACAAAGACCACGCTGTTCACCCAGGTCTGGTCTACATCACCTTCCCCACAGAATTCGGCACACTCTATACAGCAAAGGAACTGGCAGATCTCTATCAGGTGTGCCAGCACTACGAGATTCCTCTTTATATTGACGGTGCCCGTCTGGGCTACGGTCTAATGGCTGAGGGCAACGATGTCACCCTCCCCTTCCTGGCACGCCACTGCGATGTGTTCTATATAGGAGGCACAAAAATCGGTGCGCTCTGTGGTGAGGCTGTTGTATTCACTAACCGTAAGGCTCACAAACATTTCTTCTCCATTCAGAAGCAACATGGTGCGGTCATTGCAAAGGGTGCCCTCATTGGTCTGCAATTTGAGGCGCTGTTCACCGACAAACTGTACTTCCGTCTGGCAGAACATGCCATTCGGATGGCTATGCGTATGAAACAGCTATTTCAGCGTAAAGGATTCCAGTTCTATGTCGACTCCCCTACAAATCAGCAATTCGTTATCATCGACAATGAACAGGCAGATCGTTTAAGCCGCCAGATACAGTTTAACCACTTTGGACAAACCGACAAGCACCATACCATCTGCCGTTTTGTTACCAGCTGGTCAACAACAGAGGAGGAACTGGACGAACTTGAGAGAGTATTAAGTGAGAAATGATGAGTGTCTTGGTCTGAAGAGGAAAGGATGAACGAACATAATCCCAGGAAAGAGAACAATTCATTGTGGCGGAAGAATCTTCCGCTAATAATTACTTTTCCCTTCTTGCTCATCGTCATTTTCTGTTTCTTCCAATACTGGTATCCCTGTCATTTCTTCTATCAGGAGCAGAACCAGCTGTTCCTATGGGACTGGGAATATGTGGGAAGCTACTTTAACAAGCCCGGTGGGTTGTCCCGTCTCTGCGGCGATTTTCTAACCCAGCTATATTATTATTTGTACGCGGGCGCGTGTATTCTCACTGTCTGCCTGATGCTTATAGGCTTACTGCTACATAGTGCTCTGCGTCACTTTGGCATGAATCGTCATCTGGCACTTACCATCACTTTGATTGTGATGCTATTCTTGGCTGCCTGCCACTTCAATGTGAGCTATCGGCTGTACAACACTATCTCTGTGCTGGGGTGGGTTCTTGTAGTTTGGCTGATCTCGCTGATTCCCAACAGATGGCTGAAGCTTTCTCTTATAGCCACAGCTCTTCTCCCTACTTATGTTCTTTTTGGCTATCCACACATCCGTCAGCTTCAAAAACCCAATTTTGTTCTCGAACAGGACTTTGCCATAGACAGTGAGTACCGCTTCGGCAACTACGACCGAGTGGTGAATATGGTGGAGAATGCAAAAGTGTTGACAGAGCAGATGCTTTTCTTCTACAATTTAGTACAGGCTCAACGAGGTGAATTGCCAGACCATCTTCTCCAGTTTACTCCCAACCAACTTGGCACATTCTATCAAATAGGACCTGAGACGCCCCGACTGGTGATTATCAACATGAATGAACTATATTGGGCTTTGGGCGATATGACTTTCGCCGAACGTGCTGCCATGATGACAAATGTCTTTGCGCAAGAGAACCGTAATGTTCGGATGATCAAGCGATTGGCAGAATGTGCCATCGTCAGCAAAGACACCATAGCCTCGCAGAAGTTCCTGCGGCTACTGAGCAAGACTCTCGTTTACAGGCATTGGGCAGTCAATGCGAAGAAAGGGTTGTTCAACCAGACTGAAGGTCATCAGTATGCCCTGAAGATGCGACAGGTACCCCAGCGCGACACCATCACCACCTCTGACAACGCCCACTTCATCATGGTGCAGTTGCTGGACCGCAACCCACAGAATACCGTTGCACTGGACTACATGCTTTGTAGTGACCTGCTGCTAAGGGACATTGAGAGTTTCAAACGCGACTATGACCGTTACTGCATAGAGACCAACCGTCCACGCATCAAGAAACTCTATCAGGAGGCTCTTTGCATTTGGCTCGCCGGATCGGAAGCTCCTCCAGAGTTGTGGGAGCAGTACATCCTACAGCCAGAGATTATTCAGCGGTTCCAACAGTACAACCAGCAACGTGGCAGCAGCCGCTTCAAGGATACCTACTGGTATTTCTTTGACAAAACCAGAAATATATAGTAAGAAATGAAAAGTAACAGGAGGAATCATATGGAAAAGAGGCTGTTCTGCATGAGAACTGTCGGTAAAGTGATGTGCACAGTAATTCTTGCTGTTCATTTCTCATTTCTTTGTTCTTGTTCTCCTGTGCCGGAAAATATTCAGCAGTCAGACTTCCTGCCTCCCATCTATCCTGATTATTTGGACATAACCATCCCTAAGAACATTGCGCCACTGAATTTCCTGTTGCGTGCAGATGATTGCGAAGCCCTTCATGTGACAGTTGGCGCGTCGGACATCAATAGTTCCTATCAACACACTGTCACACTCCACACCCGTGGCAACGAAGCCGTCTTCAACCAGAAAGAGTGGAGTGCGTTGTTAGAAGAGTCTGCTGGCGACACGCTTTATGTCCATATCACTGCCCTTGTCGATGGCAGGTGGACAGAATATAAACCATTCAAATGGCATGTTACAAAGGATCAGATAGACCCCTACCTCACCTATCGTCTTATAGAGCCAGACTATGAGATTTGGAACCATCTGGAAATCCAGCAGCGCTGTCTGGAGAACTATGACACAAAGTCACTCGGTCACCACGAACAGTTGGAAAACCGTTGCATGAACTGTCACACCTTTGGCAGTCAAGACCCAACATTGTCGATGATGTACGTGCGCGGACCTGGCGGAGGCGCCATCCTGAACCAAAACGGGACTCTCCACAAACTCAACATTCCTGGTAGTGTATACTTTGGCTTCAGCCCCTCAGGGCGTTATCTAGTATTCTCTACAAACAAGATTATCCCGGCCTTCCACAGCATACCACGAAAACGACTGGAGGTGTTTGACTCACAGTCAGACATCCTGGTGGCCGACCTTCAGGATCACCGCATCTTTTCCTCTACGCTGCTTTCTGACAGTACGAAGTTTGAGACCTTCCCCACTTTCTCACCCGACGGACATTACATTTACTTCTGCGCTGCTGACAGTGTCAACCTGCCACAAGATATCCAACACCTGCATTATAGTCTCGTCCGCATACCTTTTGACGAACAAACTGGGCAGATAGGAACCACGGTGGACACCCTTGTTAAATGCAATACAATGGCATCGCAGTCAACAGGTCAGTCAGTCTGTCATCCACGGATCTCACCAGACGGACGTCTGCTTCTCTATACAGTGGCCGATTATGGTACTTTCCCCATATGGCATCCGGAGGCAGACCTACAGATGCTCAACCTTGAAACGGGTACAATAGACTCTTTACAAGCGGTGAACAGCCAGAAGAGTGACACCTATCACTCCTGGTCTTCGAACAGTCGTTGGTTTGTCTTTGCATCGAAACGCGACGACGGGCTTTTCGGCAAGCCCTACTTCTGCTATGTGGACAAGACTGGACGCGCACACAAACCGTTCTGCCTTCCCCAACGCCATCCTACGTATTACGACAACACCCTCAAATCGTTCAATGCCCCTGAGCTAGGACGAGGCTCCGTCTGGTTTGATACGGATGACGTAGCCGAAGCCATGAAACAGGCGGCTGAGACCTTTACCTATCAGAAATATTAACCTTTAAATTATTCAACTATTTATGGATCCCTTCTCACTTTATGTCTTGATTGGAGCAGCCATCGTAGTGCTCATCATCTTTGTGTTCATATCTTATGTGAAAGCTCCGCCTTCATTTGCTTTCATCATCTCTGGTCTCAGCAAGGAACCTCGTGTGCTTATCGGCTCCGGCGGTTTTCGCATTCCTTTTCTGGAGCGTTTAGACAAAGTTTACCTCGGGCAAATAACCGTCGACATTAAGACGGAAGAGAGCGTACCCACAAACGACTTCATCAACGTAGACGTAGATGCTGTGGCCAAGATACGCGTCACTCCAAATTCAGAAGGCACACGCTTAGCCGCCAAAAACTTCCTGAATATGCAGCCCAACGAGATTGCCGAGCAACTACAGGATTCCCTACAGGGTAATATGCGTGAGATTATCGGCACACTAGACCTACGTTCCCTCAACACTGACCGTGACGGTTTCTCTGACCAAGTAATGATGAAAGCCTCGCCCGACATGGCCAAGCTCGGCATTGAGATTATCTCGTGCAATATCCAGAACGTTACTGACAAGGAAGGGCTCATCCATGACCTGGGAGCTGACAATACCGCCAAAATCAAGAAGGATGCCAGCATCAACCGCGCCAATGCAGAGCGTGATGTGAAAATCCAAGTGGCTCACGCTGACAAGGATGCCAATGATGCCCGTGTGGATGCTGATACAGCCATTGCTATCAAGAACAACGACTTAGCCCTGAAACGTGCAGCCTTGAAACGCGAGGCAGACACCGCACAGGCTGATGCCGATGCTGCCTATGCCATTCAGCAGCAGGAGCAGCAGAAGACCATCAACATCAAAACCGTTGAGGCCGAGATTGAGAAGACAAAACGTCAACAGATCCTATCGAAGGAGCAGATTGAGATCAAGCAGAACCAGCTGGCTGCAGAGATTGAGAAGAAGGCTGATGCCGACAAGTACAAGGTGGAGAAAGACGCTGCCGCCGACCTGGAGCAGCGCAAGCGTGTAGCTGAAGCCCAGAAGTACGAGGCAGAACAAAGAGCACTGGCTCAGAATGCTGAGTCAGACGCCGTACGTTACCGTTTAGAGCAAGAAGCCATCGGTATCAAAGCAAAGGGTGAGGCTGAGGCCTATGCCATTCAGAAGAAAGGTGAGGCCGAAGCATTGGCAATGGATAAGAAAGCCGAGGCTTACAAAAAGTACAACAACGCTGCTGTGATGCAGATGATGATCGAGGTGCTGCCACAGGTTGTGGAGAATGTGGCCAAGCCCATCAGTGCCATCAAGGACGTCAATATTTACAGCGGTGACGGGCAGGGCATTTCAGTCATGAGCGGTAACGTACCTATAGCCATCCGCCAGGCTTTCGACGTACTGAAATCGGCTACCGGAGTAGACATGGCTGACATCATGCGTGCTGGAACCATAGAGGCCAAGACCACTCGCAACGTGAACTTGAACGACCAGGCTCGCGACGCTGTTGACAATATCACTGGTAAAGACAAATAACACTTTCGACCATCCCAATGGCAGACCTCTTGTCCTACATCCGCGAAGGCCGGACGATGAGCCAGAGCGAAAAACTCCGTCTTATCGTCAACCTGAGTGTGCCTTCCATCTTGGCACAGATCTCTGCCACTGTGATGTTCTTCATCGATGCCTCGATGGTGGGGCACCTGGGCGCCAAAGCAAGTGCTGCTATCGGACTGGTGGAGACCACAGGATGGCTGTTGGGCGGTTTGGCCCATGCAGCCAACTTGGGATTCTCCGTCCAGGTGGCTCACTTCATCGGTGCCAATGACTTCGAAGGAGCCCGCCGCGTGCTGCGTCAGTCACTGGTTTGCTGCCTGCTGTGGGCTCTCTCCCTGTCGATTATCAGTATTGCCATCCACCAGCACCTGCCATTCTGGCTTGGCGGTTCTGAGGAAATTGCCCATGATGCCTCGCTCTATTTCATGATCATCGGCATCTGCGGCATATTCTTCCAAATGGAGGGACTGGCAGGCTCCATGCTGAAATGCTCTGGCAACATGAAGATTCCCTCTGCACTGAACATCCTCATGTGCTGCATGGATGTCATCTTCAACTACCTGTTTATCTATCTGCTCGACATGGGGGTCATGGGAGCAGCTATGGGTACTGGCTTGGCAGAACTGATTACAGCCATACTAATGCTCTACTTTCTGCTGGTACGTAGCGATATGTTAAGACTGAAAGGACGACCAGGCAGCTTCCGTCCGAAAGCGAGTACCGTGCATACTGCTTTCAAGATAGGTGCACCTATGGGGCTTCAACACTTATTGATGGGAGGTGCACAGATTGTCAGCACCATCATCGTAGCACCTTTGGGGACAGTGGCTATAGCTGCCAACTCCTTGGCCATCACGGTGGAAAGCCTTTGCTATATGCCTGGCTACGGCATTGCCGAAGCAGCCACCACACTCGTTGGTCAAGGTATTGGAGCCGGACAGCGTCTGCTCACCCGCTCGTTTGCCTACATGTCTGTGGGCTTGGGCATTGGCGTTATGACCCTCATGGGTGTGTTCATGTGGGTATTTGCTCCAGAACTGATGAGCATCATGTCACCTGTTAAAGAAATTATCGCTTTAGGTACTGACATTCTTCGCATAGAAGCATGGGCAGAGCCGATGTTTGCTGCGGCAATCGTTGCCAACGGCGTGTTCATCGGAGCTGGAGACACCATGAAACCTGCCATCATGAGTCTATCGTCCATGTGGCTTGTACGTCTGACATTGGCAGCCACACTTGCCTCCCAATACGGTCTTCGCGGCGTGTGGACAGCTATGGCTATCGAGCTCACCTTCAGAGGAATCATCTTCCTCACCCGCCTCTTTCATGGCAACTGGCAGAAAACCCTTAACCTACACCCAACACCTAACACCCAATCCCAATGAAATTGTTTCTTTTCCTCATCTTCTGTTCTGCGGCATCGTATTCCATTCACGCCCAGTCTCGTTCAGAAGTGCTTCTTGAAACTACTGAAGGTAACATCCGTATTGCCCTCTACGACGAAACGCCACGCCACCGCGAGAACTTCTTGAATCTGGTACATAATCATTTCTACGACTCGTTGCTCTTTCATCGAGTCATTCCAAACTTCATGATTCAGGGCGGCGACCCCACTAGCCGCAAAGCCCAGCCTGGACAATCTCTTGGCGAGGGAGATATTTACTACACCATTGAACCAGAATTCCGCCTTCCAAAAATCTACCACCGTCGTGGAGTCGTGGCTGCTGCCCGCGAAGGCGATGACATAAATCCAGAACAACGATCCAGCGGCTGCCAGTTCTACATCGTTTGGGGTAAAACTTACTCTACCGTTGATATTGAGAAAGTACAACAGCGTCTCGATGAAAAAACCAACCACCGCATTCAACTCACTCAAGAGCAGATTCAGACTTATCGGAAGATAGGTGGTACTCCTCATTTAGACGGGCAATACACAGTTTTTGGTGAAGTGGTGGAAGGTTTGGACGTTGTAGACCGCATCCAACATAAGGATACAGACGACTACGATCGTCCCATCTACGACGTGCGCATCATCCGAGCCTCTGTTGTGAAAGAATAGTCTCACGATTGTCCCGAATTGGTCATTAACGTTATGATGAAAACAGCCTTTGTTTTGGAACAGATGTCCTGCTGCCTTGAGTGCGCAATGGGGTTCCATTGTAATCGAAAAGCGGCGAGGCAGATGACAAAAAGAGTGCACAATGGGGTTCCTTTGTAATCGAAAAATGGGGAGGCAGATGACAAAAAGAGTGCACAATGGGGTTCCTTTGTAATCGAAAAATGGGGAGGCAGATGACAAAAAGAAAGTTTGTTAGCTCATAACAGCCTAATGACCGATTACCTCTATAAATAGTAGAGATCTCTACGTTTTTATTCTACTGGTGTAAAGGAAATGCTTTATATGGGTTTGGATTATTATTTCCCAACTATATTTTTCCAAACTATTATTTCCCAAATACTGTTCCCCAACTATACATCTTCCCGACAAAACAGCTAACCGCCCCGTTTCAGCCTGTGCTGGACGGGGCAGTTAAAGTGCGGACAAGCCGCAGAGGAAAGAAAGATGTATATTCTTGATAGTGTGTGTATAAGAACTACCACACAGGTAGTCTCCTGTTATCTAACAGCTGCACACTTGCAGCTGTCGTTATTGACTGCACTCCTGCAGTACTGATGATTGCTCGTCCGCAGTCTTTTATTATTTGCCGAGGACACCACTGCGTCTTCAGAATTTCCTACATCTTCAAATGCTACCACTGGTAGCTTTCCACATAGCCGTCGAAGTGGAGAGGTTTGTCCCATCCCTGCTTCTGGCAGACGGCTCGTATCTTCTCTTCTACATCGGGCGGAATAGGCTTCGATCCGTTATGGTAACGGTAATAGCCTGTGCGTGTATATATGTCAATAAGGTTGTTCTTTATGACCCGTTCCTGCCAGCCAGGCATATCGTGGTAGAATCCCCTCATGCCTACGGCCATCCGCGTGGGTTTGGCAATACGAAATACAGGGCAACTGCCGGCAACGACTTGCTCATTGTTGGGATTGATGCATTTGCAGGCAACCAACTCCTGAGGAACATACTGCCCTACTTGCCACCGCAGGCACTGTTTGTGCTTTCCGCACTGCTCGTTGAAGCAGACGAGATAACTCGCGGCCTTTTCGCTGAAGATAGTTTCCTGTTCCGTCATTGGGCGATTGAAATGTTTTCGGGTGCAAAGGTAATGATAATTTTGAATATACACAAATATTTTAGAGAAAATTATGAAATAAATTTATGCATTTCTTCATTTATCATGATATCATGCTGATTTTCTGAGAATTATAAAATAAGCAAATTTTATGTATAGCTTCAAATCTATTCAAGAATGATTAATTACTGTATTATAATATTGAATAATAATAGCCACTTACTTGATTATAAGTAAGTTTTATAAGAGAAATGAAATTTGAAATTGATCATTTAGAGCTTAATAACAAATAATTTTTAATAAATAATCAAATAGTTTCAAATATGAATAGATGTTGGAATACAAAGTATTATCATACAAATGTTTATGGAATAATCTAACTCTATTCTACAATTTGAATAAAGGGTGAAAAGATAGTATTCTTTATTCATCAAATACTCTTCTAAATTAGGGTGTTCAATATGATGTACCCAATTTCCGCTTATAAAACACTACAATTAGGTTAAACAACTATAAAAGAAGCAGTTGTTCCTTTTCCTGAAAGCTCCTGCAGAGCATGTGGGACATGCCCTTCAGCACACCGACGTAGAAGTGGCCGACATGAAGGTGGCGACCAACTGGCAGGCAGAAAGCGTGAAGGAAATGGCGCAGGGCATCATTGACAATTTCTATCTGCTTGGCAAAAAAGAGAAATACCACTATTCGTTTATACAGAGGAACGCGGGACTCATCTCGGTACTCGGTGAGGTGCTTACGCTGTTTGAGGACATCATGCAAATCCTCAAGGACGAGGGACTCGCCAAAGACGCTGCCGCTAGATGCAAGACATTGGCATCAAGGGCGTTACTTTCTGGAGGCGAAAGAACTCGCTGTCTGGATACGCTCATATGCCAGTATCTTGACAAAGAGGTCAGTCTCCAAAAGGACGGTGACAAGCCCCACAACATATCATCGGACATCGAAGAGTCAAGCTTCGGCCTGCTCAAGGACAGCATGCCGACATGCAAGATGGCAGGATTTACGGAGTGCGTGCTCCGGATGCCTCTATACTCACGGCTCAGGCAAATCGGACGGACTAATGTGTCACATGTCATCAGGTGGATGGCTGACACCAGAATGGCAGATGTGGAACTCTGGAAAAGAACGAACCTCAGGCTGAATCCGCTAGTCAGGAGAAGAAGGGCTTTGACAAGATTGGAACAAAAGGGGTACATCATATTGAACACCCTAATTGGGTACATCATATTGAACACCCTAGTTAGGAAATAAGAATAATTAGTCCAGAAATTATATTAACTCGAGTGTCGCTAGCGGCAAACGGCTGAGCATCGCCCCGGGTGTGGAGAGGTCGCAGAAAACGCCCTGATATCATTTTCCACAATTATGATTGATTCCAACGCGTCTAACTCTAAAATACAGATTGTTATGTCGTATAAAGTACTCCCAAAAAGGCATTGGACACAATTGTCAAACCAAAATGTCTGCAAACCCTTTACACAAGGGGCTTAACAATAAAAATCCCATCGATTTCGGGTACATCATATTGAACACCCTACTACTAAATATCAAGAAAATATAAAAAAATGAAGTAATGAATAGTATATTGAAGAATTAATTGTAAATTTTAAAACTATTAATTACCTTTGCACGATGAAAAATCAAGAGGTGAAGTTACGCTTGCCTCTCCCCGGCAGAACAAAACGGGAATACCTAAAGCAGAAAAGAAGATGATCAATGAAAAGGTAACAATACTAAAGTACATTAGAAACAATGAGACGTTGCGCCTCATGGAGATGGACGAAGTGGTAAGTATGATCCGTCGTGGCGAATATCGTGAACAGGTAGAAGCTGTCCGCGAAAGCTGGTCTTTGAAAGGCTATCGGCGTAGAGAGGACGGCAGCAGTTCCGGCCCAGAGCAGTTGGCTAGGCCGTTGGCCCGACTGTGTTTTTCTTCACAAATGGCCAACCGCAACCACCAGCGCCAACTGCTGGGTTATACAGGTTTGGTGCTGTTGGAAGTGAACAATCTGCCTGGCTACGCCGAAGCCTCAGCCATACGCGACGGAGCTGCCCTAATGCCAAATACAGTATTGGCTTTCGTTGGAGCCAGTAGTCGATCGGTGAAAATCCTGTGCAGAGGCAGTATGATGGGAGGAGGAGACTTACCCACAGGCGAGAACCTGCCTCGTTTTCACACGAACCTATATGAAAAGGCTAGGATGGCCTACAACGCCCAGCTTGGCGTCAGTGTTGAGAAGCTGGAGCCAGGACTAGAGAACACATGCTATATCAGCTATGATCCACTGCTCTACTACAACAGCCAGGCTATTCCTTTCCTTACTGATTGCGAGGAGATTCGTCAGTTGGCCAACGTGGCACAACCCTCTACCACAGAATCTGAGGAGCTGGTGCCCGGCCTTAGTCGTTTCCACTCGCAAGAACTCATTTATCAGTACAATCTGTCGCGTTCGCTAGACGATGTGGAGGGCATCATACCCGAAGAAGGTCGTGTTCACCTGCTGATTACCCGATTGGCTAGTCACTGTCTGGCCACAGGTCTGCCTATGGCTATTGCCCAGCGCCAGGCATTATTCCATCATGAGATGGGGCAGATGCCTGACTTGGTACGCAAGGTATTTGAGAACACTTATCGGGAAGAGCATGAGCACCAGTATCGGCGCCGCAAGTCCATCCCACAACCCCTTAAGAATATTCCGCCAGAAACGCTGCTCACTATGAAGATTGACATTTTCCTGCGCACCAACTATGAACTACGACGGAACATAATGCGAGGTGTAGTGGAATACAGAATGCGTACTGGTCTAGGCTTTAACTTTCAGGATCTAACCGAGGAGGCACGCAACTCCATCACCCTGCACGCCTTGAGTCAGGGCATCAAGTGTTGGGAAAAAGACATACGTCGTTACGTCAATTCAAACGAAATAGATTTGTACAATCCTATGCAGGACTTCCTGGACAACCTGCCTCGCTGGGATGGCCAGGATAGAGTGAAGCCTTTGGCCCTTCGTGTAAAGACAAAATATGAAGCTTGGCCTTTCCTTTTCAGTCTTTGGATGCGTTCTATGGTAGCTATGTGGCTAGGGAAAGGACAACTCACTGGCAATGCACCTGTACCGCTACTCATAGGCCGCCAGGGATGTGGAAAGTCATCATTCTGCCGCATTCTCATCCCACGCAACTTACGCCTGTATTATAATGATCGTATCAACTTCAAGAACGAGTCCGACTTAAACCTCGCCCTTACCTCTTATGCGCTGATTAATCTTGACGGATTTGACAAGTTCACCCAGCGCCAGCAAATTGTACTGAAATACCTGCTTTCCGCAGCCGACCTGAGATATCGACCTACTTATGGAACGGCCAACTCTGCCCACCGCCGTTATGCCTCATTCATTGGCATCACCAATGAACAGTTGCCTTTGACTGATCCCTCCGGCTCACGACGCTTCGTATGTGTAAGTGTCGAGGGGAACATCGACTTTGAGACGCCCCTTGACTACCAACAGCTTTATGCCCAGCTGCAACAGGAAATCAACGACGGCGAACGTTACTGGTTGACGAAGGAAGAAGAGGGGAGCCTCATGGAACACAATATGCAGTTCCTGCAAATCAGCGCCATTGGCGAAATGCTTCTGTCCCTCTTCATGCGCCCAGAGATTGGAGATGACGAGTCGCAATGCCAATGGCTACTTCTGAAGGACATCTCCGCCCGTATTAAACAGCGTTTCAAGTCTGCCTACAAGGAAGATGCAGGTTCCCTAATTAAAATAGGTAACTACCTGAACCGCCCTGAATATAAGTTCCAAAGCCGTCGCACCAGCCGCGGTATGGCCTATTGGGTAAAAGTAGTTGGATAACCAATCTTCAGACTAGACAAAGCACCTACTATGGTCAAATGGACAAATGGGTGCTGGCTATAAGATTCGTCAGTTCCACAAACTCAGGAATAGAGAGTTGCTCAGGGCGGCGGGTTAAGAGCAAAGCGTGGGAAGTGAAGATTGGAGCATCGGCAGGCAACAGCTGGCGGAGGGATACACGCAGCATTTTACGACGCTGGTTGAATGTGGTCTTCACCACCCTCCGGAACAACACTTCGTCACAGCCAAGGTCAGTCACCTGATTGCGGGTCATACGGATAACAGCGCTCTGCACCTTGGGAGGTGGATTGAATACGGACGGCTCAACCGTAAACAGGTATTCCACATCGTACCAAGCCTGAATCAGCACAGACAGAACACCGTACTGTTTGTTCCCTGGACGGGCTGCCATCCGAAGTGCCACCTCATGTTGAATCATGCCTGTGCAACAAGGAATATATTCTTTATAGTCCAACATCTTAAAGAATATCTGCGAGGAAATATCATAAGGATAGTTGCCTGTCAGCACGAACTGTCCGCCATCAAACACTTTTGACAAGTCCATACGGAGAAAGTCTTCACCCAATATATTCTCCTGTAGCTGAGGGTAATGCTCATGGAGATAGGCAACCGATTCACGGTCAATTTCCACCACCTTCAGCGGTCTGGGTTTCTCTATGAGGAACTGTGTCATTACACCCATTCCGGGTCCCACCTCAAGCACGGGCAATTCTGGACAAGCGTCAACCGTATCAGCAATACGGCGAGCTATCGTTAGGTCAACAAGAAAATGCTGGCCAAGGTTTTTCTTTGGTCTCACCTGTTTCATGGCGACAAAGTTACAAAAAAGGAATGAATAAATAAGCAAAAAAGTAAAGAATTATTTGGCTTATTCAGTTTTTATGTCTACCTTTGCGCTCTTGAACACAAAGAAAAGAATATGAAAAGACTAACTCTTCTGAACTGGATGTTTGGTCTCTGTGCCCTCATCCTCTTTAGCGCATGCGGTTCTGGGTCGGACGATCCTGAGCCGGAGCCACCTACACCAACCCCGACCCCGACACCTACACCCACTCCCACTCCAGAGATGAGTGTATCGCAGACGTCATTCAGTTTCAGTGCCGACGGAGGCAATAACACTTTTAACGTCACAGGTAATGTAGGTTGGACTGTTCAGAGCAGTGCCGGTTGGTGCAGCGTCAGCCCTACAACGGGCGAGCAGTCTGGTTCCGTCACAATACAGACCACTGCCAACATGGAGATTACTCCCCGTTCCTGTACCATCACTGTGAAAAGTCTAACTGGCAATCTGACAAAGGAAATAGCCGTAACACAGGAGGCCCACGTGTTTACGCTCAATGTTGTCACAACTGAGCTGAACCTTGAGGCAGCTGCCTCTATTCAGCACATAGCCGTAGAGGGCGACGATCCCTTCGAGGCCACTTCGTCAGAGCCGGACTGGTGCACCATTCAGGCTGCAGCAGACGGATTCCAAGGATTCGATGTGAACATCCTTGACAACGAGACAGGAACCGTCCGTACAGCTACTATTACAATAAAAGGTAAGAATACTGGTAAGAGTTTCGACATCAGTGTAACACAAAAGGCTAAGAGTGTTATTGACCGTGCGGAATACGACCCTGATGCCCCCCTTCCCAATAAGAGTAACAACTAAAAGCCCTAAAGACTATGAAAATGAGTACCCTTATATATAAAATAGGTATAGGTATCATAGCTGTCTTATGTCTGACAGCCTGTAGCAGCGATGATAGCGATATGGACGTGTCTGTCGTCCAGAAACAGTTTTCCTATACAATGCATTTGGACGACAATGGTGTCTTCAGCACTATCACCACCCGTGGCACCGCCTCATGGACGGACAACAGCATCATATATTTACGTTTCCTGACTGAGGACAACGAGATTACAGGAAAAGCTGTCTACAGCAGCGAAACTGACACATGGACAGTTACTACAGATGCAGAGCTCATCCTCTCAGAAGAAGAGAACAGTCTCACTGCCTACTATTTCGAAGGTAGTCAGAGCATCAATGAAGAAGAGCCTGATGTGGTGCAACTTACCCCACAGACAGGCATATACACTTCCGAGGGAAACTATACACATCCCTCAGAGACAGATATTTATGTCAAAACTAAGTTGCAACCTTTGTATTGGCGTATGTGCTTCCGTGGGGAAGAAGGTCAGACTGTCACCCTCGAAGCCGACAAGAACGACATCTATTACGCCATGAGGTATTATCTGGAGTACGGCGACATTGAACCTGACATATGTGACCTCACCCTGACCGTTGGCAACAGTGGCTATACACCTTATTTCT
>JAEEGK010000427.1_pt1 | contig 105618 bp, 90 predicted proteins | sample 8958771 | NCBI WGS metagenome assembly JAEEGK01 (sample SAMN16246547, study PRJNA631951) | gut metagenome | biome: gut microbiome; feature: rumen; material: SC-attached | host: Bos | place: Iran: Karaj | collected 2018-10 | reverse complement strand
GCTTTTCTCTAAGGCTCTTTAAAACATCTTGAACTTGCATGGGGTCTCCTTTTTGTCTATGCCGCAAATATACCTACGCAGCTATGCGAAGTCAAGAAACACGCTGTTGCTTTTTGTAAAAAGTGGATGGGACGAAGCTCGATATCAGTGGATATCCATCTTCGAAAATAGATTCAACACGGCCACGCCGGAGACAATCAAAATAAGCCCCACGATGGCTCCCAAGTCGGGCATCTGCTTGAAGAAGTAGATGCCGCTTATCGTTATGAGCGCGATGCCGAGCGCCGACCAGGTGGCATACGCGATGCCGATGGGGATGGTTCGCAGGCAGAGGCTCAGCAGGTAGAGCGACGCCACGTAGCAGACGAGCGAGGCGATGGACGGAACGAGCTTGGTGAACTGCTCCGACATCTTGAGGAGCGTGGTGCCGGCCGCTTCTGCGACAATGGCGAGGATAAGGAATACATAGTTAAGCATAGGAAGAATATACAAATTAAATGCCCGAAGGGGCCTTTGAGTGGCTAAACCATAGCATGAAGTCCACACGATTCTTGACAAAGGAATAGACTTATTGTAAGTTTATCGTATGTTTTGCCGCAATACCATGTTGCAACAAAAAAAGGAAGGATTGGCGTGAAAAAATCATTTCATATGATTTCCCTGTTGGCTCTGCTCTTGACATTCGCCGTATCGACGGCATGGGCCGCACAACGAACACTAACGGACGATGGCAACGGTGGCCATTACATTAACATGCCGGCTACGGGAGTGGATACGCTGGTAATCCCCGATGGCGTGACGACGTTTAAGGTGTATGATGATTTAGGAACAGGAAGAAGTTTTAGTACAAATTGCAATGGCTCACTCCTGTTGACGGCCCCGGATGGGAAAAAGTTACAAGTAGAGGGCGCGCTGCGCGTGCCTTATTATGAGCGTGAAGGAAGGGGCACTCTGACCATTTATGATGGTAGTAGCGATGCTGCTGCTCAACTTTTTAGCGCATATTGGAATGTAACCATATCTCGTAAATTGAGCTCTAGTGAAAACATGTATATCAATTTCAAGACAAATGGATATCAAATGTCTGGTTACGAAGGGCTTGATTTGACTATTACTGTTGATGACCCGAATGGCCCGCATGCTATAGCCTTTAACGAAGTCTATGATGGTAGCATAAATAGTACTTTGGCACAGGCTACTGCGGGAACCCCGATTGTAATTACGGCTAATCCAAATGATGGTTATATTCTTGACGGGGTTCGTGTTGTTGACGCTCTGGGCAATGAACTGGATGTGGAAGGTGGAAAGTGGTATTCCGGCAATACGGCTTCATTTACGATGCCGCAGACGGATGTGACTGTTTCTGCAACATTTAGCGAATTGTCCGATATGTTCTATCTTGATGTCTCTCAATCTGGAACGGATTCATATGTCATCCCGTCAGGAGTGAAAAAGATACAAATGCGGATTATCGGCCCTGAAAATGAAATGGCAGATAATTATGTCTCCTTGAGCGCACCTGAGGGTTATGCTCTTCTGATGCGCGGTAGGTTGGAAGGACGAGAAAGTGAAGATTCCTTGTATATTTATGACGGATCTTCTGCTGGTGGAAATGAACTTTTGCGGGCGGCAGGATACCTTGAATTTAATAGTGTCGTCTCTTCAGGAGAAAACGTTGCGCTACACTATAAGGAAATGGGTAGCCGCTATTACCCTTCTACGGCAGTGAATCTGTTTATAAATGTTGTTGACCCGAATGTGGTTTACAACATTTCGATTAATCCGAATATGGATTATGGTAGCGTTAGCAGTAATCTTGAATCTGCAAAGGGCAATACGCCTGTTATCTTGACGGCATTGCCAGAATCGGGCTATGTTCTTCAGGGAATAGAGGTTTGGAATAGTGAAATGGGCTATATTCCCTTTAGGGGAGGATATTTGTCAAACGAAGCATCCTTCGATATGCCTTTTGGAAATGTTTCTATTGATGCTTATTTTGAACCCATTACGAGTGAGTACCTTCGTGTATTCATGCCGGATACGGGAACGCTGGTTGTTGATGTTCCTGAGGGAGTCGCATCATTTACAATATATAGGCCCAATAGCAATCAACAAGATAAAGACGCCATGCTTGTGTTAAATGCCCCGGAAGGTCGGAAAATTCAACTTGGACCTTTGATGGGCCAGATGCATGATGACTTTATACGCACCTATGATGGGCCGGATTCTAGTTCTACATTGTTGTTTAATAGATCTATGGATGGCAATGGCAAAATATCGGTAGATGCTTATTATGGAGGATATGTCACTTCTGGCCGCAGTGCATCCATTGTGCAGGCAAAAGAAAACGAATACGAGTTTGAATTGAAGGTCATCATTGTCGATCCTAACGAACAGCATAAAATTTACATCGCTGATGAGGATGGTGGCTCTGTTAGCAGTAATGTTCCCACCGCAATAGCGAATACCCAGGTTGCTTTAAATGTTGAAACGACTGGGAGCAATGTGATTAACAGGATTGAAGTTACGTCTGAATTGGCTACAGTCCTAGCTACAATCCCTGTAACAGGGGGTACATGGTATACAAGCAATAGTGCTTCTTTCACGATGCCTGGTACGGATGTTACAGTCCAACCATACTATGCAAGCGGATGGACTGCGGACGATGGGTTGACTATCGAAAAACCGCGATTTGAAAAACTGGAAGTTTCTATTCCTGAAGAGGTGGAATCCTTCCGGGTTAATGGCGGTATAATTATAAGTTCCAGTAGTGAAGCTCCTGGTAAGCCACTTATATTGACTGCTCCTGTAGGCAAGCTTTTGCAGTTGAAGACAATTTATGGATACCCGTATGATGATTGGGGCTTTGTGGCTTTTAACGGAGCCTACGATAATCCGATTGCCGAAAATGCTTCTCCGATAGAAGGAAATGTCAGCTCGGGTAGAACCTTGACCTTGATTGATTATTTAGGGTGGAATGAAAATAGTCTCGTAGTGGAAGTTATCCCGAATGTGGAAAATGATATTTCTTTATCGGATTTGCCTGATAACGGTACCGTTACCTGTAGCCATGTGAGTGCCTATGCGGGTGATACGATTACCGTGACTGGCGTACCGGATGAAGGTTATGTCTTTTACGGAATAGGTGTTTATGATGAAAACGAAAACTTTTTGTTTTATGTCGAAGACGGTGTCTGGTATAATGGTGTAGCCAAGTTCGTGATGCCGTCATCGGATGTCATTGTTGAACCGATATTTGTCAATGATTATTATGATTTTATGGTCAAAATACCGAAGTCAGATACGCTTAGGGTTACTATTCCGGAAAACGTAACATGGATTAATGTTTATGATGATGGTGGGTATAGCAACGATTATAGCAATGGAGCCAATGGAGTTCTCATTTTGACTGCACCTGAGGGGTATACGCTTGTTGCAGGTGGAGATGTGGATTTTTATGATGAGAATGATTCGCTGTATATCTATGATGGAGCCGGAGCCAATGAGAAGGTTCTCGCAAAAGTATCGGGCGATGCTGAATTCGATAACGATCATGAACTCTATAGTACGGGCAGAAGCCTTACTTATCACTTTAAGGCGGATGGGCAAGGAAATGCGTCTGGTGTTTGGATGTATGCGACTGTTTTGAAACGAACCGTTTTGCCTGCTGTGGTGATATCTAAAGTATATGATTGGACTGAAGCTCACATCGATGGAAACTATACCGGAAATGAAGTCGTAGATATTTCGAATCCGATCCAGGTTAATGAAATTATTTACAATCGCGATTTTACTTCGGGTAATCCGGCTACAGTCGTATTGCCGTTTGCTTTGCCGGAAGGAACAGAAATCAATGCTGACTTTTACGCGTTAACGGCGGTGGTTCAGAATGGTAATAGATGGAAGGCAACTCTGACTTATATCGGCGACAATGTCTTGCCGCAAGCGAATACTCCGTATGCGATTATTCCTGCGGACGATTATTTGGGGTTTGACTTTGATGGTGTAGCAACGCTCCAGACAAGTACAAAGGACACGACGAAAGTTTCTGACGGCGATTGGCTCTTTGTGGGGACGTATTCCAATAAGACGTGGGCTGCAGGTGATTCTGAACTTGGCCTTGCCTATGCCATTGCCGCAACCGACAACGAAGGTGGCGCAAAGAAGGGCCAGTTTGGCAAGATTTCTGCAGGGGCCTCGGCCACCCCGTTCCAAGCGTACCTCAGGAAAAAAGATTCGTCGGTACTGCTGGCTCGTCAGCAGAACAGTCCTGCTGCACCTGGCACTCGTTACAGTGTAGATTTTGTTCCCGAAGAAAGCATAGATGTTGAATTTGTGAAAGCCTCTACGGATGGTTCTGGCGATGTAATGACGGTCGCCAAGGGGCGTTGGAATATGCGTACGGGTGAATTCAAGATGCAGCGTACCTACGATATCAAGGGTCGCAAGCTGAACGGGACGCCCAAGACGCACGGTGCATACTATGGTAAAAAGGTTTTGAAAAAATAGGGGTTTGAAAATGGAAAACGAACAGAAGAAAGATTACATCAAGCCGGAATTGTCGGTAGTTGAATTTGAATATCAGACCCCTTTGCTTGATTGCAGTGGTGGCTGTGATTATGATGAAGAAGTTGTAGATACCGAATGGATTAAGCCGTAATATGAGGAACGCGTACAAGACTCCGGAAATGAAAGAGGTCGCGTTAAGGAGGCGTACTGATCTGTTGGGATGCAGCAGCTCCGATGGCGATTTGACTCCGTGTATTGAAGGCCCTATTGCCATGGACCATAGGGACGATTCGCATAACGGATAAAATCTCTTTGTATGAATATTTGAAGGCCGTGGCCCAATGGGTCGCGACCTTTTTTTATGGGCAACTATTCCGGTGAATTGTTATATTGGGAGTATGCCAAGTTCTGAAAAGTTTCGTAATCATGTTTTGCAGCAGTTCAAGGGCGAACTGCGCGTTACCACCCGCAAGATGATGGGCGAGTACATTCTATATGCCGACGGGAAAATCTTCGGCGGGATTTACGATGACCGCTTGTTGGTGAAGCCCGTGGCCGCGGCCGTGGCGATGCTCCCCAGCGCAAAAAAGCAGTTGCCCTACGAAGGTGCAAAGCCCATGCTCCGTGTGACCAACGAGCAGATTGAAGACAACGGCCTCTTGGTACGCCTGCTTGACGCGATGTTGCCGGAATTGCCGGCCTCCGCGAAAAAGAGATAGCATCCGTTTTATTCGATGAAGCTCACGAATAGGCGGACAGAATGAATATTACTTCTGTCCGGAAATTCTATTTTGTAGATAATGGCCCGCGGAATTTTATGGATTGTGTTAATGGCGTGCGCCCTGCTGCTTGCGGGGTGTAGCGTTTCCACTATACATCCTCCATCAGCGTCTGCTTTTATGGAGAAAAACGAAGATGCCTTTCTGACGAATGTTTCGTTTTCTGCGTCTTGGGGAGAAAATTTGAATAGGGAGAAAGGGCTATATGTTGCTGAAGGTGTAAAAGAAGTGGACCGTTCGGAAAAGTGGAAAGAAGATTGGCATTACGTAGATAAGGAGTGGCTTGTCCAATTACAAGGTTCCCTTCAAAGAAGTATTGGATACTTTAAGTATGGCTTTGGTCTAGATTTTGCGACACCCTATGTTCAGGCGGGTTTTGTTTCTGATTATTTGGGCGTGATGGGATGGAGTAATTTGTGTTTGTGGCAATTGGAAAAAGAGGCGCACGCCTATTTTCAGTGGGGTGGAGGAATTTCGCTGATAGAACAGTTGCCGATAGCGGGTAATTTTCGAATCGGCTTGACTCAACATTTATCGCGAAATGCCCGAGAAAGTTTTATGACTCAACATGGAGGTGTATTGCCGCGTGATTTTAATAGGGCGACACCAGTGTTTTATGACGAAGTCGGAGGAGGGACGTATGTATCTTTTATCCCAAAAGAGAAAACTAGAATCGGTATAGAATTTCGATACGGAAGAGATTTGACGTATAAACATGTAGAATTAAAGCATGATGATAAAAATGTTGAAAGCGATATTAATAGGTATTCTTTAATTGTCAGTTTTGTGGGTTGGTGATTTTTTAGTATGAACCGGTTCGCTTGTTTTGTTGTTTTGCTTGTGGCGATAGTGATGGCGGGATGCTCAAATCATCCGCCTTCTGCGGCGCAGTTCATGAATGCGAGGAATGGAATTAATTTCGTTGTTGGCGGAGCGGCAAGAACTGGGGATTTAGATAACAGGAAAATTCCTGGGCAGGACGATGAATCGGTATCTTATGAAGAAGGGTATTGGAATACGAATTTAGCATTGTCTTTTGCCACTCCTTATGGGGTACTGGCATTGGATTTAGAAGATTATACTTACAGGACAATTATGGGTGGACGATCCCAGTATTTTGGTGTTCAGGGGTGGTACGGATTTGCCGCCGATGATCGAGGCGATGGGGTGTCGTCGAGAATGCGCCATATGGGTGGAGTTATGCTTGTTGAACAGTATCCTGTATCTGAAAATTTCAAGGTGGGAATAAGTGAGCATGTTTCCCGCAATTCGTATATGGTTGTCGATGATCCGGGGTGCTGCACTTTCAACACCTTATATCCTGAGATATATACTGAGTTTGGTGTCGGCACCTATGTTGCATATAAGGGGCTCTCGGCAGAGTTTCGCTATGGAAGAGAAATCGGTGCGCCGAACAACCGGTTCTATTTCCAGTTGAGCTATGCCTTTTTCTTAACGGAATGGAATTATAGCAAGTAGAGATAGCTCATTTGCTTTTTTTTATAGAATTTTGTATCTTAATTCGCGAAAACAGAAGAGGTTAACTAAATGGATATTCAGGAACTTTCGGAAAAGGTGCGCCAGCAGAGCGCATTCTGCATGAACTTGCTGCGTGAAGTGGAAGGGACGGTGATTGGCCAGAAGGCTCTGGTCGAAAGCATTCTGACGGGTATCTTGGCCGACGGTCACGTGCTGCTGGAAGGCTTGCCGGGCCTTGCCAAGACGACTGCGGTGAAGGCTTTTGCCGATGCCGTTTCGCTGGATTTTAAGCGCATCCAGTTCACTCCCGACCTGTTGCCGGCCGACTTGCTGGGTACCACGATTTACAACGCGAAGGAAGCGAAGTTCGAGACCCGCAAGGGCCCGCTCTTTACGAACCTGGTGCTGGCCGACGAAATCAACCGTGCTCCGTCGAAGGTGCAGAGCGCCCTCCTCGAAGCGATGCAGGAACGCCACATCACCATCGGCGACGAGACGTTCAAGCTGGACGAACCGTTCCTGGTGCTTGCTACGCAGAACCCCATCGAGCAGGAAGGCACGTATCCGCTGCCCGAAGCCCAGGTGGACCGTTTCCTGTTGAAGGTGAAGGTCAGCTACCCGAACAAGGCCGACGAAATGAAGATTCTCGACGCCGTCGCCGGTGCGGGACTCCGTCAGCCGCAGGCCGTCGCCACGAAGGAAGACATTCTGGCCGCCCGCCAGCTGGTGAAGCAGGTGTACGTGGACGAACGCGTTCGCGAATACATCGTGAACCTGGTGCTTGCAACCCGCGATCCGGGTAGCATCAAGCGCAGTGATTTGGTGGGCTTCGTGGAAGTGGGTGCTTCTCCGCGTGCATCCATCGGCCTTGCCCAGGCATCGAAGGCCCATGCGTTTATCCAGGGCCGCGCCTACGTGACGCCCGAAGACGTGAAGGCCGTCGCCATGGAAGTGCTCCGCCACCGCATTATCCTGAGCTACGAGGCCGAAGCGGAAGAAGTCTCTGCCGAGACTGTGGTGCAGAAGATTCTCGACAGCGTTGAAGTGCCGTAGTGAGGAGAAACGTTGCGGTCGCGCAAAGCAAATGTTAATTTATCTGTAATTGCAGGGAGGCTTGCCGCAAGCCTCCTTTTGCTTGCTATGGTCTCGTGCAGCTACTCGCATTCCGACCCGTGTCAGAGCTCCGTATACGAGGAATGCATGGAGAGGACGGAGAATACGACGCTTGCCGATATCGTCTGCTCCGAAAAAGCGGTGTCTGAGTGCGAGGATTAGGGCTGACGGGGTTGGAAAATTGCTATCTTTATGGCGAAAAAGGGCGCAGGGAGGTTCCCCGCGTCGCAATTTCGTGTTTTAACAGCAATCGACCCGCGGGCGGCCCGCCAAGGCTATGTTCCGGGTCATAAAAATGAAGGATATATGGCAAATCGTGTTGTTATCGGCTCCCAGTGGGGCGATGAAGGTAAGGCGAAGGTTGTTGATTTCTTGACGCTCGATGCGGATATCATCGTGCGTTTCCAGGGCGGCGCGAACGCGGGCCACACCGTCGAGGTGGGCGACCAGAAGTTCGTGTTCCACCTGATTCCCTCGGGCATCATGCACAAGGACAAGATTTGCGTCATCGGTAACGGTGTCGTGCTCGACCCCATCCAGACGCTCGCCGAGATTGCCGACCTGCACACGAAGGGCATCAACCCCGAAGGCCGCCTGTTTATCGCTAACAACGCCCACGTGGTGCTCCCGTACCACTCCACGCTCGACAAGGCGAAAGAGAAGAAGGCGGGCAAGGCTGCCATCGGCACCACGGGCCGCGGTATTGGCCCCTGCTACAGCGACAAGGTGAACCGTATTGGCGTGCGCGTGGGTGACCTCATGGACGAGCGCGAACTGCGCCCCCGCGTCGAGGCGATGGCCAAGGTCCACAACGAAGAATTTACCGTGATGTACGACGTCCCGGCAATCGACCCCGAAGTGGTCATCAAGGACTACCTCGAGCTCGGCCAGAAGATCAAGCCGTTTGTCACCGACGTGAGCGAGATGCTCTACAAGGCCGTGAAGGCCGGCAAGCGCCTCGTGTTCGAGGGCGCCCAGGGCACCATCCTCGACGTGGACCAGGGTACCTACCCGTTCGTGACCTCCAGCAACACGGTCGCGGGCTACGCAAGCTGCGGCGCCGGCGTCGGACCTACGGCCCTGGACGAAGTCTGGGGCGTGGTGAAGGCTTACACGACCCGCGTGGGTAACGGTCCCTTCCCGACAGAACTTTTGGACGATACGGGCGACACGCTCCGCAAGATCGGTAACGAATACGGCGCCACCACGGGCCGCAACCGCCGCTGCGGCTGGTTCGACGCCCCGGTTGTCCGCAAGGCCGCCGTGGTGAACGGCCTTACGCACCTCGCCATCACCAAGCTCGACGTGCTCGACACGTTCGACACGGTAAAGGTTTGCACCCACTACGAGTGCGACGGCGAAAAGCTTGACTTTATCCCGAACCAGCTGTCGAAGGTTGGTCGCTGCACCCCGGTGTACGAGGAGATGCCCGGTTGGAAGCAGGATACGACCAAGTGCCGCAGCTACGACGAACTCCCGGACAATGCAAAGAAGTATTTGCAGCGCCTGGCGGAACTTGTCGACGTGAAAATTGGTATGATTTCTATCGGTGCCAAGCGCGACCAGAGCATCGTCATTGATGCGGGCCTCGCCAAGGGGTTAAATTTGTAACAAAAAATCGGAGGGAATGAGAAAATGGACGCTAACATTGTAGGACTGTTGAAGGGTGTAGAACTCTTCTCGGAATTGAACGAAGAACAGCTCGGGATGCTTGCCGACCTGGTCGTCGCGCAGAACTTCAATCGCGACGAGACCGTGGTGTTGGAAGGCGACGACTCCGTGCAGGCCTTGTACCTCATCGCTTCTGGCTCCGTGCAGGTCTATATGACTGGCGTCGATGGTCGCGAGACTATTCTCAGCTTCCTGGAACGCGGGGACTTCTTCGGCGAGATGTCGCTGATTGACGGTGAGCCGAGGTCGGCCTCCGTGCGTACGGTGACGGACGCCCAGCTCCTGATTATCCACCGCGAATCCTTCTTGCGCCTTATCCGCCAGTCTCCCGAGATTGCGATGGGCCTCTTGAGCGAAATGAGCAAGCGCCTGCGCAAGGCGAACCGCCAGATTGGCTCTCTCTCGACGATGTCGGTGAGCGGTCGCGTGGCGGGCACGCTCCTCAACCTCATGGAAGAACGCGGTATCCGCATCCATACCGACAAGGGCACGATGGTGACGGTCATCCATAACCGCCCCACGCAGCAGCAGCTGGCCGACATGTCGGGCACGACGCGCGAGACTGTAAGCCGTATCTGCTCCTTGCTGGTGCGTACCGGTGCCATTGCCATGACGGGCAAGGACATCGTCATCTTCGATGAAGGCGCCCTGCAGGAAAAGGCGACTAAAGGCTAGTTCATAGCGCTTCAACTTTATATGACTAAGATAAAGAATATTCTGGACAAGCTTTTGTCATGGGCCAAGAGGACTCCCGTGGTGAAGGCTCTTTGCATTTGGATTGTATTGCTTGTCGTTATGGCCCTCTTCGTGGACAAGATTGCCATGCCTATCTTCTCGGGCCACTTTGCCTCGACGGGTGAAGTGCCGAATTTGGAAGGCATGAGCGAGGAAGCCGCCCAGAAGGCTCTGGAAGATGCCGGCTTCAAGTACGAGTGGCTCGAGGAAGGGCGTTACAGCTCGCAGATCCCTGCCGGGATGGTGCTTGTGCAGATGCCCGCGGCAGGTCGTATAGCGAAGCTCGGACGTACGGTCAAGCTCACCAGGAGTCTCGGGCTGCGCGAAGTGAAGATTCCTGACCTGCGCGGCAAGAGCCAGAAGCAGGCGGAAATTTCGCTCTCCCGCGCGGGCCTCGTGCAGGGCGAAATCGTCAAGGGCGCCCACCAGAGTATTCCGCGTGGCGTAGTCATCAGGACTATCCCGCTGGCAGGCAAGATGGCTCGCATTGGCGATACGGTGAAGGTTGTCATCTCGGCTGGTGCTACAACTGGCAAGGTGCTGCTGCCCGACTTTTCTGGCGAAGTCATCGACAACGTGTACCCGAAGCTCGAGAAGCTTGGCTTCAAGGTGGGCGATATAAAGCGCGTCAAGAGTGACGGCGGCGAAGCCCCGGGAACCGTGATGGAAACGGCCCCGCGCTATGGAGACTACCTGCCTCCGGACACCAAGATCGATTTCGTAGTTGCAGACTAGGTTCGTTATGGTTCGGTGTATGGGCCCCTTGTTAGCAGTGTTAATGCTGGCGCTCTCGTTGTGCGCCTGCTCCTCTGCGCCCCGCAAGCAGGACCAGCCGGACAAGGCGACGCTTACCGCCGCCGATTCTGCCGTTATTAAGGATGCGCTCGAGAAGATGAACATGCCCAAGGATTTGGACGTGGCTCATGAATCTTTTATCCGCGCGCAAGAGATGGAACTTCGTGGCGAAAAGCAGTTGGCCGAAGTCTTTTGGCAGCGTGCCTACGAAGCCGACCCCGGTAGCCGCTATCTCGCTTTCGCGGTGGCCTCGCGCCTGTTTGCCCACGGTAACGATTCCGCGGCGCTTGCCATTGCACGCAAGGCGTCTAACTACAAGGGCCCCGTTCTCGCCAGTCAGCTGGAGCTGCTCGCGAAGCTTTACGTGAGGGAAGGCATCGCCGATTCCGCCCGCAAGTATTTCAAGGCCGCGCTCGATTCCTCGCATAATCAGGACATGACGCTGCTTTACGATTACAGCCTGTTCCTCGAGGCCGTGCAAGACAAGAAGGAACTGGTGAAGGTTTACGATGCGCTTTTGCCGCAGACGAATTACATCCAGTCGCTGTTCGCGCGCCAGGTGAACCTGCTCCTGGAACAGGGGAAGGATTCCGCCATCGTGGAACTGTTCGGAAAGGCGTACGACGCGACAGGCGACAAGGAACTGCTCTCGAAGATGGTGCAGGGGCTTGCCCTGCAAAAGCGTAACGGCGAAGCCCGCGCCATTGCAGATACCGTGACTGGCCAGACCGAACTGGACGAGGCGATAGTCAACTCGGCCTTGCTCACGTACGGTGAAAGGGAACGCGATGCGGCTCTCAAGTTCTTGAAGAAGAAGGTGTACGACGACGGCATGCGTACGCCCGTGATGCTCTACTACCTCGGTAGCTACGAGTTCGCTCTCGGCGAGCGCGACAGCGCGAGAGCGCACCTGGAAGAGGTGTACCCGAAGCTGGACAAGACGCCCTCATACGCGGCGCAGGCCTGCCGGCAGCTTTCGGGCATCGCCTTTGCCGACGACAAGAAGAAGGAAGGCCTGAGGTACGCCAAGCTTTCTGATTCGCTGCAGCTCGGTGGCGACAAGGAATTCCTTGCGATGGCTTACGGCTATGCGGGCGAGTACGAAAAGGCTTACGTGCTGCTGGATTCCATGCTCGGCGTGTGGAGCCACTGGACCCCGATGGCGGGAGTTGCCGACTCCGCGACGCTGAATTTGATGCGCTACAAGGCGATGCGTGCCCACCGCCAGTTGCAACATTCCTACGCCCAGATTCTGGTGATGGAGGCCCGCGGTATCGAAGACGACGGCAAGGCCGATACGCTCAAGCGCGCCCATGCGAGGGAAGCCCGCACCAAGGCGGAACTGTTCTGGGAAAGCATGCTGATGGCGGATTCGACGGACATGTTCGTGCGTTCGCTGATGGCGATGAACCTAGAGAGGCTCGGGCGTTACGACGAATCGTTCAGGATGTTCGACTACCTGCTCAAGAATGCGGGCCCGTCGCGCCTGGACTGGCCGGAACTGCTGAACTATTACGGCTATTCGCTGATTGACTTGAACCGTTCTCCCGAAGATGTGGAGAAGGGCTACCAGATGGTTTTGAAGGCGCTCGAGATGGAAAAGGCGGAAACCCCGAACGAGGCGTTCCTCGATTCCAAGGCGTGGGCGCTGTACCGCATGGGACGCTACGACGAAGCGCATTCCGCGATGCTCCTGATCAAGTCCAAGAATTTCGAGAAGGATTACGTGTACTGGGAACACCTTGCGGCAATACAAGCGGCTCTCGGTAAAAAATCCGACGCTACAAAGTCGTACAAGAAACTTTTGAAGCTCCGCCCGAATCACGCCGCCGCCAAGGAATTCCTGGGCAAGAAGAAGTAGGTCGCCATGCTTGCCCGCCTTTTGCCGTCCTTGTCATTTATCGCTGCGGCTTGCCTTGCGTTTACGCTTTTTGGCTGTGCGGGCGTCTTTGCCCCGGCTCCTTCGACGTCGCGGACTCCTGCTGCAGAAATGTCTGTTCGCGACAGCCTCCGCGCCAAGTTCGTGCTGACCGTCGTGGACAGTACCGGCAAGGACCAGGAACTCGACGCGGTGCTTTTTGCCGTGCCGCATTTGCGCTACCGCATGGAACTCACAGGCCCGATGGGCGTGGGAGTCGCGTCGCTCCTGTGGACAACCGAAGGCTGGAACATGGTTTTCCCGACAGAGAAAAAATACATCGCCGGCGTGGGCTACATGGTGGGCATCGTGGGCGACAATACGATGCCGATGGTGCCGATTCACCAGATGGCCGACATCTTTGACGGCATCTTGGTCCCGGAGAATAGCGAGGTGCTGGCCGAAAGCGATTCGGCGGGATTCCACGTGGTGAAGGTGCGTGCGCCGAGCGGGATGATGTTCACGTACGGTAAGCAAGACGGTAACGTGGCTTGGCTTATGCGTGGTGCAGGGGAATATGCCGAGGTGCTGCGCTTCTCGGATTTCAAGGAATTCGAGGGGGTTCGTGCTCCCGGATATGTTACGTTCGAGGCGGGCGGGAAGACGTTCATGAAAATGCGCATCAAGAAGGTGACCCGCAATAAACCCTTCAGCCTCGGGACATGGCGCCTGAATGTTCCCAAAACCTACAAGCGCATCGGGGGCTAGCGGGCCCTTGCGGCGCTATTTTTGTAGATTGGATAGTGTATGAAACGTTTTGAATCTGCATTTTTGCTTTTTGCCTTTTTGATGATGCTCGTGTCGCCGGCCCTTGCCGTCGATACTCTTGAAGTTTTCGTTTTGCGTGTCCAGTTTGCCGAGGAGAAGACGGACAATTCCCTCACTACGGGCAAGGGCACTTTCGGGACGGTCCCCGACAAGAATTACAGTCTTGACCCGACGAAGCATAGCGGCAAGGTTCCCTACTGGGAAAAGCACCTGCAGTATGCCGATTCCTATTACCGTGCGGCAAGCGGTGGCAAGCTTGCCATAAAGACGAAGGTGTTCCCGATATACACGGTCAAGAAGCAGATTATCGATTATAACAGGACGAGCAAGATGGAGGGCGAGAAGACGGCCGAGTTTGACGAGGCCCGCAGTCGCGACTACCTCACGTTCGTCTACGATGCGGTCGTTGCTGCGGCTGTTGCCGATACGTCCGATGCTTCTCCTTTCCGCATTCCGCTTTCCAAGAATCCGAACGTGAAGCGTGCGTACATGATTGTGCATGCCGGCGCGAGCAGGCTCGTGGATGGTGGCAGCATGGGTACCGACAATGCGGATACTCCGGGCGACTTTATGGACGTGTACATCTCGCGCGACGCCTGGGAATACCTCAAGCCCGATTCCGCGAAGAATGCCGACGTGAAGCCCGCTTTTGGAATCAACGACAAGGGCGATTCCGTAGTGAACGGCTTGCTGATTCACGGTTCCGTTCTGGATACGCTGCGTTCTATAATGGTGGTGAGCGAGACCGCTTCGCAGGACGGCCTCAACTGGGGCGTGAACGGCATTGTTGTGAACCAGATTGGCCGCGAACTCGGACTTCCGAATACTTACGACGTGGTCAAGGGCATTTCGCGCCTGGGATATTTCGATGGGATGGACTTTGCCGGTTACAATGCGGGTAACGGATTCCTGCCGTCGTTGCCTGCGGCCTGGGAACGTGCCTACATGGGCTGGAGCCAGGTGAAGGAAGTCCGGCCGACGGCCGGGAAATCCGTGACGGTGGATATCGCGGCGGCCGGTAGCGGGCTCGGTACCGAAATCGTGAAGGTGCCGCTGAACGCAAGCGAGTACTTGCTGATTGAAAACCGCCAGCGCAGCTGGAACAAGGATGGCAAGGTAAGCTTTGTGCTCGGCACGGTGGACGAGGATTCCGACACGACGATGCGTACGGTGGTTGTCGACAGCTTAAGCAAGGTTTTCGAGGACAGCACCTGCGATGCGAAGGGCAAGTGCAAGGTCAACACCAAGAAGGCGAAGGGCCTGATTGTGGGCCTGGACAGCTACGATGCGGGCATCCCTGCAAGCGGTATTGCCGTCTGGAAAGTGAACGAATGGTATTTGCGCGAGACGCTGGAATACGGCATCGCGAATTTCTGGGGTGGCGACACCCTGCGTGACCACCAGTTCGGTCTTTCGCTTGTCGAGGCCGACGGAATATTGAGTATCGGCAAAACGTTCAAGAATGCGCTTGGGCAGGATACGTACGACTACGGAAGCGGTACGGACCTGTTGCCGCACAAGAGGATTCCTGCCAAGGATTCCAAGCAGAAGTTCGAGACGCTCACCAAGATTGGTCCTACGGGATATGCCAACACCAAGACGACGCAGGGCGGCTATACCGGCATCAAGATTACGGTGAACGTGCCTAAGGGTGCCCGCGAAGAAAAGACGGCGAACTCCTTCATGGGCGATAGCGTGGTGAACTATGCGGCGCCTGTTATAAGCGTGACTATCAGCATCGATGACGGGAGCATTGAAGGGAGCCAGTTCCCGCGTGAACTTGGGCTGAATTCGGCGGTGCGCGGCGCGGTGTTTGTTGACGACCCTGAGCACGAGGGCGAAAAGATTCTCGTGGTGGGTGCGCAGGATGGAACGCTGCAGGCGTTCGGTGCGATGGGCGATACGCTGTTCGTGGCCGATACGTCCGTCATGCTCAAGACTCTGACCCGCGACAGCGCAAAGCGTGAAGTGCCGCTGTACCGCGTGGGTGCAAGCTATGGCCCGCTGGTGGGCATGGCGAGCGACGGCAAGGACGTTTACAGCCTGCACAGGAAAAAGCTCGTGAAGACGAGTTTTGCGGGTGGACTCCCGACACAGCAGGAAATCGACATCGATTCCGCGACGGCGGGGCCGATTGTGCTCAAGGGATATTCCTGGTTTGCGAGCAAGGGCAAGCTTTGGCGGAATGGACAATGGCAGAAGTTGTCGGATGATTTTGTCGCCCGTGATATGGCTTACTGTGGCGATCCTGCAAAGGATGATAGGCGAGGAGAAGATGCGAATGGCAATAAGTACAGTGCTCCGAACGGAAACAAGTTCGTTTTGGTGGGAGATGATGGACGTATTGTTCTTGTAACGGATTTCTTCCGCTCCAAGGCTGGCGACGAACTCACGACGGGATGGAGTAGCTGGACCATCAACTCTCTCGACAAGCAAAGGCTCAGGGTGGCTTGCACCGATCTGGACCGCGATGGAAAGGATGAAATCATTGTCGTTGGAAGTCGCGGGGCTGTCGCAGTCCTTAGGGAGACGAATAAGGGCCTGGAATCTGTATGGGCTAAGAACTACAAGCGTGGCGCCGGTGGCACGAGCGGCTTGAAGGACGAAACCTCCGGCATCGCGATTGGCGATATCAATGGCGACAGCTATCCCGAAATCGTGTTCCTGGGCGATAACCTCGTGTATGCGCTCGACCGCTCTGGGCTCCCTGTTGCCGGTTTCCCGGTGAAGATTTCCCGCGGTACGCCCGTGTATGGCTTTATGAGCGACCCGGTTCTTGTAGACGTGACTGGCGACAATGTTCCCGAGATTCTGGTGCCGAGCAGTGACGGCCTCGTGTATGCGTATACGGGCAAGGGCAAGCCGGTGGCGGACCAGTTCCCGCTTGCCGCAGGTAGCTTTGAATACCAGGATACGCTAGGGACAATCTTCCCGATGAGTATCTTCGTCGCGGATGCCGTTTCGGGCAAAAAATCGGCGGGTCCCGAGCTTTACGCCTTGCACCGCAGCAACGTTTCCGCATTCCGCTTGCGTAGCGCCTCTAGCGACGCGGCTACTTCCTCGGCGGCATGGACTCTACCGGCGGGCGGCAACGAACGTGCGGGATACTTTGACGCCTCGAAACTCGGTGACGTTGAAAAGAAGAACGCGAAGGACGAAATTACTGAATTCTTCATGTTCCCGAATCCGGTGCGTGGGGGAGTCGCGAAGGCCCGCTTCGAAATCGGTGCCGAGGCGAAGAACGCGACGCTTGAACTCTACGACATCACTGGCCTGTGCGTATTCAAGGCCAAGATGTCCGACGTGAAGCGCGGACGCAACCAGTTCGAGCATCTCGACTTGAAGAAACTCGGTTCCGACGTGTATACGGCGCGCTTGAAGGTTAAATTCGAAAGCGGCAAGACGAAGCAGAAACTTTACCGCGTGGGCGTGGTCCGCTAATGAAGTCCCTGGGCAAGAACCTTTCTCTGTGCATATGGTCGCTGCTGTTGGTGGCGTTCCTTTTTGCCGGGATGGGTTTGTGCGCCTGTACTGCCGCCGGCGATCCTGTCGAAATCGAACCGATCGAACATGATAGTGGCAATTCTTCCGGTGTAGCATCTTCGTCGAGCGATGGAAAGTCTTCTGCTGAAGAATCTTCCAGTAGCGCTCCGGTGGCCGATTCTTCGGTTATCGAAATGCTTGACTGGGTATTTGTCGGGTTCGATTTTCTTGCAACGGAAGTGACCCAGGCGCTTTATTCACATGTGATGGGCAGCATGCCTGACCAGCCGCGTACAGGAGATGACTATCCGGTGGTGAATGTCTCCTGGTTCGATGCGGCCCTGTTCTGCAATAAGCTTTCCAAGAGCTTGGGCTACGATACGGCCTACGTCTATTCCTCGATGGGTAGCGAACACTTTTTGAAGGATATCGAAATCAATTACGGGGTGGATGCCGTCCGCATGCCCACAGAAGGCGAGTGGGAATTCGCTGCGCACGGAGGCACTACTACCACATACTACTGGGGTGTCGAGGCTGCTTCCAAATACGCGTATTACGGACAAACTTCTGGCCCCGAGAAGGTGGGGAAGTATGCGCCGAACGATTACGGACTTTACGACATGGCAGGGAACGTTGCCGAATGGGTGAACGACTGGTATGGAACTTACCCGACAACGGTACCCAACAATTACACGGGCCCGTCCCAGGGTTCTGCCCGCGTAGTGCGCGGTGGTGGCTGGAGCGACCCCATCAAGGATTGCGCCCCCGACGTACGTGAAAAGAAGGACCCGCTCTATACGTCCTCGAAGCTTGGCTTCCGCATTGTCTTTTCCCACGGCCTGCTCTAAATTTTTTTAGATTATAGCCCATGAAAAGGATTGTTATTGCGACCCTTTGTATGGGTCTATATCTAGTTGGTTGTAATAAAGAAGAACCCGCTCCGCTTCCGGCCCTCAAGCCGGTTGAATTGCCGAAGAATACGGCGGGCCTATATTCTGGCCGCCTGCCTTGTGATGAATGTAAGGCTCGCATGATTCGCATGGAACTTGCCGAAGACAGTTCTGCGGTGGTTGTGCAGACGATTGTGACAGATTCCATGAAAACCGATACCCTGAAGGGCACGTTCGCCGTGAACGGAGATGAACTTGCCTTGTCGATTCCGGATGCCTCGATGAACTTGAAGTTCAAACGCGATTCCCTGGGCAACATGGCGTTGATGACGGGTGCCGGTACGGTTTACGAAGATGCCGATGGCACAAGGTTCGAGATGATTCGCATCCTCGTCCCGACGAAAAAGCCGGCTCAGCCCGCAACCGATTCTGCAGAGGGAAAATAATGCCTTGCAAAGTCCTTGTCGTAGATGATGAACCGCTGGCCCGCATGCGCATCAAGTCGCTGCTGGAACCCTATGCTTCGGAGTTCGAGGTCGTGGGCGAGGCGGGCTCGGGCGCCCAGGCTCTGGAAAAAATCCGCGAGATAGACCCGGATGTCGTTTTCCTGGATATCCAGATGCCGGACATGGATGCCTTCGAAGTGCTCAAGAATGTGGGCGAAGACGACATGCCCTTGATCGTGTTTACGACGGCCTACGAGAATTTCGCGCTTCGCGCCTACGAAGAGAACACTGTCGATTACCTGCTCAAGCCGGTCGACCCGGAGCGGCTGGAAAGTACTATCGAAAAGCTTCGCCGCAACCTTTCGAGCTTCTCGGCGCAGCAGCAGATTCCCGAGGACTTCTCGTGGGAACGTTTCCGCGAGATGGTCAATGCGCGCGGTTCGTACCTGCAGCGCGTCCAGGTGAAAATCGGCGACCGAATCTTGCTGGTGAATGTCGACGAGATTATTCGTTTCCACAGCGAAGAGAAGTATACGACCCTCTATACGGCCAACGGCCAGTACGTCATTGACACCCCGCTGGTGGATCTCGAGAAAAAGCTGGACCCGGCGCAGTTCGTGCGCATCCACCGCGCCCACCTCGTGGCTATCGACTACATCGCCGAAATCCGCAAGTCCGACATGAGCCGCCTCGTCGTGGTGCTCCGCGACAAGAGCCGCACGCAACTGCTGGTAAGCCGTAACTTCGTGAAGACGGTCCGCAATCTCTAGTACAGGTTTTTTATGGAACAGCCCTCGAAAAAGTTTTCTGTCAAGAGTTTTCTTAAGTCCCTGGCGCGGGAAATCATTGTCCCCATTGTCCTTGCCCTTGTCGTAATCCAGTACGTCATCCAGGCGTTCCAGATTCCTAGCGGCTCCATGGAAGATTCCCTGCTGACGGGCGATTTTTTGCTGGGGCTCAAGTTTACGTACGGATCCCCGATTCCGTTTACTAACCAGAAGTTCCCGGGCTACGCTTACCCGGTACCCGGCGACGTGGTGATTTTCCGCTACCCCGGTGAACCCGAATATCCGGACAACAACCCCCAGCGCTATACGCACCTCTTTAACGCGCTGATGTTCGGCAACGTCTATTGGGACCACGAACCCGAAGACGGCCAGCCGCACTTGGTGCATTATCCGGACGGCCCGAAGGATTACATCAAGCGCTGCGTCGCGGTGAGCGGCGATACCATCGCGGTTCACGGCGGCAAGCTTTTCCGCAACGGCGAGCGTCTCGATACGATTCCGGGACTCGGCAAGTGGACGGCCTCCGTGCGTACGCTTTCGCCACGCGACGAACTCGAGACGTTCGTGATTCCTTCCGTGGGCGATACGCTGTACGTGGATTCGCTTCCGCTGTCGCGCCTATGGTGGCTGCGCTCCATCGTGGCGCAGGAGAATCCGGATTCCCACGTGGAACTCGCTCTCGACCTCTTGCGTGACGGCCGTGAAGACAACGGCTACGATTTTGAAGATTTCCGCATGCCGGTCGAGAATGACCGCGGCATGGCTCTCAACGCGCTCTTTACGCGAAACCGCATGGTTATCCAGTCCCCGCTCACGCAGGGCGATACCGTCTCGGGCGCCATGAACTTCGGGTATTTCAAGCAGCTCTCGTCCATCGGTTTCTTACCGATTTTCGACCCGCACGAAAAGGGTGGCTTTACCCGCAAGGTGAGCTACGTGAGTTTCGAGGCTTCGCTATTGCAAGACCTAGAAGGCAATGTGGCGCGCCTGAATGCGGAATCTCGCGAGATGGTGGCGGACAGTGCTGCTACGGATAGCGCCGCCGTGGCCGATACTGTTGCGGTAGATTCTGCTGCCGGTCAGGAAATGCCCCCGAAGTTTGAAATCCGCAGGAAGCTTATGCTCGACGGCAAGCCGATGGATTACTACGTGGTGAAATCGCCGCAGTTCTTTATGATGGGCGACAACCGCGACAACTCGGCCGATAGCCGTTACTGGGGTACCGTGACGCTCCGCAATATCCGTGCGAAGGCGTTTGTGATTTATTTCTCGTTTGAAAACGAAGACCAGAAGTTTGCTCTTGGCAATCCGTTCACCTGGTGGCGTATTCCCTTCAGCATCCGCTGGACTCGCATTGGCAAGATTATCCACCTGATTGATTGATGAAGTTACGTGTTCGTGCATATGCTGTCGCTTTGGGCCTGCTCCTTCTGTGTGCGGGGCTTTTCGCGTGTGCGACCCAGGTAGCCCCTGGCGGTGGCCCCGAAGATAAATTGCCCCCGCGCGTGGCGGCGGTGTACCCGGCGCCCATGACCACGAACCATCCGAACGAACTGTACGTGAAGCTGGAATTCGACGAATGGATCAATGCGAGCATCCCGCGCAGCGCCGTTTCGATTTCGCCCCCCATCGAGAAGAAGATGAAGTTCGAGGTGAGCGGAAGGACGTTGGAACTCACGTCGCGTGCGGTGCTTGACGAAAATACCACGTATACCATCACGTTTGCGGGCGGTATCAAGGACTTGCACGGCAATGCGCTTGCGACTCCCTTCACGGTCGTTTTCTCGACGGGCTCAGAGATTGACTCCCTGACTATCGCCGGGCGCATTCTTGTCAACGACACGCTGATTCGCAAGTCTCTGTTTCCGAGCGTGGGACTATTCCTGATGGGGCCCGAACGTGAAGGCAGGAAGTATCTGGAAAAGTACCGCGATTCGGCGACGCACAAGCTGGATACGCTCCCGATGCTTGCCAAGGAACCGCCCCTCTTTATTACCCGCGCCGACAGCGTAGGCAATTTCAAGCTCACGGGTCTCAAGCCGGGCCGTTACCGCGTTATAGGCTTTGTCGATGCGAACGGCAACCAGCGCCTGGAACCCGCGGTGGAACTGGCCGGCGTATGGACGCAAGACCTGGTGCTTGACTCGACGACAAAGGATACGATATGGATTCCGTTGGCCGACCATGACACGAGTCACCTGGAACTGGAATCGGTCAATCAGCCCTACGCGAACGTGGTGGAGGCCGTGTTCACGAGGCCGGTGTACTTCGATTCCGCATTCGCGGATACGTCCAACTGTAGCCTTAAATCGCCCGAAGGCAAAATGCTGTTCCCCAAATATGTGTACCTCGGGGCGGGTTCCAACAGGCCGCAGTTCTATTTTAGCCCGGCGCCCAAGAAGGAAGTTTTGTACAAGTTTGCCTGTAAGTCTGCGAAGGACTCTCTTTTCCGTACGCTCGATACGCTCCGCAACGAAGTGGAGTGGGAATGGACCGAAAAGAAGGCCGATACGCTTGACCCGGCTGTCGCGAAGACGACCATCAATTCCCGCACGTCTACGGCCTTCCCGACGGATACCGTATTCATCGCCTACAACAAGCCCCTCAAGGATTCCCTGAAGCAGTCCTTCTACGTAGTGATAAACAAGGATACGTCGAAGGTGACGGTAATGCAGACGGACCCCATTCGCTTTGTGGTGCAGAACGAATCTCCCTGGCCCACCGACGCGAAGGTGAAAGTCCTCATGGGCTACATGGACACGACGCTTGCCCGTGCCGACTCCAACGGGGTCCGCGACACGGTCATCGAGGAAAAGTACAAGCAGCTGTTGCAGTTCGAGACGGTGCCCAAGCTCAAGTTGGCTAGCCTGAAGGGCAAGATTCCCGGTGCGCACCAGGGAGCTTACGTGCGCTTGAAGCCGGTTGACCGTACATCGTATTTCTATGCGCCCTGTGGGAGTGACGGGAGCTTTGCGTTTGACGATTTGGTGGAAGGTAATTACTTTGTCGATTACTATTACCCCGAGAAGGGACGACGAGAACCCGATGCGGGCGGCCTAGAACCGTTCCGTTACGGTTCCGCATGGCGATCCCCGAACGACACCGTAAAGATCGCGAACGGAGTGAATGAACTTGAAAAGCTGGTGCCGAATTTACCAGCGCTAAAATAGGAATGAGGAGGATTGTATGCTGAAACTGCCTGATTTTGTTGCAGTAGACTTGGAAACGACGGGGCTTGATTTCGAAAAGGACGAAATCATCGAGGTGGCCCTTGTCCGTTTTGTGGATTCCAAGCCGACGGAATCTGTCGATTTCCTGGTGAAGCCGACCGAGGCCGTTCTACGTCCGTTTATTGAATCGCTTACGGGCATCAGCAAGGCCGAGCTGGAAAATAGCGAGGACTTTGCTTCGGTGGCTGGCAAGATTTGCTCCTTTGTCGGTGACTTGCCGCTGGTCGCGCACAATGCCACCTTTGATTCCAAGTTCCTCAAGCGCACGCTGGCCAAGGTGGGCGTCCCTTACGACGACCACGTGTTCTGGGATTCGCTGACCCTTTCGCGTATTGCCTACCAGGACATGCCTAACCATCGCCTGGATACGCTTGTCCAGGCGCTCGGTATCGAACGTAGCCGCGCCCACCGCGCGCTCCCCGATGCCGATGCCTGCGGTCGCCTTTTCGTGATGGCCTACGAGAAAATTTCCCAGATGGACCCCTGGCTCATGGACGCGATTATCCGCGTGTCTGCGGGTTCCGACATGGAAAAGCTGTTCGGTACGGTCGACGAAAAAACTAAGCTTGCTCCTCCGGCCTACAAGCTGCCCGAAGTGGAGCAGAACTCCGGAAAACTCCCGTGCATGGCCGTGCCGCGCGTGAGCGAGTTCTTCAAGGAGAACGGCTTTTTGTCGCTGGGCATGGAAGGCTTCAAGCCGCGCGAGACCCAGACGGAATTCGCTACGGCGGTGGAACGCAACATGCACAAGGGTGGCCTTTGTGTTATGGAAGCCCCGACGGGCTCCGGCAAGACTCTTGCCTACCTCGTGTCGGCAGCCAACAAGGCGGCCTCCGGCGAACGCGTTATTATCAGTACGGCTACGCGTGCCCTGCAGGAACAGCTCTGGAACCACGATATCCCGCAGCTCGTGAGCGTGTTCAACGGTTTCTTGAAGCCGGCGCTCCTCAAGGGCCGCGACAACTACATTTGCCTCCGCAAGTTCGAAGAGGTTCTGCAGTCCAGCGCCAACCTGCTGCTGCCCGAAGAAATCGATTCGTTCTTGACGCTTATCCCGTGGATCGTGAATACCGAGACGGGCGACGTGAATGAATGCCGTGCGTTCAACCATACCCGCAACCATGTTTTGTGGACCAAGGTGGCAAGCTCTGCCGCCTCTTGCCAGGGCGAGAACTGCCCGCATTTTAAGAAGTGCCCTGCCCTGTGCGCCAAGCGCCGGGCCATGGCGGCGAACATGGTGCTTGTCAACCATTCGCTGTTCCTCGCCGACCTTTCGCTTGATTTCGCGTTGCTCCCCACGTATGAACACATCGTGTTCGACGAAGCGCACCGCCTGCCCGAATGCAGCAACCAGGCGTTCGGACGTTCCATCTCCTTCTTCAGCTTCCGCAACGTGGCCAAGACGCTCGTGCCGAGCCGTGGCAAGCGCGACGGCCTTATCGCCGAGCTGGAATCCCGCCTGCCGGAAGGCTCTGAGCATCGTCAAGCATGCGAGCAGCTCATTCTCGACATTGCCGAGACCGAGAAGGCGCTTCACCGCTTCTTCATGAAGATGGGCAAGAAGATTCAGAAGAACAAGGGCGGCAAGGGAAGCCTTGTTTACGCGAAGGGAATCTTGGCCGAATACGATACGGACCCGAAGGGAGTCCTTGACCAGTTCGCCAATATGAAGGAACATGCCGACGCCCTCTTTGCCGCTCTCGCTGGCGAAGAATCTTGCCGCGGCCTCGTGAAGGACGCCTGCGGTTGCGTGGATGAACTCGTTCGCTTTATCCAGGACTTCGAATTCCTGGTCAAGGCCGGTCGCAGCGACTGGGTGTTCTACCTGGAAGAACCGTTTAACCCGCATACGCTCAAGATGCACGCCTATCCGCTCCATAGCGGCAGCGTGTGGAGGACCAAGTTCTATCCCTGGATCAAGTCCGCAACGTTCACGTCGGCGACGCTTGCCGTGCAGGGCGACCTCGGCTATTTTGCCAAGCGCATGGGCATGGGTTCGCTCACCGGAGGCAAGCGCCCGTTCATGCGCGTGTTTGCGGAACAGGTCCCGCAGGAATCCCGCCGCAAGATCATGGTGACGCGTTATCTGCCCAAGCCGTCGGACCCCACATACGCCGACGCGCTGAACGAGTGCTTGGTCAACGTGCTCCCGAACGTGGAAGAGAATACGCTTGTGCTGTTCACCAACATCGCGCAGATGATGAAGGCACAGTCCGTGCTTGCACCGGCTTTTGCCGAAAAGAACAAGCTGCTGCTTTGCCAGTACATCGACGGCACCGTAGACGGCCTCGTGTCGATTTTCCGTTCGTCGCGTGGCGCCTGCCTGCTTGGCTGCCAGAGCCTGTGGGAAGGTGTAGACTTCCCGGGCGATGCGCTCAAGCTATTGGTGATTGCGAAACTTCCGTTCCCGAATCCTTCCGACCCGCTGGTGGCAGGAATTTCTGCCGAGATGAAGACGCGTGGCGAAAATACGTTCAAGGAATATTTTGTGCCCGAGGCGTATATGGAAATGCGTCAAGGACTTGGACGTTTGCTGCGTAGCGAAGAAGATTCCGGAAAGGTGCTGATTCTCGACAATCGCATCGTTAAGGAAACGTACGGCAAGACGTTTGCGCGTATCTGGAATTTCAAGCATAGCCAGGCAAATTCCGTTTCCGACATCTTGGAGTTCGTCAAGTAGACACCGACAAAAAAAATTGTTAAATTTGCGCTCCTAATTGAGGATATCGGATGTTAGCTTTGCGCGAATTTTTTGAGGGCATGTCGAAGTCTATGCTTCGCGATGTGCATGCCCATGCTTACGGGAAAAAAGGCCTTTTGAACAATGCCCTCATACAGGCGGAAGTTCAGGAATATTTTAGCGATAGCGATCGTGTACGTTCGATTTTTTCCAAGATGGAGCCGTGGCAGCGCCGCTGCCTGAATCTGGTTTACCATAGCGGTGGCCGTGGACTTTCGTTCAACGAGCTCCGTCTCACGGTGCCCGTGAGCAAGAGCAACGACCTCCAGACTTTTTTGCTTTCGATGTGCCGCGAGTACGTGCTGTGGCGTTCGTACGTTTCGGGTACGGCCGTGTACCTGGGCTTCAGCAACTTCGTGAATTGTTTCGAGATTCCTCCCGAGGAATCGGTGGACTTGTCCAGGCCTTCGGCCGGGTACGGCAACCGCCTGGATTTCCATGTGTGCATGGTCCTTGCCTTGGCCAAGAAGGGCGAAATAAGGATTAACACCAACGGTACGCTCCATCGCCGCAGCCGCCAGCTTTGCACCGAGGCTTTGTCTTCGGCAAAGAACGTTTGCGACAAGGCTACGGAGAACGAGGTTGTGCTCATCTTCAGCTTCTTGACGCAGAACGGCTGGCTCGAACAGGAAGATTCCATCCTCTATCCTTCGGAAAAGGCCCTCGATTTCTTGCGCAAGAACGGCTTCCGCCTGCACCAAGACGTGTTGAACTGGTGGATCAAGGTGCGCTTCCATGGCGATACGGAACACTGCAAGCACTTGCTGCAGATGCTCCAGTCGGGCTTGGGCGTTTCCGAGGCGGCGTTCCTTTTCTGGGTGATGGACCCGTCGTACCGCATCCTCGAACGCAACAAGCAGCTCTCCTGGGAATACCTGCCCCGTCCGCTCCGTGAACTCTGGCTCCTGGGACTCGTGGAATTCCAGATGGTGGGCGAGAAGAAGGTGGAAAAGGTCGGCTCTGTCGTCCTTTCCGACATGGGCCGTGTTTGGCTCGAGACGGGCGTTATCCCGCAGGCGGAATCCAACGTGTCCGCCCTCCCGAACTTCGACCTCATTGCCTCGACGGGAACCTCCCCGAGGGTGCTGTTCGTTCTCGCGTGCCTCGCGAGCATCCGCAGCGACGACACGTTCCTCTGCTTCAACCTGAGCAAGGAGACGTACCTCGCCGGTCTCAAGAGCGGTTTCCCGGAATCCGAGATAGAGCATTTCCGTTCCTGGATCAATCCGCCGGCGAACGTGTCTGCGACCCTGGAAGAATGGAACGCCACTTTCTACGGCGCCCGTGTACGCACGGTTCGCTTGTTGAAAATCGACGACAGCAAGATTTCGGACGAACTCTCCAAGTTCGCCCAGTTCATGGAATGCGCCGAGGAATACATCCCGAATTACGGGTTCATCCTCAAGCCGGATGGCGAGAAGAGGGCCTTTGACATATTGGAAAGCTTCGGCTACAATCCGTACGTGTCGGAATCGTCCGAGAACCGCGAACCGGCCCCGGTCGACGAATGGCGCAAGGAATTCTGCATCGGCTGGCTCAATGCCGGCGCGGTGGACTACGACCTCAAGGAAGAGGTGGACGAGTCCTCCATCCAGAAGACGCTCAACGCGACCAAGTACGGCTGCATGTACCAGAAGCTCGACACGTTCGACCTGGTGAAGGTGCTGCGCTACGTGAAGACGACCGGTACGTTAATCTCTGCGCAGGTCAAGGACCCGACCAAGCGCGCCGAGAAGGAGAGGGAGATTACGTTCTTCGTCCATTCCCTCCGGTTGAGCAAGTCTCCGTTCAACATCGAGATTCAGGAATTCGGTACCGAGACTACGTACCCGCTTTCGCTCAACTTCATCCAAGAAGTCAAGCTGCTTCACAAGAAGAGCCTCTAGTCGCTAGGGGAGTGTTTGCGCGAACGCTGCGATGTCGCGCATCTCGTCGACGGGAATCTCGTCGATGTACGCTTCCATCTTGCGGTCTTCGTCGCCGAAATTCATCTGGTACCAGAACGTGGGCAAGTCCTTGCGGGCGCGGATGCCAATAAACTCGGGGCTTCCGCCCGGATTGAAGTTGAGGCGCATCCCGTCTTCGCCGTGGCACGGCCTGCAGTTCTGGTAGAACGATTTGGCCCCGCGCTTGAGGTCGGCGCCAATGATTTTGCCGTCTTTGTCGAGCAGCTTGTACACCAGGTAGGCCATGCGGGCGTCTACCGGGGTGAGCGTATCGCCCGGCGACCCCGGTTCGGGAGCCTCGGCCTTGCGTGGATTTTTTTGGGGCACGTCCTTTTTAGGCGGATCGGCTGCATAGACGGATACTCCGACGGCGAGTCCGTACAGCGCAAGTACCAAAAAAGCTTTGTTTTTCCAGGTCCGCATGGTGCAGAATATATATATTGTGAAGCATGAAAATGGATGTGCTTTTTTTGTCTGTGCTCGCTTTTGCGGCCAGTTCTGTTGCTGGGGAGACTATGAAACCGTCGGTTATGGAAAGCGTAAGTTTCTTGGGCAGGTGGGACCACAGGGCTAGCGGGTCTTGTGCCAGTGCTCCTGGTGCCCTTGTCAAGTTCAATGCCGATACCAAGTCGGTGACATTCGACCTGGAAGGCTACTCCCGCTGGCGTTTTGACGTCGACGGCAAGTCTGTGACTTTGTTCGAAACGAACGGACGTGCAACCAAGAAACTCGGTGCCGTTGGCGATGGCAAAATTCATACGTACAGGCTTGTCAAGATTAGCGAAAGCAACCCGGGCGAGGTGTGCGTACACGACATCTCCCTCGGCAACTCGGGCAAGTTCGGCCCCAAGCCCGCCCCGTCGAACCGCCGCATTGAGTTTATCGGTGATTCCTTCACGGTGGGTTTTGGCAACGAAGGCACGAACACGGACCCCGCCGAGATGGAATTCGAGAAGACGGACGCCTCCAAGAGCTACGCCTTTATCCTTGCGGACAATTTCAAGGCCGACTTCCAGGTAAACGCCGTGAGCGGCCGCGGGCTGGTGCGCAATTACGCGAATATCGCCCCGGGCTGGACGCTCGCCAAGCTGTACGACTACGCCGTCCCGGGAATCGCCGCGACGGATTCGTTCCCTGCTCCGTGGGATTTGAACAAATTCCATCCGCAGGTGATAGTCCTGTTCATGGGGATCAACGACTTCCAGGGCGACCCTCCCTATGCGGACAAGAGGATTTTCAAGATTGCCTACGCCCGCTTTTTGGATAAACTGCGCGCCGCCCATCCCGGGGTGAAGTTCCTGCTCCTTTCGACCAAGGTCTGGCCGAACGACGACCTGACCCCCACGGTACAGGAAATTTATGACGAACAAGTGGCCTCCGGACACAAGGATTTGGAATTCAAGGCCCTCCTGACCGAGAATGTGGGCCTTTTGGGGCACCCTGACGTGCGTGCCCACCAGGAAATGGCCAATACGATTCGGCCCATTATAGGCCGTCTTGGGGGGTGGCTGGGACGATAAGCGCTTCTTTTTTATATATTTAGGAGAAAATAAGAGGATAGTGTAGGAACTAACATGTCTCAGATTATGCAAAAAATATATGCGCTGTTCAGGATGAACATCCTGATCTTCGTGTTGCTTGCGGCGACGGTTATAGCCCTATTTGCGTATCAGAACGGTTTGGACGATATAGAGTTCCTGAATTTGTCCGACTATCCCTATGTGATTGCTGAATCCGACTCCGCCGATGGCGGTACCTCGGCTATTGCGCTGGAACGTACCGATTCCTCCATCATTGTGGACTACGAACTGAGGGAAGGCTACGCATACCCGTATGCGGGCGTCAAGATTTTCCTGGGTGACGGCAAGACCCGCGGTAAGGACCTCTCGCATTACGACAGCATTTTCGTGTGGGTCAAACCCCGTGGCGAAGGTACGGTCCGCCTCTACATGCGCGGCTACGATTCCGCCTTCTACCGCCAGGACGACGAGACCTCGCTCAAGTTCAACGAAGTCGAGTTCTTCCCGCTCGAAGAGACTTACCCGGCCGTGTTCGTGCCGCAGGAATTCCGCGTGGCTTCCTGGTGGGTCGCCCAGAACGAAATCAACGTGCACAAGGCACGCGTCGACCTCTCGAACATCCCGCTTATCGAAATCCAGACGGGCACCAATGCTCCGCTCGGTTACGGTACGCTCGAAATCCGCGGCCTCTGCTTCAAGGGCAAGAAGATTGCCAAGGTGGACCTGGTCACGATCCTCGTGGTCATCTGGTTCGTCACGTTCTTCATCATCCTGATTATCCGCTTCTTCGACTACAGCCGCGAACGCGTGGCCAACAAGCGCAAGCAGGAAGAACTCGAGAAGAACCTCGCCGCCTTGCAGATCGAGAAGAGCGAATACGAGAAGTCCAGCAAGGAGGACCCGCTCACGGGCTGCCTCAACCGTGCGGGCTTCAGCAGCATTCTGTTGCGCGAACAGGAAAACTTGAGCAAGAACGGCTGCCCGGTCTCGTTCGTGATGCTCGATATCGACCATTTCAAGGACGTGAACGACACGTACGGCCACAGCGTCGGCGACGAGGTGCTGGTGAACCTGACCCGCCTTATCCGCGACAAGATCCGCAATACGGATGCCCTGGTGCGTTGGGGTGGCGAGGAGTTTGTAATACTCTGTAGCGACACTCCCATACAGAACGCCCAGTTCCTTGCCGAGAAGCTCCGCGTGGCTATCGAGGGTGCGACCCTCATCAAGCAGCAGCAGGTGACCTGTTCCTTCGGTATTGCCGAGATGATTCCTGGCGAAGACCCGAAAAAGCTGTTCGAACGTGCCGACAAGGCCCTCTACTCCGCCAAGGAAGGCGGGCGCAACCGTGTGGTTAGCGCCATGTTCAAGCGCCGTTAAATATGGGCTTTTTATCGAAGTTTTTTTGCTTGGCTATGTTCTGCATGGCGCTCGTGTCGTGCGCGAACAAGCCTCCTGTAGAAGAAGGGCAACAGCCCGAACCGGTGGAGCTGGACTTCCGTCCGCTCGTGCTCAAGTGGAAGGCCGACACCCCGGAGGCCGAAGCCGACTCGTCCAAGGACTCTTGCGTGATTCAAATCACTGCAACGCTCATGCGCGAACCCCTGGTCGTCAAGTCCAAGGTCGAGGAACTGGAATACCTGGTTATTTACGGAAAAGAGGGCGAAAAGCTCGTTTTTGAAGGATTTGTGACAGACAAGGCCGTTTCCGGAAAGCCGGAATCGCACTGGACTGCCACCTGCGGTAAGGGCGAAAAAGTCGTTGTAAATTTCCACAACGGACAGTAAATAAAAGATAACCATTTCGGTCTGTAAGGTTCTATCTTTATAGAGGATAAGGAGATGGGAATCGTTATCTGTTGATTATAGAGGAATTTTACCGTGGAACCGATATTCGAATATACCGATTACAGGGAATGGCTTAGGGATGCGTTCGATGACTTCAAGAAGCGCAAGTCCGTCATTTCGTGGCGCTATATGGCGATGAAGCTCGGTGCCGACCCGGGTAACCTGTTACGCGTTTCCCAAGGTAAGATTCACCTCACTCTTTCGCTCGTGCAGCCCATGGCCGAGTTCTTCGAGCTGAGCGAGAAAGAGACCGCCTACTGGACCGAACTCGTGTACTTTGGCCGCGCCAAGACCGACGCCGAGGCGTTGAACCATTACGAGAAGATGCAGATGCTCAAGGGCATCCCCCTCAAGCGTCTCGCGAAGAAGGAATTGGAGTTCTACCGCCACTGGTACTGCAACGCAATTCGCTCCATTATTGGCATTTGCAAGTTCAAAGACGACTATGAGGGCCTTGCGGAGAGCTGTACGCCTGCAATTTCTGTCGAAGAGGCAAAAAGTGCGGTCAAACTTTTGTATGATTTAAACATGATCTCGAGGGATAGGGATGGATTTTGGAAGGTTAACGATACCTTCGTGAGCACCGGCGGAAACTGGCGTTCCGAGGCTGTTCGTACTTTCCAGAAAGAAACCGTCCGCCTGGCGGGTGAATCCCTGGAAAGGCATGCCCCGCCCCTCCGCGATATCAGCACGGTGACCATGACGTTCAACATGGACGACATCGCCTTGATTCGCGAGAAGATCAAGGAATTCCGTAGCGAACTTTTGCGCATGTCCCAGGAAGGTACCGGTGACGACACCGTGTTCCAGCTGAACGTGCAGCTGTTCCCTATCGGCTTTGCGAAAAAATTGCAGGGAGGCGCAAAATGAAAAAGCTAGCGCTCCTCCTGTGGGCCGTGTTTTTATGTTCCTGCTCGAACGTGACCAGCGAGACTGCTGGCGGTCCGGGTAGCGAAACGACTAACGGCATTGTCGCGATGGTCAACGGTAGTCCGGCCTCGTATGCCGGTGTTGCCTTGCGCAAGGTCAACTTCACGGTCGATGAATTCGTTCCCGAAAATGCGATTGTCCAGCCCGACGCCTATGCGGACCAGACCGGTAGCTTTACGCTCGAATGCGAATCCGACGGCAAGTACCGCTTGACGGTTGTCCATGGTGGCGCCGCGTTCTCCAAGGTTATTTCTAGCAGCGATTTGAGCTCGCTCGATACGGTCGTCCTCGAACCTACGGGTTCCGTTGCCGGTGCCGTGGAAGTCCCCGAAGGTTCCGACTTCGTGTGGGTGGGCGTGCTTGGCATGGACGTGATGGTCAAGTCCGACTCCGCCGGGCAGTTCTCCCTGCCGCAGCTGCCTTCCACGGACTCACTGAAAGTTTACTTTGTGCGTAATGGTGCCGACTCGGCGTTCAACACGGTCGCCGTGAAGCCGGTCGCTTACGAAACCGAATTTGTAGACCTGCTCGAAAAAGATGACGGTTTGTCCCGCTTTATCGCCGTTGTCGAAGGAAAACCGGCCAAGTTCGCCATGATGGCCATGCGCCCGGTCGACTTCCGCGTCACAACGCCGCTTGTGGAATATTCCGCCGTTGTCGCCGACTACTATGCGGATTCTGCCGGTGTGGTCGCGTTCGAGGCTCCCGATTCCGGCGAGGTCCGCCTGACGGTTGTCCAGTCCGGATACGGGTTCTCCAAGATTATGAAGGCCAGCGATATCGCGAAGCTCGATACCGTGGAACTCACGCCCATGTCCAACATGCAGAGCAAGGTTACGCTCAATACGTTCGCGAAGTATGCGTGGGTCGGCGTGAAGGGCCTGGATGTCCTCGTCAAGACGGATGGTACGGGCAAGTTCTCGCTGCCGCTGTTGCCTGCCGGGGATACGCTTGAACTCTATTTCGAGAAGCAGGCGTTCGATAGCGTTTATGTGACCGAGAAGGTGTTGCTGAACCCGAGACTCACGGAATTCTATTCCCCGGTCATGGTCCTGAGTGACTTTGAGGGCGATACCTTGCTTGGTGACTGGTACTTCAGTGCCGACAAGATGGGTTCTTCCATTACCTACGATGGCAAGACTGTTTCGGGCAAGAGCTCCGATGCAACGTATCCGTCGCTGCGCGTGACGGCTTCCAATGCGACGGATTCCGTGCATGGCGGCGTGTTCCGCGGCAAGTACATGCTGGCTGCCGACGACAATGCGTGGGCGTTGGTCGGAACGACCTTTGCTACCGATTCGTCGTGGAACTTCTCCGAACTGGATTCTATCTCGTTCTGGGCGAAGGGTAAGGGTCAGGTACGCGTGGCTTTTGAAAGGTGGGATCCCTATTCCGAAATGTTCGGCTCCGCCGAAAAGGCTGCGAGCGGATGGATGGACATGAGCTCGTCTAAATGGGTCAAGTTCGTGATGAAACCGAACGACTTGTGCTTCAACGCACAGGATGTTGCGAACTGCGCTTCTTCGTGGGAATCCATCAAGGATCACGTCCACCAGATGCACGTGTTCGTGAGGGGTGGAACCGAATTCTTCCTGGACGATATTCGGCTCTACGGCGCGCTTTTCTAGCGGATTCGCCCTCCAAGGACACTCTGAATTAAGTATCTTTGGTGTGTATGGACTCCATTGAAAAATTATCAGCTGCTGCTCAGGAATATCTCTCCCGTGTCGCCAAGGATGCGGAAGCAAAATTTGATGAACATCTTCCCCCTGTAACGGACCGCCCGTGCCGACTGCACGAGGCCATGCGCTACTCCATGTTCGCTGGAGGCAAGCGCCTGCGTCCGGGCCTCGCCAAGGCCGCGTTCGACATGTTCGGCGGCAAGGGCGACAAAATTTGGCTTGCGACTAGCGCCCTCGAGATGCTCCACACGTTCAGCCTGATTCACGACGACCTTCCGTGCGTCGACAACGACGATTTCCGCCGCGGCAAGCCGACCAGCCACAAGAAGTTTGGCGAGGCGACTGCGGTGATGGCGGGCGATGCGCTCTGCATCCAGGCGTTCGAGCTGATGGGCCGTGCCGGCAACGCGAAGGCCATCGAGGTCCTGGCGCGCCTGTTGGGTACCTACGGCATGATTGGCGGCGAGATGACGGACATCGAGTGCGAAGGCAAGGAAGTCAATCTCGAGATTGTCGACTATATCCATTACCACAAGACGGCGGCCCTCATCGAGGCCTCCCTGCTGGTGGGTGCCCTCCTCGCCGGTGCGAGCGAAGGCGACATGGAAATCATCCGTAACTACGGCAAGTCTATCGGTCTTGCGTTCCAGATTGTCGACGACATCCTGGACATCGTCTCTACGACCGAGGAACTGGGCAAGGACGCCGGTTCCGACATCGAGAAGGGCAAGGCCACCTATCCGTCTATCGTCGGGCTCGAGAAGTCCAGAGAACGCGCCAAGGAACTCTACGAAGAGTCCATCCGTGCGCTGGACGCCCTCCCGTACGATACGCAGATTCTCCGCGCGATTGCGGCATTCATCATTACCCGGGTTAAGTAATGGATCTTAAAGACGTAAAGTCCCCTCAGGACATCAAGCACTGTTCCGTCGCGGAACTGAACCGCCTGGCCTCGCAAGTCCGCGAGACGATTATCGGGCAGGTTTCAAAGCACGGGGGCCACTTGGCTTCCAGCTTGGGTGTCGTCGAGTTGACTTTGGCCCTTCACTACGTGTTTAACGCTCCCGAAGACAAGATTGTCTGGGATGTGGGCCACCAGGCCTATGTGCACAAGCTTTTGACGGGCCGCTACGACCGGTTCGGCACGCTCCGCCAGCCGGGCGGTATTTCCGGGTTCCTCAAGAGGAACGAGAGCGAATACGACTGCTTTGGCGCTGGGCATGCCACGACTTCTATTTCGGCGGCGCTTGGCTTTGCGGTGGCGCGTAACCACCTGGGGCGCAACAATAACGTGGTGGCCGTTATCGGTGACGGCTCCATGACCGGCGGTATGGCCTTCGAAGCCCTCAACAACGCGGGCCTTTCCAAGCAGAACATGACCATCATCCTGAACGATAACAGGATGAGCATCGCCCCGAACGTTGGCGGGTTCAGCAAGTACCTGAACCGCGTGATTTCGGACCCGATGTACAACAAGATGCGTTCCGATCTGGACCGCCTGATGAAGCGCCTCCCTGGGGTCTTGGGAAGCCGATTCCGCGACCTCTTCTTGCAGGTGGAGACGGCGGCGAAGAACGCCGTGAAGCCGGGAACCTTTTTCGAGGACCTGGGCATCCGTTATTTTGGACCGATCGACGGTCACGATATCAACGAACTTATCATGATTCTCGAGCGCGTGAAGTCGCAGCCCGGTCCGTGCATTGTGCACGTGCTTACCGAGAAGGGCCGTGGCTTGGATGCCGCCGAGAAGAACCCGACCAAGTTCCACGGGTGCGGACCGTTCGACCCGGAAAGCGGGCTTCCGCTGGCGCCGGGCAGCAAGTGCCCGTCTCTTACGAGCGTTTTCGGCGAAACTTTGCTTGAACTCGCCAAGAAGGACAACAGGATTATCGGTATTACGGCCGCGATGCCTACGGGCTGTGGCTTGGATATTGTCGCGAAACAGCTCCCGGACCGCGTGATTGACGTGGGTATTGCCGAGGAACATGCCGTGACTTTTGCGGCCGGGCTTGCCTGTGACGGTATTGTGCCCGTAGTTGCCATTTATTCGTCGTTCATGCAGCGCGCGTACGACCAGATTATGCACGATGTGGCTTTACAGAATTTGCACGTCGTGTTCGTGCTGGACCGTGCCGGATTGGTGGGGTCTGATGGCCCGACGCACCATGGCGCCTTCGACCTGTCGTTCCTGCGCACGGTGCCGGGAATGACTATCTTGGCGCCCAGCGACGAGAACGAGCTTAGGGATATGATAACTGCCTCCATCAATATGGAAGGCCCTGTCGCTATCCGCTATCCCCGCGGAACGGCTCTTGCCGAAGAGCTGCTCCCTCCTGCCGCCTCCTTCGACGCGAAGTGCCCGAAGGTTATCGAGCAGGGCAAGGACATCCTGCTTTTGGGAGCGGGATTCATGACAAACGAGTTGAAGAAGACGGCGAAGGTCCTCAAGGAAAACGGCTACAACCCGACCCTCGTGGACGCGCGCATCATCAAGCCTCTGAACGAGGAATGCTACCGCCATCTCTTCGACAGCCACAAGGTTATTGTCACACTGGAAGACAATACCCGTATCGGCGGCTACGGTTCCGCCGTTATGGAATTGATGGCCGACATGGGCTATACGGACAAGAAGATGTTCCGTTTTGGCCTTCCGGACCATTTTGTGGAGCAGGGCGATATTCCGGGCCTGTACAAACTATTGAAAATCGACGGTGAATCCGTTGCAAAACAGTTGATGGAAAAATTATGAGCGAAGAACAGAAGCGCACAGTGAAAATGACTTTGAACCGCAAGTTCGGAGTGAGCGAAAAGAGAGACGAACGTCGCCCCCGCCGCGACGATGCCCGTGAAGACGGAGTCGCAGGCGAACGCCCGTTCCGTGGCGATCGCCCCCGCGGTGTCCATGGACTCCGCGAAGACGGCAGCCGTCGCGAAGGCGAAACCCGGTTCGACCGGGAACGCCGCCCGCGCCGTTTTGGCGACAAGCCCTTCGGTGGGCGCGGGAGCCGCTTTGGTCGCGGCCGCCGCGACGGCGAACCCCGCGGTTTTGGCAGGGATGCGCAGGCGCCGGTTTACCGCCAGCGCCCCGAACAGAAGGCCGAACTCGTTGACGAGAATATCGACGAGGCAACGCTGGAAGCACGCTCTGTTCAGGCCGAACAGAGCGCCGACTCCGTGTCCAATCCGCCCTGGTTCCGCAAGCTTCTGGCCCTCACTACCGAAAAGGGCCGCGAACGCGAAGGCAAGTTCCTTGGCGAAGGCGTGCACGTTGTGGAAGAACTCGTTTCCAAGCATCGCGAAATCGTGATTGCCATCTACGCTGTCGAAGGTTTCGAGAACGAGGAACTCATCGAGAAGATCAACGACGCGGACATCACGCTCCACATGCTTTCTCCCGAGCAGATGAAGCAACTTTCCTCGACGGTTACCCCGCAGGGAATCATCGCGTACTGCCGCATCGCCAATACCAAGCCCGTGTACGAATCCAGCCGCAGCGTGCTCACGCTCGTTGACGCCGTGCAAGATCCGGGTAACCTGGGTACGCTTTTCCGCACGAGCCTCGGCTTCGGTTCCGACGGCATGGTGCTCGGCCGCGGTACGGTGAGCCCCTTCAACCCGAAGGTGGTCCGCGGTTCCTCGGGTACGTTCCTGCGTGTTCCCTTCGAATTCGATATCGATTTGATCGACCATATCAACTTCCTGCGCAGCAAGGGCTATACCATCATCGCTACAGACTTGCATGCCCGCCAGGCTCTCAAGGATATCCCGAAGCACAAGCTTCGCAAGATGGCCTTCCTCGTGGGTAACGAGGGTGCCGGTACCAACCAGTACCTGATCGAGCTTGCCGACGAAACTGTCAAGATTCCGATGAGCAGCGAACTTGAATCGCTCAACGTTTCCGTGGCCCACGGTATCCTCAGCTACGAGGCCGCCCAGGTCCAGGAGGAACTGAAGTAATGGCGAATTTCCACGAACGTCTCGAGCAGCGGATCGCCAAGTGCGGCAATCCGGTGTGCCTCGGTATGGATCCGGTCCTTAAGCTCATCCCGCTCGAAGGCAGCGCCGAAGAAAAGATCAAGCGCTTCTACCTCGACATTCTGGAATGCGCTCTCAAGCGCAACGTGACTCCCGCCGTGGTAAAGCCGAACAGCGCCTACTACGAATGCGTGAGCGTGCAGGCGATGCTCGTGCTGCAGGAACTCATCGAAGCTTACCGCAGTGCCGGCATCCCGGTGATTCTCGACGCCAAGCGCGGTGACATCGGCAAGTCTAGCGCCGCCTACGCTACCGCCGCCTACGACGTGTACAAGGCCGACGCAGTGACGGTGAGTCCGTGGATGGGTTCCGATTCCGTGGGCCCGTTCATTCGCGAGAATTCCGAGAACGGTGCTTACGTGCTGCTCCGTACCAGCAACAAGGGCGCCCACGACTTCCAGGACATGAGCGTTGTCCGCAGTGACGACCCGCGTGACATCGCGAACGCCTTCTACTCCGTTGCCGACAAGATTTTTGAATGGGACAGCTCCCTCGGTTACCTTGGTGCCGTTGTCGGGGCGACGCATCCCGAAGAACTCGAACAGATTACCGCCTACACGGTGGCAAAGAAGCACGAAATCCCGTTCCTGATTCCTGGCGTCTCTATTCCGGGCGTTCCCGGTGGCCAGGGCGGTGACGCGAAGACGGTGCTTACGGCTATCGCGAACGGCGGTGGCAAGCGCAAGTTCCATGTGCTCAATAGCAGCAGCGGTCTGAATTTCGCCTGGCAGCGCAACAATACGCCGGCGAACTTCGCGAACGACTGCATCGATGCGCTGGAACGTCTCGCTGAGGCTTGCAATTTCTAGACGTAATCGAAGGAATGCCCGCCCATGCGTTTCTTGATTCCCTTAGTTCTTGCCGTAGCAGTCATCGCGGCCGCGTTCCATTTCGCGAAGCCGCTGCCCGGCACTAACTTCGACGAGTCCTTTTTGCCGAAGGCATCGTCGGTGAAGTACATTGCCGCGGGCAATGACGCGACGGTCGCGGGACTATTCTGGATCAAGGGCCTTACGGAACTGGGTGAAAGCTACTTGACGGGTAAGGAATATGCCTACCTGAGCCACGTGGCTAACCTTTCCACGGAACTGGACAGCCTATTCTTTACCCCGTATTACTTTGTCGGTAGCATTACCCCGACAGATTCGCACGACACGACCGATTTCGTGGTGATGCGCCGTGCGCTCAAGAACTTCCCGGATGAATGGAGGCTTGCCGTCGGGTTCGCCCTTAGGCTTTCGAAGGGCCCATATCCGGACAAGCATGCGGCCGCCGACGTGATGCGCCCCTATTTTGACAGCCCGGATACGACCATCCCGGAACATATCCGCCTGATGTACCGCAGCTTTGAACTTGATGCGGAACAGACGGAAACGGCTTTGGAGATGGTGCTGAACGACGTGATCCAGCCGCGTTTCAAAAAGTTCCGCAACAGCTTTTACAACAAGACGTTCCGCGTGCTCGGTTACAGGGGCGTGGGCGTAACGACGGGTGCAGACTCCACCAAGTACAACGAAGTCAAGAAGACGATTGACTTGTTTGCGGATGGCAAGATTCCTGCACCGTATGCCTTCCACCACCTGCTGGCACTCAAGAAGGTGGAAACGCCTAAGGTTGAAGAACCCGCGGCCGATACGGTCGCGGCAGCTGCTGACACGTCTGCAGCGGTAGCTGATACAACAGCAAAAAACTAGCGACTAACGGCTAGCGACAAACAACTAATAACTAATGACCAATGACTAGTGGCTAGTCTATTCCGCGCAACGCTTGGAGTTGTTCGGGAGTCCCATCAGTTCGAAGGCGTTCTTGCAGCGGAGCTTGAGGTCTTCGGCCTCGTCGGCCTTGGTGGACTTGAGCTGCGAGCGCTTGTAGAGGATGGTCGCCGTCGTGTACGGCTTGTTCCCTTCGATAGATTTTGCCTCGGCTACGCGGTACAGCGAATCGGCTTCGCCGCTGTGGCCTTCCAGGTCGGCAATCTGGGCTGCGGTAAAGGCGTAGAACCCGCCCTTCTTGCTGCTCTTTTTCCCGACCATCTTGAGGGCTTCTTGGGCTTCGTCGCTCTTACGTGCGCCGGCATAGCTGATGGCGCATTCCGCATAGAACGAGGCGATGGTGCCGTTATCCGTCTTCTTGACGGTATCCGGGTCGGCCTTGCTGCACAGCTTGGCGGCGTCGGCGTAGTTGCCGCGGGCGTTGGCCAGAGCGGCCTGGGCGCGGGTAAGGTTGACGGCCGTAGTCCTGTCGAGGACTTCGGGGCGTACAATGGAAATGAGCGAGTCGGCAAAATCCAGGTCCAGGCTCTGCGTGCGGATTTGCGCCATGGCGAGCAAGACGCGGCCTTCCGAGAGTAGGTCGGCTTCCTTGCGGCTAGCAAGGAGCGCGCGCTCGAGCTGGTTGTATGCCTTGGCGAACTTGCCTGCGTTGATGGAACGTTGCGCGCGCGCGGCGAGCGTCCCGGATTCCGAGGCGCTTGCCGCAGCCGACAGGCCAAGCAATGCGAGTATGGCCAGTCGTTTTACCATAGCGTCTCCACCATGAAGGGTACGGAATCCTTGCTGGGCATGTTCCTGCGGACAATCCAGATGTTGGAAATGCCTTCCATCAGATCATCCGCGTTCTGCAACGTGCCTTCCGTCGTTTCCATGAAGTCCGAAATGTTCGATGTCATGAGTCCGAGCTTGCTTACCATGCCGTCTACGCGTCCCATGGTCGTGTCCATGGATTTCACGAGTCCGCTTACGCTTCCCATGAGGTCGTCCACCTTGCCAGGAATGGGCTTGATGTCGTTGACAATCCCGGAGAGGTCCGTGGTCATGTTGTCAATCTTGTTGACCATCGGCGGTACGTTCTCGCTAAGCGTGTCGAGCAACCTGCTCGTCTTCACAAGGGTGTTCTTGCCGGCCAGCGTGATATCGTCCAAGCGGTTCAGCTGGCGGTTCAGGTTGTCGTAAAGGAGTCTCGAACCGAAAAGGGCGCCGATGGTGGTTCCGGTATCCATGGCCATCCCGACCAGGGTGTCGGCGGCGTCGATGAGCTCGTTGACGCGTCCCAAAAGTTCGTTGGTAGTTTCAAGTACGGTTTCGATGTCCTGCGCCTTGCCTGCCGGGAGGAATTCGCCCTCCTGCAGAACGCGGCCCTTGCCGCGGCGCACGTCGATATTGATGACACGGGCCGAAATCAGGTTCTGGTCACGGATGGCAAAGACTTCGGCGCTGTCGGTAATCCAGTTCTGGAATTCCTTGCGGATGGTAAATTCCATGAACACGCCGTCGCTCTGGATTTTCATCTCCGAAATCTGGCCCACATCTACGCCGCTAATCTGGACGCGCGTACCAGGACGGAGGCCCATGGCCTTTTCGAACGTACTGTGGAGCTTGTACTCCTCGACGCCGATCATGCCACTAGTAAACAGCTTGGTGTAGAACACCAAGGCAAAGATTACTACGGCCAAGGTGAAGAAAACGCCGACCAGTAGGCCCGACAGTTCCATCCAGTTCACCTTGTTTAATGACTTGAACCTCATATTGCGAAATATATATAAAAAAAAGGAAACATAATCGCGATGCCGTCTTTTTTGAATAACTTTTCCTTTTCTAATTTAAGGGATATTGGAGGTCCATTATGGATTTTTTCGCTTTTTTGAATGATTCCGTTACACCCTGCCATACCGTTGGCTGTTTGCGCGATTCCCTGGTCCGAGCCGGATTCAAACGCCTGGGAGTGGAAGATTGTGCGAAAACGGGAGCCGGGGATGCCTTTTTTGTGGAAAGGGATTCTGCCCTGGTGGCTGTCCGCATGCCGAAAAAGCTGTGTGCGGAGTCGCGCTTCAAGTTGGCGCTCGCCCATGTGGACTTTCCCGCCCTGAAGGTGTCGCCCAATCCGGACAAGACCGCCGCTGGCGTCCAGAAACTCCACACCGAAGTGTACGGGAGCCCGCTTTACACCAGTTGGCTTGACCGTGATCTCGGGTATGCCGGTATTCTCGCTGTCAAGAAGGACGGCCGTATCGAGGCCAAGCCGTTCCGCGGCAATAAGCTTTTCAGGATTCCCCAGCTTGCCGTTCACCTGAACCGCGGCGTGAACCAGGACGGGCTCAAGGTGAACCCGCAGACCGATTTCGAAGTGTTGTGGAAGGCTGCCGGTTGCGGACTGCAGAACTTCAGGGATGCCCTGGCTCAGGAACTTGCTCCGGGCGAGGAGTTGCTCGATTTCGATGTGCAGTTCTTTGATGCCCAGCCCGCGAATGCTGGCGGCATGGACAACGAGTGGGTCTATTCGGGAAGGATTGACAACCTCATCAGCTGCCACGCCATTGCCGAAGCCATTGTCTCTGCAGGTGCGCCCGAGAAGGATATCGCGGTCGCCGCCTTCTTCAACAACGAGGAGGTGGGCTCCGAGACGCGCGAGGGTGCCGGCGGCAACTTCCTTAAGGCTGTCCTGGAAAATCTCCCGCTCCCGTCGAACATCTCGGCGACACTGTCCGATTCTTTCGCTCTCTCGATAGATGTCGCGCACGCGACTCACCCGAACAATCCCGAAAAGCACGAGCCGAACCACGCGCCTGTTCTCGGTGGCGGAATCGTATTGAAGACAAATTCACAAAAACGTTATGCGAGCGACGTGATGGGTTCTGCGCGCCTGCGTGATTTGTGCGCCTGTGCGAATGTCCCGCTGCAGGTGTTCGTGACGCGAAACGACATGCCTTGCGGCTCTACCGTGGGCCCGACCGTCTCGGCGATGCTCGGGATTCCTACCGTCGACATTGGCGAACCTATCCTGAGCATGCACAGCATACGCGAAATGATGGCGATTAAGGACCACGAAAGCATGATCCGCCTCGTGTCGGCATTCTTTATGTAGCGATTGCAGTTTTTTCTGGATTTAGCGTGTCTTGTTATGCTACGGGTTGTAGCATATAATGTAGAAAATTTCAGTTTTTTGTAAAAAATCTCTTTTTATTTGTGAAAACGCCATTTTTGTAGCTTGGCGTATATATATTCATCTATGATGAAATCTGTGTTTGAATATTATGATTACCGCAAATACATGCTTGCTTTCTATGAAGAGCGCAAGCGGCTTTCTGCTTTTTCGTGGAGAGAATTTTCAAAGCTTGCCGGTTTCTCCTCGCCCAATTATATGAAGGTTGTATGCGACGGGAAAAGTCGTTTGAGCAAGAAGGGCGTTGGTCGTGTTGCCGATGCGATGGGCTTGGTCAATTATGAGAAGGAATATTTTGCCTTGCTTGTAGAATATGCTGAGACCCCGAATGAGGATAAGAAGAAACTGGTTCTTGCGCGTATTCGCGAGTTGTCGCGGGAATACAGTGTCAAAATGTTGGACGGTGATTCTTATGCCTATTTTGAGTCATGGCTCAATCCCGTATTGCGTGAACTCGCTCCGATGTATCCTGGTACAAGACCATTGTCTCTTGCACGGATGTGCTACCCGGAAACAAGTGCGACAGAGGTGAGAAAATCCTTGGATTTTATGGTTCAGGCAGGTATTCTCAAGAAAAATAGCGAATACGATTACGAACAAACATCAAAGATAATATCCGCGTCTTCTGAGATTATGCCGTTGGCTTTTCGGACCATGCATCGACAGATGGCAAATTTTGCAAGGGATTCCATCGATGCGGTTCCTGCTTCAAAACGAAGTGTAACGGGGGTGACGCTGTCTGTTACAAAGTCTGAATTCAACTGCATAGTTGCGGAACTTGAAAAGTTCAGGAAAAAAATCTTGAATATCGCAAGGAACGTAAAAAAAGGGGACCAGGTTTATCGTCTCAATTTACAGTTCTTTCCGCTGACAAAACTAAAGGAGGAAATCCATGAATAAAATGATATCGATTCTTGCATGTGCAATCGTCGCCTTCTTTACTGCATGTACGGATGCAAAATCCGAAAATGTCGGTGGCGCTACGACGGAACCGAATAACTATGCCAGAGATGACTCAATGGATAGTGTTGCCGTGTGGCGAAATGCTTGCGATAGCGTACTGAATGGTTTGACTGGTTCCCAGGGTCGAAATATGGATTCTGCTGGTACGATTAATCCGTCCACGTCTTCATCAATGACGTCATATAACTTTACAACAGCTCGGGAGAGTTTTTATGAAGAGAATGGCTGCTTCGTAAGCATCTATGAAAGCGAGTCTGGGGTGCTTTATCTTCCTTCGCGGAGTGATGGCTCTTTTGCGATGACGAGCTTGGTGTATCTTGATGAGGAAATTGTATTGAGGTTGCTCAATAATTCCTATTGGTCTGGGGCTTGTGATTCAGATCTTGAGAACTTCCGTGCAGAATGTGAACGTGAAAAGGGAGTTTTTAGGGATTATAAAGATGGGAAAGGTTGTTCGCAGAACCATAAGATAGAAGCTGCATGCGCGGTCCATATTTCTGAAGAAACTCTGTACGGAAATCTGGAGAAAGAAGCAGTTCGCTATCGTGAAGACTGCATCAGTTATAGTTCGGGTGATTCTAGTGAAAGCCCGTGTAGTATAACATGCAGAATTGATGCCGATATGGAATCGCATTGCGATACCACCTGCAACGAATAATAATTTTGGGGAATATCTTGTTGTGTAATATAAAACTGGATTCTTCCAGTTTTATTACATTTACAGGAGAATGTTTGCTAGCATCATAAAGAAACTGCGTGACCGATTCCCCCGCAAGTCGCTGATGGGGCAGTTCCTCCGTTACATGGTAACGGGGGGTGTCGCTTTTGTGGCCGATTTCGGGCTGTTCGCGCTGTGCCTTTATGTATTCGGCTGGCATTATTTGCTGGCGAACCTTGTTGGCTTGGTGGCCGGCCTGGTGCTCAATTACGCCATGAGCATCTTGTGGGTGTTTACCGCCTGCAAGCGCATTCTCGAGAAACGGAAACTTGCCGAGTTCACGCTCTTTGCCCTGGTGGGCATTGCGGGTGTCGGTATAAACCAGTTGCTCATGTACCTGATGGTCGATGGCCTCGGTCTCAACGAGATGCTGTCGAAGATGGTCGCCGCGGTGCTCGTGCTGATGTGGAATTTTGGGGCGCGGAAGCTGATCCTTTTTAAGAAGAGAGAAAAATAAGATGGCTGCAGAAAAAGAATTCAAGAAGGTTGCCGTAATCGCGGGCGCAGGCCCTGCAGGATTGACGGCGGCGCTGGAACTGTTGCGCACGACCGACGTGAAGCCGATTATTTACGAAGCCGAAGACGTTGTCGGCGGTATTTCCCGCACCGCGCGCTACAAGGGCAACCGCATGGATATAGGCGGCCACCGCTTCTTTAGCAAGAGCGATACCGTGATGGACTGGTGGCAGGGAATTCTCCCGCTCCAGGGTGCCGCCAGCAAGGACGACATCGCCATCGGGCGCAGCGTTCCGCTTACGGAAGGCGGCCCCGACCCGGAGAAGACGGACTACGTGATGCTCTGCCGCAGCCGCCTCTCGCGCATCCTCTTCTTGCGCAAGCTTTTTGATTATCCGGTGAGCCTGAATGGCGACACCATCCGCAATCTCGGTCTCTGGCGCATGTTCAAGATTGGCATGAGCTACCTCAAGGTGCAGCTGTTGCCCGCCCGCAAGGAGAAGAGCCTCGAAGACTTCATGATCAACCGCTTTGGCGTGGAACTCTACCGCACGTTCTTCCGCGATTACACCGAGAAGGTGTGGGGCGTGCCGTGCAGCAAGATTAGCCCCGACTGGGGTGGACAGCGCATCAAGGGATTGTCCATCACCAAGACGGTAATCCATGCGATCAAGCAGATTTTTGCTGGCAAGAAAAAAGCCGATGCGAACGCGAACGGTGCGGACATCCGCCAGAAAGATACCGAGACGAGCCTCATCGGCCAGTTCCTGTACCCGAAATTCGGCCCCGGCCAGCTCTGGGAAACGGTCGCCGAGAAAGTGAAGGAAATGGGCGGCGAAATAAACATGTACACGAAGGTCGTGGGCGTGAACCGCGACGCGAGCGGCAAGCGCGTCGAGAGCGTCGTCGTCGAGAGCATGGACAATACGGGCGTCTTTATGCACGAAACTATTCCGTGCGATTACTTCCTCAGCACCATGCCGGTCAAGGAACTCGTTGCCGCGATGGACAACGAGAAGAATCCCGTGCCCGCCGAGGTCAAGCGCGTCGCCGATGGTCTCGTGTACCGCGACTTCATCACCGTAGGCCTGTTGCTCGACAAGCTGCTCATCAAGAATCCGGCAAAGCCCGGCACTCCCGAGAGCAAGCTCAAGTTCGTGGCCGACAACTGGATCTACGTGCAGGAATCTGACGTGAAGCTCGGCCGCATCCAGATATTCAACAACTGGAGCCCCTACCTGGTGGCCGACCCCGAGATGGTGTGGATCGGTCTCGAGTACTTCGCTACCGAGGGCGACGACATGTGGCGCATGCCCGACAAGGACTTTATCCAGTTCGCTATCGACGAACTCGACAAGATTGACGTGGCAAGGCCCGAAGACGTGCGCGACTCCGTGGTGTTCCATATCAAGAAGGCGTACCCGGCCTACTTCGGCACCTACGGCGAATTCGGCAAGATTCGCGAATACGTAGACCCGGTGGAGAACCTGTTCCTCATGGGCCGTAACGGCATGCACAAGTACAACAACATGGACCACAGCATGCTTGCTGCCATGGAAGTCGTGAAGTGCATCCGCGAGAATTCTACCGACAAGACTGCTCTTTGGAACGTGAACAGCGAAGAAGAATACCACGAAGGCAAAAAGTGATGCTTGCGAAGTTGATGAAATTCCGTGAACTTGTCCTGGTGCTGGGAGCGGTTCTTGCCGCCGTGCTGTACTGGCTTGCCTGCCCGGGCATCGAGAACGTGGTGCTGCACAGGCAAGGTCAGGATTCCGCGACCAAGATGCCGGTCAGCCTCTCGATGGACGACGGCGAAATGTTTTCTGTCGAGATGGACGTCGGTTCCGGAATCGGTGGCGACTTCAAGCTGGATATTCATCCGGACGACTGCGTCGCGCGCCTGCAGGTGAACGGGATTGACTTGCCTTTCCGCGATTACCCGGGATTCTGCAACTGGAACCAGGGATTCATTCTCTCCAAGACCGAAATCGAACGCCACGTTGGCAAGGGCGCGTCGAAGTTCCACATCGACATGTCTCTCCGCAATGGCTCTGGCCTCGGTGGCGCGAATGCTGTAATCCGTGGCGAAAGCGTTTTGATGAGCCTCTTTACGGTGCTGTTCTTTTTGTGCATCGGCGGGCTGCTGTTCTCGGTGGGCGGACGCTTCAAAATCGACCGCCGCCTCATCCTGATTTTCTTCTTGGGATTGCTGCTACGCGTAGGCTATACGCAGGCGACCTTCTTTGACGAGCGCGGTCACGACACGGGCGGACACGTGCACTACATCCACCTCATCGCCGACTTCCATCATATCCCGGCGGCCAACGAGTGCTGGACGTGCTACCATCCGCCAGTGTACTACGTGGCGAGCGCTGGAGTCTGGACGGCCGCCGAGTGGCTCGGCATCACGCCGCAAGATGCAGTAAAGTGGTTCGACTTCTTGATATCGCTCGTGGCGCTGGCGTTCGGCATCGCCTGCATCAAGAATTCGCTTTGGGGTACCCCGCGGTATATCGCGGCGCTTCTGTGGAGCGTGTGGCCAAGCTTTATCTTGGCATCCCCCAGGCTCGGTAACGACATCCTGTTTTACGCGATGCACGTAATTGCGTTGTGGGGCTGCATCAGCTACATCAAGACAAGCATGGGCAAGTTCCTGCTCACGGCCGTCATTGCCGCCGCTGCCGCCTACTGGACCAAGTCTACCGGCGCCATCGCGTTCGGACTCGTCGGGCTCACTGTCCTTATCCATACGGTCCCGCGTCTGCTGCGCAAGCTTTCTCGCCTGGAATGGGCGTCCGTAGGTCTCCTCGCTGTCGTGGGGATAATCGTAATCGTGCGCGTGCTCGGCGGCGACGTGGTCGCCAACGCGGGTGGCAACGACAACACCGTGCTTATCCGCAACGATCCGGGCAACTTCCTGTTCTTCGATATCCGCACGTTCTTGACGCAGCCCTATACGGACCCGTGGCACGATGAACTCGGCCGCCAGTTCTTCTGGAACTACCTCGCGAAAACGTCCCTGTTCGGCGAATTCAAGTTGCTCCAGACTACGGCGGGCAACTGGCTTGCATCCCTCGTGAGCGCAAGTTTCCTCGTACTGCTCGGGTTCGGCCTCCGCGGTCTGTGGAAATCCAAGTGGACCAAGGTGAACGTGCTGCTTGCGGCGCAGGCGCTGTTCTTCTTTGCCGCCATGATAATGCTTCGTCTCAAGTACCCGTTCTCGTGCAGCAACGATTTCCGCTACATCGTTCCCGTACTGCTGAGCTGCCTGCCTTGGGTGGCCGAGGGCATGGCGGGTGACAACACATCCGTGAAACTGAAATCGGTCGGCCTTTTGGCGGTCGCCGTGTTCGTGGTCTGTTCTTCTGTTTTGATGATGAGTCTCTAGTATGATAATGTACAAGTACGCGAAAGACGCAAAGTTTTTTCTTTTGTGGGGATCGCTCTGCGTCCTCGCGAATATTCTCCTGACTTTTGGAAATTCCTATGATGGCGACCAGAGCTTCTGGGTGGGCTGGGTGCAACAGCTTATGGATGGCGGCTTTGGCAACTTCAAGGGGAACTATCCTCCGCTTTATGTCTTCTGGCTTTGGGTCGTGGCGCAGGTCCATACGATTTTCGGGATAGCTGTCGGCAAGACTTTCCTGCTCAAGTTCATCTGCCTTTGGCCCGTCTATTTTTCGCACCTGTTCCTTGTGGACTGGCTTTGCCGCTTTACGGGCAAGTTCGGTGGCCCGCAGTGGCGCCGCCATTTGTTGATAGGCTTTGTCGCGCTGAACCCGGCCATCCTGCTGAACGGCCCTATCTGGGGGCAGGTGGACATGCTCCCGGTCCTTCTCGCGATGCTTTCTATATACTGCATCAGCCGCCCCGGCAAAATCAAGTACGCCTCGATGTTCTTTGTGCTGTCGGTGCTCACCAAGTTCCAGATGATCATGTTCCTGCCCGTGTTTGGCGGCCTGTTCCTCCGTCATTGGCGCATCTCCTGGAAGGGCTTGCCGTTTGCGCTTTTGGGCGCCGTGGTGGTGCTGCTCCCGTTCGCTATTAGCGGGAACCTGGTACGCATGCTCACGAATGCGTACGTGCAAACATCTAGCCAGTATCCCTACGCGACATTCAACGGGGCGAACCTGTGGATGCTCCTTGCGGGCAACGCGACTCCGGACAACGTCCCCATATGGGGCGTCAAGGACTTCGGTCTCGGATTCCTCCTCAAGCCGAGCGTGCTTGGCAGGGTACTCTTTGTTGCTGTTTCGCTGCTGGTCTTGGTCAAGAGCCTCTTTTGCCGTAGTGTCCGTACCGCATACGCCCTCTGCACGCTGAATGCGGTCGCGTTCTTTGTCGTGTTGCCGGGCATGCACGAACGCTACCTGCTCTATGCGGTGCCGGCCGCCCTCTGCTGGGCCGTCTGGGACATCCGCCGCGGCGGGATTTTCTGCCTGCTTGTCACTCTTGTCGCCTCGATGAACGTGAACTTCATCAATACGTTCAAGGGGCACTACGCCTGGGTGGTCGCCTCGTCCATTGGCTGTATCGCCCTTGTCGCGATGATTGTCGTCATCGCCTTCCCGAAAATTTCCTCGAAGGCCGTGTCGGCCGTTTCGCGTGTTACGTTGCCGTTCTATGCGGTCTATATCGCCCTGCTTGTGATTCTTTTGGTGGAATGCGGTGACTTGCTGTACCAGAATCGCCCCGTAAAGCCTCCTCTGGACGACAAGAACGTTTTGTTGACCTCCCTGCCCGTAGTTCGGGAATATCAGGGATACAAGATGCCCCGTATCAACGAGTCTGTCGATGGCCGCCTGCTAACGTCGGGCGATCGCCTGTACAAGAACGGTATCGGCACGCATGCTCCTTCGCAGATTGCCTACGAACTTCCGGAAAACGCCGATACGCTTTACTTGGGTGCCGGCATCGACGACGAAGTCTACGACCGTGGCCAGGCACGCTTCTCGGTGAAACTGGACGGCGTGATTGTGTGGGAAAGCCCCACGCTTCGCGGCAGGGACAATCCGGTATTTACCACGATTCCCGTAAGGGGAGGGCGGCATTTGGAGCTTTTGACCGATCCGGACGGCGACGACAACAGCGACCATGCGGACTGGCTGAATGCGTACCTGAAGCTCCGTTAGCGGGGTGTTTTTCCGGACGGCAGTTTTGTATATTCTAGCCATGTAAGGATTGAATGGAGTGCGTATCCAGTTCAGAGATTAGAAAATGCGTCTATTTGTACTATTAGTATGTTTGCTGTCGGCGTGCCTGTGGGCGCGCCCCATAAACGACGGCAATAAGCTGTTCAAGAACGGCGACTACGCCGGTGCTCTTGAAAAATACATGAAGGCCCGCGAGGCCGAACCCGCGAACCCGCTCCTGTTCTACAATATCGGTACGTGCCAGTACAGGCTCGGCAATTACGAAGAGGCCAAGAAAGAACTCGAGAGCGCCGTGCGCATGCCCGACAAGAAGATGGCGGCAAAGGCCGCGTATAACCTCGCGAATACGCATTTCCGCATGGGCGAAAAAGCCGCCGAAGGGAGCGAACGCATTGCCGCGTGGCGCGAATCGGTCGCCTACCTCAAGAAGGCCATCGACCTCGACAATAATTTCGAGAATGCGAAGAAGAACGTGGAAATCGTTCAGCGCAAGCTCAAGGAAGAACTTGACAAGCAAAAGCAGAATCAGGACCAGAATCAGGATAACGACCAGAAGCAGCCTCCGCTGAGCGACAAGGCGAAGGAAGTCCTGGCGCGCGCACTCCAGCTCTGCAAAGACGGCAAGTACGCCGAGGCGAAGGAAATGCTCGAGAACCTGATTGCCGAAGACGAGACCGCGGGCCAGCTCAGCGGCCACGTGCAGCGCATCGACGACGTCATCGAAATCAAGGCGGGCCGTAAGCCCAAGGCGAAGATTGACGCCAGCAACACCGACAACGACCTGGAGGTAATCTAATGAAAAAGATTATGTTCATGGTCATTGCCTTTGCAGTCGCGGCCTTTGCCGCCCCGAAGTCGGCGAGCGCCTACTACAGCGATGCCGCCTTCCAGTACATCGAGAACCGTTTGCCCTCTGCCGAGATTACCTGCAACGAGGGCCTGCAATACTACCCGAACGACCAGAAACTGCAAATGCTCCTTGACCGCATCAAAGAGGCCAAGGACGAGCAGAAGAACGAAAACAAGAAGAACGACAAGAACCAGGATAACAACCAGGACCAGAATCAAGATCAGAACCAGGATCAGAATCAGGACCAAAATAAGGACCAGCAGAATCAGGACCAGAACGGCGATGGCAATTCCAGCGGTTCAGAAAGTTCTTCGAGTGAAGGTGACCAGAATCAAGACCAGCAGGGTGGCGGCCAGTCCAGCAGCAGCCAGGGCGAAAGCTCCGACAGCGAAGGCGGCGCACAGCCCGAGCCGCAGCAGCCCGAAGAAGGCTCTAGCGACAGCCAGGGCGAGGAACCCCAGGAACAGCCCGTGCAAATGGGCGAGATGACTCCTGAGGAAGCCGCGCAGCTCCTGAAGGATTTCGACGAGCAGAACGGCGAACGCAAACCCTGGAAACCCGTCCGCGGGCAAGCTAGGCCCGCCAAAGATTGGTAAGGGTATCAAGCGAGAACCCACTTGTGGGTTCTCATTTGATGCCCGCTAAATCTTGCGCGAAGCGCAACGATTGGTAAGGCGAGCGCCGCAGAAAAATGCTTGCATTTTTCTATGACCGAGGCGCCAAATCTTGCGCTCGAAGAGCGCAACGACTGGTAAGGATATAAAGACCGGTAAGCCAAGAGTCGCGTCGACAACTTATAAACTACATTTGAGTCGAATTGCATAGGAGGAAATGTGGCCTGGTTTCTCGCCTTATTCTCATTTTTATTTGTCGTTGGCTGCGAGAGTGACGTTTCGTTCGAAAAAGAAAACCTTCCGGAATCTGTTGCCGGAATAGCGGATCTTCCCGATTGCGATGACAATTACGAAGGTGACGAGGTCTTTGTAGAAGACCTCTCTATGAAATTGCGGTGCGAAGACGGCTTGTGGGAAGATGCGACGAAGGAGTCGTCCAAGAAAAAGTCCAGTTCGTCAAAGAAGCAAGGCAAGGACAGCTCTTCATCAACTTCCAGTTCGTCAGCTTCCAGTTCATCAAAAGGTTCTAGTCACGGCAGGTCCTGTGACAAATGTTATACCGACGGTGGCATTCTGAAAGACGAGCGTGACGGAACCAAGTACAAGACGGTCGTCATCAACGGCAGACGCTGGATGGCGGAGAACCTGCGCTATGTCCCGGAAAACCTTCGGGATTCCGTCAGCTGCTATATGGATTCTGCAAAGTTCTGTGACAAGTACGGCCCGATGTATCCGTATTCTGCGAAGGGTGTTTCATGGTACTTGGATGTTGAAGATGTGTTTGACAGTCATCCTTTCCCCTTCAAGGGAAGTGTTTGTCCCGAAGGCTGGAGTGTGCCGAACACCGATGATTGGAACAGTTTGTTTGCGTATGTCAAGGAAATAGAGACTGGGGGAGATTCTACGGTGTGGCTTAGGGATTACCAGTCGCTTTGGGATGCATCGTGGCTTTATAAAGACTCTCGATCGGAATACAGGGGCAATAATGCTTTAGGGTTCAGCATTTTGGGCGAAAACTTCCAGGATACTACGGTTGCATATCCTTACGCGTGGCCTGTTTTCTGGGTTGATCTGAGTGGTCCTTCGAATTTCCGAGACGCAAAGGGTATAACGTTCGATATGACGCTTACGATAGGAGGATGGTTCGAACAATATGTTTCTGGGGATGACAAAAAGCGAGCGTTCATCCGCTGCATAGAAAACGTTCCGGAGGATGCTCCCGAAATCGCCTTTGATTCCATTGTAGATAAACGCTATGGCGACAAGTACAAGGTTGTAAAGATAGGTACCCAATGGTGGATGGCGGAAAATCTGCGATTCAAGGAAAATGCGGAACTGTGTCATCCCTATTCCGATAATAAGTATATCAAAGACGAATGCCATTATCCCGTCGGGATTCCTGAAGGATACTCTAAGGATATTTGCCCCGAAGGGTGGCTTGTCCCTACGATGGGGGATTGGTACAATCTGTTGTATTATGTCGCTACCCATAATGGGGACGAGCCTATATGGGCAAGCCTCATCGATACGGCTTATTGGGAATCTCTGCCGGACAGCTTGAAACATTCCGACTATAACTTCGGAATGAATATAAGGGCGGCAGGGGAGTATTCTAGATATCCTTATCGCGGAGAAGGAGGCTCTGTTTTTTCCGGCGGCAATCGTGCGTCTTTTTTGACGCGAACCGTATTATGTGAAATGCAGGGGTTTAGCTGTTACGACTATGTTCCTGTCCCGTACATTTATATTGACGAACCATCGCCTAGTCTTTATTTTTCTCGATATGGGGAAAATGGTTTTGATGAGTTGGGGTATTCCGTCCGTTGCATCAAGGAAGGTACAGGAGAAGAATGAGCATGAAAATACATTTGAAATTATTCCCACTGTTCCTCTTGCTGATGCTTGCAGCCTGTGACGAAGAAGTGAACACGATATCGCCCGAATACGCGCACGATGATGTTAAATCTGCAAAGGATTTGCCCAAGTGCAAGGAATCCTTGCGCGGCACGACGTATTATGTCCAGGACGAGAACATGAAATACGAGTGCAATGGCTCGAAATGGATCGAGGAAATCGCAGTCGAAACGAAATCTTCTGCCCAAAGCAGTTCCAGTTCGTCTAAGGGGGATTCCGGCAAGGATTCTTCGGGCAGTGAAGAGTTTTCCAGCTCAGAAAAGACTTCCGGCTCGGACAAGGCTGAATCTTCCAGCAGCGCCGAATCCTCCAGCGGTACGAAATCTTCCAGCAGTGTCTATTTTACGATCAAGCTGTGGGGCGAGTGCACTGCGGAACGCGAAGGAGAAAGGCGTATGCAGGATGACTCTTTGGAAATAAACTATGAACGCGAATTCATTTGCGAGCCTCCCCGCTGGAGGAGGATGGTGGCGTATGACTATCCTCTCGAAGAAATGTTCAATCCGGATGTCGAATACGGAACGCTGAAGGATTCCCGCGACGGGAATACCTACAGGACGGTCGTTATCGGTGATATGGAATGGATGGCCGAAAATCTCCGTTACAAGATCCCGGGCGATACCGTGTTCGATACGGGGGCTAACTGTTTTCGTCATCAGTTGAGGTATTGCAAGACGGGCGGATACCTGTATAGCATTGACGACATGACGAAAGCTTGCCCCAAAGGCTTTAGCTTGCCAAACGAGACCGTTATCAGAAAGCTGGCCGATTCGGTCAACTATGAATCTGCGAGGGTCTCGAAGGCTTGGTATAGCCAAGAAGACACTGTGATGCACTATACGAATGCTTCGGGACTTACCGTACTACCGGAGGATTGGTATGATGCGCCTACTTACTGGATGCTTGGTTATACGTCTTATTCCAATAACGGCTATACTTATAGGGACATACATGTCTATTTTTCCATAGGCTATCCCAAAAAAGAGGGAGAGCCGTACTGTGATGGCGCCGAAAAATGCCACTACATTCGCTGTTACAGACCCCTTGGTGGCGAAGAAGAATAACCGCTAGAACTGCGTAATGAACTCCCAGGCGGTTTCGATGGTCCACACCTTGCCGTCTTCGCGCGGGTTGTACGTGTGCTGGCCGTCGAAAGTACACCACTTCACGGGGAAGCGCGGGTCGACCGTCTTGTAGTCATAGCACACGTGGTTGCCGCTGCCGGTGTATTCGTCGGCCGTTTCGCTCCGGGCGTCGGTGAAGTTCCCGTCGGCATCGGGCTTGCCGTTGTTCTTCAAGATCCTGTCGCGGGCACTGCGTCCGAGCTTGGGCGTGCAGAGGTCGTCGCTCATGCCGACGGTTCCCATCCATGCGATGGGAAGTCCCTTGTTCTTGGGCATGTAAATCACCTGGTCCATGGTCGAGAACACTACCACGCCACGGAGCCTGTCCTGGAAATCCTGCGCGAGCGCGTTGCTGAACATGGCGCCAAAGCTGAACCCGACGGAGAATACGCGCGAGGTGTCCACGCAGAGGTTCTCGTTCAGGTAGGTGAGGAACTCGTCGAAGAAGAGGTGGTCCTTGTCGTCGCCGCACCGCCACGGATTTTCCTTGCCGTTCTCGTCGGTGTAGCCGTGCGGTGCCACGAAGATGGTGTTTTCCTTGGCGCCCGACTGGTTGCGTAATCCGTAGTAGTTTTCCCTCTTCGCCACGGCCTCGGCGGAACCGCCCATATAGTGCATGCCGAACACGAGGCGATAGGGCTTGTCCTTGTCGTAGTTTTCGGGCATGGTGAGGTAGATTTCGTGCTCGATGCCGCCACTGGTGAACGTGAAGTTGTCCTTCAGCGTGTTTTCCTTGCCGCAGCCCTTACTCGGGGTGGGCTTGTTCCCGATGCCGTAGCCGAACGCGTAAGTCTGCTCTTCGGCCACCTTCTTGAGTTTGATAGTTACCGTCGTGTCGAGGTTGGGCAACGCCACCTTCAACGTGTCGAATCCGGATGCCGTCACGCTCAGGGAATCCCCGTCGCCCTCTTTCAGCAAGGGCTTGTTGTTGCGGGCGCTTCCCATCCCGATTGCGCTAACGCGGCTGCCGTTCGCAGTGAACCGGACCGTTTCCACGGCGCTTCCTACGCGAACCTTCGCGAAGTAGGAACCCTGCGCGGTCACGCCCTGCCTCAAGTCCACCTGGCCCGAGCCGAGCAGTTCCTGGCGCAGTACCAGGTTGCCCATCATGTCGAAAATGCTCACCAGCACGGGGGAGTTGCTGCTCTGCGAAAAGCGGAGGACTCCGTCGACGATGCCGATATGCCCGGCCCTGAATCGTGCGAGGCCCAGCACGTCGTCTTCCTTGAAAACGAATTTGCCGTCCTTGTCGGTCTGTGCCGAATCGCCTTTGGCGATAAGCTTTACGAGCGCGCCCTGGACAGGAGTCCCGGCCTCGTCAGTAACAGTGCCGTTTAAAGTGAATGCCGATGCCGCCGTGAATGCCGTCGCCAGCGCAAGGGGCAGAACGAAAAAGCTAGCCTTTTTCATAATTTTCTCCTTCGCCATACCACAATTATAATATAAATTTGTCCACACCCAATCGCTCGCGGTAAACAAAATTTTCTAAACCGCCGAATTTGTTCTAAAATTGGTATATTCTCCTATATGAAACCTTCCGTACTTGCACTTTTTGCTCTTTCTGTTGCCTTCCTCGCCGCTTGCGGTGATGGTTCTCTTGCGAAGGCGGACGATTCCCCGGTTTCCTCTTCCGAGGTGGCGGGGACTTCGAGTTCCGCGGAAGTTTCTTCTGCCGAAAGTTCTGCGGCTGCGCCCTCCAGCAGCGTTCCCGGGGTGTCCAGTTCCAGCGATGCGCCGGCGTCAAGTGCCGTGGGCAGCTCCTCTGCAGAGGCTCCGAATAGCGTCTCGAGCTCCGAGAGCGATCCGGGCAGTTCTGCCGACATTCCGGCGAGCAGTGGCGAGGCGTCCAGCTCCAGCGCGGCTCCGGTATCTTCCGAAGATGACGGCGACGACGGCAAGTGCACCGACTGCGACAGTTTTACCGCGGCCGACCCCGAACTCACCGAGAAGGGCGGCAAGGGTTCCGTGACTACCTACGGGAGCATCACCGCTAAAGAAACTAGCCTGGGCGGCGCCTGCAACTATGGACAAACGAACATCCAGTACTATGCGGCGATTCACGTGAATGTTTCCCCGGGCGATGACAAGGGCCCGTGGGATGGCGGTGCGGCCTGTGGCGGCTGCGTGCGCGTAAAGGCGCGGACTCCCGATGGCTGGAAGCGCGTGACGGTTCGCATTACCGACCGCTGCCCCGACGCCAACTGCGGTGTGGACCTGGGCGGTGCCCCAGCGGCCGATATCATGGGCAATCGCGTGGGCCGTTATTCGGGCGAATGGGAGTTCGTGAGCTGCGAGGGTGTAGACGGCGTGTGGGGCGATTCTACGTCGCTCTGGGTCAAGGAGGGCGCGAGCGCCTTCTGGAGCATCGTACATGTGCGTAACCCGAAGGACATGGTCAAGACCATCACGATTCTTGGCGAGGGTGACGAGTCCCATGAGCTCGAGATGGTCGTGGGCACCGAGAACTTCTGGACGGTCCCGCCCGAAATCTTGCAGAGCGATAACCGTTACCGCGTCGTGGTAAAATACCGCACCGGTACCGATGACGTGTGGTACATCAAGGGCTCCGAGTTGGCGAAGTCCGAGGCGAACCTTTACCTGTACGAACACAGGGAATAATGCTAACGGCAATTTTACTTTATTCTTAAGAAAAACTTTGAAAAATCTAAATTGTTGACAAGGTCGCCTGCATGAGGTAAATTTCATGGCCCGAATTAGACTGATTATCCGCAATTAAAGCGGGAATCGAGGTATGTATGCAGGTCAATGGGCGGCTTAAGGTCGAAACAAGGAGTGCCTATCACGCACTGTTTCCGGCCTGGAAGAGGGAAAAGGCACTCGAGATGGCTCTAGATACCAGGAAGTTCGAAATCGAACTCTACTGGAAGCGGGCCGCATATTTCTGGGCCTTTATCGCGCTCGCCTTCGCTGCATTCTTCATGGTCTACAAGGAATCCGATCTCAAAACGAATATGCCCGATTTTTATAACGAGGCGCTCCTGGGCATCTCCGTTTTCGGGCTTTTTCTCTCGTTCTGCTGGTTCCTGGTGAACAAGGGCGCCAAGTACTGGCAAGAGAACTGGGAACGTCACGTAGACCTCTTGGAAGACAGCGTGATGGGCCCCCTTTACAAGTTGACTCTCGAAGACGAACGTGGCCTCACCAAGCGCCTCCGGCCGCTAGAATCGGGGCGTTTCTCGGTAGGCAAGGTCAATCTCTGCCTTTCTTTTTCGATGGTGGTCGCCTGGGCGCTTATCGCGATTGAACGCGGGCTTAACATGGCGGGAATCCAGGTGCCAGTTTACATGGTGGTGATTGTCATCGTGCTCGTGGGCATATTGTTTATCGCGAGCCTGTTCCTTAAATGCGGTACGACCGATTCCAACGGCTCCAAAAAGTTCTGCATGAAGATGCGCGTGATGGAATAGCCGCTACCTTTTCCATTCGGCCAAGACCATTCCCGCGATAATTGCTACCGCACCGGCGATGGCGACAAGCGTTATATGCTCGCCTAGCGCAATAACCGCGGTAATCATCGTTACCATGGGGAGGGCGTAGCCGTAGTTGCTTGCGAGAACCGTACCGAGTTGCTTTAGCACCTTGTTCCATACGAGGTACCCGAACAGCGACGAGAATACCGTAAGGCATAAAAAGTTGAGCGACACGACGGGTTCCGCGAAATTCTGCCACGGAATATCGAGTGCTTTCGAAGCGCTGCCGCCTGCTTCTATAAAAAGCGCGGGGATGGAAGTGAGCGTCCCGTAAAAGAACATCCTGCGCGTGATAAAGAGCGTGTTGTACTTGCCGTTCAGCTGTTTGACAATCAGTGAGTAGGCGGCCCACATGAGCCCGGCACAACAGGCGAGGAGGTCGCCCGCCGGTGAAAGATGCAATATGAACTTTCCGTTCAGTACCACGAGCACCATCCCGACAAACGTCACCAGGCAACCGAGAACCTGGCGCTTGTTGAGCCTCTCGCTCTTGTAGAAGATCCCGCCGAGAATCATGATGAGCAGCGGGTTCGTGCAGACGATGAGCGCGACGTTGCTCGACGGCGAAAGCGACAGTGCCGTATTCTCCGTCCAAAAGTAAAGCGTGCATCCGGTGATGCCGCAGATGAACATGATGAGTTCGTGCTTCCAGTTTTCGCAGCGGAACTTGTTGTGTGATGCTGCGAGGAGAATCAGGTAGGTGACCGCGAAACGCAACGTGAAAATCTGCACGGCGCTGAACCCGTGATTCAGCAAAACCTTCGTGCTCACGAAGCTCGTGCCCCAGAACGCAATCGTCACGATGGCGAGGATGTGCCAGAAGGCGAGATTGTTGCGTGCGGGAATCATGGCGGTAAAGATAGCTTTTTTTGATATCCCAAATGCAGTTATAAAAAAAATCGATAACTCCGCATAAAATTAAAGTATTGGACAATGCGAAAAACCGCATCTATATTTTGCGCATCAAAAAACGGTGCAAACGCACCAAAGGAGAGTACATAATATGGCAAGAGTAAAATTTATTGAATCGGTTGACGAAGCCCAGGGCAAGGCCAAGGAAGCTTACGAAAAGCTCGTCTCTACAGGCAAGATCACCAACATGAAGCGTGCGCTGTTGCAGGACTACGCCACATTCGACGCCTTCATGGGCTGGTACACCAGCTGGGCCCGTCTCGTGGAAATCATCGGCCAGCGCGCCGCCACGGTCTATGCCCACGCGGTTTCTACCACCAATAGCTGCCAGCTCTGCTCGCTGTTCTTCATCAGCGACCTCAAGGCTCTCGGTATCGACCCGAACAGCTTCGAATACGAGAAGAACGAGGAGATTCTCGTGAAACTCGCAAGGCAAATCGTGAAGGACCCCACCGCCGTTCCGGATTCCTACTTCGAAGAACTGCGCAAGTTCTACAACGATTCCGAAATCGTGGCTATCGTGGGCTTTGCCGCTCAGATGATCGCGACCAACAACTTCAACTCGGTACTGAAAATCGATGTGGACCAACGTCTTCTCCCCATTGTTGGCGAATTCAAGCCCGCCACCTGGAGAAAGGACATCAAGTAAGTTTGTACTCTCCGTACAAGCTGGCGTTCCCGAAAAAACAGAAGTCCTTTTTCGGGAACGCTTTTTTTAAAAGGGAGATTTTACTATGAAGAACAACTATAAAATTTACTTGACTGCCCTGCTCGCTTTTGGCTTTGCCCTGTTGGCCGGAGCTTGTGGCGGTGATAACAAGAACGAAAAGCAGGAAGCCCAGCAGGCTGAAAAGTCCCAGTTCAAGTTCGGTACCTTGGAACTCCCGATTCTGGACGGTTCCTTGTGTGGAGCGCCCTTCTATGTGGCCAAGGAAAAAGGGTTCTTTGCCGAAGAGGGTATTGACGCCAAGCTGATTGCGGCTGACGGCGAAACGCGTAAGCTCGGGCTTAGCAAGGGCACTTATGCGCTCACGAATTCCGACTTCCAGTTTTTCCAAGCAATTGAAAACGGCGTGGACATCAAGATTGTCGACGGAATTCACATCGGCTGTATCAAGGTGCTCGTGAAGAAGGACTCGCCTTACAAGACGGCGGCTGATTTGAAGGGCAAAAAGATTGCGGTTGACGAAATTGGTGGTACTCCGCATCAGGCGGCAAGCCTTTGGCTTTCGCTGGGTGGCGTTTCGACCAAGCCCGAAGACAACCAGGTGCAGTTCTTGCCGTATGCCGATGGCAACCTTGCGCTCGAAGCCTTGGAACAGGGCCAGATTGACGCTGCCGCCATTTGGGACCCGCTCGCCTCTGCCTACGAGAAGTCGGGTAAGGCCGACGTGATTATGGATGTGGCCACTGATCCCGTTTTTGAAGGCCGTTACTGCTGCTTTATTTACGTGTCTGCCAAGATTCTGAAAGACGAACCGGCAAAGATTGCGGCTCTCCTCCGTGCCATCCACAAGGCCGAAGCCTGGATTGCCGAACATCCCGAAGAAACGGTGGACATTATTGCCGAAGGCAAGTATTCCGAAATCGAAGACAAGCCCTTGGCGGTGGAACTTATCAAGAGCTATGTGTACACCTCGCAGGAACAGCGTAAGGCGCTTGGCCGCGACGTGAAGGGTGATTTGCGTTACTTTAGCGAACAGCTCAAGAAAATCGGCTACCTCACGCAGGATCCCGACCAGTTTGTCGCGAACCTCTACGAAGAAGTCGATTTGAGTAAGTAATCGAATTTCCTTGTTGCTTGGCGCCCGCAAGGGCGCAATTTTTGAAATTTTTGTACGGAGAGTTAAATGAATATCGTATTGACGATTTCAGGATTCCTGGTCGCATTCTTGGTGAATCTGCTTTTTCCGCAGGTGGCCGAAAATGTGCGAATCAAGGAATATGTTTTTGGCGGCTTTACGGTTGACGACAATCTAGCATACCGCTTGGTATTGCTTGCCATTATTGCCTATTACACCGTTTATACGGTCGTACTGTTTGTTCGCAAGCCGAATGCTGGCAAGGTTGCGAAGTTTTACGCGGGTGCAAAATTCCGTTTTGCAGTGGGGCTTGCGCTTGCCGCCTGGGATATTCTCGGAACCAAACTGCTGATTTTGCCGCAGCCGTTCTTTCCGGGGCCCGCCATTATTATGGACGCCTTTATCGGCGACACCAAATTCATTTGGCAGAATACGCTTTACTCGCTGAGGCTTTTTGTTGCTGGCTTCTCGGTGGGCGTGGTGACGGGTGTGCTGACGGGCGTGCTGATTGGTTGGTACCCGAAGGCTCGCTACTGGATTTTGCCGGTGCTCAACATTTGCGGCGTGATTCCGGCGGTGGCCTGGATGCCTTTTGCGCTCACGTTGTTCCCGACTTCGTTTGCGGCGGCGACTTTCTTGATTGCGATTTGCTCCTGGTTCCCGGTGGCGACCATGACGGCCGACGGGGTGCAGGGTACGCCGAAGTCGTTGTTTGAACTTTCGCGCACTTTTGGCGCAGGGCAACTGTACCAGATTTTCCACATTGCGATTCCGCATGCGATGCCGCAGATTTTTACGGGTATTATGACGGCGGCGGCATTTGGCTTTACGACGCTCGTGATGGCCGAAATGATGGGGCAGCCAGGAGGCCTTGGCTACTACATCAACACTTCGAAAGTTTGGAGTGCGTATTACAAGGTGTTCGCGGCGATTGTCGTGATGGCGGTGCTGTTCTCGGCGATTCTGAAGGTCGTTGGCGCGGTGCAGCGTTATTTGCTTCGCTGGCAGAAAGGAGTGGTAAGATGAGCGATAGAGAAGAAATCCTGAAAATCCACAATGTGAACCGCTCCTTTATTGATGAACGTACGGGCGAACCGCGACAGATTCTGAAGGATGTGAATCTTTCTGTCTTTCGTGGAGAATTCGTTTCGATTTTGGGCGCGTCGGGTTGCGGAAAGACGACCCTGTTGCGCTTGATTGCTGGGCTCGATCCTGTTCAAGATGGAAAGATTGTTCTTGACGGTGAACCGGTGCAGGGGCCGGATTCCAAGCGCGGTTACGTGTTCCAGCAGGGATGCCTTTTCCCGTGGCTTACGGTAGAAGACAATATTGCGATGGGTCTCAAAATTCGCGGAGTTTATAAGCAGAACAAGGATAAGGTCCACGAATTTATCGAGAAAATTGGACTTGCCGGATTCGAGAAGAATTTCCCGCACCAGATTAGCGGTGGCATGGCGCAGCGTGTAGCGATTGCCCGCGCGTTGATTAACGATCCGGAAATCCTGCTGCTCGATGAACCCATGGGCGCGCTGGATTCGTTCACCCGTGCCGACATCCAGAACTTGCTTTTGGAGCTCCGCAAGGAACGCAATACCACGATGATCTTGGTGACGCACGATATCGACGAAGCGCTTTACCTGTCTGACCGCATCGTCATCATGACGCCGCGTCCGGGGCGCATTAGCGAGGTTCTTGAAATTCATGACAGCTTCCCGCGAGAAAGGGGCTCGGCGCTGTTCCTCGAAAAGCGCCGGAAGATTCTGGAACGCTTCGACCTTGCCCGCATCAATCCCGCGCCGGAATACATGATTTAAAAATAGTGCTTTGATATCAAAAAATCCTATAACAAACGCTAGGAATTAAGTATTGGACAGGCGGCAAAACCGCTTCTATATTTGTTCACAAAATTAAGGAGAGTACGAAATGTCAAACAATATTAGTTATGTAGCGGGAGAGAACGCCGCTTCTTATGAAAAGGCCCGAAAGTATAACCTGTTCTCATTTGCGAATGCCCCGCATAAGGATTACAAGCCGTTTTACGTCGATCACGCCGATGGCGTTTATGTGTACGATGGAACGGGCCGCGAATATATCGATATCGCCTCGGAACTGGTGAATGTGAACATCGGTTTCAATAACCGCCACATTATCGAAGCCGTGCAAAAGCAGGTGGAACGCCTGGCCTATATCGCCCCGCGCCATGCCTTTGCCGAAGCGGGCGAACTCAGCGAGCTCTTGATTGAAAAGATTGCGCCGAAGAACATGAAGAAGGTGCTGTTTACGCTGGGTGGTTCCGAAGCTAATGAATTCGCCATCCGTTTTGTGAAGGCATTCACAGGCCGCGACAAGATTTTCTCGAAGTATGAATCTTACCACGGAAGTACTTACGGTGCATCGAGTTTGACGGGTGAAAGCGAACGCGCGTCGCTGTTCCCGACGATTCCCGGATTTATCAAGTACCCGGCTCCGCACCTTTACGGCTACGACATCAAATTTGCAAGCGAAGAAGAAGCGACCAAGCACTTCCTTTCTCGCTTGGAATACCAGATTCAGCAGGAATGCCCCGAAACGGTGGCAGCCATCTTTATTGAATCGGTCACGGGTTCCAACGGTGTTTACCTTTACCCGAAGGGATACTTGAAGGGTGTTCGCGAAATTTGCGACAAGTACGGAATCCTCTTGGTTTGTGATGAGGTGATGAGCGGCTTTTTGCGTACCGGCGAATGGTTCGCTTGCCAGGCCGACGGCATTGAACCGGACTTGATTACTTTTGCCAAAGGAGTGAATAGCGCGTATGCACCGCTCGGCGGCGTGCTCATTAGCGAAAAGATTGCGGATTATTACGAGCAGAATGCTTTTACGGCAGGGCTTACCTATAATGCGCATCCGCTCGGCGTTGCTGCAGCTATTGCCTGTATCGAAGAGTATTTCCGCCTGGATGTCCAGGCGAACGTGAAAAAGCTGGAACCGGTTCTTAAAAAGAAACTTGCCGAGCTCAAGGAAAAGCACAAGTCCGTAGGCGACGTGCGTTCTGTGGGCCTGTTCGGCGCCATCGAATTCAGCTACAGCAAGGACCACAAGGACGTTATTCGCAAGAATGCTGCGGGTGAACCGTTCCTTGGAAACTTCATCACGAAACTTCGCAACGACTATGGCATTCTTACGATGGGCGGCGGCTCCACGATTCTGGTAGCACCTCCGCTGATTATCAACGAGGCGCAAATAGACGAAATCTTTGCACGTCTCGACAAGGCCATTGCCGAATATGCGGATGGACTGGTAAAATAACGCACCGATAAATCATTTAAAAAATCAACGTTTTTGAAAAAAAAGTGGAGGCATGAATGTCTAACACCTATTCCTTCGATACGCTTAAATTGCATGCAGGCTATAATCCTGCGGAACACAATCACGCGGTTTCGGTTCCGATTTACCAGACGACCGCTTTTACGCTCGATACGGTAAAGCGTAGCGATGACCTGTTCTATTTCGACAGTGCCGACGCTCTTTACACACGACTTTCCAATCCGACAACGGATGTACTTGATGCCCGTCTTACGGCTCTTCACCCGGGCGCAACGGGGGCTGTCACGCTTTCTTCTGGCATGGCGGCGGTAACCTATTCGCTTTTGAATGTGACGGCAGGAAAAGGGAGAATCCTTGCTACGGCACGTTCTTACGGGGGCTCTTTCGATAGTTTCGAACAGATTTTCGGAGAGACGGGCGTCAAGTATGATATTGTAGAAAATCCTGACGATCCGGCAAACTTTGAAAAGCTTGTCAAGGAAGATACCAAGGTCATCTATATTGAATCGATTACGAATCCGAATGCGACGATTCTCGATATTCAGGCGATTGCAGATATTGCGCACAAGCACGGTATTCCGCTGATTGTCGACAATACGGTGGCTACGCCTTATTTGCTGAACCCGTTTGATTTTGGTGCCGATATAGTGGTGTATTCGGCGACTAAAGGGCTTACGGGTCACGGCAACGTGATTGCCGGTGCGATTGTCGAGACGAACAGGTTCAACTGGAAAAACGGAAAGTTCCCGCAGTTCGATGGACAGCCGCATTTCTTGGTTTCGCAACAGGGCGTGCCGCGTAGCTTTTACGATGTGTTCCCCGATACGCCATTTACGGGCCGTATCCGTGCCATTCACCTGAACTATTTGGGCGGTGCAATTTCCCCGTTTAATTCTTATCTGGTGTTGCTCGGTATCGAAACGCTTTCGGAACGAATCTCCAAGTCGGTCAAGTCTGCTGAAAAAATAGTGGAATTCTTGGAAGGTCGCGAAGAGGTTGCCTGGGTGAATCACGCCCACGCCAAGAACAGCAAGTACCGCGCATTGGCGGCAAAGTATTTCCCGAAGGGTGCCGGTGCGATTCTCAGTTTCGGCCTTAAGGCGAATGACCGTGCAACGCTAATCAAGTTCCTTGAAGCGGTGAAGGTGTTCAGCTTCCAGGCGAACATTGGCGATGCAAAATCCTTGATTATCAACCCTTCGACAACAACGCATATCGAGCTCCCGCCCGAAGCGCAGAAGTTGGCGGACATTCATACCGATACCATTCGTTTGTCGATAGGCCTTGAAGATGTGAATGACCTGATTGCCGACTTGACGCAGGCTTTTGAAGCCGCTCGGTAAAAAACAAAAAACGGAGAGTACTATGAAACAGTATAAAACATTTGTTGTTGTTAATCTCAATCTCGGCATATTGCTGATAGCCCTTTCCAGAGTAATTCTGCCTGTTTGCCGTGGCGGAATGCGTTGCGGGACTTCGGCGACGGTAGATGCGGCTTTGGGCCTTGCCTTGTTGGTGATTGCCGTTTTGGCGGCAGGTTTCCCTAAGAAAAGTGCGCACCTCGTTCTTTCTGCCTTGGCGCTTGTGGTGGGCGTTTTTACCACGCTGGTGCCGACGGTGATTGTGGGGACTTGCCCGCATGCCCATATGGCTTGCCATACGATAACCGCTCCGGTACTTGCTATTACAGGAGCCGTGATTGCGTTGTATGCTGCAGTGAATTTGGTTTATCTGAAATTAAGAAGGCGAAATGAACAATACGAACTTTAATCTGATTCTCGAGAATTATTTGCGGAACCCGTTCCGTAGTTTTGGGCTTTCCTTGTTGATTGCCCTTTTCGCGTCCGTCCTTTTGGTGGGCGGACTTTTGTCGTTTTCGCTTTCGAAGGGGCTGAATCGGTTGTCGTCACGTTTGGGTGCCGACGTGATTGTTATTCCGCAGGGGAGCGAAATCAACGACCAGACCGTGCTTTTGCAGGGAGATTCCAAGTACACCTACTTGCCGCAAGGTTCGCTGGAATTTATACGCGGGCTCGCTGGTGTCGAAATTGCGACTCCGCAGTATTATTTGACCACTTTAAGCGCAAGCTGCTGCGACCAGAAAGTTTCGATTATCGGGTTCGATACCGAATCTGATTTTGTGATTCAACCGTGGATTCGCGAAGTGCTTGCCGACAAGCTCCCCAAGGGCTCAATCGTGGTCGGAAGTGAAATCTACACGGGCGAAAAGAAGACGCTCAAGATTTTTGATCACGAGTACCCTGTAGCGGCAAAGCTTGAACCGGTTGGCAACAAGCTTGACCAGGCCATATTTGTCGATGTTACGACGTTGGCTAGTATTCGCGAGGCAGCCAAGGCGAAGAGTGTCGTTTTCTTGGATAATAGGGATCAGTATTCTAGCATTCTTGTCAAGTTGCGTGCGGATGCCGATTTCGATAGGCTTACGCGTGAAATTCATACGCGCTTTGACGGAGTGCAGATTCGCAGTCGCAAGGATTTATTCTCCGGACTTGAAAAGTCGGCGAATTCCTTGCAGATAATTGTGTGGGTGATTGTCGCGATATTCTTGATTATTGCGGCCTCAGCAATAGTGATTTCGTTTTCGCTTTCCACGCGGGAGCGCAGGCGCGAATATGCTTTGCTGCGGATTGTGGGCTTTACCCGCCAGCGCTTGAAGAACTTGGTGCTGGGTGAATCGCTGCTGGTATCTGCCGTGGGAACATACCTCGGTTTGCTTTTTACGAGTGTTGCCTTCTTTACCTTCAAGATTTGGATCGGCGAACATGTGGGAATCCCTTTTATCGTGCCCTCGCCAATCGAAATTGCGGGCGTTTACGCGGTGGTGATTTTGCTTTTGCATTCCGTGGGCCCGATTGCCGTTTACGGCGTTGCCAATAAGGTGAGCAAAATGGATGCTTACGCAGCCTTGAGGGAGGTAGAACATTGATTTTAAATGTATCTAATCTGTTTAAAACCTACACGCGCCGCGGTGAAGAATTTAATGCCGTCGAAGATGTGGAATTCTTTGCGTGGTCCGGCGATTTTTCGGTGATTTTTGGTGAATCGGGTAGCGGAAAGAGCACGCTGTTGTCCCTGCTTTCTGGAATCAACCGCCCGACGCAAGGCTCCATCGTTTTTAACGGTGCCGATTTTGCGAATTTGACAGATGCTGAAGTTTCTAAAGTCCGTAACGACAAAATCGGCTACATTCCTCAGGAATCCGTGTTCTTGCCGCATTTTACTGTACTCGAAAACATCTTGCTCCCGCGGGCATTGCGCGATGGCAAAAACATCGAGGTGAAAAATCTTACCGATTCCGTAGATGACGACATTGTCTCGAAGTTTGAAACGCTCGGCATTGCACACTTGGTAAACGAAATGCCGGCGGAACTTTCGGGCGGAGAACTCAAGCGGGCCTCCATCGTGCGCGCGTTGGTCAATAAGCCCGACATTGTGATTGCTGATGAACCAACGAGCAATCTCGATGAAGGCAATGCGAAAATAGTCTTTGACCTGCTGGCGGAACTCGCGCATTCGGGAACATCGGTAATCGTGGCGACACACGATGCTCGCGGCTTTAAGTATGGCGATCGAATTTACACCATGCACAAAGGCCGTCTTCTTCCAAATAGTGAATCTGATTTTGGCGGATTATAAACCGTTAGTTTGGTTTTATACTATTTTTGTAGGAAAAGGACTTCGAAAATGCATTACCTAATTGTTCCCGGTTTGAACAATTCCGGCCCGAGCCACTGGCAAAGCTTTTGGGCGAAAAGCTTGCCCAACGCGTCGCGTGTTTACCAGCGTTGCTGGGACAACCCGCAAAAAGAAGAATGGGTCGCCACGCTCGACGATACCGTCAAGCAGCTGAAGGGCGATACCATTCTCGTCTCGCACAGCCTGGGCAGCGTGACCACGGTGTTTTGGCTCTTGCGCGCTCAGGAACGGCGCGAGCTTCCGGCGAACGTCAAGGGCGTGTTCTTGGTAGCGCCTGCCGATACCGACGTAGTGGAGTCCATCAGCAATTTTGCACCGATGCCCACGGGCAAGCTGCCGGTGCCTTCGTGTGTCGTGGGCAGCGAGAACGACCCGTACATGACATTCGCGCGTGCGGAATTCTTCGCGAAATCCTGGGGCGCCAGGCTGTTCAACGCGGGCGCCCTCGGCCACATCAATTCGGATTCCAACCTCGGCGAATGGGAACAGGGCCGCAAGTTCCTCGCGGAATTCGAACGCGGTCTGTAACAACTTATCTGCAATGCCGCATTAGGGCGGCAATGTAGGCTTTGGCGTAGCGCGATGGCGTTACGCCTTTTCGCATCACGTAACCGATGGTCATCTTGTCGTGAACGTCGAGGTGCCTCGCGATGATGTTCCGGCCGTTGAGTTTGTGGCTGATGACGCCGGAACAAATGGTGTAGCCGTCCAAGCCGATAAGCAGGTTGAAAAGTGTTGCACGGTCGCGGACCTTGATATTGCGCGGACAATCGAAATCGATGGCGGTTAGCGGTTCTTCGGCAAAATAGAACGAGTTGAAGTCGCCCTGTTCGTAAGTCAGGTACGGGTACGGTTTCAAGTCTTCCAATGTGATTTTTTCTTTTCGGGCCAGCGGGTTCCTGGACGACATGAATACGTGCAGGGGCGTTGCAAAGAGCGGCTCGAACACCAGATTGTTCTTTTGTATGAGTTTTTTGATGACTTTTTCGTTCTTGTCGCTCAAATAAAGTACGCCGATTTCGCTTTTTAGCTTGGCAATATCGTCGATAATTTCGTTTGTTTGGGTCTCCCGGAGCGTAAAATCGTAGCTCGGACCGCCGAATTTTCGGATGACGTCGACGAATGCGTTGACTGCAAAAGAGTAGTGCTGGCAGCTCACGGAGAAGATGGTGTTGCCGCCCTTGCCGCCCTTGTAGCGGTCTTCCATGAGGGCTGCCTGTTCCAAGACTTGCCTTGCATAAGAGAGGAATTCATCGCCCTCGTTAGTGATTGTGACACCTTTGTTGGAGCGGTTGAAGATGGTGACGCCCATTTCTTCTTCGAGCTCGTGGATGGCGGCCGTAAGGCTCGGCTGCGATATGAACACACGCTTTGAGGCTTCGGTGATATTGCGTGTGTCGGCGATGGCGATGGCGTATTTAAGTTGTTGTAAAGTCATGAATCCTCCAACCATAGGAAAAATCTATGGTGAACGTATAAAAAATAGTATTTTACCGATGGTGAAAAAGGAGATATATTTGGCGGCGAACAAGAAAAACAAATAAAAAAGGTAGGTAAGATACTATGAGTATTAAAAAAACGTCTGTAATCGGTTTCCCGCGCATCGGCAAGGCTCGTGAACTCAAATTTGCAAGCGAAAAGTTCTTCAAGGGCGAAATCTCCGAAGCGGAACTCCAGAAGGTCGCTGCCGAAATCCGTCTATACGGTTGGCAGAAGCAGAAGGCCGCGGGCATCGACTTTATTCCTTCGAACGACTTCTCGTTCTACGACAACGTGCTCGATACGGCGTTCCTGTTCGGGATTGTGCCGGAACGTTACAGGAGCCTGAACTTGAGTACGCTCGAAAAGTATTTCGCGGCCGCTCACGGTTACCAGGGCGAAAAGGGCGACGTGAAGGCCCTCCCCATGAAGAAGTGGTTCAACACGAACTACCACTACATTGTTCCGGAAATCGATGACGCCTCTGAATTCAAGGTAGACGGTTCCAAGCCCGTGCAGGAATACAACGAAGCGAAGGCTGCCGGAATCCAGACCGTGCCGACTTTGATTGGTGCGTATACGTTCCTCCGTCTCGCACGTTACAACGGCAAAAAGCAGGCCAAGGATTTCGCCGCCTCTGCAGTAGCTGCTTACGCGAAGGTTGCCGAGCTGCTCGCCATTGCCGGTGCCGAATGGATTAGCTTTGCCGAACCCGCCTTGGTGTTCGACGTGACCGCCGAAGAACGCGGACTTTTCAAATCTATTTATGTGGAACTCGTCAAGAAGGTGCACGCCGCAGGCCTCAAGATTGCCTTGCAGACTTACTTCGGTGATATCCGCGATGTGTACCAGGATGTGGTCGCCCTCGGTTTCGATGCCATCGGTCTCGATTTTGTGGAAGGCCTCAAGTCACTGGAACTTGTAAAGTCCGGTTTTCCGAAGAATACGCTCCTGCTTGCCGGTATCGTGAACGGCAAGAACATTTGGCGTGCTGACTATGCGAAGAAGAACGCCTTGCTTGCCGAAATCGAGAAAGCTATCGGTGTCGAAAACGTGGTCGTCGGAACTTCTTGTTCGCTGTTGCATGTGCCGTACACGGTTGCCGCCGAACAGAAGCTTCCCGCCGAAACGCTCCGTCACTTTGCCTTCGCCGAAGAAAAGCTCATTGAGTTGGCCGAAATCGCGAGCGGTGATGCTGCCGCACTCGCACAGAACAAGGCTCTGTTCGCCACTCCGCGCGTGCAGGCGAATGCCAAGGTGCAGGCCGAACTTGCCGCCCTCACTGCTGCTGACTTTGAACGTAAGCCGAGCCGCCTCGAACGCCGCGAAGTGCAGAAGGCTGAATTCAAGCTGCCTTCATTCCCCACGACCACGATCGGCTCCTTCCCGCAGACGGCTGAAGTCCGCGCAAACCGCGCCGCATTCCGCAAGGGTGAAATTTCCAAGGAACTGTATGTGGAATTCAACCGCAAGAAGATTGCCGAATGCATCAAGCTGCAAGAAGAAATCGGCCTCGACGTGATTGTGCACGGCGAATTCGAACGCAACGACATGGTGGAATATTTCGGTACGAAGATTGACGGCTTTATTTTTACGCAGAACGCTTGGGTGCAGAGCTACGGTACCCGTTGCGTGAAGCCGCCTGTAGTTTGGGGCGACGTGAGCCGCAGTGCTCCGATTACCGTTGAATGGTCTGTATACGCCCAGAGCTGCACCAACAAACCGGTGAAGGGCATGCTCACGGGCCCGGTGACGATTCTCAATTGGTCGTTCCCGCGCGAAGACGTCTCGCTGAAGGTGCAGGCTCAGGAAATCGGTTTTGCCATCCGCGACGAAGTCCTTGACCTCGAAAAGAACGGCATTCGCATTATCCAGATTGACGAAGCCGCCCTCCGCGAAAAGCTGCCGCTCCGCAAGAGTGACTGGCACAAGGAATACCTCGATTGGGCCATTCCCGCATTCCGCCTGGTGCACGCCAAGGTCAAGCCCGAAACGCAGATTCACACGCACATGTGCTACAGCGAATTCAACGATATCGTGCGCGATATCGACAACATGGATGCCGACGTGATCACCTTCGAAGCTAGCCGTTCCGACCTCAAGCTGCTTGACGCCCTGAACGAAGCCAAGTTCGAAACGCAGGTGGGGCCGGGCGTGTACGACATCCACTCTCCGCGCGTGCCCTCGGAACAAGAAATCGTGGACGCTCTCCACAAGATTATCGCAAAGGTCCCGCAGCAGAATGTGTGGGTGAACCCCGATTGTGGCCTCAAGACCCGCGGCGAAACCGAAACTACGGCAAGCCTCAAGAACCTCGTGGCCGCCGCGAAAAAACTCCGCAATGAGAACTGAGCGGTTTATTGTTGATCCTATACACTTCCTAAACCTCAATTCCCGTGGGCGCTAGCTTGCGGGAATTTCCTGTTTTGTCGTTATAGCAAAAGGCTATAGCTAGGTAAAAGAAAATAGTATGGCTAAATAGCTCAAATTCGGTTGACGGAGGTATAGATTCTTTTTATATTAAATCCTACAAAAGCAATAGGAAATGTATGATTACTTTATTTGCGAACATGTGTTGTAAGTGTCGATGTCGGGCGGGCGACTAGTTTTTAGGCTTTTATCTAAAACAGATTCCCGCTCGGTTGTATCTCCGGAGCGGGACTTTTTTTATTCAAACATTCATCAATGCTCGGCGCGGCAATACAAGGCGCCAAAGGATTTAAAATGTCAACTACCAAGTATATCGAAACGAAACTCATTCACGGCGGCATCGATGGCGATAGCGTAACGGGTGCTGTAAACGTACCTATTTACCAGACTTCTACCTACAAGCAGGCGGGGCTTGGCGAAAATACCGGTTGGGAATATTCCCGCACAGGGAATCCCACGCGCGCAGCGCTCGAAGCATTGATTGCAGACCTCGAAGGCGGCGTGGCGGGCTTTGCTTTCGGTAGCGGCATGGCGGCAACTTCCACGGTGCTTTCGCTGTTTAAGCAGGGTGACCGCATTATTATCTCGAGCAATGTCTATGGCGGAACCTTCCGCGTTCTGGATAAAGTATTCAAGAACCTCGGTATTGCCTATTCTATCGAAGACACCACCGACTTGGCAACCCTCGATACCAAGGTGACGCCCGACGTGAAGGCCTTCTTTATCGAAAGTCCGGCGAACCCGCTCCTGACCGTGACCGACTTGGCTGGCGTCGCAGCGATCGCGAAGAAGCACGGCATCTTGACGATTGTCGATAACACCTTCATGACTCCTTACTTGCAGCGCCCGCTGGAACTCGGTGCCGATATCGTGGTGCATAGCGCGACAAAGTATCTGGGCGGCCATAGCGATGTGGTGGCTGGCCTTGCGGTGACCAACAATAAAGAAATCGCAGAAAAGCTCGCGTTCAACCAGAATGCCGTGGGTGCGGTGCTCGGCCCCTTCGATTCGTTCCTCCTGATTCGCGGCATCAAGACGCTCGGCGTGCGCCTCGATCGCCATACCGAAAATGCGGAACGCATTGCCCGCTACCTGGAACAGCACGAAGCCGTAAAGCATGTTTACTATCCGGGGCTCCCGACCGCCCAGGGTTACGAAATCAACAAGAAGCAGGCAAAAAATGGTGGCGCCATGATTTCGTTCGAACTTTACGAAAAGTATGACGTCAAGAAATTCTTCAAGGGCCTCAAGCTGATTTCGCTGGCCGAAAGTTTGGGCGGCGTCGAAAGCCTCGTATGCCATCCGGCCACCATGACCCATGCCTCCATTCCGAAGGAAATCCGCGAGAAGGTGGGCATTACCGACGGGCTCATTCGTTTGTCTGTAGGTATCGAAAAAGTCGATGACATTATCTTGGATTTGAACGCCGGCATTAACGCCGCGAAGGAAGCGTAATATGCATTACTACGAATCAATGCAATCTTTAATCGGGAAGACTCCGCTTGTAAAGCTCTCGCACGTGGGGCTCCCCGAAGGTGTGAACCTGTTTGCCAAACTGGAACTCTGGAACCCTTCGGGCAGCGTGAAAGACCGTACCGGCCTTTACATGGTGAACGACGCTCTCGCAAATGGAACGCTCAAGCCGAATGGAACCATCGTCGAGGCGACTGCGGGCAACACCGGCCTTGGCATTGCCTTCGCGGCACTCAACCGCGGCATCCGCGTGATATTCGTGGTGCCCACCAAGTTCTCGCAAGAAAAGCAGACGCTCCTGCGCGCCCTCGGTGCAGAACTCATCAACACCCCGCGTGAAGAGGGAATGCTCGGCGCCGAAAAGAAGGCCGAAGAACTCTTGACGCAAATTCCGGGTTCTGTTTCGCTTAGGCAGTTCCGCAACATGGCCAACCCGCTTGCCCATTACGAAACCACCGGCCCCGAAATTTACGACGACCTGGACGGACACGTAGATTACGTGGTGGCAGGCGCAGGCAGTGGCGGCACGTATTCGGGAATCCTCAAGTACCTCAAGGAACGCAACCCGAACATCAAGGGCGTGCTGGCGGATCCCGTCGGTTCCACGATGGGCGGTGGCGAACACGGCGACTACAACATCGAAGGCATCGGCAACGACTTTATCGCCGACACCATGGACATGTCGCTCGTGGACCAGGTCATCAAAATCAATGACGATGATGCCTTTGGCGGTGCTCGCGAACTTGCCAAGAAGGAGGGAATCTTTGCAGGTTCATCGTCTGGTGCGGCGTTCAGCGCTGCCAAGAAACTTATCGCTTCGGGTGCGCGCGGAAACATCGTATTCGTGGCTCCCGACCGCGGCGACCGCTATTTTAGCAAGGATTTGTACGAATAAACTACGCAAGTAGACTTTTTGCCATCTCTATTCAAGGCTCCACCAAATAGGTGGAGTCTTTTTTTGTGTAATTTGTTTATATTTCTGGAAAAAAGGAGGAATTCTATGAATCGTTATTTTTGTCTGTTGGCTTCGGCCTTGTTCTTTTTCGCCTGCTCCGACGACAGCAGCTCCAGTTCGCCGGAAAATTCTGAAAATGCAGAATCCCAGCAAGAATACCAGCATGTGTCTATCGACAAGGAAAAACACCGCATTGTTGTAAGCCAGGACGCCCACACCGTAGAATTCTGTACTCTACATCAAAATGCCTTTAGCTGGGGTGAGATTTCTTACGAAGCGGATCAGGGCTCCGATGTATCGACCTACGAGATTCACGGAGACACGCTTGTCGTTTTCTTTAACGGCAATACGGATGACCCGCATTACTACCTTGGCGGTTCTACTGAAAAAATATACGGCGAATGGAAAAATACCGGTTGTTTCAAATATCAAGACAACGTAATTTGCCCGTCCAAAGAGGATCGCGACTTTGAGGAACAATATAAGGAATTGGTATTGACCATTTCCGAAAACAAATTCCAAGAAGAGCAGGTGTATAAGTCTGCCTATTTCAAATACGACGACTATATGAATTCGGCATACCTGCTCAATCTTTATGCAGTGCTTGAGAATGAATTCACGGGACTCACTGTAGGCTTGTCCGGCACCCTGTTCTCTCCCGAACCGGAAACCTACATAAAGACCATTGAAAAAGAAACCGATATTGAAGTTTTAGAACAAACTAAAACGGCGAAGAAGTTCAAGTTAGATGGGAAGACTTACGACGTCAAGATAACGGATGTCGAACGCGATTCCCTGGACTACAAGGTTGCCATCAGCGTAAAGTCGGGCGACAAGGAATGTTCATACGAGGAACGTCAGGTGAACGTGACGAAGGAAAACTGCAAGGACCAGACTACGGAAGGCCTGCAGAACTACGATGCCCAAAGGAACTCCCAGGACACGCTTGCCATCAGGGGAACTATCGTGAATGCGGTGGGACTTGATGAATTTGAGCTTTGCATCAAGGAAATAATAGAGTTATAGTCAAATCCTATAACTATCAATAGTTAAATAGTATGTGTTTATGGCTTGACAGGGCCAAAATCTTATTCTATCTTAAAACCCACAAGATTGATAGGGAAAACAAAATGGTTTGTGAACCCTAAGCATTCGAAGGAGCGCCTATGATAAGTGACTGTCGAATGCCGAGAGGCATTCTGAGAACGAACTAGCCGAAAGTCTTTCGTCCTTAAGGCTTTGCAGGTTAGAAAAACCAAGCCTAAGGACATCTCCAAAAACCAAATATCGCGAGCGCGGGTCTCTTTAGACCCGGTTGCCCGCTACAACCCAAAAGGAATTTTTAACCATGACGACACAGAACAAGCTCCACTTTGAAACTCTCCAGATTCACGTTGGCCAGGAAACCGCAGACCCCACAACCGATTCTCGCGCAGTTCCTATTTACCAGACCTCCTCTTACGTGTTCCATAACGCGCAGCATGCCGCTGACCGTTTTGCCCTGAAGGATGCCGGTAACGTTTATGGCCGCATCAACAACTCCACTCAGGGTGTGCTCGAAGAACGTATCGCAGCCCTCGAAGGTGGCGTTGCCGCTCTCGCTGTTGCTTCTGGCGCCGCTGCTATTACTTATGCCATCACGGCTCTCGCTCGCAAGGGTGATCACGTGGTTGCCCAGCGCACTGTTTACGGCGGTACTTTCAACCTGCTGCAGCACACGCTCCGCGACTTCGGTATCGAAACCACTTTCGTTGACACTCACGATCTCAAGAGCGTCGAAGCCGCCGTCAAGGAAAACACGAAGCTTATCTTTATCGAAACGCTCGGCAACCCGCATTCCGATATCCCGGATATCGACGCTATCGCCCAGATCGCCCACAAGAACAAGATTCCGCTGGTCATCGACAACACCTTCGGTACTCCGTACCTGATTCGTCCGATTGAACACGGTGCCGATATCGTGGTGCATTCTGCCACCAAGTTCATCGGTGGCCACGGTACCACGCTCGGCGGCATCATCGTGGATGGAGGCAAGTTTGACTGGGCTGCATCCGGCAAGTTCCCGCAGTTCACCGAAGTGAACCCGAGCTACGGTATTCCTTTCACCGCGACGGGCGCCGCTGCTTACGTGATTTACGTTCGCACGATTCTGCTCCGCGACGAAGGCGCTGCAATTTCGCCGTTCAACGCATTCCTCCTGTTGCAGGGTGTCGAGACGCTTTCGCTCCGCCTCGACCGCCATGTGGAAAACACCAAGAAGGTGATTGAGTTCCTTACCAAGCACCCGAAGGTGACGCACGTGAGCCACCCGAGCCTTTCGAATCATCCGGACCACAAGCTTTACCAGAAGTACTTCCCGAATGGCGGCGGCTCCATTTTCACCTTCGACATCAAGGGTGGTCAGGAAGAAGCCTTCAAGTTCATTGACAACCTGAAGATCTTCAGCCTGCTTGCCAACGTTGCCGACGTGAAGAGCCTCGTGATTCACCCGTACACCACCACGCACGCCGAACTTTCTCCGGAAGAATTGGCTGCAGCCGAAATTACCCCGGCAACGATCCGCGTGTCTATCGGTACGGAACACTACGAAGACATTATCGCCGACCTTGAAAACGGCTTCGCCGCGATCTAAGCAAAAAACAATCCATTGTCGTCATGCTGACAGGCCGTAGGCCAGGAAGCATCCAGCCCAGCGATATTTTCACCATCAGGAAATAAACGCGGGTCTGGGTCCTTCGCCTTCGGCTCAGGATGACGTTTTTTTTGTACGGAGAATACAATGATTGATTTTGAATACTACAACCCGGCAAAGATTGTTTTTGGCGAACACAGCGAACAGAAACTGAAATCGCTTTTGGCTGCATACGGTGTGAAGTCGCTCCAGCTTGTATACAGCGGTGACTTTATCAAGACTCTCGGCATTTACGACGTGATCAAGGATGCCGTCAACGAACTCGGCATCCGCTTTTCCGAAAACGGGAACGTGGTGCCGAACCCTTCCATCGACCTGGTGCGCGAACTCGTGAAGCAGGGAAAGGAAAACGGGGTGGACTTTGTGCTCGCGGTCGGTGGCGGAAGCTCGATTGATACCGCGAAGGCGGTGGCGCTCGGGATACCTTACGAGGGAGACGTGTGGGATTTCTTTGAAAAGGGAATCTCGCCGGAACGGGTATTGCCGATTGGCGTCATCGCCACTACGGCTTCGAGCGGTTCCGAGACTTCGAATGCGGCAATCCTCTCGAGCGGTGAATGGAAGCTCGGTTTCGAGGACGACCGCATTATCCCGAAGTTCGCCATCATGAACCCGAAATACACGGTGGGCCTGCCGGCGTACCAGACTTTCGTGGGCATTGCGGACGTGCTTTCGCACTTGCTGGAGCGCTATTTCTCGGACGAGAAGTTTTCCGATACCACGGACTATCTGATTGAGGGAGCAATCAGGGCACTGCTCGTGAATGCGGACAAGCTTATCGCCAACCAGAAAGACGTGAATGCCCGTGGAGAAATCCAGTGGCTTGCAAGTGTGGCGCACGGCGGATTCCTAGATGCAGGGCGTCGCGCCGACTGGGGTTCGCACCGAATCGAGCATGAGCTTTCGGCGCAGTACAACATTACGCACGGCGAAGGCATGGCCGTAGTGACGGTGGCGTGGACCAAGTACATGGCCGAGAAAAAGCCCTGGAGGCTTGCTCTCCTTGCGAGCCGCGTGTTCGGCGTGGATTCGTTCAACTACAGCGAAACGGAACGCGCGCTGATCCTCTCGGAAAAGCTTGCGGCGTTCTTCAAGAAGCTGGGGCTCGCGACGTCGCTTACGGAACTTAAAATTGGCGACAAGGACTTCGATGCGATGGCCGCCCGTGCCACGCGCAACGGCAAGGTCGGGCACTACGTGCCGATTGATGCTGCCGCCATCAAGGAAATCTTGAAAATCGCGCTTTAATCAAAAAGGCTTCTCTGAAAATTGTTTTTTCAGAGGGCTTTTTTTATTTACGCTTCGTCCAAGAGCGTCAAAAGAACGCCTCTTGGGGATGGTGGTGATGCGGTTATTCCTTTGATGGATGGACGTCGTCTCCTGCTTTGTAGAGGTGTAGTAGTAGTACGCCGTCAATCCCGTTGTTTTGACCTGCAGGGAATAGTTGTTTTCGCTGGAGGAGTATGTGATGGTCGAAATCGTATCCCCATCGGGGGAGGCTTCGTAGCATTTGGTATCGCTTGAGTCACTAACGTACACGGTTGTTGATGCAAGCTCCGATTCCCTGTCGACTCCTTTATAAATTTTATGCACAATGGAATCGCCTGTAAGGATTGTTTCGGTATATTCGGTCACTCCGAAGTCTAGGTTTTTTATCAAGCTTTGCATGGAGTTTGCGGTAAACTTGATGGTGCGTTGATACCCCAGTGTCCCGTAGCCGTAAAAATCTTCGAAAATATACGTGGTATCTGCAGTTGATGAATCTTTCATCAAATATTCGTAGCTCGTTTTGGTCAACGCGCTGGGATTTTGGTACCAGTAATAATTGAAATCCGTGGTAGATTCCTCTTCGTAGGAGTATATCTGGTTGCTTTTGATTTTGCCGTCGGAATAGGAGTATCTTGCGATCGATCCTTTGGGCACGAAGACGGAATCTAGTTGGATTTCCGCATTTGGCACAAGGTACGATTCGGACAGAAATTGGTAAAGGAGTCCGGTGCAGGAATTTGCCGATGCATATTGCATTGCCACCAGAAGGCAGAATAGGATTTTTTTCATGTTCTCCCCAAATTGTTTGTTTACGGATTTAAAACTAGTTTTTGTTGAGGGGGTGGAATAAGCCGAACATTTTTGGGTGACAGACGTCATTTAAAAAACAAACATTATGCGAATATTTGCATAAATGCATTGACAAGATATAGCCTTTTTCTATATTTGCCTACTGAAAAGGTGTGGACTCTCGTCTAACAAATCCCACTATCTATATTTTAAGGCTATAACAAACAAGAGGCAAATATGTCCAAGATCGAAACTCTTTGCATCCAGGGCGGTTGGCAGCCGAAGAACGGCGAACCGCGCGTTCTCCCCATCTACCAGAGCACCACTTTCAAGTACGAAACCACCAACGACATGGCGGACCTGTTCGACTTGAAGGCCAGCGGCTACTTCTACACGCGTCTGCAGAACCCGACCAACGACGCTGTCGCGAACAAGATTGCCGCGCTCGAAGGTGGTGTGGCTGCGATGCTCACGAGCTCCGGTCAGGCTGCGAACTTCTACGCCGTGTTCAACATCTGCGAAGCGGGCGACCACTTCATCAGCACTTCCGCTATTTACGGCGGTACGAGCAACCTCTTCTCCGTCACGATGAAGAAGCTCGGCATCGAATGCACGTTCGTGGACCAGGATGCCTCCGACGAAGAAATCGAGAAGGCTTTCCGCCCGAACACCAAGTGCTTCTTCGGCGAAACTGTTGCTAACCCGGCTGGCAAGGTCTTGGACCTCAAGCGCTTCGCCGACATCGCCCACAAGCACGGCGTTCCGATGATTGTGGATAACACGTTCCCGACCCCGATTCTCTGCCGCCCGATTGAATTCGGCGTTGACATCGTGACGCACTCCACGACCAAGTACATGGACGGCCACGCGATGGCTGTGGGTGGCTGCATTGTGGATAGCGGCAACTTCGACTGGGAAGCGAACCACGACCGTTTCAAGGGCCTCACCGAACCGGATCCGAGCTACCACGGTCTCGCTTACACCAAGGCTTTCGGCAAGGGCGCTTACATCACGAAGGCGACCGCACAGCTCATGCGCGACCTCGGCTCCATCCAGTCTCCGCAGAACGCATTCCTCCTGAACGTCGGTCTCGAAACGCTTCACCTCCGCATGCCGCGCCATTGCGAAAACGCTCTCGCTTGCGCCAAGTTCCTCAAGAATCACCCGAAGGTTGCTTGGGTTAACTACGCTGGCCTCGAAGGCGACAAGTACTACGAACTCGCCCAGAAGCAGTTCAAGGGTGGCCTCCCGTGCGGCGTTCTCACGTTCGGCATCAAGGGTGGTCGTGAAAAGTCCATCCAGTTTATGGATAGCCTCAAGATGATTTGCATCGTGACCCACGTGGCCGATGCTCGCAGCTGCGTGCTGCACCCGGCAAGCCACACGCACCGTCAGCTCAGCGACGAACAGCTCATCGAAGCAGGCGTTGCTCCGGACCTGATCCGCTTCAGCGTGGGTATCGAGAACGTCGAAGACATCATCGCCGACCTCACGCAGGCTTTGGACAAGGTGTAATTGTCAACGCGCATTTAAAAAGGCGACCTTCGGGTCGCTTTTTTTATCTCAACTCTCGGCTTGGCGTTTTTATTTCAGTCCGTTGTTGCGGTAGAAGGGGACGTCGGCGAGGACTTCCCTTACCCAGGAATTCTTGAGCGGGCTCTTGCGCCATTCGGTGTTCATGCCCTGCAGGTCGTGGATGGGGTAGAACGTGGCTACCGCGTCTTCGATGTTCTGCGTGCTGTCTAGCGCGTCTTTGAGCATGCGCGCCCCTACAAGAATCTGTTCGAGCCCGTAGCCCGACTTGATGGCCATCAGCCCGCGTCCGCGCCTGTCGCCTTCGTAGTTGAAGTCGAATCCCGAAATGTGGCGGATGAGCGACATGAGCAGTGCCGGGTCGGTGCCTGCACGGATGCTTGCGTCTATGACGGGCAGGCCGCAAAGCTGCTCGTTGTCCCAGGGCTTTCCCCTGTAGGCGATTTTCAACTCGTGGCTGGAATCGCCGTTGATAATTTGTACGACATAGCGCGGTCCGAGCTTTTTCTGGATGCCCTTGATAATGTTGATGCTCCTGTTGCGGAACTGCTTGTAGCCGTCGAAATAGATGACGGCGATTTCGTCGATACGGGCGAGACGCGGCGTAGTCGGGTTCTTGACGATTTCGTTGTAGACCGCGATGACGGCAGGAAGGATGTAGGCGATTTCGGGCTGTGGCGCGTCGAGGTCGCAGGTGGAGTCGAGAACGATGGCTCCCTGCTCCTGCAGTTTGAGGATGAGCGTCTGCGCATAGCCCTCGAAGATGGGCCTCGAGTCAATCTTGTTGCTGGAACCGGACGGAATGAACACGTAGGCGGCCACGATAACGCACGACGTGACGATTGTGATGATGACACCCTTGCGTACCTTGCGACTGTTCCACAGGATCCTGAGCCAGCCCCTCCCCTTGGGGGTACGGCCGAGATAGACCGCCAGGAAGGCGAAAATGACTAGCCATATTGTCGCGATGATATAGAGCATTCCACTCCCAATATAAATTCTATCTTGTAGGGTATGATGGATCCGTTGAAAAATATTGTTGTTATAGGCGACCGCGTGCTGATAAAGCCGCTCGAAGCATCCAATAAGACCGATAGCGGCCTTTACCTGCCCCCGAGCGTGAGGGAGAGGGATTCCGTCCATACGGGTATCGTGATGCGCGTGGGGCCGGGTTATCCGGTTCCTTCGTCCCAGGAGCCGGACGAACTCTTCCGCGAGGATTCCGGTAGCCGCGTGAACTACGTGCCGCTACAGGTACACGAAGGCGATGAGGCGCTGTACCTGCATGCCAACAGCACCGAAATTGAAATCAACGGTGAAAAGTACGTTATCGTAGGCCAGAACGCCATCTTGCTCGTTATCCGTAGCGAGATTCCCGACAGCGTGGAAGGGCTGTAGTCTAGAATGTTTTCTGGTTCGCGATGAGCTCGTGAGCCTCTTTGATTTTCCCGATAATCGTCTTGGTGGACTCGAACAGTTCCGTTACCTGTTCCTGAGCCTTCTTGAAGAATTCCTTGTGGCAGAACAGGTCGTCCTTTGACGCCTTGATGTCGTTGAACACGTTGCGCAGCGTCTGCAGGTTCTTGGTTTCGCGTTCGGCTGCCGTCTGGATTTCTTCGCGGATGTCGGCGAGTTGCGCTTTTTTCTGCTCAATCACTTCGGGGGCGTTTTCCATGAGGATGTAGGTGGGGAGCGTACCGAAGTCTTCAAACTTGCCTTGCGGTTTGGTCTGCTGGCCCTGCAGCCCACGGGCGTACGTGTTGCGCAGCCCGATGGTCTTGACGGCGGAATCGATAGAGATGGTGCAGCTCGTGGTTCCGTGGAAGTTGCAGCGCACGCGCTTTTCTTCTTGCTTGAGTTCGTTCAGCGGGTTGAAGTCTTCGTCGCTTTCCACATAGCGCAGGGGAACATAGAGCGGGGCGGGTTCGCCGGCAATGTTGATCTTGTACAAGACGCACGGTTCGTTGTTGAACATCTTCGTTTCGTACAGGTTGTTGCTGGTGAACAGGATGTGCTTTACGCGGCGCAGCAGGTCGTCGGCATCGTAGGGATTGCTGATGATGTCCGGGATTTCCTTGAGGATGCGGGCGCGGACAATGTTCTTGTAACTCTCGATGATGGTCGTGTTCGTCATCGTGCGGCCCCAGATGGGAGTGCCGAGGAAGAACGTGTCGGTGATGCGAGTCTCTTGCCTGCCGTTGAAGAAGGCTGCCGCCTTGATGATGTTCGTGAGCGCGATCCACTTGCGGATGGGGACGTAGATGTTGTTCTCGTCGCAGGTCTTCGCAATTTCACCGATAATGTAGAGCGTGTCTTCGGAGAGGGTGACCTTCTTGATTTCGTCGTTCCACTGCGCCTTTTCGTCGGCGGTGACGGTGAGCCCTACGGGGATGTGCGTAACCGAGATGTCGTTCGGCGTCATGAGCAGGTTGCACAGTGCATCGGACGAGATGCTGTCGGGGAGTGCAACGATGAGCGTAATCTTGTCGGTAATCTCGGTACGGTTGAGCGCCACTTCGGGGCGGATGTCGCCCGAGATGATGAGCGATGCCTTGGAACGGTCTTCGATGGCGATATGGACGTTGGCCTTGTTCTTTTCTTCGAACGGATTGAAACTCTGGAAGATGACCATGTCGTAGGAGTCGAGGCTTGGCGGGAGTTCCTGTTCGCGCTTGCCGAGCTTGAGGATCTTCACGTTCCTGAAGGCGCTGGTGATGCGCTCTATGACGAGGGCCTTGCCGGAACCGGAGCGGCCGTACAGGTAGAAGGGCTTGCCGACGAGTGTTGCCAGGAACCCCAACTGGATACAGAATTCACGTTCGGGGATGTTTGCAGTTATCGCCTGCATTAGCTCGGAGATACGTTTCGTGAGGGTCATTTCCCAATCCTTCTTAGTTGACCTTTAATTTAAGCAAAATATAATGAATCGCGTTTATGCGAAAAAGGCCTTATTTTGAAAAAAGCGCAGATATTGCTTGGAAAGCGGCGTTTGAGACTGATGTTTGCTGGCGGGCGACGAACACGGCGGGGTTCTGGCGGATTTCGTCGCGGAGCCTTGCCGCGTCTTTTTCGGTGATGACGGCGTGGTGGCCTTCGCGAATGGCTTGCAGCAGATGCTTCTCGAAATTCTTGCAGTGGTCGGGAGTGGCGATTAGCTTTGACGGGGCGGTGCCGTAGTCGGCGAGGTCTTTGCGGAAGCGCTCCGGGTCGCCGATGCCGCAGACGGCGATCGGGAGCGCGGGGCAGGGCGAGCCGGCGGCGTTGACGATTCCGGAGATGCGGTGCTGGACGTCGGCGGGGACGAGTGCAAGAGCGGGCTTGGCGTGGTCTTGCGCGAGGCTGCGGTACTTGCCGGCTGGGACGAGGTCGCGGATGTGGCGGGGGAGAATGTCGCGGTCCAGGCGAATGACGATGGCGCCCGTAAGGCGCGTGTCCTCGAATCCGTCGTCGCAGATGATAAAGTCGAAGTCGCGGTCCAGCTCGTGCGCGGTGCGGTAGCGGTTGCCCGTAGTGACGACGGTTGCGAAGGGGAGTTTTTCGCGGAGCATTTCTGCTTCGTCTGCCGCAGCGCTGTGGCAGAGGATGGCGATTCTCGGGCCGGGCCTGGAGGGCTCGGTACATGCGGGCGCTAGCGCTCCGGAGTGGAGGTTCTCGGCAAGCCAGGCACAGAAGGGAGTCTTGCCGGCGCCGCCGGCGAGGTGACTGCCGACAACGACCAGGCGGGCATGCTCCAAGGGTTTGCCCGGTTTAAGACAAATTAAGTGATGGAACTTGTAGGCAATACGATAGATGCCGGCGAGGCAAATCTTTGCCAACATTATTTTTGCCGCAGTTGCTGCAGGTACAGGTCCGCGAGAACGAGGGCCGCCATGCTTTCGACGATTACAGGGGCGCGCACGGCAACGCAAGGGTCGTGCCGGCCCTTGGCGGCGAGCTCGCCGTTTTCGCCGCCGCGACCGGCGGTCTTTTGCGGCTGCGAAATCGTTGCCGTGGGCTTGAACGCCATGCGGCAAAGGATGCTTTCGCCATTGCTGATTCCGCCTACGATTCCGCCCGCGTTGTTGGTGCGGGTATGGTAGGCCTTGCCGTCAAAGAAAATCTCGTCGTTATGTTCGCTGCCGTGCATGCGGGAGCCGGCGAATCCGCTGCCGACTTCGAATCCCTTGCAGGCGGGTATGCTGAGCATTGCCTGCGCGAGCAGGGCGTCGAGCCTGTCGAAGACCGGCTCGCCGAGCGCCGCCGGCACATTGCGGACAACGAGACGGACCGTCCCGCCAACGCTGTCTCCGGCCGTCTTCGCGGCGAGGACTTCGGCTTCCATCTGGGCGCTTGCGGCGGCGACGGGGCAGCGCACCGGCGATGCCTCGACCTGCTCGCGGCTAATCGTCTCGGCGTCCACTGCGGGGCAGTCGACCTTGCCGATGGAATCCACCCAGGCAATAAATTCTGTTCCGGCGACCTGCTTGAGGAACTTCTGTGCAACGGCACCGGCGCACACGCGTCCGATGGTCTCGCGGGCGGAGCTTCTTCCGCCACCGCGGTAGTCGCGGAAACCGTACTTGAGGTCGTAGCAGAGGTCGGCATGGCCGGGCCTGTACCACTTCTCTATATTGGCGTAGTCATTACTATGCTGGTCTTCGTTGAACACGACGAACGAAATCGGGGTACCGGTCGTTTTCCCTTCGAAAACGCCGCTCAGGATCTTCACCTGGTCCTTTTCGTTGCGGGCGGTGGTCATTTTGCCCTGTCCGGGGCGCCTGCGATCCAGGAATTCCTGGACGTCCTTTTCGCAAAGGGGAATGCCTGCCGGACAGCCGTCCAGCACGGCGCCGACGGCCGGACCGTGTGATTCTCCCCACGTGGAGACGGAAAAAAGCTTACCAAAAGTGCTCGCCATGCCCAAAATATAGATAAAGGGCGCCAAAAAACCGATAAATCCTTGTCCATATGCCCAAAAGTTTATTATCTTTTACATTGGTCTTTAGGAGATAACTGTGCCGAGAATTGGATCCATAATTGCATTGACCGTGCTAGCACTTGCTATGGAAGTGTTCGCCCAGCGTCATAGTGAATTAGAGTTTGCCGGGATTCCCTTTGGCGTATCTCGCGAAACCGTTATTGAAGAACTTATGAAAATGGGCTATGACACCTACGATCAGGGTGGCCATACCCAGGTTCCCGTATTCAAGTTTGGCGATTTGCCCGTCCAGGTAGACTTCATTTTCAACAAGAACGACAAGTTCTACGCCTTCGAAATCCGCACGGGCCGTGTGGAAGAAGCCCGCAAGGGCAAGGCCATCGAGGCGGTAGAATACATGTCCGAGCAGTTCACGCTCAAGTACGGCAAGCCTTCGGCCGATCCGGCCGTCCAGGAACATACGCTCCGCTCCGGGCGCAACATCTACCAGGAATGGTACGGCGTGAAGCTCCTGAACGCGGCGACCTCCGTTATCAAGCAGGGCCAGAAGTTCTTTGCAGTGGGCGTTGTGGAACACCGTACGCTCGCCAAGGAAGCCGTGCCCCAGAAGAAGACGAAGGAAAAGACCTCGACGGAACCGGTTTTCTAGGTCGGACCTAGCACCTAAGTCTAAGCTACAGAATAAGTTAAGGCGAACCGAGATGGCTCGCCTAATTTTTGTTTACAGGGTGGACTGCCGCTGCCGGTGTGACGTACATCACACTAAATTACTTTGTACGAATCCGCCGGAAAATTCGTGCGGACCGTGGCCCGGCTAGCTCTTGAACTTGTCAACGGCCTCGTTCGGGCCGATGAGGAAGAGCACGTCGTCTTCCTGGAGCACGATGTCGGCGAGGTTACCGATCTTGGGGGTCGGTTCCTGCGGGTCGCGGATGGCGATGACCTGCACCCCGTACTTGTGGGTGATGTTCAAGTCCTTCAGGGTCTTGCCGATGAAGTCCTTGGGGCATACGACCTCGACGATGCTGAAGCCTTCCATGAACGGCAAGAAGTCGAGCATGTTCGGGCGGTTCAGGCGTTCGGCCAAGGCAATGGCCGAGTCGCGTTCCGGATGGAAAATGTCCGAGACGCCGAGCTTCTCGAGGATGCTCGAGTGGGCGGCGCTACTGGACTTCGCGATGATGTGCTTGACGCCGAGTTCCTTCAGGTTCAGCACGGTGAGGAGGCTTGCCTCCAGGTTCTCGCCAATGCAGACGATAACGGAGTCCGCCTTTTGGAGCGGTATGCTCGCGAGCTGCTTTTTGCGGGTAGAGTCGGCGACCATGGCCTGCGATACGGTGCTCGAGATGTCTTGCACCTTTTCGGGATGGTTGTCCACCACGAGCACATCGTGCCCGAGGCTCGTCAGGTGACGGGCGAGGAAGATGGCGGAGTTGCCGAGACCGATAATGATGTATTGCTTAGATGCCATGGGCTGAAAGATAGATTTTTAGACGAGAGACGAGAGACGAGAGACGAGAGAGACTCTGAAAAAAATGTGAGGTGGAACGAAATTAATCTTTCGTCTTTCGTCTGTAGCCGCGGAGCGGCGTTCTTTCGTCTAATTAGCCGACCATGATGTCTTCTTCGGCGAACCAGGTGGTGTTCTGCACCCTGCCGGCGACGGCGGAAATGAGGAACAACGGACCCATACGGCCAATGAACATCACGCAGCAGATGACGATGCGACCCACCGTGCTGAGTTCGCCCGTGAGTCCCATGGAAAGCCCGCATGTGCTGTAGGCGCTCACCACCTCGAACAGCACCTTGAGGAAAGGCGTGCCGTTTTCGTTGAACCCGACTCCGGCGGGGATTTCGGTACAGAGCAGCACCATGGTTGCAAGCGCGATAACCACGATGGCCACCACGAAGATTCGCACGGCCTTGTCGACCGTGGTTTCGGGAATGGTACGGCCCAGCACCTGGGTCTTTTCGCGGCCGAGCAGCCTGTTGAACCCGAGCAACCCGATGACCGCAGCCGTGGTGACCTTGATACCGCCACCGCAGCTACCGGGGTTCGCACCGATGAACATGATGATAATGAAGAAGAACAGCGAGGAGGCGCAGAGGGCCGGGGTGTCCACCGTATTGAGTCCGGCGGTGCGGCTCGTGAACGCCATGAACACCGTGGTCTGGAGCTTGTCGAAGAAAGAGAGTCCGTTGAGGCTGTTGCCCCATTCGGTGAGCATGAAGGCGATGATGCTTGCGACGACGATGATGAGCGTGCAGAACGTCGCGATGCGCGTGTGGAGCGATATCTTGCGGAACTTGCGGAGCTTGAAGTCGAAGGCGTACTGCAGTTCCGTGATGGCGAGGAAGCCGAAACCGCCCGCGAGCGCGAGGATGCACGTCGTGATGTTCATGACGGGGTTGAGCTGGAACTGCACGAGCGAATCGGGGAACAGCGTGAACCCGACGTTACAGAACGAGCTGACCGCCTGGAATACGGCGCAGAAGATGCGGTCGTACATTTCCATGCCGCTGAACTGCGTGAAGTAGACGACGCCACCGATAGCTTCGAGGATGAACGTGAAGGGGAGCACCGCCATGAGGATGCGCTTCGCGTCGACGTTACCTTCTTGCGTAAAATTCGAGAGCAGTACGGACTGGTGGTTGAATCCCGGGTGCATGCCGGCAAGCAAGATGAGCACCGTAGATACGGTCATGATACCGAGGCCGCCCAGCTGCATCAAGACGACGAGGACCCAGTTGCCGAACCCGGTGAACGTGGTGCTGATGTCAATGACGGAAAGTCCGGTGACGCAGACGGCGGAAGTCGCCGTGAACAGCGCCTGCAAAAAGTCGATAGGTTCGCGCGTAGAAACAGGCAGGTGGAGAAGTACGGCCCCGATGGCTATGATGAGCAAATAGCCCAGCACGACCAGCGTGAGGGGATTCGCCTGTTTTTTCGCCTTGAAGACGTTCTCGGAAGTCGTATCCGTGAAAGCCTGGTACTTGGAACGTAGCATGAAGCGAAATATAGCATTTTTCTAAATTTGGGCGCGATATGAAGAACCTGCGCGCTATACTAATGCCTGTTGCGATAATCCTCGGGATTTTGATCCCGCAGGCGCATGTGCTTTCGCCGATGATGCCTTTCTTGATCGGTTCCATGATGTTCCTGACGTTCGTGACCAAGATTCCTCCGCAGACTCACGGCTATACTTTCAAGATTGAAATTCGCGCGCTCGTGGTGAGCTTGTTGCTTGTGGCTATCCTTGCCGGAATTGTTAATTTGTTCGGACTTCCGCGCGAAGTGTTGCTTGGCGGTGCAATTATCGCGCTGTGCCCGCCGGCGAATGCCGCCCCCGCCATGGCCAAGATGCTCGGCGGTTCGGCATCGCTTGCCTTGAAGATTTTCTTGAGCGGTAACCTCATCGCCTGTTTCTCGATTCCCGTCGTGTTCGGCTACCTCACCGGTACCGAAGCGAACTTGAGCGAAATCGCGATGAAGATTTTCAATACCATCCAGCCCATCATCAGTATCCCGCTGGCGTTTGCGCTTGGCCTGCGCGCGTTCTACCCGGAACTTGCCGACCGTGCCGCCAAATTCCAGAAGTACACGATGTTCATCTGGACGTTCTCGGTGTTCGTGATTCTGGCGAAGGCGAGTTACGATATCCGCGAGATGGGCTTTACGGAACTGTGGAATAGCGGCAAGCTCCCGATGATGGCTGGAATCTCGCTGATCCTCTGTATTCTTCTTTATGCACTCGGTTGGTATGTCGAAAAGAACCGCCGCCCCATCGAAAGTGCGCAGAGCATGGGCCAGAAGAATACGACGCTCGTCATCTGGATTTCCACCCTGTATGCGGGCCCGGTGGTGGCGCTCGCTCCCACATGTTACGTGGTATGGCAGAATCTGGTGCTCAGCTATCTGAGCGCGAGGATTAAGCCGAAAGCAGAAAGCCCGAAGGCGGAATAGTATGTCTCCCGCTGAACTTGTCAAGCGCCTTTTGGCCGAACAGGATTTGAAGTACCGCGACTTTCATGCGTCGCTGTTGCCGAATATCGACAAGAAATCGATTATCGGTGTGCGCGTGCCCACGATGAGAAAAATCGCGAAGGAATTTGCTTCGTCTGCGACGCCGGTAGAACTCGGCAAGTTCCTGGACAAGCTTCCGCACAAGTATTTCGAAGAGAACCAGGTACACCTTTTTGTGGTCGAACGCATCAAGGATTTTGACGAATGTGTGCGCCGCATCGAGCAGTTCTTGCCCGTCATCGATAACTGGGCGGTATGCGACGGAAAATCCCCGAAGGCGCTGCTGAAAGACGAATCACGTTTTTACGCCAAGATTTGCGAATGGCTGAAGTCGGCCAAACCCTATACGGTTCGCTTCGGCGTGAACATGCTGATGGCGTTCTTTCTGGACGATCGATTCGACAAGAGCCAACTGAAGCTTGTCGCCGCCATCGACGAAAATCTATTTGATGACGCTGGCCGCGCGGAATGCCCCACCGACCGCTACTACGTGCAGATGGTTATCGCTTGGTACATGGCGACCGCCCTCGCCAAGCAATGGGACGCGACGTTCCCCTACATCAAGGGCCGTAAACTCTCGCCCTGGATTCACAACAAGACCATCCAGAAAGCCTGCGAAAGCTACCGCATCACGGACGCGCAGAAGCAAACCCTGCGAAAATTGAAGCTAGAATTGCGTCAATAAGTTCAGTCCGCCACCGCCATTGATAAAATCAAGCGATGGAAGGATTGTCATCTTCACGGAACCGGACGTTCCACGTCTTTGGTTGTAACTGTCCAAAGATCGCTGGTACTCGTCACGTTTGTTTGCATGACCCTTGCGTTCATTGTACTTGTAGATATTATACGAAAGAACGGGGATGCCGATGCCCAAGAATGGAATTGAACCTATGATAAATAATGTGCCAATAAATCCTCCTGCGGCCCCTTCATAAGATTTTGGATTGTAATTGCTTAATATTGCATAAGTTCCAAATCCAGCAAGGATTAATCCTATTCCAGTAAACGAGCCTCCAACAAGCATTCCTGTCGTATTCGGTGTATAGTCGGCGTCGTAGCCTTCTTCTGCAATCAGCTTAGAATAAATATTTGTGCTGTCTACAACGGGAACTTGTGGGGCGTTCTCGTTCTGTGCAAATACAGTACAGGCCGCGATAAAGACGAAAATTAATGTATGCAATATTTTCATGGCAGCACAGACCCATTTATGCTTTTAAAATAGCTTTTTTGACTTAATTTAGCGCGGACGGTCCCATGTGAGCCGCAATTGCCCCATGTGAGCCGTAGTTGCCAAGCGGAAGCTGGCAATGGAGGCGAGAGTGAGCGAGAAACCGGAGGTCTCGATTGCCGAGACGACGAGCGAACGGTCTCATAAGTCCACATTTGACATTTGCCCTGTTTTGGGATATATTTAGGGTATGAAGGGATTGGTTCAGAAATTTACAGTTGTTTCGGCGGCTTTCGGCGTTGCGTGCCTTGCGGGCATTGCATCCCCTGCGCATGCGCAGACCAAGGTCGTCGTGGATCCGGGAAAAAAGTACCAGGTTTTCGAGGGCTGGGGCACAAGCCTCTGCTGGTGGGCCGTGAAGGCGGGCGCCTGGAGCGAGGCGAACCGCAGTAGCCTTATCGGTGCTATTGCCGACCCCGATACGGGATTAGGCTATACGATTTTCCGCTACAACATCGGCGGTGGCGACCAGCCGGGCCATAACCACCTCACGAAGGGTGACGGCGGCGGCAAGGTTCCGGGTTACAAGCCCACCGAGAAAGGCGATTACGACTGGACGGCCGACCCGTATCAGCGCGCGATTGCATTGGAACTCGCCAAGCGCGTGAAGGACCCGATTTTCGAGGCGTTCAGCAATTCGCCCCCGTGGTGGATGACCAAGAGCGGCTGCGTTTCGGGAAGTAGCGACGGCAGCGACAACCTCAAGGAAGACTATTTCGACGACTTCGCAGACTACCTCTCCGAAGTGGCGCTCCATTTCAAGACGGAATGGGGGCTCACGTTCCGCACGGTGGAACCGTTCAACGAGCCTAGCGCCGGCTGGTGGAAGTCAAACGGCGGGCAGGAAGGCTGCGGCTTCAAGAACAACCAGTCCAAGATGATTGTGGAACTCGGCAAGGCGCTCCAGAAGAAGGGGCTCTTCCCGGAAACGTCGGTGAGCGCTGCCGACGAGACGTCCATCAAGCAGGCGCACGACCAGCTGGGCAACTACACCGCGGAGGCGCTCTCTTACCTGGGGCAGGTGAACACGCACAGTTATTCCGACGGCAGCTACCGCAAGCAGCTTTTCAACCGCGCCTTCGACCTGAACAAGCGCCTTTGGCAGTCCGAAACGGGCCCGCTTAGCAAGAGCGGCGACGAACATATCGCACTCTGGATGGCAAACGTGATTATCCAGGACCTGCGCGACATGCATGCGGAAGCGTGGATAGACTGGCAGATTGGCGACCCGGCCGAGAACTGGCGCAGCCTCGCGCTCAACCACAGCAAGCAGACTTTTACGCCGAACGCGCGCTACTACATGCACGCCGCATTCAGCCGCTACATCCGTCCGGGGTCCCGCATTATCGATAGCGACAACGGCAATACGCTCGCGGCGCTCCGCCCCGACGGAGCCCTGGTGCTTATCGTGCGCAACAGCGGCTCTAGCGACGTGAAGTACAGCTTCGACCTGGGCGAGTTCGTGAAGATTGGCACGAGCGCGAAGGTGGTGCGGTTCGAACTGCCCGGCAGCTTGACCAAGCAATCCGACATCGCGGTTTCGGGCAAGACGCTCTCGATGACGGCGAAGGCCAACACGATTACCACGATGGTGATTGACGGTGCCGAGGGTGGCGCCTGCAAGCCGGATTCCATCATTCCGTACGTGAAAATCCACAGCAATAGCGGCTGGGACGAGACGACCGACGTGAAGTTGAACAAGGGCGACTCACTGGTGATTGGCCCGCATCCGTGGGAAGGCGGCCGCTGGGTATGGACCGGCCCGAAGGACTTCGGCAGCACCAGCCGCGAAATCCGCTTCAAGAACATGGACGGCACCATGAGCGGCTACTACAAGGCGGTCCACACGAACGCTTCGGGCTGCGAAGGCTCCGTGACGTTCAAGGTGGTGGTGGACGATCCGGACCATCCGTTCGTGGAACCGGACACGGCGAAGGATACGTCGATTACGGCATTGCGCGGTCTCGTTCCCGAAATCTGTTCCATGCAGCAGAGCTTCAGCGTTGGTGAACCGCTGCAGGTGTTCGACGTGCAGGGGCATTTCCTGAAAAATGTGCAGGAATTCCGTCCGCAGGACTTCCGCCCGGGCATCTACATCGTAAAGCAGGGTTTCCGCGTGCGCCAGATTCGCGTGGAATAGCTGTTTAAACCTGCAACAAACATTTAATACTTGCAATTGCTAGTGACTAATGGCTAGCAACTAATGACTAATTACTATACTTTGTGCATGCTTTTACAGACAACAGCACAAAAAATCGCATTTACCCTCCTGGTCATTTTCCTCCTTGTCACAACAGGGAAGGACTGGCTCGACTTTCACACTTGCGGAGCGGTTGGCAACTGCCTCTCCGATGCGGGAACATTGCAGCTTTACACCAAGTCCGCGATGACGACCCTGCTCACGGTGCTCGCGTTCCTTGCGGTGCCGGCGACGTTCTCTGCCAGGGACGGCAAGCTGTTGCGCATCGCGTTCGTCTTCTCGCTCTTGGCCGATTACAGTTTCAGCCTGATCAAGGCGTTCTTCCATAATTCTGGGAACCTCAGTTCCATCTTGGGAATCGCGTTTTTCATGGTGTTCCAGTCCATCTTGATTTACAGGCACTCGCGTAAATCGGAATCCGATACGGCGCTGCCCAAAATCTACTGGCTGCTCGCTGTCGCGGTGGTTGCCGGAGTAGTCTTGATGGCAACGGGAACGTTGGGCTTGGTGACAGCTGTTGTCGCTGTCTACGCCGTATTCGTCATCTCCTCGGTGGTGGTCGGTTTCCTCGCTCCGCGCAAGGGATATTTCCCCGCCGTTAACGCCAAGCTTATCCGCTGGGGCATGCTCGCGTTCTTCTGCTGCGATGCGTGCGTCGGGCTCTCGATGGCAGGCGGCGACGACCACACCACAATGATGACCGTCTCCGAAATCGCGAACAACTTCATCTGGTGGTTCTACGTGCCGGCACAGCTCATGCTTATCCGCGCTACGGCAAAACCCTAGATACAAAAAAAGGCATCCTACACGGTGGAACACTCGAAACTACTATTATGAAATGATAGCAGTGCCTCGGGGCTTTGTTTTTCGCGTCGTAGCGCGCCTAAACTGAACCACAAGAGCAACGAGCTGAAATAATCTTGTTAGATCGGGCGTTAATCCGTGTGATGCCTGTACTCTTAATATACATCCGAATCAATCTAAAAACAATAGAGAATTTACTCGAAATTGTACTTAGATTGTCAGATTAGTGTAAAATATTCGGAACGTGGCGTTATTCCCAGCTCTTGGGCGTATCGATGCCTTCGTCCAGCATGCTCGATATGTCCTTGATGCTTTGGTCCATCTGTTCCTTGTAGACTTTCGCCTGGTGCAGCCTGCGCTTTGCCTCGAACAGCTGTTGGGCCATTTCGAGGGCGAGGAGGGCCATGCGTTTTCCGGCTTCCAGGTTGTATTTCCCGTAGCTTGCGTAACGTTCGTCGATGTAGTCGACAATTTCCTTCAGGTCCGCGTCGGAGAGGTCCGTGCGGATCTGAAGCCGTTCCTTGGCTACGTTGATACTTATCGATCTGTGGGATTCTACGTCAGCCATTTTTCATTCCTACGCCGAATGGATCATCGTCCATCAGCCAGCTTAGCCGAAAAAATTTGTTTGCGAGCCTCCATTGCTCGCAGAGAAAAGGTCGTTGTCCTTTTCGTTGGCGCCGTGGACTTCGATGGGGAGGTCTTCGTCTTCGGCAATCTGGTTGAAATCGAGTACGGGCTCCTGTTCGGGGGCTTCGTCGTTGGCGGGTTCTTCCGCGACAGTCTCTTCGGCGGCTTCTTCGACGACAGGTTCGACTGTCGGTTCGTTGGCCGGTTCTTCGGCAGGGGCTTCCTGGGCAGGGGCCGGCTCGGCAGCGGGTTCTGCGGCGCCTTCTGCGGAGGTTTCGAAGGAGTGCTCGACCGGGAATTCGGTGCCGAGCTCGTTTTCGATGGTGGAGAGGAGCTGCTTGAACTTTTCCTGGGCTTCGGAGATTTCTTCGCCCTGAGCCTGGATGGTGTCGTTCAGCTTCTCGATGGCGGATTCCTTTTCGGCAAGCTGGCCGTTGAGGCTCTCGATGAGGTTTTCTTTTTCGGAAATGGATGCCTTGAGGCTGTCGATTTCCCCGCCCTTGGCGGCAATTTCTTCTTGTTGCTGGTTCAGCAGGCTGCGGAGGTCGCTGATTTCGTCAATTTTGAGATTCAACGCTTCGTTCTGGGCCGCCGCCTGGTTTTCGCGGGCGTTCAGGGCGGCCTTGCAGTCGATAAGGTCCGCGTTCGCGGTTTCCAGGAGCATGGTCTTGTCCTGAAGTTCGGCATTGGCGCCGGCTAGCGCCTGCTTCAGTCCTGCCACTTCTTGACGAAGGTTGCGCACCGTGGCGAGTACGCTGTCCACCTTTTGCGAAAGAAGGTTGATGTTCTCTAGGTTCATTTTTGCTCCGTTAGGGTTTTTGAGGAGGAGGGGTCATTAATAAGATATATAAAAAAAATAGAAAAGGAATAAACTTTATGTAATTATCTATTTTGGGAATATGCTTCCCGTTAGCGAACATATCGAACGCCGCCTGGCCGAACTCCCCGCGCTTCCTGGTGTCTACATCATGAAGAATGCGCAGGGGAAGATTATCTACATCGGCAAGGCGAAGGTGCTCAAGAACCGCGTCAGGAGCTATTTCGACGGCAGCGAGCACAACGGCCACCGCGCGGCCACGCTGATGCTGCCCTTTATCCGCGACATCGAGTGGATCATTACGGAGAGCGAGTCCGAGGCGCTTATTCTGGAGGCGAACCTTATCCGCAAGCACACGCCCAAGTACAACGTGCTGCTTAAAGACGACAAGCATTTCCCCTACCTCGCGTTCTCGGTAAACGAGCCGTTCCCGAGGCTTTTTTTGTCCCGTGCGGTGCGCAAGGACGGCTGCCAGTACTTTGGCCCCTTCATGAATTCCCGCATGATAGGCCAGCTGCAAGACATTGCCGCCCGCCTGTTCAAGATTCGCGAGTGCAAGCTGAAACTGCCGCTCGCAAAGCCCGCGAGGCCCTGCCTCAACTACCATATAGGGCGGTGTGGGGCTCCCTGCGTGGGGCTCGTGACGCAGGAGGAGTACCACCAGGCGGTGCTCCAGACGCAAATGCTGCTGAACGGCAAGCGCGACGACCTGATTGCCCTGTGGGAACGCGAGATGCAGGAGGCGAGCGACCGGCTGGATTTCGAGACCGCGATGAAAAAACGCGACGCCATCCAGGCCCTGAAGGCGACGGGCGTGCACCAGAAGACCGACGTGACGGATGCGCGCCTGTGCATGGACGTGCTGAGCCTCCGCCGCAACGGCACGATGGCGGCCGCGGTGATTTTTGAGTACAGGAACGGCGTGCTCTGCGGGCGCCGCCACTACCGCCTGGAATGCAAGCTGGAAGAGGACGAGACCGAGATTTTCCAGCAGATGCTTTTGCAGTGGTACATGGACGTGGAGTTTATCCCGGGCGAAATTGCGACCGACGTTCCCCTGGGGTTTGGCGATGAGGGCGGCATTGCCGGAGATTCGCCGGACACAGAACCGCTTGCGCAGGTCCTGGCCGAGAAGGCGGGCCACAAGGTGACCATCACGAACCCGCAACGCGGTGAAAAATTCGGCTTTTTGAAGCTCGCGGGCGCGAACGCCGACATGATTCTGGTGGAAATGCGCTCCGAGGTGCAGAAGTTTAGTGAAATCGACGGCGCGGTCTTTGAACTGCAGAAGGTTTTGGGGCTCAAGAAGACACCGTTCCGTATCGAGTGCGTGGATATTTCGCACCTCTCGGGTACGAACACCGTGGCAAGCCTTGTCGCCTTCAAGAACGGCCGCCCTGACAAGAGCAATTACCGCAAGTTCATCATCAAGACGGTCTCGGGTGTGGACGATTTTGCCAGCATGCGCGAGGTGATGACCCGCCGTATCCGCCGCCTGGAAGAGGAAGGCACGCCGATGCCCGACCTGTGGGTGTGCGACGGCGGCAAGGGCCAGGTGGATGCCACGATGCAGATTCTCAAGGAACTGGGTCACGACCAGGACCTGCCGCTTATCGGGCTCGCGAAGCGCCTCGAGGAAATCGTGTTCCCCGACGACCGCAAGAGCATCGTGCTGCACCGCACGAGCCCGGCGCTCAAGCTGTTGCAGAACGCCCGCGACGAGGCGCACCGTTTTGCCATCACGTACCAGCGGAGCAAGCGCAAGAAGGACCTGGAAGTGGAATGGCTCAAGATGCCCGGCGTGGGTCACGAGACCCGCGTGAAAATCCTTTCCAAGTACAAGAGTGCGGAGGCGTTCCTGGAGGCTCCGCTCGAAGACGTTGTTGATTTGCTGGGGAAGGTCCGCGGCAACAGGCTCCGCGAACAAGTGGCGGAATATATGGGTTCCCCCGAATAAAAAAAGGCCCGCGAACGGGCCCTTTTTAAAGTTTTGTCGGTAGTTTATTCCTGCACGCAGCGTACGCTGAAGTGCTTGGACTTTTCGTCGACCTGGAAGAACTTCTGGTCGTTGTCGCCGGCGTAACCGGGTTCCTTTTCCACGATAATCACCGCGTAGCTGTCACCCTTGTTTTCTTCGAAGTTCTTGTCGCCGTCTTGCGGGGTGGCGTTTGTCCAGTGGAAGCCCATCTCGCCGGTGAACCCGCAATCGCTGGATCCCTTGCAGCGTCCGCTGTAGCTCCACGTGTAGGATTCATCGTTGATGAGTGCTTGGGCCTCTTCGCGGCTCGGCAGCTTCCAGCCCTTGGGGCAGGCGCTCTGTGCGGCGTTGAAGGTGTACAGGCGGCCATACTTTTCGCAGTTGGAATCTTCGTTGTTGAAGCACATGCTCTGACCGAACGCGTAGTTCAGGTCCTTGGCCATCCAGAGCTTGCCGCCGACGGTCACAAGCGGGTACGTCTTCTTGTTGCGGTTGTCGGTCATGGTAGTGCCTTCGATGGTCGGGGGCTCTTCGGACGGGGTGTCGATGGAGGCTCCGCCGCCCGAACTGGACGAGGACTTGGCCTTGGACGAAGAAGACGGGAGGTTGGCCTCGCAGCCTTCGTCCCAGCAGAATGCGATGGCGCTGCTGTAGTAGGGGTTCTCAACGTTGGAATTGGCGCTGATGTATACCTTGGTGGAGTCGACGACCTTGTTGATTTTGGTGGAGTCGACGACAACGACGCTGTCACCGGAAGATGTCGGGGTCTTGCTGTCGGCCGACTTGGTCGAACCGGACGATGCTACGGAGGTTCCGTCGTCGGAATTATCGGCGGCGGCCAGGTCAGTAGAAGAGGAACATGCCGAAATTAATGAAAAAACGGCAATGAGTGCAGGGAAAGCTAGGTAACGTTTCATATGCCGAAATATACTTTTCTTTTTCGCCCTGAACGGAAAAAACTTTTTTACTATCTTTTTCGTCACTATGAGCAATGTTGAAGTTTTTGACACCACATTCGCCATAACCATCCTGGTTGTAATGGCTATCTGCATTCCCGCCGTTCTGCTCCTTGCGAACTGGTTCCTGCACCCGGGCAAGATCAAGCAGGTGCTTATCAAGGGATCTGCATATGAGTGTGGCCTAGCTCACGTTTCCGGGACCGCCAACGAGCGTTACCCGGTGAAATATTACATGGTCGCCATGCTTTTCCTGGTTTTTGACCTGGAAGTGGCGTTCCTCTACCCGTGGACCGTCCAATTCCTGGGCGGTGGCTGGGAGCTCCTTTTTGTGCTGCTTGGATTCCTGGTGATTCTCGAAGCCGGCTACATCTACCTGTACAAGAAGGGCGTGCTGGACTGGACCAGCATCAAAGATTAAGAGAGTGTTCTATCTCAAATAAATAAGATGCGGACCCCTTCTGGGGTCCGTGTCTTGCTATGAGACCGCTCGCGCTAGAATTAGTAGAACAAGTACAGGGCTGGCGCTCGCTCTCGCAACCGCCCCAGTTTAATAACTGGGGCTTTGTTGCTCACTTAAAACGCTTCGCGGATGTAGAACGTGATGCCGAGCTGCTCGAAGTCTATCCACGAGAAATCGGCGCGGGCGTACAGTTTTTCGCTCTTGTTGAGGGCGAACTGGCCACCGAAGCCGAGCCCGGTATGCCACTTGTTGCGCATGAGGTCGCTGAAGTAGTCGCCGACCTTGCCCCCTTCGAAGAAGATGTTCCCGGCCAGGCGCCAGAACAGCTCCTTGCGGAATTCGGTCTGCAGGAACAGGGCCTGGTCGCCGCTGAAGTAGTTCGTCTTGACCCCGCGGAAGCGCTTGATGCCGTCGGGTCCGGCGAGCATGTCGAAGGGGACGTCCCCGTCTACGCGCTGCCACAGGAAGCCGACCGCCATGGAAGTGTTCCAGATGAACTCGCTGTAACCGCGGATGTCGAGTTCCTGCGTGCTGTAGCAGTAGTCGCTGAATGCGCCGGGGAAGAATTTCTGTTCCCACTGGGCGAACATGCCGTGGCGCGACCAGTTCAGGTTGTCGCGCGTGTCGTAGTTGACGTGGTAGCCTATACCGTTGCGCCATCCGTCCACTTCCCCGGGATGTTCCACCGGGCCATCGTAGTCGTCGAAGTCAAAAGCGCTGTAGTTTATCTTGTACACGACTCCGTACTTGAATGCGGAAAGTTCCGGCGGCAGCAACAGGCTCGTTTCCAGGTATCCTTCGGTATAGAAGGTCGAACGCGTGAGTTCGCGGTATATGTCCTTGTCGGGGTCGTTCCCGAAGCCGTAAAAATGCGTGCTCCACTTTTCGTAGAAGAGGTAGACCTTGCCCGATACGCGGTCGTGCATCATAAAGAAAAGCGGAGAGATGGATGCCGAATACTGGTTCTCGGTGGTGGCGTAGGCGATGATGTCGAGTTCGCTAGTGCGCCCGCCCTCGAAGGTGGGCTTGAAAAAGAGGTTGCCCATGAGCCCGTATTCGAACTTGGTCTCCTCGGTGTAGCCGAGTACGGGAACAATGGCATAGCGCTGGAAATCGTCTTTTTCGCCTTCCTGTGCGGAAACCGGAGCCAGGAGCGAGATGCTCACGGCTAGGGTACATAGGGCTTTTCGGGTAAGGTTACTCACTGCATGAAATTTAGAAAAATACTGCCCCCGTTCCAAAGGGCTGTTTTTACAATTTGTAAACGGTATAAATTCGGCCAAGTGAGAAGGAGGCCGCGAAAAAATCTAGATAAACATATGGATAGTATGGGATGTCAAAAGAGGAGTCGTTATGAACAAATCAGTTCTTTTTCTTTTGGCTATGGGCGTTAGCGCGGCAGTGGCTGCGCAGGCTCCGCTCAATTTCGACGTCGAAAACCGGGGCAACGACCTTGGCGCTACGGCGGGCGAGCTGAAATCAAACAAAAAATTGCCGAATCCGTTCGAATTCCACGACGGTTCCAAGGTCACCAAGTATGGCGACTGGAGCAAGCGCCGTAACGAAATCAAGGCGGATATCGAAAAGTACGAAATTGGCGACAAGCCGATTCCTTCCGACGTAAGCGCTACCTACAGCGGCGGCACCCTCACGGTGACGGTGAAGGAAGGCGGCAAGACGATGACGATTACGTCGAAGTTCAGCATTCCTTCGGGCGATGGCCCGCACCCGATTATCATCGGCATGAACAGCGGAACGGGCTCGCTCTCTTCGAGCATCTTCAGCGGTTTTGTGCAGGTGCCGTTTAGTCATGACCAGGTGGCAAAGTACTCCATGAACGGCCAGAAGGACACGAACGTGGGCTTCTACAAGTTCTACGGCAACAAGAACCAGAACGGTGACTATTCCGCATGGTCTTGGGGCGTGAGCCGCCTGATTGACGGCCTTGCGCAGATTGCCGACGAATACCACCTCGACATGGGCAAGATTGCCGTGACGGGCTGCTCCTACGCGGGCAAGATGGCGCTCTTCGCTGGCGCCTTCGACGAACGCGTGACGCTCACCATCGCCCAGGAATCGGGTGGCGGCGGCATCAACTCGTGGCGTACCTCGGCCGATTTCGCTAGCCGCGGCACGAACATCGAAAAGATTGACAACACGAACTACAGCTGGTTCATGCAGAGCCTGCAGCGTCAGGACCCGTACAAGCTCCCGCATGACCACCACGAACTCATTGCCATGATTGCCCCGCGTGCGGTGATCGCACTCGGCAACCCCGGTTACGAATGGCTGGGCGACGAGTCGGGCTACAAGTCCATGATGGCGGCGACCGAGGTGTGGAAGGCCATGGGAATCGAAGATCGCATCGGTTTTGACTTTACCGGCGGTCACGAGCACTGCCAGGCGGCCAGTAGCCAGACCAAGTCGGTGACGGCGTTCGTGGACAAGTTCCTCCGCAACAAGGATGCGAATACCGATATCCACGTGAAGCCCACGAACGGCAAGGGTTTCAAGATTGATAATTATGGTGACTGGATTGACTGGGAAACGCCGAATCTCCCGTTCGAGGCGGCGCCGGGTCCCGATACGACCGCTTCTATCGACACGAGCTCGACGGATACGGCTACCACGTCTTGTGGCGCAAGCCTCGCCATGCCGGAACTCGGCATGCACGTCTCGATGGGCCGTCTCGAAATTACCGGCGCTCCGGCCGGTGCCCGCGTAAAGCTCTTCGATGTCCGCGGTAATGTGGTGGCTCAGTTCGGCGAAACTGGCGGCATGCTGCCGAAGGCCGGCAAGGGCAGGCTCCTCGCTATTGTCGAGAGCGCTTCTGGTGCGCGACTCATGACCAAGGTCATCAACAATACAGGCTTCTAAAACAATACTCCTCATGCAACGCCGCACGGGTTTCCGTGCGGCGTTTTTTATGGGCTTCGCAGATGCTAAACTTTTTCTAAATTGCATTTGCGATGCCTATTCTTTCTGCACAGAATATCTTGCTCCGCTTTGGCGGCCCGCCGCTCCTGGACAATGTCTCGTTCGACGTCGAGGCGGGTGACCGCATTTGCCTTGTAGGCCGTAACGGCGAGGGCAAGAGCACGTTGCTCAAGGTGCTTACGGGCGAGATGGAAGCGAACTCGGGCGAAATCATAAAGAAGTCCGGACTCAAGGTCTCCCGCATGGTGCAGGAGATTCCCGCGCACCTGGATGGGACCGTCCGCGATGTTGTGATGTCGGGCGTGTCTCGGGACGGTCATGCGGACGATGCCGTGCGCAACAGCCATGCCGAAGCCATTCTTGGAAAGACGGGCATCGCTGCCGACGCTCCGTTCGACAGCTTGAGCGGTGGCCAAAAGCGCCGCGTGCTGTTCGCGAGGGCCGTGGCGAGCGACCCGGACCTGCTGTTGCTGGACGAGCCGACGAACCATCTGGACATTCCCGCCATACAGTGGCTGGAAGGCATCGTGACGCGCCTGGAATGCGCGGTGCTTTTCGTGAGCCACGACCGCACTTTTGTACGCCGCGTGGCGACCCGCATTTTGGAACTCGACCGCGGCCGCGTGCGCAGTTGGGATTTTCCGTACGACAAGTTCGTGCAGTTCAGGGACCAGGCCTTGGCCGAAGAAGAAAAAGCCAACGCGCTTTTTGACAAGCGCCTCGCCGAAGAAGAAGTCTGGATACGCAAGGGCATCCAGGCGCGGCGGACCCGTAACGAGGGCCGCGTGCGCGCGCTTATCAAGATGCGCGAAGAACGCGCTGCGCGCCGCACCCGAACGGGTAACGTGAACATGCAGATTACGGAGGCCGACCGTTCGGGGCGCCTGGTCGCCCGGCTTACCGACGTGAGCTACTCCTACGACGGCGCACCCCTCATCAGCCATCTTTCTACGGAAGTCTCCCGCGGTGACCGCATTGGTATCGTGGGGCCGAACGGTTCCGGCAAGACGACTCTCTTGCGCCTGATCCTGGGCGAACTCAAACCCGACTCGGGCGATGTGCGCCTTGGCACCAACCTCCAGATAGCCTACTTTGACCAGATGCGTACGCGCTTGCGCGAAGACAAGACTTTGATAGAGAATATCGGTGACGGCCAGGCGTACATTACCTTGAACGGCGTCAAGCGCCATGTGTTAAGTTATCTGCAGGACTTCCTCTTTTCGGCCGACCGTGCCCGTGGCCCCATCAGTGCACTTTCGGGGGGCGAAAGGAACCGCCTGCTGCTCGCTTGCCTCTTTAGCCACCCGAGCAACGTCCTCGTGCTCGACGAGCCCACCAACGATCTGGACATGGAAACGCTGGACCTCTTGGCGGAACTTCTGGCCGATTACAAGGGCACAGTACTGACCGTAAGCCACGATAGGGCCTTCCTGGATTCGGTGGCGACAAGCATTCTTGCGATAGAAGACAACGGTTCGGTGTTCGAAGCCGTCGGCGGATACTCGGATTACGAGGAAAATCGCAAGATTCGCGAAAAAGAAAAGGCAAAAGCGGCCAAGATTGCTGAAGAAAAGGCGAATTCTCAGAAAAACGCCTCTGCTTCGGGAATGTCTAATGCCGAAAATGCAGTAAATTTGGCGAATTCTGCCAAGAAGCGCAAACGCAGCTACAACGAAGAGCGGGAATATACCGCACTTCCGGCCAAAATTGAAGGCCTGGAAGAGAAAATAGCCGAAATTCAGACGGAATTGTCCAAACCTGAAGTCTATACCGACGCAAAACGCATTGTGGAACTCCAGAAAGAGCTTTCGGACCTCAATTCCGAGCTCGAAAAGGCCTACGACAGGTTCGGAGAACTGGATTTCCAGTAATTTTAGGGCTGGGGTACTTGTGCTCTAGCTCACAAAATATTATTTTCTTACTAATAGATGCCTAAATGAATCTGAAAAAGGGAGGCCCCTATGAACGCGAAACTTTCTATTCTCGCCCTTGCTCTTTTGGGTGGTGCGGCCATGGCTGCACCGGAGCTTGTGTGGAGCGCCGCAAATGGTAACGGGAAGACGCTTCGTCCTTATGGCTCGTGGTATACCTACACGAGCGGTGGCGGAACTTCTGTGGATACGGCTACAACCGAGACGTCAAGGGTTATCGAATTGACCGTGACGAAAAAGACGGTCGAAACTTCTGCAGGTGTGGGCTTCGACTGGAAAAAGGAAAAGGGGGAAATCGATCTCAGTGTCTACGAGGGCATGTGCCTCACTTATTCGGCCAAGGCCCCGTTCCGTGTAGACTTCAAGCAGTCGACTATCACGGACGACAACTTCCACGGCTATGTTGTTCCTAAACAGTCTGCCATTGACACCCTCTTCATCCCGTTCGCCGATTTGGCACAGGAAAACTGGGGCGATGACTGGGTCAAGAAGGCCCTCAACCTGAAGAAACAGACTGGAGTCCAGTTTAGCTACAAGCGCGCGCTGATGGACGAGTCCGGCGTGACTACGAATACCATTGAAATCGCCTCCATCGCGTTGGGCAGTTCGTGCGGAACCCATGCGCCGAACTTGAAGGCCGGCGTAACGTCTCCCGATGAAGCGACTCTTAACGAAGGCGATACGCTCAAGGTTGCCTTTAACCAGATTTTCGAAGATGCCGACGGCGACGATCTCAATATCGTGTTGTCGATTTCCGGAGACGACCTTGTGGACCTGAAGGGTGCCAAGAGTTACACGCTCAAGGATGTCGCATGGTTGAAGAGCGTCAAGAATCCTGGAAAGGATGCCTCCGCCACGGCCACCTTTACGGCGAAGGATCCCGAAGGCAAGTCGGTGAAGTATGTTCTCGTGGTGGCTCTTGTCGACCTTGAAAATCCGCCCGTGGCAGTCAATGACGAATACACGGTGGAAGAAGAGGGTACGCTTACCGTGACGGGCCTTCTCAAGGGTGTCATGGGTAACGACTACGATGACGACGGCGACGCCTTCACGATGGAAGTGCTGACGGAGACGACGCACGGAACGCTTACGGTGGACCAGAAAACAGGCGGCTTCACGTATGTTCCCGATGCCGATTTCTATGGCGAGGATACTTGGACCTACCGGCTTACGGATGCCAAGGATTCCGTGGGCAATGTGGGGACGGTGACCATCACGGTTACGAATGTCAACGACCCGCTCAAGCTGGAAATTGTTTCCCAGGAATTCTTCAAGGATACGATTTCGCTGGAAGAAGACTTTGAAGAAATGTACGAGCTTGACATTCCGGAAGACGCTCTGCTGTTTACCGATGCCGATGGCGTGGGAACGTTGAAGTTTGGCATCAAGACCTCCGGTATTGTCGATGCCTCCTACAATTCCGCCATTGCAGGGTTCTATGTGCTGGAACTGACTTCTGTCCCGAACAAGAATGGTCTTGACTCCATTTATTTCTACGCGACGGAAGGCGGCGATACGGCCGGTGTCTACATTTACGTGAAGGTTGCCCCGGTGGCGGATCCTCCGCTTGCTGTTGCCGATACGTACAAGATGTTCGAAGACAGCACCGTGACAATCGCTGCCCGCAAGGGTGTGCTTGCAAACGACGTGAATCCGGATGATCCTTCTGTCGGGCTTGTTGCCGTCCTTGACGAAGATGTCGCTCACGGCAAGCTCAAGCTGGAAAAAGACGGTAGCTTCACCTATACCCCGACAAAGGGCTTCGTCGGTACGGACGCCTTTACCTACTATGTCTACACGGACGACGAGGACAAGATTACTTCGGCTTCTGTCAAGGTCACGCTCGATGTCCAAGACAGGAACGACGCCCCTGTAGTTGTTGTCGATCCGGCTACGCTCGATACGACTATCGCAGAAGATTCGAAGGGTGTTACCTTCGTCAAGAATACTGTTTTGAGCTGGTTCAAGGATGCTGAAGGTGACCCGCTTACCATTACCGCTGCAAGCGATGATGGAAAGACGACTTCGGAAGTCACTTCGGCTGGCGCCTTGATTGTCCACTTGGCCAAGGACTCTGTGGGCGATGCCTACGTGACCGTTACTGCCAAGGACACCGTGGGCGGCGCTGCAAGCCTGAAGATTCACATCACGATTTCGCCGGTCAACGACAAGCCGGTGATTGTCAAGCAGGATTCCTTCTACGTCAAGGAAACGTCCGGCTGGTCCGTCAGCATTCCGCTGGCCGACTATGTGTTCGATGTTGACGGTGATTCCTTGACGTACACTCCGAATGTGACCAATGCGCTCACCGCAAGGATTGTGGTGAAGCTTGAGAATGATACGCTGAAGGTCTCTGGCAAGGATAACGTGACGTTTGATGCCGGCTCGCTGGTTGCGTTCGGCGTAAAGGTCTCCGATGCCGCCACCTATGTCACGCTGAACATCCACATCTTCGTCGGAATGGAAAAACCGGCGGAAGGTCTCCGTGCCATCGCTGCCGCGCCGAAGTCCGGCTGGCAGGGCGCCATCCTCGCCAACCGCGGTGTAGCCGCCATGATGGACATGCAGGGTCGCGTGATGTGGAAGTCCAAGCTCCCGGTGAGCGAAGCCGACGTGCGTAACGCCGCCGCCCAGGTGCAGGGCCGCAAGATTCTCCGCGTCAATAACCAGACATGGACGATTAAATAGACTTTGGTTAATAATGAGAAAAGCCCCGCTTCTGAGCTGAACCCAAAAAGTTGGACAGTTTAAAGTTAGGATAAAACAGCGTTATGAGTCCGGTATTGTACCGGGCTCATTCCTTTTAGGCGTAACTTTATCCGATCGTTGTTGTAGTATTCGATATAT
>JAEEGK010000426.1_pt1 | contig 105702 bp, 87 predicted proteins | sample 8958771 | NCBI WGS metagenome assembly JAEEGK01 (sample SAMN16246547, study PRJNA631951) | gut metagenome | biome: gut microbiome; feature: rumen; material: SC-attached | host: Bos | place: Iran: Karaj | collected 2018-10 | reverse complement strand
GTGGTCCAGAGCGTATCGCCCTCCCGGCGTTGTTCTAGCCGGAACTTCCGTCCGTCTTCCATACGGAACGTCAGCGGCGCGATTCCCTCGGGGACGATGACGCCCGTATAATCGGGGAAAATCGGCGGATAGCCGTCCTGTTCGTCGAATTCTTTCGGCGAACAGCCGCACAGAGCAGCTAAGAGGGTGAATAATACTATGAAACGGAATTTTCCGTACATGTTCGAAGGCTTCGGTTCAACATTCAAAGATACGAATTATTTGTGTTTTCAGCCGTTTTTTCGTATTTTCGTAGATTCGGAGATTTCCGGAAAAGCAGTGAAGAGAATATTAAAAAACAAGCGAATATATGACTGAAACCATCCAAAAGACAACATTGCGGGATTCGGCGGCCATGCGCTGGATTGCGCTCCTGCTGCTGGCGCTGGGCATGTTCTGCGCCTACATCTTCATGGACATCCTCTCGCCGATCAAGGACCTGATGGAATCCACCCGCGGGTGGGATTCCAAGGCCTTCGGCACGATGCAGGGATCCGAGACTTTCCTCAATGTCTTCGTGTTCTTCCTGATCTTCGCCGGCATTATCCTGGACAAGATGGGCGTGCGTTTCACCGCCGTCCTGTCGGGCGCGGTGATGCTGGTGGGCGGCCTGATCAAGTATTTCGCCATCAGCGAAGCCTTCGTCGATTCGAACCTGGCCGTCTGGTTCACCAACAACCTGAACTGGCATACCGGTATCGGCTTCATCGACGACATCCTGCCGTTCTACCAGGGGATGCCCGCTTCCGCGAAATTGGCCGGCCTGGGCTTCATGATCTTCGGCTGCGGCTGCGAAATGGCCGGTATCACGGTAAGCCGCGGTATCGTAAAGTGGTTCAAAGGGCGTGAGACCGCCCTGGCCATGGGTTCCGAGATGGCCCTTGCCCGCTTGGGCGTGGCCACCTGTATGATCTTCTCACCTTACTTCGCCAAGTTGGGCGGCCAGATCGAAGTCTCCCGTTCCGTTGCTTTCGGTGTGGTGCTGCTGTGCATCGCCCTGATCATGTTCATCACGTACTTCTTCATGGACAAAAAGCTCGACAAGCAGACCGGCGAGGCTGAGGAAAAGGACGATCCGTTCAAGGTGTCCGACATCGGCAAGATCCTCTCCAGCCTGGGCTTCTGGCTCGTGGCCCTGCTCTGCGTGCTCTACTACAGCGCCATCTTCCCGTTCCAGAAATATGCGGTCAACATGCTGCAGTGCAACCTGACCCTCTCCGAGCCTGCTGCGGGCAGCTTCTGGGCGGGTGAGGCTGTGACCATTGTCCAGTACATCATCATGCTCGTGGTGGCCGTCTGTGCCTTCTCCAGCAACTTCATCAAGAAGAATAAAGGACTGAAATTCGGCCTGATGGCCCTGGCCGTCGTGGCGCTCGTGGTCTACTGCGTCATGGGCTTCAAGCGCGGCACCGCCGAGACGATCTTCGCCGTGTTCCCGCTGCTGGCCGTGGCCATTACCCCTATCCTCGGAAGCTATGTGGACCACAAAGGAAAGGCTGCCTCGATGCTGGTTATCGGCTCACTGCTGCTGATCCTCTGCCACCTGACCTTCGCTTTCGTGCTGCCGCTGTTCAAGGGCAGCGCCGTCGGTGGCACGGTCGTGGCCTACGCCACGATCCTGGTTCTTGGCGCTTCGTTCTCGCTTGTGCCCGCCGCTCTCTGGCCGTCCGTCCCGAAGCTGGTCGATGAGAAGATCATCGGCTCGGCCTACGCGCTCATCTTCTGGATCCAGAACATCGGCTTGTGGCTCTTCCCGATCCTCATCGGCAACGTGCTGACCAGCACCAACGCCCCTGGCACCGGCCCCGATGAACTCAATTATACCTGGGCCCTTGTGATGCTGGCCTGCCTGGGCGTGGCCGCCCTGCTGATCGGTCTCTACCTGAAGGTGGTCGACAGGAAGAAGCACCTCGGCCTCGAGGAGCCCAATATCAAGTAATCCAATTCTGTCCCGATATGACAACTGAAACCAAATCCCTGAAGACGAGCAAGATCGCCTGCTGGCTGGCCCTGGCCTGCCTGGTGGTGCCGATGTTCGGCTCCTACTTCTTCGACGACATGTTCTCCACCGTGTCGCAGATCTTCAAGAATCCGGAGATGCTGCAGCTCGGCTGGAACTCCCAGCAGTTCGGCTTCTATGCCGGCGGCTACTCCTTCCTCTGCGTCTGGGGCGGCCTGATCATCTGCGGTATCCTCCTCGACAAATTCGGCGTACGGCTCATCGGCTCCGTGTTCGTTGGACTGATGGTCTTGGGCGCCGCTATCGTCACGTGCGCCATCTCTGCGTCCGGCCTGACCGCCGGCACCTCGCTGACGATCGCCTATATCGGCTGCATGCTCTTCGGACTGGGCAGCGAGATTGCGGGCGTCGCGGTCACGCGGTCCATCGCCAAATGGTTCAAAGGCAAGAACGTGGCCCTGGCCATGGGTCTCCAGCTGGCTATCGCGCGTATCGGTACCGGTCTGGCCATGCTGCTCTCGCCTGTGCTGGTCCTCAAGAACCATGCGGAAGGGACGATGTTTGCGCTCTCCGAAACCAACAAACCGGCTATCGTGGGTCTTTCCCTGTTGTTTGTCGGCGCCATCCTCTGGGCCATCTTCGTGGCGATGGATGCCCGCTATGACCGTCAGGAAGGCATCGTGACCCAGCGTGGCGAGGTGAAGGAGGAAGACAAGTTCAAGTTCTCCGACATCTTCAAGGTGCTGAGCAATCCCCGCTTCATCATGATCGCCCTGCTCTGCGTCTTCTTCTATTGCTGCGTCATCAGCTTCAAGAAGTTCGGTACCTCGATCATCATCCCGCGCTTCGGCCTGGACGCTTCCCGGGCTTCCGTGATGATCTCGATGATCGCCTTCGCCCCCGTGCTCTTCACGCCGCTCTTCGGCGCGCTGGTCGACAAGGTGGGTAAGGCTACGACCTGGATGATCACCGGCGCCGTGCTGGTGTTCTGCGCGCATCTGATCATCTGCGCAGCACCGGGCGAACAGTTCTATGGCTATCTGGCCATCGTGTTCCTGGGCATCGGCTACTCGCTGGTTCCGTCCGCCATGTGGCCGACCGTGCCGAAGATCATCCCCGAGAAGAACCTCGGCACAGCCTATTCGATGATCTACTGGATCCAGAATATGGGCATGCTGCTGGTCCCGATCTTCGTGGGCCGCATCATGAAGAACTATGCCGACAAGAAGGAAGGGCTCGACGCCGCCACGGCCGAAATCCTCGACAAGGCTGCCGCCGTCCATTCCGAGTTTATCTTCGTTTCGCTGGGCATCGTCGCCATTACCGTCGCGGTGATCCTCTTCTTCAACTCGAAGAAGCATCCGGAACTGAAGATCGACCGTCCTTCGAAGGAAGTCGCATAAGGTCGGGAACGAAACGTAAGCAAAATGTGCCCGGTATCCCATTTCAAGGGTTGCCGGGCACATTTTTATCCGGTTTTGTTCCCGAATTCCGTATATTTGTAGATAAACCCGAGATTGTCATGAAAAGAATTGTCGTGATGATGCTGGCGGTGCTGACCGCCTGCTGTTTTGACGCAGCCGGTGCGCGGCCGAAGGCCAAGCACGTGATTTTCATCGGTGTCGACGGCGTGTCGACCCCGGCGTTCAAAGATCCGGCCCTGCTGGCGCGGATGCCGAATGTCAAGATGATGATGGAGCAGGGCAGCTATACCCTGGAAAAACGCTCCGTGATGCCCTCCTCGTCGGCCATCAACTGGGCGACCATCTTCAACGGTCTGCCCACGGAGCAGCACGGCTACGGCCAGTGGAATTCCTCCAAACCGGAGATCCCGGCTGTTCTGGACAACGGACGGGGCATGCCGCCGACCATCTACACCTTGCTGCGTGAGCAGCGCCCTGACGCTGAGTCCGGCTGCGTGTACAACTGGGACGGCATCGGCCCGCTGCTCGACACGGCCGTCATCGATTACCATCTGTATGATCCCGGCTATCACCAGCCCGAAAACTATTCGCTGGAAGCCTACACGATGGAAAGGGCCGTGAAATACATCCTTGAAAAGAAACCGACGTTCTTTACCTTCTACATCGGCGACGTCGATGAGGTCGGTCACCGGGCCGGCTGGGACACGCCCGCGTACTATGACTGCCTGGAAGAAACCGACCGCATGGTCGGCCTCATCCTGCAGGCTGCCAGGGATGCCGGCATCTTCGACGATACGATCTTCGTCTTCTCGTCCGACCACGGCGGTTCGGGCAAGGGCCACGGAAAACTCGAGATGCTGCACCTCGAAACGCCTTTCATCCTCTATGGAAAGCACATCCGCAAAGGCTACGTTCTCGAAGAGCCGATGATGCAGTACGACCTGCCCGCCACGATCGCCTACGCCCTGGGCCTGAAGATTCCGCAGGCCTGGCGCGGACGTCCCCTGAAAACCATGTTCAAATAACGGCAACGATGAAGACAAAGACCTTTTGGGCGTTCTGCCTGCTGGCCGTGCTGGGAATGACGGCTTGCACCAAGTATCAAGTTTCCGGCGTGCTGGAAGGCGTGGAAGACGACGTGCTGGCCGTCGCCTATCCGGGCGGCCAGGGAATCGAGCGGGTGGATACCCTCGACTGCCTGGCAGGTATGTTCGCTTTCGATGTCGACATGACGCGTCCGGTCAGTATCCTGATTACGGACATCGCGTGCCGCGGCCTGAGCACGGGCCGGTTCATTCCCCTGATGACGGTCCCGGGCGAACACGCCGTAATCTCCGGCTCGCTCGATAATTATACCGTCACCGGTACGCAGTTCTATCAGGATCAAGCAGCCTATGAACAATTGACGGCTCCGCTGGGAAAAGATGCGAAGCGGATTGCGGAAACCGCTCTTTCCTTCGTACGGGAGCATCCTTCCTCCCTCTTTTCGGCGACCCTGATCGGCGACTGCGGCGCCCAGGCCGGCGAGGCGCTGGACCTGCTCGATGCCTCCGTGAAAAACGGCATAATGCAGCCCCTTATCGCCCGCCAATTGAAGGTGGTGGAAGCCAGGCAGAATCTGGAAACGGCAGGTTCCCGCATTTACCCCGGTGCGGAGGCGCCGGATTTCACCCTGCCGACTCCGGACGGCAGAACGCTGGCCTTCTCTTCGCTGCAGGACGGCAGGTATATCCTTCTCGATTTCTGGGGCAGCTGGTGCCACAACTGCATCGAAGGCATGCCGCGGATGCAGCAGCTCTATGCCCGTCACGGCAACCGGCTGGAAATCCTCAGCATTGACTGCGACGAAACCGAAGCCCAGTGGCGCGCCGCCCTGAACCGCTATGACATGCCGTGGAAGCACGTCATCAACGACGGCGGCGTGGATGTCTCGGCCCTCTATGGTGTTACGGGCTATCCCACGAAGATACTCGTGAATCCCGACGGACGGATCGTCCGGGTCTTCCTCGGGGAAAGCAATAGCTTCTACAATTTCCTGGAACAGGAACTGCGCTGATCAGAAGAGTTCCTTCTCCTTGATGTCCTTGACGCGGAGCTGGATGTTCGCGATGCCGCGGTAATAGTTTTCGGCGATGGAGTAGCAGATATCCACCGGGTTTCCGGCCTGCATGTGCTCGAAGTGCTCCGAGAGGTTGAAGGCGATGGCCGAGATGTGGTGGTAGGGCTCGTCTTCCTGGATGAGTTCGAGTTTGAGATGCTTCAGGTCGCCGTGCTCGGCGCTGCCGACCTTGCGGCCGTTGCCGTTGTCATAGACGTTTTCCGTGATGAAAACCGGCGACTGGTTGCCCGGGCCGAAGGGCTGGAACTGCTTGAGCAGGCGGAAGAACTTGGGCGTGATCTGGTTGAAGTCGAGGTAGCAGTCGATGTCGACCGTCGGGGTCATGACCACGTTCTTGATGCGGTCGGCCACGGTCTCTTCGAAACGGCGGCAAAACTCCTCGAAATTGGATTCCTTGATGGTCAGACCGGCGGCATACATATGCCCGCCGAAGTTCTCGAGCAGGTCGGCGCAGCTCTCGATGGCATCGTAGAGGTCGAAACCGGCGATGGAACGGGCGCTGCCCGTGATGAAGCCGTTCGACTTGGTCATCACGATGGTCGGCCGGTAATAGGCTTCCACCAGGCGGGATGCCACGATGCCTACCACACCCTTGTGCCACGAAGGGTTGTAGACGATGGTCGATTTGCGCTCGGAGAAATCGGGCATTTCGCGCACCATCTTGAGGGCTTCCTCGGTAATCTCGCGGTCGATTTTCTTGCGGTCGTTGTTGTGGTCGTTGATTTCGCCGCCGATCTTCATCGCTTCCTGGTCGTCGCGGGCCGTGAGCATGTCGACGGCCGTACGGCCACTCTCCATGCGGCCGGCGGCGTTGATGCGCGGACCGATCTTGAAGACGATTTCGTCGATGGTGATGCGGTGCTTTTCCAGGCCGGAGAGCTTGATGATGGGGATCAGGCCCTTGCGCGGGTTTTCGTTGAGCTGCTTGAGGCCGTAGTAGGCCAATACGCGGTTCTCGCCCGTAACCGACACCAGGTCGGAAGCGATGCTCACCACCAGCAGGTCGAGAAGGGACTGGTATTGTTCGAACGGAATACCGTGCTTGCTTGCATAGGCCTGCACGAGTTTGAAGCCCACACCACAGCCCGACAGGTCGTCGAACGGATAGTTGCAGTCCTCGCGCTTGGGATCGAGCACCGCCACGGCGGGCGGAAGTTCCACATCTGGAAGGTGGTGGTCGCAGATAATCGTGTCGATGCCGAGTTTCTTGGCATATTTGACTTTCTCAACCGCCTTGATGCCGCAGTCGAGCGTGATCAGGAGCGTGCAGCCGTGCGCCTTGGCCGTGTCGATTCCTTTGTAGGATACGCCATAGCCTTCGTCGTAACGGTCGGGAATGTAATACTCGATGTTCGGGTTGAACTGCCGGAAGAAGGAGTAGACCAGCGAGACGGCGGTGGTACCGTCCACATCGTAGTCACCGTAGACCAGGATGTGCTCGCGGTCCATGATGGCCCGGCCAATCCGGTCAACGGCCTTGTCCATATCCTTCATCAGGAAGGGATCGTGCAGCATGCTCAGGTCGGGACGGAAGAACTCGCGAGCCTTGGCGAAGGTGTCGATGCCGCGCTGGACCAGCAGGTTGGCCAGTACCTGGTCGATCCCCAGCTCTTGTGCCAGCTGGCGGACCGAAGCGGGGTTACCCGGCTCCTTGACAACCCATTTCTTCTCGATTCCCATAAAAATCCTTTGCTCAAGCAGCAAAGATAACAATTTGTCGGGCATTTCCACAAAAAAATGCTAACTTTGTGGATTGAAATCGTAAAATCGGAAGAACTTTTTGGATTCATGGAAATAACAGACCTCAACGAACAGGAACTTGGCCGCCGCGCATCGCTGCAAAAACTTCACGAACTGGGCATCGAGCCCTATCCCGCAGCTGAATTCCCGGTCAATGCATCGACCCGGGACATCAAGGAGGGTTTTGATCCTGAGAAAGGCAACTTCAAAGATATCCGGATCGCCGGCCGTATGATGAGCCGGCGCATCATGGGTGCGGCATCCTTCATCGAACTGCAGGACGACTGCGGCCGCATCCAGGTCTATGTCAAACGCGACGAGATCTGCCCCGGCGAAGACAAGACCTTGTACAACACCGTCTTCAAGAAACTCCTCGATATCGGCGACATCATCGGCATCGAGGGCTTCGCCTTCATCACCCAGACCGGTGCCCTGTCGATCCACGCCACGAAGCTGACCGTGCTCAGCAAGTCGCTCCGCGTACTGCCTATCGTCAAGGAGAAGGAAGGAGCGGTTTATGACGCTTTCTCCGATCCCGAACTCCGCTACCGCATGCGTTACGTCGACCTGATCGTCAACCCGCAGGTGAAGGAGATCTTCGAGAAACGCACGAAGATCATCGGTACGATGCGCGATTATTTCAACGAGCACGGCTATCTGGAAGTGGAAACCCCGATCCTCCAGTCCATCCCCGGCGGCGCAACGGCCCGTCCGTTCATCACCCACCACAATACGCTCGACATCCCGCTCTATATGCGCATCGCCAACGAGTTGTACCTCAAGCGGCTGATCGTCGGCGGCTTCAAGGGTGTGTATGAATTCGCCAAGGACTTCCGCAACGAGGGCATGGACCGCACCCACAATCCCGAATTCACCTGCATGGAGATCTATGTGGCCTACAAGGACTACAAATGGATGATGCGTTTCGTGGAGACGATGCTCGAAAGGATCGCCATCGCCATCAACGGCAAGACGAAGTTCGACGTCTGGGGCAACGAGATCGAGTTCAAGGCGCCTTACCGCAAGCTCCCGATGCTCGACGCCATCAAGGAATATGCAGGCGTGGACATCGCCGGCATGGACGAAGCCGCCCTGCGCGAGACCTGCAAGAAACTCAACGTGCCGGTCAAGCCGGAAATGGGCAAAGGCAAACTCATCGACGCCATCTTCGGCGAATATTGCGAGAAGAAACTTGTCCAGCCCACCTTCATCATCGACTATCCGGTGGAGATGAGCCCACTGACCAAACGTCACCGCGAGAATCCCGCCCTGACCGAGCGCTTCGAACTCTTCGTCAACGGCAAGGAACTGGCCAATGCCTACAGCGAGCTCAACGACCCGATCGACCAGCTGGAACGCTTCAACGACCAGGTCCGCCTGAAAGACGCCGGCGACGACGAAGCCATGTACATCGACATGGACTTCGTCCGCGCCCTCGAATACGGCATGCCGCCGACCTCCGGCCTGGGAATGGGCATCGACCGTCTGACGATGATGATGACCAACTCCTCCACCATCCAGGACGTGCTCTTCTTCCCGCAGATGCGGCCCGAGAAGACCGCTCCCAAGGAAGAGAAAGCCGAATAAGTCATGGCGGAGCGCATCACCTCCGGCCAGAATCCCAAGATCAAGGACCTGCTGCTCCTTGAGTCGAAGTCCCGCGAGCGCAAAGCCCGCGGGCTCTTTGTCGTGGAAGGCCGGCGGGAGTATGTCCGCGCCGTGGAGGCAGGTTTCCGGACCGAGACGCTTTTCGTACGGGAAGGCGAAGCGGAAGAAGGCCGTGCCGACTTCGTGGTCAGCCGCCAGCTCTACGAGAAAATCGCCTGCCGGGAAAGGACGGAAGGCATAGTCGCTGTCATGCAGGCCCGGGAACGCTCCCTGCAGGACCTGCACCTGTCCCCTTCGCCGCTTGTCCTGGTCCTGGAAAGCGTGGAAAAGCCCGGTAACCTGGGTGCCGTCCTGCGCAGCGCCGATGCGGCCGGGGTGGACGCCGTGCTGGTGTGCGACCCGCTCACCGACCTGTACAATCCCAACCTGATCCGGGCCAGCCTGGGCGCCGCCTTTTCGGTCCAATGGGTCGCCTGCGGTTCCGAAGAAGCCTATGCATGGCTCAAAGAGAAGGGCATCGCCATCCTGACTGCGCAGCTCCAGGATTCGGAGTTGTACTACCGGACAGATATGGTCCGCCCCGTAGCGCTGGTATTCGGCACGGAAGACAAAGGCTTGTCGGATTACTGGCGGCAGCGGGCCGACGCCCACATCCGCATCCCGATGGCCGGAATGATGGATTCCCTCAACGTATCGGTGTCGGCGGCCATCCTTGCCTTCGAGGCCGTCCGGCAAAGAAACCAGCAAAACAACCTCCCCCGATGAAATACGGACTGATCGGCTATCCCATAGCCCATAGCAAAAGCCCCGAACTGTTCCGGGCAGCCTATCCTGAAGCAGATTCGCTTCCCTACGACCTGATCGAAGAAGACGATTTCGAAAAGGCCTACCGCCGGTTCCTGGACGGCTACGACGCCGTCAACGTGACCGCTCCTTACAAGGGAAACGCTTTCCGGAAGGTCGATGTCGCCGACACGATTTCCCGCGAACTCTTCGCCGTGAACATCCTCAAGAAGAAGGACGGCAAAATCTACGGTTACAATTCCGACTTCTGGGCGCTCCAAAAACTGCTGGAACCTTATGCCGACCGGAAGCAGAGACCCCGGGTGCTGGTCATCGGCTGCGGCGGCGCGGCGAAAGCCGCGGCGCTGGCTGCATTGAAACTGCGTATGGGCGTCATGGTGGCCAACCGGGATTTCCGCAAGGCACGGGAATTCTGCTTCAATGGCGGTGGCATGATCCCGCTGAGGCTGGAGCAGGTTCCCGGACTCATCGCTTCCGTGAACATCCTCATTTACGCCATCCCGGTAGCGCTGGATATGACGGCGACACTGCCCCTTGCAGGGAAAGTGGTCGTCGAGGCCAACTATAAGGACCCGTGCCTGAAGGAACGCTGCCTCCAGGAAGGTGTGCCGTACATCGCCGGTACCGTCTGGCTGGGAGAACAGGCTGTCGCCGGTTATCGGCTGATGACGGGCCTCGAACCCGACGCCGAGCGTGTCAGGGCCTGCTGTGCCCTAATCCAATAGTTACCCACTATGAAAACCTTCAGCTTCATTCTGTTTTTTTTTGGCCGCTCTGCTGGTCTGCACGGCGTTTCAACTCTTTCGTCAAAGATCTGATATAAGAGAGCTTCTCAAGCAAATCCGCAGGGACCGCGACCGCATGGTTCCCGCTGTCCACGCCCTCGTGGAACTAGTGTCCGACATCGCCAACGCCGCTGCCCGCAGCGGGGAGAACGAGTATCTCCTGGCCAAGCGGCTCGACCTCATCCTCTCTTCATCCCGGGGCGAGGGGAAGATCATCAAAGGGCATTTCCTCGCCCTTGCCGACCTGCACGAAGCCGGCATGCTGACGTATCTGGAACAGATCGCGCCCGAACTCTCGCGCAGTGAGATCGGGCTTTGCGGCATGATCATGCTCGGGCTGGAGCCGCCCTGCATCAGCCGGGTATTCGGCTACGACCACGTTCAGACGTTCTATAACAAGCGGACGGAGATCCGCAAGAAACTGCATCTGGAACGGGATGTGCCGCTCGAAGGCTATCTGAACAGTCTGGTCGAACAGCTCAAACTTCGGAACGACTTGTACTTCCGTCATTTGGAGAACAAGTACTAAGGCCGTCGGGAGAGCGGGCCACCGCCCCCGGCATCCATCAAACGCATGGACAGAGCCCTGACACGCCGGATCGCGGCGGTCTGCTCTCCCGAAACATTTATTTGCAATGACGCTGGAATTTCCGTATATTTAGCGAAAATTTTTGCACCATGGCACTCAACAAGGTATTACTCATCGGAAATGTAGGGAAGGATCCTGAAATCAGACATCTCCAGGGCGGCGCCGCAGTCGCCACCATTACGCTGGCTACCAGCGAACGATACAAAGACCGGAACGGCGAAACCCGCGAAATCACTGAATGGCACACCGTCATCGCCTGGCGGCAGCTGGCCGACCTGGCGGAGAACTATATCCGCAAAGGCAGCCAGATCTACGTAGAAGGCCGCATCCGCAGCCGCAGCTGGGACGATCAGAACGGCCAGAAACGCTATGTCACCGAAATCCAGGCCGATGCGATCCAGCTCCTCGGCCGCCGCGGCGACAATGCAGGTGCCGCACCCCAGCAGAACCCGCATCCGCAGCCCCAAAGCTACGGCGGTTACAGCGCCCCCGCCCAACCGCAGCAGCAACAGACAACCCCGATCGTCAACCCCGCCGACCTGACGGACGACGGCACCGACGACCTGCCGTTCTAAACCGGAAACGAAAGAGCCTGCGCCCGGTGTTCCATGGAGGAGCACCGGGCGCATCGTTGTCAATAAGGAATCCTGAAGGCAACCCCTCCGGTCAGCCAGAGACCGGGCTGGGGGATGTCGCCGAAGTCGTACCAGGTGCGGTTCAGGAGATTGTTGGCACGCAGGTAGAGACTCAGGTGCCGGAAGTCATAGTTGAGCTTGGCGTCGAGCAGGGAATAGGGGGTCATCAGCGTGCTTCCCGCCTGGCGGTCCACGTAGCGGAAGGTGAGGTTGGCGGAAAGGCCTCTCCAGATGCTAAAATCAGCCTGTGCCACGATTTTGTGTCGGATGTACTCCATCGAATAGATGGAACGCAGGCCGGATTCGAGCGCCTTGTCCTGGGACTGGTGCGTGTAACCCAGGTTTATGGAACGGAGGAAGAAGTCGGGGTTGTCCAGCAATTCAGGAAATGTGAGCCGCAGCGTGACTTCCTGCCCGAAGGTATTGAGCCGGGTATGGTTGACCGACATCCAGGGAGCGTCGTCGCCGGCGGAAGTGTCCTTGATCCAGTCGATCAGGTCGTAACCCATGTTGTAGTACACTGCAGCGGCAAGTCTGACGCCCCGGGAGAGAAACTTCACGCCTCCTTCCACGGCCCGCAGCTTTTCTGCCTTCAGATGGGGATCGGCGAGGTGTCCGCCCACCGAATAATACAGTTCGGTAAAGGTCGGCATCCGATAAGAGGTGTTGTAGGAGGCGTACAGCCTGAATGCGTCGGTAATCCGGAAACTGGCATCCACGCCCGGGAACAAGCGGATCCCTTCCTTGTTCCCTGTATTGTAGACCGCTGTCAGTCCCGCGGATGCGGAAAGCCGTCCCAGTGTGACGTTGTGTTCGAGGAACAGGTTCAGGGCCGTACGGGAGAGGCCGCAGACATAGACGCCATGCGGCTCCGCCAGCCGTTCGCCCAGATTGGTGCTCACAATGGCTTCGCGGCGGGCCTCAGTCCCGAAGGCGGTGCGTCCCAGCACCGACTCGATCCGGAAGTTCAGGTTGACGCCTGCAACGTTGGTCTTGTGATAGTTGAAGGGATACTTTTCCGGTGCGCCGCGGAAAAGTTCAAACCGGTCTTCCCCGTGATTCCAATAGAGGGCAGGCGTAAAATGCAGCTTTCCATGGCCTTCCGAACGGATGGACACGAAGGTCTTCAGGGTATGCTCGAACTGGTCGTCGAACGAGGCGCTGTAGAAAGTGCTCGAACCGAAATCTTTCCGGCTGACACCGGCTTGCCACGAAAGGTCGCGGGCGCCGAAATCGTGCCCGCCCTGCCAGGATGCCTTGAAGGCACCGAAATCGCTGTTGAGGCCGCCGGTGGCATTGCGGCTGAAGCCGTCGCTGCGCTGATAGCCCGCCGAGACCCGGTTGAATCCGCCGCGGTGCCGGATGGCGGCAGAAGCGTTGGCGCCCAGGGAAAGGAAGGAACCGCCTTCCAGGACGGCCGTCACGGCATCATCTGCCTTCTTTTTCGTGACGATGTTGATGGCTCCCAGCAGCGACGAGGTGCCGTAAACCCGGGCAGCGGGCCCTTCGAGCACCTCGATGCGCTCGATATCGCACAGGTTCACGGGGAAATCCACCGAATTATGCCCGGTTTGCGGGTCGGTGATGTTGATGCCGTCAAGCAGGACCGCGACCTGGTTGTAGGTGCCGCCGCGGATGCTGATGTCGGTCTGCATGCCCATGGCGCCGCGCTGGCGGACATCTACGCCCAGCGCGTATTTGAGCAGGTCGTTGACGGTCTCTGCCGGCGAGGTGGCGATCGCCACGCTGTCCATCAGGGTGACGATGCGCGCGCTGCTGTGGAGCGCTACGGGAACGCGCGTGGCCGTGACGGTCACGCTGTCAATGGTATAGGATTCTTGTGCAAAAGCGGGAAAAGGGTAAAGTCCGAACAGGAAAACGATGAGTATAGAACGTATGAATTGTTTCATAATCTGAAAAAGGGTGACAAAGATACGAATAATCGGGCTGAACTATGCTTATATTTGTCCTTTGTTGCATAGCTGATCCATCATGAAAAGAATCCTGTTTCTCCTGGCGCTCGCTGCCGTTCTCCTTTCTTGCGGCCGGAACGCATATACCATCAACGGTATCTTTACGACCGACGACGGGACGGACGTGTACCTGATCGATTCGGACCGTGCCGATACCCTGGCCAAGACGGAAGTCCGGGACGGCCGCTTCTCCTTTGCCGGAAATGTAAAGGAACCTTTTTACGCCTATGTGGGCTGTGGACGGACACGGGTCCATATGATCCTGGAGCCGGGTACATTCACGGTGGATATTGATGAACGGGTTGCTTCGGGTGGTCCGATGGAAGACGCCTATATGGCTTTTCACAGACAGTTCTACCAGTATAAGCGGGAGCAGCGTGCCGAGAAGGCAGCCTTGGCCGATTCGGTCGTGAGGGCCAATCCCGACAATCTCGTGGGCGCCTTGGCGCTCGAAGACCTGGCCTATGTCGATACGAGTCTCTTCATGACCCTTTATCGCCAGATGTCCGACCGGATGCGCGAATTCCGCCTGGTCAGGAATGCCTTCAAGGCGATTGACCTGCAGAACAGCACGGCGCCGGGGCGGATGTTCACGGACTTTACGGTCGTCGGCGGCCATCCCGACGGGTCGGATGTGAAACTTTCCGATTATGTGGGGCGCGGCAAATACATCCTTCTCGACCACTGGGCTTCCTGGTGCGGCCCCTGCAAGGCGGAAATGCCGTATATCAAAAAGACGTGGGAATCGTTCGCCGGCCAGCGGTTCGACGTGGTAAGCATCGCCGTCAGCGACAAGCGCGCGGACACGGAAAAAGCCCTTTCGCAGCTCGATATGCCCTGGCATCAGATCCTGGATGCGCAGAAGATCCCTGCGGAAATCTACGGCGTATCGGCCATTCCGCATCTGATCCTCTTCGGCCCCGACGGGACCATCCTGGCGCGGGGCGTCCGTGGAGAAGAAATCTATGCGACCGTGGCCGAATACCTGAACAAGCAGGAATAACCGGAAAGCCATGGATACCGCTCTGCTGCAGGACGTACTGCAACTCGACCATCAGCTGACCCTTTTTCTCAATGCCTTGCATACGCCGTTGACGGACGAGGTATGGCGTTTCTTCTCGGGTGCGGCCATCTGGTGCATCCTCTGCGCCGCCATGGTGATTTATCTTTTCCTGCAGATGGGATGGCGGCGGGCGCTGATCGCCATCGGAGCGTGCATCGTGACTTTCGCCCTCTGCGACCAGTCCGCCCGTCTGGTCAAGCACGGCCTGGAGCGTCTCCGCCCCTGCTGGGATCCGGTTCTGCTCGACGCCGGACTGCGCGTCCTGGAAGGAAAGGGCGGAGAATTCGGCTTTTTCTCCGCCCATTCCGCCAATGCGGCCGGACTGGCCCTGTGCTCCTGGCTCTGCCTGCGCAGTGACAAATCACGCCGTTATCGCGGTTATGCGTGGCTCGCCTTCACGCTGGCGTTCCTGATCGGCATCAGCCGCGTATTTGTCGGCAAACACTTCGTCGGCGACGTCCTGACAGGCTTCTGCGTCGGCCTCCTGTTCGGCTGGATCTGTGCGCTGCCGGCGTGTTTCTACAACTCCCGCAGGGAGATGGCGAAACCGCCTGAGCGGGCCATGTGAAGGTCGAGGACCGTGGAGGAATCTACGGTCCTTTTCGTAATGGTGTAGGCCTGGGGATTCGTCTCGTAGTCGGCATCGGCCGCATCGGCGTAGATGGTGGCTTCGTACCGAAGGCCGGGCTGCAGAAAGCTCAGTTTAACAGATACTTCGCGGGCATTTTCACCGGTAATGCCGCCGACATACCATACGTCATGCTGCCTTCCGTCCTTGTAGACGAAGTCATACACGCTGGAGTGGCCGCTGAGCCGGCCTGAATTGAGCGTGGCCATCTTCGGATGACGGGCCGTGATGATATACTCGCCCGGCTCGGCCTCAAGGTAGAGACTCTTGTCCCAGTCTACGGCTACATCCTTGATAAACTGGAATGCGTCCATGAAGCGGGCATAGTTCTCAGGCAGGTCGGCTGCCATCTGGAGCGGGCTGTAGAAGGTCACATAGAGACCCAGCTGGTTGCAGAGGGTGTGACGCATCTTTCCTGTCTGTCCGGGCGCCGTGATCGACATATCCTGTTCGAAAATACCAGGCGTAAAGTCCATCGGACCGCCTTGGAGCCGTGTAAAGGGAAGCGTGGCGGTGTGGCCGGGATTGATATTGGCCATGAACTCGTTGCCCATGGCGCTTTCGTTGCCGATCATGTTGGGCCAGGTGCGGCACAGACCGGTGGGACGGACGGCCTCGTGGGCGTTCACCATGATATGGTGCTTCGCGGCCTCTACCACGGCGTAGTGGTAGTGGTTGATGAGCGGCTGGCTGTAATGGTGCTCGCCGTAAGGGATGATATTGCCGACATATCCGCTCTTTACGGCATCGTAGCCGTACTGGTTCATCAAGTCGTAAGCCTGCTCCATCCACCGTTCGTAATTAACAGTGGAAGAGGATGTTTCGTGATGCATGATCAGCCGCATCCCCTTGCTGTGCGCGTAGGCGTTGAGCGCAGGGAGGTCGAAGTCGGGGTAGGGCGTGATGAAATCGAACACGAAATCTTTCTGGGCGCCGAACCAGTCTTCCCAACCTTCGTTCCATCCCTCGATCAGCAGCGCGTCGAAACCGTTCTCGGCGGCGAAGTCGATGTAGCGGCGCACGTTCGCATTGTTGGCACCGTGCCGGCCATGTGGCTTGGCGTGGGCATAGTCCGTGACGCCGAGCTGGACCGACGGATAGTCGGATGTATAGGACCAGTGTGTCTTGCCGGTGATCATTTCCCACCAGACGCCCATGTATTTCGTGGGATGGATCCAGCTGACATCATCGAGCGCGCAAGGGTCGTTGAGGTTGAGGATCAGGCGCGAAGCCAGAACGGCGGGCGCACTGGTGCAGACCTGGACGGTGCGCCAGGGACTTACGCACGGGGCTTGCAGACGGCCTTTCACCCCTTCCGCATCAGGCGTCAGATGGATTTGGAAACTGCGGTTGTCGTCCATCAGGACCAGGTTGGCGGTCGGATAGTCGAGTACCCGGGCTTCGTGGATGTTGACGTAGAGTCCCTCGTCGGTTTTCATCTGCAGGGCCGTCTGTACGGCCCGGGAGGAGATGTCGGTCTGCGAAGCGTTGTAGGGACGCGGGGCTGCGTTGATGCGGGGAATCTCCGACAGACGGGACCGGGTATAATTGTATTCCTGGGTATCGTAGTCGCCGCTGATCCACCAGGCGGTATGGTCACCGGCCAGTGCGAATTCCGTCTTTTCCTCGGCTATCTTGAAGTAGGTCAGTTTGTTATCAATCGGGAACTCGTAGCGGAAGCCCAGGCCGTCGTCGTAGAGGCGGAAACGGATATCCATGGCTTCGCCGGACTCCTTCTTGAGACGGACCAGCAGTTCGTTGTAATGGTTCCGGATCTGCGCCTCTTCGCCCCAGACCGGTTCCCAGGTTTCATCGAACGTGTCGAATGCGGAGCCGTTCAGGGTGAATCCATTGTCGAGGCTTTCACGGCCAATCAGGTCGAAGCCTAATCGGGAAGGAAGGACGACGGCCTGTCCGGCACGGCTGAGCGTGTAGGTCGGCACACCGTCCAGCACGGCGAATTTCAGTTCCAACTGAGTGTCCGGACTACGGAGCGACAACGCGTCGGCAGGCATGCGGACTGTTTTTGAACTGCAGGAGACGAGGGTCAGGAGCGTCAGCAGAAAGGCGGACAGGATGCCGGATCGGCGTACGGGGGTGGGGACTTGATTAAGCATGGCTGGATTCTATCGTTCGTAAGCGTTGGGCGAGATCGGCGATGACCTGGCCGTAATCGGTTGTGTTTATAGGGAAGACGCTGTCAGCGGCCGCTGCGTAGAGCGGGCGCCGTTCGTCGTAGAGTTGCCGGATCTGCTGCAGGTTGCGGCCGCGGATGAGCGGCCGGTCGGCATTGCCGATTTCCGACAGGATGATGTCGAAATCCGTGTCAAGCCATAGCAGCGTGGCAGCTGCTTTGACCAGGCGCAGATTCTCTTCCCGGAGGATCGTGCCGCCGCCGAGCGCCAGCACGGTGTCGCGCTCAGCGCACAGCGTTTCTGAGAGCATCTGCGTTTCAATGTCCCGGAAGAAGCTTTCACCGTGTGTGGCAAAGATGTCGGCTGTCGTACCGTAACGGGCCTCGATCCGTGCGTCGAGATCGACGAAATCCCAGCCAAGCCGCTCTGCGGCGGCCCGTCCGAAGGTCGTCTTCCCGCTTGCCATGAATCCCGTTAAGGCTACAATCATGTGGCACTTAATTTTTTGATTTACAATATCTTCCTTGAAATCGTATGCGCAAAAATACGCAGACGATTGTTGGTATATCATTGGTAATCAGCCTGATGGCTGCCACAGGTTATCAGAACAAAGTCGGTTCTTCGGGGTTGCTCCAGTCGGTTAGGTCGATTTCGGGCGCATCATCAGTCTGGGTGATGGCCGGAGTTTCTTCCGGGAGATCTTCATCGGGAACGGGCTCTTCTTCCGGTTCCTCCTTCACCAGCGGCTCCACGAATTTGACTTCCTTGATGTCCAGCCAGGAAACTTTCTTGCCTTTGGCGCGGAAACCCTTCTTGCCGATGTACTGCTCCACGTCGATCAGTTCCGGCTCCCGGTTCCCGTTCTTGCCCTTGAAGGTCACCTGCAGCTGCGGCCAGCGGTCTTCGCTCAGGGCCAGCAGTTTCGAATTCTTTCCTTCCGCAATGTAGCTCACGGCGATACCGCTGTTGGGCTCGAAGCTGAAACGCTTGATGTACCAGGCCTTCGCGGGGCCGTCGAAATAGAGTGCCGAGAAGGTCTTTTCGGGATCGAACTTCTCGACCCGCATGATGTCACCCTGGAAATGGGTGCTCAGGTCATAACCGGTGGTGTAGTAGGTCCCGTCCTTGCACAGGACCAGGATCAGGTCGCCGTCGGAGAATTCACCCAGGTAGCGGCCGCGTCCGGCATCGTTGAGCCGGTAAATGTCTTCGTCGAGCCAGATCTGTTTGCCCGAAAGCGTGGACACGCCCTTCGCCTTGAGGGTGATGCGCTGGATCGCATTCTTGGACGTAACCACGTTGCCGCGTGCCGCCCGTCCCTTGATGGCCAGGTCGGCGAAATTGTACTCGTCCACCAGTTTCTTGAGCTTGGGGCGGGGACGATATTGGATGCGCAATACTTCCGCCTCGCCGTTGCTGTTGGCCGTGAACCACATCACGGTCGAACCCGGTTTGCCGTTCGTCAGATCGTATTCCTTGTCCCGTGTGATGCCCGTGATGGCGAAACGCTTGGCATAATACACGCCGCCGGGCTTCCCGTCGCGGTAGATGACGTTGTAGACCGTGCGTTCGTCGCGGCGGTTGAACACTGCGGCGTGGATGATATCCTTGCCGATGAAGGCCTTGTCCTTGACGCGCGTGACCAGGTATTTGCCGTTCTTCATGAAGACCACGATCTCGGCGATGTCCGAGCAGTCACAGATGTACTCGGCCCCGTCGATCTTCTTCTGGTCGGTGCCTACGAAACCGTCGGCTTTGTTGGCGTAGAGCTTGGCGTTGAGGGTGATGACCTTCTCGGCCTGGATGTTCTCGAAGGTCGAGATTTCGGTCTTGCGGGGGAAGCGCGCGCCGTATTTGCGCTTGAGCTGCTGGAAGTAGCGGATCGTGAATTCGGTCAGATGCTCGAGGTTGTTGCGCACCTCGTCGATATCGGCTTCGATGCCGCGGATCTTCTCTTCGGCGGCCTTGATGTCGAAGCGCGAGATCTTGCGTACAGGCTTCTCGACCAGACGGGCGATGTCTTCCTGCGTGATGGGGCGCCGGAGCAGGTTCTGGTACTTGTCCATTTCCCGCTTGACATCCTGCAGCTGCTCTTCCCAGGAAGCCGCGTCGTTTTCGAGGATGCGGTAGACTTTCTGTTCGAAGAAGATCTTTTCGAGGCTCGACCAGTGCCAGTCGCCTTCCAGCTCGTCGAGGAGGATCCGGAGTTCCTGGTCGAAGAGGTCTTTGGTATGGAATGCGTTGTACCGCAGGATTTCGTCCACGCCCATGAAATGGGGCTTGCGGTCCATGATGACGCAGGCGTTGGGGGAGAGGGCCACCTCGCAGTTGGTGAAAGCGTAGAGCGCGTCGATGGTCTTGTCGGGCGAAACGTCGTTCTGCAGCGTGATGTTGATCTCCACGCCGCTGCTCGACATGTCGTCGATCTTCTTGATCTTGATCTTGCCCTTGTCGTTGGCCTTGACGATCGAGTCGATGAGGCTTTCCGTGGTCTGGCCGTACGGGATTTCCGTAATGGTCAGGGTCCGTTTGTCGGTCTTGACGATGCGGGCGCGGATCTTCACCTTGCCGCCTCGTAGCCCCTTGTTGTAGCGGGAGCAGTCGATCAGACCGCCGGTGGGGAAGTCCGGATAGAGTTCGAAATCTTTCTCGCGGAGGGCGGCCACGCACGCGTCGAGCAGTTCGTTGAAGTTGTGCGGCAGGATCTTGACGGCCAGGCCGACGGCGATGCCGTCGGTGCCCTGGGCCAGCAGCAGCGGGAATTTCATCGGAAGGACCACGGGCTCCTGGTTGGTGCCGTCGTAGGAGGGGACCCATTCCGTAATCTTCTTGTTGAAAGCGACTTCGAGGGCGAATTTGCTCAGCCGGGCTTCGATGTAGCGGGAGGCGGCGGCTGCGTCGCCGGTGAAGATGTTGCCCCAGTTGCCCTGGGTATCCACGAGGTACTCCTTCTGGCCCAGGCCCACCAGGGCGTCCTTGATCGAGGCGTCGCCGTGCGGGTGGTACTTCATGGTATCACCCACGATGCCGGCCACCTTGTGGTAGTGGCCGTCCTCCACTTTCTGCATGGCGTGGAGGATGCGGCGCTGGACGGGTTTGAGGCCGTCCTCAATGTGCGGAACGGCGCGGTCCAGGATCACGTAGGAGGCATAATCGAGGAACCATTCCCGGTACATGCCCGAGAGTTTGTATTTGTTCTCGCCCTCGGCTACGAGGCGGTCGTATTTGCCTTGCGCCGGGTCGGCAGCATCCTCGTCAACGGTCTGGTCGACCTCTTCTTCCTCTTCGGGAAGTTCTTCGCTTCTTTCGTCCAGTTCGTCCAACTCGTCGTCTTCTTTCATCGCTTGCTGTTTCTTTAATCCTGAATGTATCCGAATTTCCTGAGCATTTTCCGGTCTTCACGCCAGTCGGGCTCGACTTTGACGAACACCTGGAGGAACACTTTCTTCTGGAAGAAATCTTCCATCTCCAGGCGCGCCTGGGTGGCGACCCGCTTGAGGGCGCTGCCCCCTTTGCCGATAAGGATGCCTTTCTGGGAATCGCGCATCACGTTGATCACGGCGCCGATGTCGTAGCGCTCGCTGCCTTCCTTGAAACGCTCGATCACGACTTCGGTGCAGTAGGGGATTTCCTTGTCATAATTCTCCAGAATCTTCTCCCGGATGATCTCCGAAGCGAAGAAGCGCATGCTCTTGTCGGTGAACTGTTCCTTGTCGTACCACGGCGGGCTGACGGGGAGTTTGGCGATAATCGATTCGAGAATGCCTTCGAGATTGAACTTCTCCTTGGCCGAGACGGGGAAGATCTCGGCACGGGGTACCAGCTGCTTCCACTCGTCGATGAGGCGGAGTACCGTGGGCTGGTCGCTCAGGTCGATCTTGTTGAGCACGATCAGCACCGGGCATTCGAGTTTCTGGAGTTTTTCGATATATTCTTCGTTCTTGTCTTTTTTCTCGACCACGTCGGTGACGTAGAGAATCACGTCGGCGTCGCCGATGGCCACGTCCACGAAGTCGAGCATGCTTTGCTGCAGAGCATAGCTGGGCTTGAGGATGCCCGGTGTGTCGGAGAAGACGATCTGCCAGTCCTCTCCGTTGACGATGCCCATGATGCGGTGGCGCGTGGTCTGGGCCTTGGCCGTTACGATTGAGAGATTCTCGCCCACCAGGGCGTTCATCAGCGTGGATTTGCCGACGTTCGGGTTGCCGATGATGTTGACGAATCCGGCGCGGTGCTGCGTGCCGGAAGTTTTGCTGGTATCCATCATTGGAAGGCCCCCATTTTCAAGAGTGCGATCTCTTTCTCTTCGAGGAAGCGCCAGGCACCGCGACGGAGGTTTTTCTTGGTCAGGCCGGCAAAGTACACGCGGTCGAGTTTCTTGACCTTGTAGCCAAGATGCTCAAACAGGCGGCGGACGATGCGGTTGCGGCCGGAGTGGATCTCCAGACCTACCTGGCTCTTGTCGCCTTCCACATAGGAGAGGGCGTCGGCCGCGATCGGGCCGTCTTCGAGTTCGATGCCCTCCAGAATCTTGTCGAAGTCCTCCTTCTTGAGATTCTTGTCGAGCGTGGCGTGGTAGATCTTGCGAACTTCGTGCTTGGGGTGGGTGAGCTTTTCGGTCAGGTCGCCGTCGTTGGTCAGCAGCAGCACGCCTGTCGTGGCCTTGTCGAGGCGGCCTACCGGGAACACGCGTTCCGGGCAGAGGCTCTTGGAAATCAGGTCCATCACCGTTCTGTCCGCGTGCGGATCGGAGAGGGTGGTGACGAAGTCCTTGGGTTTGTTCATCACCAGATAGACCTTTTTCTCTCCACGGATGCGCTGGCCGTTGAAACGGATGTCGTCCCGCACGGGATCGATCTTCGTCCCCAGTTCCGTGACCCGCTCGCCGTTGACGGTCACCAGTCCGGTTTCGATGTAGGTGTCGGCTTCGCGGCGGGAGCAGATGCCGGAATTGGCGATAAACTTGTTGAGGCGCACCAGGCCGTCGTCTTCGGCGGCTTCGGCCTTTTTCTTCGGTTTGGGGGAATAGTTCCTGGGCTTGTCCGTAAAGGGCCTGCCGGTAGTGGGCTTGCCTGTAAATGTCTTGCGTACAGGTCGCTTTTCACGCTCGTCCTTTTCGTAGGGGCGACGGGTTTTCGGCTGCGTCTGGCGATTCTCATCGGTTTTGCGACGGCCGTATGGTCTTTTGTTTTCCATGGGTGTATAAAATACGCATTATAATCATGCAAAATTAGTTAAAACCAAAGGAAATTCCTATTTTTGAAAGTCAAATCTTGTTGGAGGATCTGTGATGAGAGATTTTTTCCGTTTCGCCCTGGATTCGTTATCGACCAACCGCCGCCGCGTCCTGCTGACGGTGGCCATCATCGCCGTGGGCGTAGCATCGCTTGTGGGGATCGAGACGGCCGTCGGCGTGCTGACCGACCGTGTCGCAGGCAGTTTCGACCGGTTGGGCGCCGGCCTTTTTACCATCCGTCCGAAAGAGGATGCATCTCCGCTCGATGCACGGCAGGCTGCGGCTTTCGCCGCGGCATTCCGGCAGGCGGAGGCTGTCTCATGCTGGTGCATCAGCCGGCAGGCCGCCATCGTCCGCAGCGGCGGCAAAGCCACCGATCCGGTAGTGGAGATCGTTGCGACCGATGCGGGCTATCTGGCCTGTCAGGACTTGTCGCTGGCATCAGGCCGGAACTTTTCGCCTTATGAAGTGGAGCAACATGCCAAGGTAGCCTTGATTGGCGACAATGTACGTCGCAGGCTTTTCGGAGATTCGGATGCTATCGGGAAGGAAATAACGGCGGCAGGAGCCCGTTACAGGGTGATCGGCGTGCTTCAAAGGCAGGGAGCTTTGTTCGGTACCGGCATCGATTCGGGCATCCTCTGCCCGATGGAGACCACGGAATCTTCGTGTTCCGTCACAGTACGCACAGCTCCCGCGGCAGCGGGAGCGACGCTTTCGGAAGCCGGCCGTCTGATGACGGCAATCCGCCGGCTGCCACTCGGTGCAGCACCCGATTTCGAAATCGTCCAGGCCGACAGTGCACAAGCCACGCTCGCCTCCTTGCGGGCGAAGCTTTCGCTGGTGGCGCTGGCCATCGGTCTGATTACGATGCTGGGGGCGGCAGTCGGTCTGATGAACAGTATGCTGGTCTCCGTGAAGGAAAGGACGCGGGAAATCGGCACCCGAAGGGCGCTGGGGGCCAAAGCCCACGCCATTGCACGGCAGTTTCTCGGTGAAGCCTTGCTGATCGGCCTCCTGGGCAGCGCGGCGGGCATCCTCCTCGGCCTTCTGCTCGGCAACCTCGTTGCACTCGCACTCGACGGCGGCTTCTCCATCCCATGGGGCTGGATCGCCGCCGCCGTCCTTCTGGCCTCCGCCGTCAGCCTCGCCTCAGGCCTTCTCCCCGCCCGTCGTGCCGCCCGCCTCGACCCCATCGAAGCCTTAAGAAGTCTGTAGCAAAAGTAAATGTCGTTGGTTTAATCAGCTAATTGCTTTTGCAGGAGGGCGAGTCAGCTATCGAGTCAAAAACCCATGGCCGCCCGTGGCCGTGTGAACGGGAGGGGCCCAGCGAAGCTGGGAGGGATGGAGCGAAGCGGAAGGTTTTTGAATCGATAGCTGCGAGACTGGAGGCAAAAGCTGTCGTCTTGCAAAAAAAAAGTCTCTTTAGCTTACCATTTTTCGTAGTGGATCCGTTCGGGTTTCCATTTGTCTTTGGGCTGTTCATCACCGGCGGGGTAGCCGACGGCGACGGCGCAGTAGGGAAGGATCGGATCGGGAATGTTCAGTTCGCGCTTCATCGACGCATAACGCTCGCTGTAAGGATAGCCGGCTGTCCAGACGGCGCCCAGACCGAGCGATTCGGCGGCCAGCAGGAAATTTTCCGTGCAGGCGCCCAGGTCGTCGCGCCAGGTTCCGCTGGGACGGGTAACCGGCGTGCCGTTCGGATTGTCGCGCGGCGGGCGAGTGACGGTCGTATCGGCGCAGAAGACAACTACGGCGGCGGCCGAGTTGAAGATGCGCATATTGAAGTTGTTCTCGAAGACTTTCTCGTACTGGGACTTGTCGGTCAGCACGACGAAGTGCCAGGGCTGGATGTTCGAACCGGTCGGCGCTGCCATGGCGGCCTTGAGCATCGTTTCCATGTATTCAGCCGGAATGGGCTGGTCGGTGAAGGAGCGTACGCTTTTGCGGCTCATGATGGTCTGGATCGTTTCATTGTCGATCCCCGTCGTCTTTGCAGTCTTTTCTTCGCATTTGCAGGAAGAAACCGTCAGTGCGGTCAGCAGTGCCGCACAGATAAGCAGGGTTCTTTTCATAGGTTGTTCCGTTGTTTTGCACAAATGTACAAAAAAGTCTGCAACGGAATCAACTGCCTGTCAGATAATTTCGAAGGTGGATCCTTGCGCCCAGCCCTGACGGCCGTCGGCGATTTCGATCTTGGCCCAGTCGCCTACGTCGTCGAGAAGACGGACCTTCGTGCCTTCGTGCAGGACGAATACCGTCTTGCCGCCTTCCGCCGGTGAACTTTTCACCGAGCAGACCGGCGCCGTGACGATGGCGCTGTCCTGGCGCAGGACCGCGCGTTTCTGCTGCAGGGAGAAGATGAACGTGAGGATGGTCAGGGCGAGGACGATGCAGGAGAAGATGAACGAAACCTTGCGGAGAGACCTCGGCGCACCGCTCCGGAAAACCGTCAGCAGAACACCGGCCAGAAGCAGCAGCCCCAGTGTGATCCAGGCCCATGCGTTCGCGGAAAGATCCTGACGCAGACCGTGGAACCACGAGACGAGGATGAAATCGGGCACTTCGTCGATCTTGTCGAGAGTCATCTGCCGGACGATCTCCAGATTGTGCGCTGCATCAGCATGCGAGGGGTTGAGTTTGAGCGCGCGTTCGTAGTAGAGGATGGCGTGTGCGTTGTCCTGCAGTTTGAGGAAGGTGTTGCCGATGTTGTAGTACAGGTCGTCGCTTTCCAATCCTTCGCCTTCGATCATCTGGTAACAGTTCAGGGCATTCTGCCACTGACCGGCGGCGAAGGCCTCGCCCGCTTTTTCCCAAAGCGAGGAGACGTCTTCCTGAGCTGCGGCCGGCATGGCCAGGCTGAGCAACAGGACCAGCAGGGCTGCGCCGGCAACCTTCTTTCCGGAGGCGGCCTTCGGATTCTTCAGCTGGCTTTCGATGTCGGAGATCACGTTGAGGGCTTCGTTGTATTCGTTTTCCATCTGGCGTTGTTCACTTTCGGGAGCATAGCGCGCGAATTCGCACTGGTCGATCAGGCCGGTCAGCGCCGCGATGCTTTCGTCGCGCACGCCCCGTTCGCAGAGTTTTTCGCTGATCGAGTCCTTTGACAGGTCAGCGGCTGGAATCATCAGTTTGTCGGATACATAGCCTGTCAAGGCCTTGTGCAGTTCTTCATAATAGGCACCGCCCAGCCCTTGCTTGAGGTAAGATTCGGCGCTTTTGAGCCGGGCCCGTGCCATCCGGTTGGCGCGGCGGTTCTTCGAACCGGCCACGTCGGCGCGGCGCGCCCGTGAGAAGCGCAGGAGCCGGTCGACGATGAAGACGGCCAGGAAGATGGCGAGCATCAGTGCATAGAACAGGGGAGAGCCGGCAAAGAAGCGGTCTTTCTTCCTGAGATGGCCGTCGCCCAAGGCGATGTAGCGGATGTCCTCGCTCAGGCTGCGGACGCTCTGGCGGTTGGAACCGGCCACGGCTACACCGCCGCCGGCGATTTCCTCGCCCTTTTCCACCGAGACGGGAATGTCGCCCGTCGAAGTGGTCACGTACTTGCCGTGGGCATTGTCGTAGTAGGTGTATTCAATCGAGGGAATGACGAAATCGCCATGGCTGCGCGGGATGAACGGGAACTCGAAAGTCTTCGAGCCGCTGGTACCGCTGGCGGAGGTTTTGTCGGTGCTCTTGAGGTCATAGACCTCGAAGTCCGGCGGGAAGTCCACTTTCGGCGCCTCGAGCATCGAAAGGTTACCGTTGCCGGTGATGGTAACAATCAGGGAGGCAGCCTCGTTCGACTTGATGCCTTCCTTGCTCATCTTGGCGCTGACCTTGAAGTCGCCGACGCCGCCGGCGAAGGATGCCGGCGCACCAGCCGGCAGGTCACGCACCTTGACCTGGATGGACGGGGTGCTGATGCGCTTGCGGATGGTCTGGTACTGGTCGAAGAAATCGTCGAAGATCGAGAGCGGGCTGCCGCTTGAGGTGCGGACCCTCAGCTGGCAGACCATCTCCGCCGGATCGATGGTCAGCGTTCCGCTTTGCTGGGGGATCAGCGCGTACTGACGCACCAGCGCGGCATTGTAGATGGTCCCGTTCACATTCTCGCGCTTGAATTCGAGATTGTTGACCGTAACCGTCTCCTTGCTCCAGAATCCGTTGAAAGTAGGGAACTTGATATCCTCGAAGCCCGCGATGTCGGTGCGGGTGTAAAGTTTGAGCGTGGCAGTGATGGGCTCACCCTTGACTACGTTGGTCTTGTTGAGGGTCAGGCGCAGGAAGATATCCTGGTTGGAAACGGTTCCCGTGACGGCGGGATCATTGTTTTCCCTGCGCTCAGGCTGAGTCTGCTGGCCGGACTGCGAGCCACCGCTATTGCCTTGCGGCTGGGTCTGCGTCTGGCCGCCGGCAGCGACCACCTCGATCTTGAGGGTGGACGATGAGACGCTGTTCTTGTCGACGGAGGCCGTTGCGCCCGGAAGGGTGAAGGTACCGGTTTTCCGCGGTTGCAGCAGATAGGTCACCGTTTCCTGATGGGTGGAGGTTCGTTTGCCGTTCACGATGCTGGTGCTGGACATCGATCCCTTCTGCGGGCCCCAGACGACGTCGAAGTCGTCGGTCCCCGGCCACTCGAAGTCGCTCATACGGCCGTCGGCCGTGAAGACGATGCGGAAGGTCTCGTCGGCTGCGACAACGCCGGGACCTTCCACCTTGAGCGTCTGGGCAGCCCCCGTCAGGGCGCTCAGCAGCAACATCAGCGTAAGAATGCGTCTTTTCATCGTAATTACCAATTTTTCTCTTTCTGTTTGGATTTCAGCCGGGCGGCCTTCTCCTTCTTGACCTTGTCCTGGGTATCCTTTTCCTGGGCCTGGATGGCCTGCAGCATCTGTTGGGCGGACTGCGGCGTTATCCGGGGCTGCTGGCCCTGATTCTGCTGCTGGTCCTGATCCTGATTCTGGTCCTGTTGCTGATCCTGGTTCTGATCCTGGTTCTGATCCTGGTTCTGATCCTGGTTCTGATCCTGGTTCTTGTCTTGGTTCTGGTCGTCCTGATTCTGATCCTGGTTCTGGTTCTGATCGTTCTTCTGATCTTGATTTTGATCTTGATTCTGATCCTGGTCCTGGTCGTTGTTTCCGCCGCCGCCGTTCTGCTGCTCATTTTCGAGCATCTTCTGGGCGTAGGCCAGATTGGCCTTGGTTTCCATGTCGCCGGGGTTGCGCCGCAGCGCGTCCTTGTACGCATCGACCGCCGCCTGCCAGGAGCGCTGACGGGCAGCGGAGTTGCCCATATTGTGGAAAGCGTCGGCCGCGTGCGGCCCTTTGGCGAGCGAGTCGATGCCCGACTTGTAGTAGCGGTCCGCTTCCTGATAGTTCTCCATCCGGTAGTAGGTGTTGCCCAGATTGTAAGCGCCGGCCAGGGAAGTGGAGTCTGCCACCAGGGCCTTCTTGTAATTGATCTCGGCCTGCTGCCAGCGTTCCTTCCGGAAATCGCGGTTGCCGTGGCGCACGCTCTTGCGTTCACCCTGCGCGAAGCAGGCCGTCGCACCCAGCAGCAGGGTCAGCGCGATACAGATGATTCTTTTCATGTCAATCTTTGAAAAGCCGCCTTCTGGCCTTCTTCCCGGGAACCAGCAGTTCGAGAATCAGGAAGAAAAGCGCGATGGCGAAGAAATACATGTATTGTTCGTCGAAGTCCTCGAAAACGACCGAGTTGAACTGTTCCTTGTCGATGGTCCGGATGTCGTCGATGATCGGGTTCAGGCCGAATTCACTGTTGCCGGCCCGGACGTATTTGCCCTGGCCGATGCCGGCAATCTCCTGCAGGATCTCCTCGTCGAGCCGGGTGACGACGATGTTGCCCTCAGCGTCTTTCATCAGGCTGCCGTTCTTGGGAATCGGCTTTCCCTGCGGCGAACCCACGCCGATGCAGTAGATGCGGATGCCTTGTTCCGCGATGGCCTTGGCGGTTTCGAGCGCCTGGCCTTCGTGGTCTTCACCGTCGGTAATCAGGATGATAGCGCGCGAACGTTCGCTTTGGGTGCTGAAGCTGCGGGCCGAGGCCAGCAGTGCGGCGGACAGGTCGGTGCCCTGGATCGGGACGCTGCCCGGGTCGATGCTGCCCAGGAAGATCTTGGCCGACACATAATCGGCCGTGATGGGCAGTTGGACGAATGCCTCGCCGGCGAAGACTACCAGGCCGATCCGGTCGCCCTGCAGACGGTCGACCAGCCGGGCGATGGCCAGTTTGGAACGCTCCAGACGGTTGGGGGAGTAGTCCTCGGCGAGCATCGAATTGGAGACGTCAAGGGCGATCATCACTTCCACGCCCTGGCTTTGGTGTTCCTTGAGCCGGGCACCGAGCTGCGGGCGGGCCAGACCGATGGCGAAGAAGAACCAGGCCGCGGCCAGCAGACTGACTTTGAGCCAGCCTTTGCCTGTGGAGGCGTCGGGCATCAGCCTGGCGACGAGCTCCGGGTCGCCGAGGCGGGCGATGCGCCGCTTGCGCAGGCGCAGCTGGATCGCATAGGCCACGTAAAGCAGCGGAACGATCAGCAGGAGCAGCAGATATTGACTTTGTGCCAGATAGACCATCTTACGGGATCCTCCTCAAAATGACGAAACGAAGCAGAAGCTCCGCCAGCAGCGCCAGCAGCGCGATCAGGGCGAAGCGCATGAAGAGTTCCGAATAGACCGGGAAACTGTCCACGGTGGTACGGGTCTTCTCCATCTGGTTGATTTCGGAGTAGATTTCCATCAGTTTCGTGTTGTTGGTGGCGCGGAAATACTTGCCGCCGGTCTCCGAGGCGATCTGCTTGAGCAGGTCCTCGTCGATTTCCACTTTCACGTTCTGTACCTGCACGCCCCAAGGGGTCATGAAGGGGTAGGGTGCTTCGCCCATGGCGCCTACGCCGATGGTGTAGACGCGCACGTCGTAAGTCTTGGCGATTTCAGCCGCCATCTGCGGAGCGATCTCGCCGCTGTTGTTCATACCGTCGGTCAGCAGGATCACCACCTTGCTTTTGGCGTCGGAATCTTTCAGGCGGGCCACGGCGGTAGCCAGGCCGTTGCCGATGGCGGTCCCGTCGTCGATCAGGCCGGTTTCGACCTCCTTCATCAGGTTGATCAGGGTGGCGCGGTCGGTGGTCAGCGGCGCTTGCGTGTAGCTCTCACCGGCGAAGACCACGATACCCATGCGGTCGGCGGGTCGGCTGGCGATGAATTCGATGGCGATGTCCTTGGCAGCGCCGATGCGGTCGGGCTTGAAGTCCCGGGCCAGCATGGAGGTGGAGACGTCCATCGTCAGGACGATGTCGATGCCTTCAGTGTCGACCTTTTCGAAATTCTCAGAGGAACGGGGACGGGCGATGGCTACGATGATGGCTGCAAGTGCCACCATCCGCAGGATGAACGGCAGATGCCGCGCCCAGGCGACCAGCCTTCCTTTTCCGTTATCCCACTGTGCGGCTTCTGAAACCGTCAGGGCAGGCTCCTTTCCCTTGAGCGAGCGCCAGAGGTAGAGCGCGATGAGCGGAATCAGCAGGAGTTCCAGCCAGAGCAGATGCGGGTATTCAAAAAACATAGGCTATTCTTCCTCCTCCTTTTCAATCTCTTGCATATAGGTCTGGTTGACGAAGCGGATGGCGGTCGGGATGGCGTTCTCGTTCTCCTGGTCCGTGGCGGTATACTTGGCGAACTTCACGAAATCGGCCGTGGCGAACAGTTCTTTCGTCTTGTCCATCAGTTCCGGCTCGATATCCTTGTCGGAGAGGTCGCGGAACATTTCGGCGGAGGTCTGTTCGAGCGCCGCAATGCCGTAGCGCTGGGCGATGTACTGGCGGAGGGCGTCGGTCACCTGCGTGTAGAACTGCTTCTGTTTACCGTTCTGCCACAGTTTCTGGGAACGGGTTTTCTCAAGGCTGCGCAGGGCGACGATATGCGGGGGATCCTTGACCACCGGCTTGCCGAAGAAATCACGGTTCTGGCGTCTGTACCGGATCCAGCGTACCAGGAGCCAGACCAGTGCCGCGACCAGTACGGCAAGTCCGACCCAGGGAATCACCTCCTTGAAAGTGAGCGGGTAACGGATCTGCCCTTTGATGTCGTAAAGTTGGAACGTGGCGGTATCGACGGGGATGGTGTTGACGGCCAGCGTGGGACCGGCATATTCCAGGGTATCGACGCTGCCGTCGGCGCGGGCCAGGAGTACATAGAGCGGCGGCAGGACATAGCTGCCGCTGTCGAAGCTGGTGAGCGTGATGTGCCCGCGCAGGTGCTGCGTGCCCTTCTCGATGGAAAGGGTGTCGAGCGCCATTTCGCCCAGCGCTTCGACGCCGGGGACCGGTGCGGGACCGGGCTTGCTGACACGGGCCGCTTCGCCGGGTGCGATGCTGAAGTCCAGGGTCCACTCGATCTGGTCGCCGATCAGGATGGAGTCGCGGCTGATGCGGCTCTGCAGCGGCTCGCGCGGCTGCGCTGCACCGGAAAGCGGCAGGACCGCAAGGATCAGCAGGGACAGGATAAATCTCTTCATCTCAAGCTCTGTTCTTGAAGAATGCGATGAGTTGTTTCACATAATTCTCGTCCGTGGCGATGCGCACGTTGTCGATGCGATAGCGGCGCAGGGTCGCGAGGGTGTTCTCGAAAGCCTTCCGGTTCCAGTCTTCATAGCTGCGGCGGACGGAAGGGGAGGAAGTGTTGATCCAGCGGCTGGCACCGCTCTCCGCATCCCGTACGTGGACGAGCCCGACGTCGGGCAGGGAGCATTCACGCGGGTCGTAGATATCGATGACGGAGATGTCGTGGCGGTTCGCGGCGATCTTGAGCGCTTCTTCGTAGCGGGGCTGCAGCTGCGCGTCGACGTCGATCAGGTCGGAGAGCAGGAAGGCGGTGCAACGCTTCTTGATGGCGTTGGTCAGGTAGCGCAGCGCGGCGCCCACGTCGGTGCCGCGGTCTTCGGGCTCGAATTCCAGGAGGTCGCGGATGATGTGGAGCAAATGGCTGCGGCCCTTCTTGGGCGGAATGAATTTCTCCACCTTGGAGCTGAAGAACAGGGCGCCCACCTTGTCGTTGTTGATCGAAGCGGAGAACGACAGGACGGCCGCAATCTCGGTCATCAGGTCTTTCTTCGTCCGTGTGGTGGTGCCGAATACACGGGAACCGCTCACGTCGATGAGCAGCATCACGGTCAGTTCGCGCTCCTCTTCGAAGATCTTGACATATGGCGCCCGCAAGCGTGCGGTGACGTTCCAGTCCATGTTGCGGACGTCGTCGCCGTACTGGTACTCGCGGACTTCGCTGAAGGCCATGCCGCGTCCCTTGAACGCGGAATGGTACTCTCCGGCGAAGACCTGGTGCGAGAGCGACCGGGTCTTGATCTCGATCTTCCGGACCTTCTTTAACAGATCACTTTCCATTAGGGAACTTCCACTGCGTTGAGCACGTTGGTAATGATTTCTTCGGAGGTGATGTTCTCGGCTTCGGCTTCGTAGGTCAGGCCGATGCGGTGGCGGAGCACGTCGTAGCAGACGGCGCGGACGTCCTCGGGAATCACATAGCCGCGGCGCTTGATGAACGCATAGGCCTTGGCCGCCATGGCGAGCGAGATGCTGGCACGCGGCGAGCCGCCGAAAGCGATCATATCCTTGAGTTTGCCCAGTCCATATTCTTCCGGCTGGCGGGTGGCGAAGACGATGTCGACGATGTAACGCTCGATCTTCTCATCCATATAGACGTCGCGCACGACCTGGCGGGCCCGGACGATGTCTTCCGGCTTGAGCTGGGTGTTCGGACGCGGGAACTCGCCCTGGTTGTTCATCCGGATGATCAACTTCTCTTCTTCTTTTTTGGGATACGAAACCTTGACCTTCAGCATGAAACGGTCGACCTGTGCCTCGGGCAGGGGATAGGTGCCTTCCTGCTCGATGGGGTTCTGCGTCGCCATGACCAGGAAGGGCTCGGGCAGCTTGAAGGTCTCTTCGCCGATGGTCACCTGACGCTCCTGCATGGCTTCCAGCAGGGCCGACTGCACCTTGGCAGGGCTTCGGTTGATTTCGTCGGCCAGTACGAAATTGGCGAAGACAGGGCCTTTCTTGATCTGGAACTGTTCGCTCTTCTGGCTGTAGATCATCGTACCGATCAAGTCGGCCGGCAGCAGGTCGGGCGTGAACTGGATGCGGTTGAACCGGGCATCCACGATTTGGGCGAGCGTATTGATAGCCAGGGTTTTTGCCAGGCCCGGCATGCCTTCCAGGAGGATGTGGCCGTTGGCAAGAAGGCCGATCAGCAGGTTGTCAACCAGCTGCTTCTGGCCCACGATCACCTTGCCCATCTCCATCTGGATGATGTCGACGAAGGCGCTTTCCCGCTCGATGCGCTCATTTAACGCTTTAATGTTTACGCTATCCATGATTTGTATTTTGATTTTTTGTATTTTTGTTGTCTGTAACAATCTTGCAAAAATAATAAAAATATGCGGCTCTTCGTCCAGCTTTCCTATGATGGAAGTTGTTTCTGTGGATGGCAGTCCCAGCCCAATGTGCCTTCCGTCCAGGACGAAATGGAAAGGGCGCTGTCCATCGCCTTCGGAGAGCCGGTCACCGTGGTTGGGGCGGGGCGGACGGACACGGGTGTCAATGCGCGGAACTTCATCGCACATTTCGACATTTCTGCCTGGCCGCCTGAAGAGTCCGCCCGACTCCTTCGCAAAATAAATGCCATTCTGCCTCCCGCCATTGTGGCAGAAGCCTTCTATCGCGTAGCTGACAATGCGCACGCGCGTTTCGACGCCGTGAGCCGCACGTACCGCTATTACATCCACACGGTCAAGGACCCTTTCGCCCGCCATTCCTGCCGCCTCTGGTACACGCCGGACGTGGAAGCCATGAACCGGGCGGCCGAACCGCTGCTGGGCCGGCACGACTTCTCGAGTTTCGAGAAGACGGGCGGTGCCAACAAAACGGACATCTGCACCGTGACCGAGGCCCGCTGGGAAGTGCTCGATCCCGCACATATGGTGTTCACCATCACCGCCGACCGCTTCCTCCGGAATATGGTCCGCGCCACGGTCGGCACGCTTTTGGAAGTGGGAAGGGGTCGTCGCGCTCCCGAGTGGGTGGCCGGGGTGCTGGAGGCGCGCGACCGCTGCCTGGCGGGCCAGTCCGTCATCGGGGAAGCGCTTTTCCTGGAGGAGATCCGCTATCCCTATCCTTTGATAACAATTTAAAAAACTATAACTCGTTATGCTTTCTACTTTTCTCCAAACAGCTGTCGACGCCGTCGAGATGACTCCCGTTCAGGAGGAGCTGTCGTTCTCTCTGATCAGCATGGCCGCCAAGGGCGGCTGGCTGATGCTGGTGCTGCTTGCCCTTTCCATCGTAGCGATCTACATTTTCGGCAAGAAATGGTGGGCCATCCGCCAGGCCGGCCGCATCGACAAGAATTTCATCAAGGACGTGGACAACTATCTGGCTGAAGGAAAGGTCCGTTCGGCCCGCGCGCTCTGCAAGCGGAGCGACACGCCGATCGCCCGTATGATCGAAAAGGGTGTCGAACGCATCGACAAGCCCCTCTCCGATATCCGCATCGCCGTGGAAAACGTGGCTAACGTCGAGGTTGCCAAACTCGAGAAAGGGCTGCCTGCCCTGGCGACGATCGCCGGCGGCGCGCCGATGATCGGTTTCCTGGGTACGGTGATGGGTATGGTCCAGGCTTTCTTCAACATGGCGCAGGCCGGCAACAACATCGACATCACGCTGCTCTCGGGCGGTATCTACACGGCCATGATCACGACGGTCGGCGGTCTGATCGTCGGTATCCTGGCCTATTTCGGTTACAACTTCCTGACCTCGCAGGTCACGAGCCTGGTCGCCAAGATGGAAGCTTCGTCGATCGAGTTCCTCGATGCGGCGCAGGCACGCCAGGAATCTAAAGAAGCGTAAGCCATGGCCATCAAGCGATCCACCAAGGTTGATCCCTCGTTCTCGATGTCGTCGATGACGGATATCGTCTTCCTCCTGCTGATATTCTTCCTCGTCACCTCGACCCTGGTCAACCCCAACGCACTCAAGCTGCTGCTGCCCAAGAGCACGGGCCAGGTAGCCGCCAAGGCGACGGTCAGCGTCTCTATCAAACACTATCCCGAGCAGAACACCGTGTCGTACCACATCAACGGCGACCGCAAACCCGTGTCGTTCGCCGAGATCGAACCGGCGATCCGTGACCTCCTGCAGTTCGAAGACGATCCGACCTTCTCGATCTATGCCGATGAGACGGTTCCGGTCAAGGAGGTGGTGGCGCTGATGAATATCGCCAAGCGCAACCACTACAAGGTCATCATGGCGACATCTCCAGAATAAAAACCGGCGCAAAGTATGAATCGGGCCAATTGGATCGGAATCGGGCTGACAGTCGTGTTTCACGCACTGCTGTTGGGCCTGTGTTTCCACTCCGGGCTGAAATACCTCTATCCACCTCCCGAGGAGCAGGCGGTCCTGATGGAGTTCCCTGAGGAACCGGTACCGCCGGAGCAGGTCGTCATCGGCCAGGAGCCCCGGGCGGAAGATCCTGATCCGCAGCGGGAGGTCGAACTCGTGAAGCGGGCGGAATCGCCTGTCAAGGGGACGACAGCCAATCTTTCCGAAGAAGCGACCGTGGGGGATGACGGAGATGTGGAAGTGCCCGAACCCAAGCGGGAGATCGACAAGCGGGCGCTTTTCCCGTCTGCTGCCAACAACAAGCAGGATACCTTGACGCAGCATACAGCTGCATTCCCGTCGCAGCGTATGGACGAAGGACATGCGCAGGGCAATACCCTGTCGGGCGATACCGACGGCCAGCCGTCAGCCCGTCTGGCAGGACGCAACGTCGTAGGCTCGCTGCTGCTGCCTTCTTATGGCGTGCAGAAATCCGGTCGCGTGGTGGTCAAGATCATGGTCGACCGCGAAGGCAATGTCACCGAGGCCATTCCCGGTATGGAAGGCACGTCTGTGACCGACCGCTCCCTCTGGTCCGCCGCGAAGGAAGCCGCCCTCCAAGCGCATTTCAACGCGAACCCCAAGGCCCCCATCTCCCAGGAAGGGACCATCACCTACATTTTCAAATTACAGTAATCCGCTCTAGTATTTCAGCAGCGTCACCACGCCATCCATCGTGGCCACCAAGAGCTGGTTGTCCGGCAGGGGGACGATGCTGTTGATCAGAGCGACGGAGACTTTGTGCTTCCACACGGTGGAGCCGTCGGAGACGTTCAGACAGAAGAGGTTACCCTTGTCGGTAGGGACAAAGACGAACTGGCCGTCAGCACTGCAGACCGAAGGCGTGGGGGCAATTTCGTAACCGAAACCGGGACGTACTTCCCAGCGTTTGACTTCTTCCTCAGGGGCGGTTGCGTATGCCTGCACGCTGTCGAACATCGTCTTGACGAAGATGGTCTCTCCATCCGGCGAAAGGCCGATGGATTCACGGCCGCCGGCCGCAACCCACAGTTGCTCACCCGTGCGGGCATCCAGCGCATAGGTCTTGCGTTCAGGGGTAACCAGGAAGATCTTGCCTTGTGACTTGACGGGATAGACAGCCGCTGGAGAATACATCCGGGAACCTTTCGTCTTCCAGGTCCACTGCAAGGCGCCGGTTTTCGGGTCGAGCGAATAAAGGGTGTTGGCCCAGTCGCCGAAAACGAGCTGGTCTTCATCGATATACGGCATGCATTCCACGAATCCTGCAATGCCTTCCCGTGCCCAGACCAGCCTGCCGTTACGCACCTTCAAGGCACGGAACACATGGTCGGAGGAACCCACGTAGGCGATGCCGTTACGGATAACGGGCGAAGCCAGCACGGATTTTTCACAGCGGTAGCGCCAGCGCAACTTTCCTTTTTTGAGCGACAGACAGTAGATATACCCGTCGGTGGAACCGATGACTACGCGGTTCTTCCAGACGGCCGGCGTCGAGAAGACCTTTCCTTCCGTGGCAAATCGCCAGACCTCGCGTCCGGAAGCGGCGTCGAGCGCTTTCACGACACCGGTTTCGTTGGCATAGAGCACGAAGTTTCCGGCTTTGACTGCACCGCAGCCGATGTCTCCTTCGTCCTGGGTGCGCCAGACTTCCTGCACCTGGGTGAACTGGCGGTTGACATCGAATTTCAGGAAAGGATAGTCGGCCGGCAGTCCGTAGGGATTGTCTCGTCCGGCGGCCTTGTCGGGTTCGTAGAGAGGCTTGTCAGAGAGTCGCTGTGTGTACCAGGCTTCGCGGTCTTCTGGCGTGATGGGCACTCCGTCCTTGTTCACCAGGATCCGGTCGTGGGCGGTGAAGCAGCCGTCTTTGATCTCGATGATATTGTAGCCCACTTCCTTGCCGCGGTCCGGTGAACGGCCGAGGATCCCTGGCACGCCTTCGTAGTTGAGAATCGTGTTCCTGTGCCAGTGTCCGCCGATCAGCAGCTGGATGTTCCCCTTCTTCAGGGTGTTCATTACCTGGAAATAGTTGAGGATCGAAGTGTCCTGGGGATAGTGGTTGACGAAGATGACGGGCTGTTCCTTCGGTGTGGCGGTCATGATGGAGTCGAGCCACATCAGACTCTCGTGCGGGAGCAGGGCGGGGGCCATGCGCATGTTCGGGCCGCTGTTGCAGCCGAGGAACTTGATGCCGCCGGCCTCGAACTCGAACTGTTCGTAACCGAAGACCCGGGCGAAGGTGTTGCAGCCGCTTTCCGACCATTTCGCGTCGTGGTTGCCGGCTACGATCCAGTAGGGATTCCGGAGCTGGTCGATCAACTCCTTGGCCATCGCGATCTCATCGTCGGCGCCGAACTCGGTGATGTCGCCGCCGAAGACCGTGAACTGGATGTCTTCCTGGTTGTTGATGTCGGCGATGCAGCGCTGGAGATTGTCGATGCGGGGAGAACCTCCGGTGAGATGGACATCCGTCAGGAAAGCAAACTTGACCGGCGTGGTCTGGGCGCTGACGGCAAATGGAAGCGCCACGGCCAATAGAAGTAAGAATAGACGTTTCATAGCGGAAAACAGCCCGGTCGGGCCGGGCGGGACGGTTACAACAGGGAAAGCAGGTATTGTCCGTATTGGTTCTTTTTCATCGGCTCGGCGACGGCGCGGAGTTTCTCGGCCGTGATCCAGCCGTTGAGGTAGGCGATCTCCTCCAGGCAGGCGATTTTCAGACCCTGCCGTTTCTCGATCACTTCGACGAAGGTAGAGGCTTCGGCCAGCGACTCGTGGGTGCCCGTGTCGAGCCAGGCGAAACCGCGTCCGAAGGTGAGCACCTTGAGTTCGTGATCGGCCAGGAAAGCGTTGTTGACCGATGTGATCTCCAACTCGCCGCGTGCGGAAGGCTTGACCTCCTTGGCTACTTTCACGACTTTGTTCGGATAGAAATACAAGCCGACGACGGCATAGTTGCTTTTGGGCTTTGCCGGTTTTTCCTCGATGCAGTCGGGATTGCCGTCAGCGTCGAACGACACGACGCCGTAACGCTCAGGGTCGTTTACCCAGCAGCCGAAGACGGTGGCCTTGGCGTGCTTTTCCGCGTTTTCTACGGCCTGCAGGAGCAGGTCGCGGAAGCCCGTGCCATGGAAGATATTGTCGCCCAGAACCATGCAGACGGAATCGTTGCCGATGAATTCTTCCCCGATGATAAAGGCTTGCGCCAGGCCGTCGGGCGAGGGCTGCTCCGCATAGGAGAAATGCACGCCGCAGTCCGACCCGTCTCCCAGCAGCCGCCGGAAGCCCGGCAGGTCGTGCGGGGTGGAGATGACCAGGATGTCGCGGATGCCCGCGAGCATCAGCACCGAGATGGGATAATAGACCATCGGCTTGTCGTAGATGGGAATCAGCTGCTTCGAGATTCCCTTCGTGATGGGATAGAGGCGGGTTCCGCTTCCGCCGGCCAATACGATACCTTTCATGGTGCGGTTAACGGGATACGCGGGTGAAGACGGGGTCCTGGCCGTCGGCGGCAAGGACGTAGATTTTCATTTCGCTTTTGAGGTCTCCGCCGGAGGCGGCGCTCAGGAGGTCACGGGCGGTGAAGACATATTCCGTACCCCCGGGGACCGGGCGCGAGGCGGCCTTCGTGGCCTTGGCACGGATCATCGGATAATCGCCGACAGCCGACTCGAAGAGGGCTGCTTCTTCATCGGAAACCGGATGCAGGTCGGGGAAATCCGGCAATTTGACGGTTTCGCCCGAAATGAAGCCACCAGCTTTCAGGAACTGGTCGATCTCGGCGGGCGCTGCATCGATGCGTGCTGAACGGACTCCGTAGCCGTGCAGGACTTTCGCCGAAGTCAGTTTTGCCCGGATGTCGGCTTCGCTGGTTTCGAGTCCGCCGCTGCCGAAGGTGCAGAAAGGCACGACCTTCTTGCCCTTGAACGACTCGTTGGCCAGCAACGTGGCGATCGGCCGGGCATAGGTTCCGAACCAGATGGGATAACCGAGGAAGATGACGTCATAGTCGGAAATCTTCACGTCCAGCGGCATGAGATCCGGAAGGAAGCCTTCTTCCATCTCTTTGCTGCCACGCGCGACGGTGGCCTGGAAATCGGCAGGGTAGGCTTCTACGGGTTCGATGGTGGCGATGTCGGCGTTCAGCCGCTGCTGGATTTCCCGGGCGACGGTTTCCGTCTTGCCGCCTTGGGAGTAATAAAGGACAAGGATTTTCGGGTCGCGGTTGCAGGAAAGAGCAAGGACCAGGGTCAGGGCCAGAAGCAGGAATTTTTTCATATCGTTGACTTTTTAAATTGTTTCTAGGAAAAGGGGGGGCAGGGTGTCCAGCGGTAGGCTGGCTCCAGGGGATTGAGGCCGGCGAGTTCCAGCAGCCGGGCCACGAAACCATCGACCAGGGCGTCGAGGGTCTGCGGTCGGGTATAGAAGCCCGGGGCGGCCGGTGCGATCAGGGCGCCGGCTTCGGTCAGCGTTGCCATGTTGCGCAAGTGGATGAGGCTTAGCGGTGTTTCACGCGGGACGATGAGCAGCTTCCGACGCTCCTTGAGCTGGACATCCGCTATCCGGGCGATTGCGTCGTCGGCGGTTCCGGCGGCGATGCGTCCGAGCATGCCCATGGAGCAGGGGAGGATCACCATGACATCGGCTGCCGCACTGCCGGAACAGAAAGGTGCATCGAAGCGATGGTCGTCAAACCCTTCGGGCGCTTCGCACCCCAGTTCGTGGCGCCAGATTTCGCGGGCCGTATCGGTCAGCACGACATGCAGCGACACTCCTTCCAGGGCGGAAACCCGCTCCAGGAAGCGACGCGCATAGCACGCCCCGCTGGCGCCCGTGACGGCCAGCACGACCTGCTTGCTACAAGTATTCATCGAGCAGGATCTGCCTGAGTTGTTCCATCCCTACCGTAGCAGGCTCCTGAATCTGACGGAAATTGTTGTAGTCCAGGCGGATGGGCTTAGGGTCAATAAGGAAGATCGGTCTTCCGTACTGGATGTAGCGGAAAAGGCCGGCGGCGGGATAGACGTTGAGCGAAGTGCCGATGATCAGCAGGATGTCGGCTTCACTGACCGCGTGGGCGGCGGGCGTCATCATCGGGACGGCTTCGCCGAACCAGACGATATGGGGCCGCAGCTGGACGCCGCGCGTGTCGCAGTCCCCCAGGTTGATGTCGCGGTAGCCGATATCTTTCACCCCGCGGTCTTCCTGGTCTTCGGGACGGACCTTGGTCAGTTCGCCGTGCAGATGGATGATCTTCGTGGAGCCTGCCCGTTCGTGCAGGTTGTCCACGTTCTGCGTGACGACGGTCACGTCGAAGTACTTCTCGAGTTCCGCGATGATCTTGTGCGCCTGGTTGGGCTGCGCCTTTTCGAGCTGGTGACGCCGTTCGTTATAGAATTTGAGGACAAGGCCTTTGTTGCGGTACCACCCTTCGATGTCGGCCACGTCGGCCACGTTGTAGTTTTCCCACAGGCCGTCGCTGTCGCGGAAGGTCTTGATGCCGCTTTCGGCGCTCACGCCGGCTCCGGAGAGTACGACTAGTTTCTTCATATCGTTACGCAAAATAATAGTTTCTGAGCCAGTATTCGAAGAGCGGGTCTACGATGCGGGCGTTGTCTTCGGTGTCGATCGTGAGCACCTCTTTCTTGAGCAGCGCTTCGCGGGCGCGGGCCACGCCGGCCGAAGAGTTGAGCCGGTAGCGTTCCATGGCCTCCGCGGTGCTGAATTTGCGCACCCCGTCCACCACGGCATGGAGCAGGTTGACCTGGTTGCCGGTCAGGTCGAGCAGCATCTGCTTGAAGCGGGGGACGTGCAGCGACAGGAGCGTGTCGCGCGCCTGGTTGACGATGTGGCGGTTCACGTAACCTGCCGGCATGACGTAGCAGAGGGCGCATAGTTGCTTGACGTACCACATGTTGCCCGAAGCGATCTCGTGGATGGCAAGGGCTTCTTCCATCTCGATGACCCGGCCGTAATGGAGGAAGGTGCTGCGGATGTATTCGCACACCAGTTTCTTGTCGACCGGCCTGAGCTCGAGGGTGCGGCACATCCCGTAGAAGCATTTCCGTTCTTCGAAAATGAGTTTCATCGCATTGACGAACGAGCCGGTGAGCAGGTAACGGACATTGCGCTGGCGGCTCCAGGCGCGGTCGAGCTGCTCGAGGCGGAACTGTTCGTCCTCGATGCGGAGCAGGTTCTGGAATTCTTTGAAATAGATGACCATCGGTGCTCCGGCCTCGCCGGCGATGATGCCGGGCAGATCGAAGGTCTTGGCCGGGGCGATCTCATCGATGCGGATTTCGAAGGGCAGGAGCGCCCCCCGGTTGACTTCCACGGCGCATTCTTTCATCTTGGCGCGCCACAGCGCGATGAAGTCGTCGTAGGTCCGGATGCCCAGCAGGTCGATGGTGCAGACGATCAGGCCGGGCTTCCTGGCCCGGTACCGTTCCAGCGCCTCGGTCACGACTGTTTCCTTCCCGCTTCGCGCCTCGCCGTAGATGACGAGGCTGTTGCCGCCCGGGCCGAGAGCCGACACGATGGTGTCGATCTCCTGGCTGCGGCCGACGATGCCGTTTCCTGCGGCGATTTTTTCGAAGGCGAAGGGAATGTCCATGTTTTTCAAAAAAACCGGCTTTCAGGCCGGTTTTTGTCAAAGTTCCTCGAAATTCACGTCAGCGAAGGAGGCGGGAGACTGTCCGGGTTCTTCCGGTGTCTCGGCGGGGGTGGTGTCCGGCCCGGCCGGAAGCCTTTCGCGAATATAGTTCACCACTTCCTGGAGACCGTCGGCAAACTTGTCGAAGTCTTCCTTGTAGAGGAAGATCTTGTGTTTGTCGTAGACGTAGCGGCCGTCGCGTTCGATCCGGCGCTTGCTTTCGGTGATTGTCAGGTAGTAATCATTGCCTTTGGTGGCTTTCACATCGAAAAAGTAGGTACGTTTGCCAGCCCTGACAGGCTTCGAATAAACATCGTCTCCATTTCTTTCCTGGAAGCCTGCGTTGTCATAATCCTCGAAATACATAGTAAATGTGTTTTTAAACGTTTTTCGATAAACTCCTACAAAGATAGATTTTATTTTTGAACGAAACCACTTATCTTTGTAAAAAATTCAGAAAAATTGAAATGCTTTCACGCCGACTGATCCGTATCAAAGCGTTCAAGACGCTCTTTGCCTACGAAGGTTCCGGTTCCGACAATGTGTCCGCCGCGCAGAAGTCTCTCATCGAGTCCTGCGACAAGGTAAAGGACCTCTACTATTTCATGCTCAACATATCCTCGTCGCTGGTGCGGGTGGCCGAAGAGAAGATCGCGGCCGGGATGCGCAAGTTCCATCCCACCGAGGCGGAGGCCAATCCGAACCTGAAGTTCGTCCACAACCGCTTCGCGGCCCTGCTTTCCGACGACCCGGAATTCGGTCGTTACTGCCAGCGCCGCGGCCTGCTGTGGGGGGAGTATGAACCCTTCGTGCGCCACGTTTACAATTCCCTCATAACCAAGGAATACTATCAGAATTACATGGCTTCCGGCGAGGATTCCTTCGAGGAAGACTGCCAGCTCTTTTCCTGCATCTTCCAGGATGAGTTCGAGGACAACGAGGAACTCCTTTCCATCCTCGAGGACCTCTCCCTGCTCTGGATCGACGACCTGGACTATACCCTCAACGTGATTATCGCAGGGATCGGAGAAACGGCCCGTCACCGGCACATCGTGCATCCGTCCACTTTCCTCAAGGAAGACGACAAGGAGTTCGCCCTGCGTCTGCTCACCGAGTCGATCCTGCGTTACGACGAGTATTCCGCCCTCCTTTCCGGACATCTCGACAACTGGAACGCCGACCGCCTGGTCTCGACTGATGCCACCCTGATCGTCATGGGTATCACCGAAGCCGTGGTCTTCCCGACCATCCCGGTCAAGGTCACCATCAATGAATACGTGGAGATCTCCAAATATTACAGCACCCCCAACAGCCGCATCTTCGTCAACGGCATCCTCGACCGCATCATCCAGGAAAAGGTCCGTGAAGGCGAGATCGTCAAGCAGGGGCGCGGCCTTTTCGAAAATTAATGTAACAAAATAAACGCACATGAATTTATCTCTTATGACCCTCCTTCAGGCACAGGGCGCCGGCCAGGCCGGCGGCGGTGGCCTGACCATGCTCCTGATGCTCGCCCTGATCTTCGTGGTGATGTGGCTCTTCATGATCCGTCCCCAGCAGAAACGGCAGAAGGAACTCAACGCATTCCGCGACAGCCTCAAGAAAGGCGACAAGGTCGTCACTGTCGGCGGTATCTACGGTACCGTACTGGAAGTGAACGACAACAAGGTGATGCTTGAGATCGACAAAGACGTCAGGATCAAGGTCGACAAGGCGTCGCTGGTGAAAGATTTCAGCGAAGCCCAGCAGGCTTAGTTCCGGATGAAGGATTTCCGGCTGTTGCTGGCTTCCTTGCTGATCGCGTGCCTCGTCTGGGGGATGCACACCTTTTCGCTCGACTACTCCGCCTCGGTACCCTGTACCGTGCGGGTAGTGACGAATCTCCCGGGTTATGCCGCAGATGCGGTCGCACAGGAGCCCTTGTCGCTGCGCGGCAAGGCTACGGGTTTCTACCTCCTCAAGGCACGGGGGACAGGCCGCCGTCCGCTCCAGTTCACCCTGGCAGTGGACGCACGGCATTTCCATCCCGTTGAAGGGGAGGAAGATACCTTCCAGTTGCCGGTATCCGAATTGCGGGAAAAACTGCTGGAACAGCTCGGCGAACGCTTCGTCCTCGATTTCCTCGAGCCCGACCAGCTTACTTTTGTCTTCACGCCACAGTCTTTCGTCCGTGTCCCCGTCGAAGCGGCCTTCGACCTGTCTTTCCGGAACCAGTACATGCAGGTGGGAGAGATCCGTCTCAAACCTGATTCCGTGCAGGTTTACGGTCCGGTAAAGGAACTGCAGCGGGTCACGGGGGTCCGAACGCGCGACGTCAGCCGGACCGGTGTCGACAAGTCGCTTCAGGGCTATGTGGAGCTGGAAGGCATTTCCGGCCTCAGGCTGGATACCGAAAGGGTCTGGTACGAAGTGGAGGTGGACCGGTATGTGGAGAGCACCGTCACACTGCCCGTCACGGTGCGGGACGCCCCTCCGGACCACCCGTTGATGGTCCTCCCATCGAAGGTCGAGGTTACTTACCGTGCTCCTTTCCGTCCGCGGGGCGGACGTATCGGCGCGGAAGACCTCTCGCTCGTGGTCGACTATGCCGACTATCTCCATTCAGGGAGCGCCAAGGTGATTCCGCGTCTGGAGACGGTGCGGGATGTGTATGCGTGGCGGCTCAAGCCTGAATTGGTGGAATGCCTGCAGGTGGAGGCCCGATGAATCATTCCCGCGTCATATTGTGCACCGGCGGCATCGGCAGCGGAAAATCCTGTGTCGTACAGGCTTTCCGCACGCTTGGCATCCCTTCGTACGACTGCGACCGCTCCGCCAAGGAACTGTATGACCGGGATCCGCAGTTGCTTTCGGACGTGGTCAAGCTCACAGGCCCTGGCGTGCTCGATGCGGAAGGAAGGCTCGACCGTGCCGCGCTTGCAGGGCGGATCTTCGCGGATCCCACGATGCTGGCCCGGCTCGAAGCACTTGTGCACCCGGCGGTCATCCGTGACTTTACGGGCTGGAAGGAAGGGCAGGAGAGTCCGCTGGTCGTCATCGAGTCGGCCATCCTGTTGGAGAAGCCGCAGTTCGCCTGTCTGTACGACTGCGTCGTGACGGTCGTCGCTCCGGAAGCGGTCCGCATCGCCCGGGTAATGGCGCGTGACGGCGTTGCCGAGGAGCAGGTGCGGCGGCGTATGGCTGCGCAGTGGGATGATGCGGCGCGCATCGCCCACGCGGATTATGTATTGGAAAACAACGACCGGCAGGCTATGCTGCCGGTACTTATCGATATCATTGAAAAGGAAAAAAGAAGATGGAAAAGACAGATCTGAAGAAAATTCTCTCCGTTTCCGGTGAACACGGACTTTTTGCATACGTGGCCCAGGGCCGCGGCGGCATTATCGCTGAATCGCTCGAGACGCACCAGCGCCAGATGCTGGGTGCCAGTGCCAAGGTCAGCTCCCTGGCCGATATCTCGATCTACACCGATGAATCCGACCTTCCGCTGCGCGAGGTGCTCGTGGCAATGGCTGAAAAGCTCGGACAGGGTCCGGCCATGAGCCCGAAGAGCGATCCGAAAGCCATCAAGGCTTTCTTCGCCGAAGTGGTTCCTTCCTACGATGAAGACCGTTTCTACGTGTCGCACATGAAAAAGATCCTCGACTGGTACGAAGTGCTCCGTAAGTACGCATCGCTCGAGTTCGTCGAGGAAGAGGAAGAAGAGGCGGCCGACGGGGAAGACGCTGAAAAGAAGGAGGAAGCTGCCGGGTGAAACGGATCCAGGTGGTGACGATGGGCTGCTCCAAGAACCGCGTGGATTCGGAGCACCTGATGCACGTCCTCCAGCAGCGGGGTTATGAGCTTGTGCCCGAAGAGGCCGGCCTTTTCCCGGACGGCCTGGACGAAGTGGTCATCAATACCTGCGGTTTCATCCAGGACGCCAAGGAGGAGTCGATCCAGGCCATTCTCGAAGCCGTCGAGGCCAAGAAAAGCGGCCGGGTCGGCAAGGTCTCGGTATTCGGCTGCCTTTCGCAGCGCTATCCGTCAGAACTTGCAGCTGAAATTCCGGAAGTGGATGAGTGGCAGGGCGTTCTGACGCCCGATACACTGGGCCGTGTTCTCACCACGCCTTCCCACTATGCTTATCTCAAGATTGCAGAAGGGTGCGACCGCACCTGTTCCTATTGCGCCATTCCGCTCATCCGCGGTCCGCATGTGAGCGTACCGGTCGAGGATCTGGTGGAAGAGGCGCGCCGGCTGGCTGCCGGCGGCGTGCGGGAACTGATTCTCGTGGCCCAGGACACGACCTATTACGGACTGGACCGCTACGGAAAACGGTGCCTGGCCCGCCTGATGGAACAACTCTCCCGGATTGACGGCATCGAGTGGATCCGTCTGCACTACAGCTATCCTTCGGCCTTCCCGGAAGATGTGCTGCGCGTGATGGCCGAGAACCCAAAGGTCTGCCCCTATATCGATATTCCGCTGCAGCACAGCGCCGACCGCGTGCTGGCGATGATGCGGCGGGGCATCGACGGGCGGCAGACGCGCGACCTGGTAGCGCGGATGCGGCAGATGGTTCCGGGCGTAGTGCTCCGGACAACGCTGATCGTAGGCCATCCCGGGGAAGGTGAAGCAGAATTCGAAGACTTGCTCGATTTTGTGCGGGAGTGCCGTTTCGAGCGCCTGGGTGCCTTCCAGTATTCGGAAGAGGAAGGGACTTACGGAGCCCTGCACTACAGGGATGAGATTCCTGCTGAAGTCAAGCAGGAACGATATGACCGGCTGATGGAACTCCAGAGCGGCATCTCGCTCGAACGCAACCGCGCCCGCATCGGCACCCGCGAACGGGTCCTGGTGGACTCCGTGTCGGAAGACGGCATCCTCGTCGCCCGCAGCCAGACCGAATCCCCCGAAGTCGACGGCGAAATCCTGATCGACCCGGCTTCCGGGAGGGTAAGCGGAGGCCTGGTGGAGCGGCAGGTTCTTTCAAGCCCGAGCGCCCCCGCTGGGCTTGAAAAGGTTCTGCCGCGCGTTGGATTTACCCGAGCGGAAGACCGGGTCGGGCAGTTCGTCGATGTCACCATCACCGGGGCGAATGAATATGATCTGATAGCAGATATTATCTGAGAAACAAATAATTGAGATATGGAACTTTTGAAAGGAAAGGTTGCGCTGATTACGGGCGCAGCGCGGGGCATCGGCAAACAGATTGCCCTCAAATTTGCGGAAGAAGGCGCTGATATCGCCTTTACGGATCTGGTTATCGACGAGACGGGTCTGCAGACGAAAGAAGAACTCGAAGCCTTCGGCGTGCGTGTGCTGGCTATTGCCTCCAATGCCGCCGATTTCGAACAGACGCACAAGACCGTGGAGCAGGTCGTGGAGGCCTTCGGCCGCGTCGATATCCTCGTCAACAACGCGGGCATTACCAAGGACGGCCTGATGCTCCGGATGAGCGAGTCGCAGTGGGATGCCGTGCTGACGGTCAACCTCAAGAGCGCCTTCAACTTCATCCACGCCGTTTCGCCCGTGATGCTTCGCCAGCGGGGCGGCTCGATCATCAACATCAGCTCCATCGTGGGTGTCCACGGCAATGCCGGACAGTGCAACTATTCCGCCTCGAAGGCCGGCATGATCGGCCTGGCCAAATCCATCGCCGCGGAACTCGGCCCGAAAGGCGTCCGCGCCAACGTGGTCGCTCCCGGCTTCATCCTGACCGACATGACCCAGAAGCTCGGCCCGGAGATGCTCAAGCAGTGGGAATCCAAGATTCCGATGCGCCGGGGCGGAACGCCGGCCGAGGTGGCCAAAGTCTGCACGTTCCTGGCTTCGGACCTGGCCTCGTATGTCTCGGGGCAGGTCATCCTGGTCGATGGCGGAATGGGAATGTGATAGTTACTGGGGCTCTGCCCCAAAGCACGCAGCGACTAATGTGAACAATGACAAAAAAAATTCTTAACTTTAAGGCAAATTGTACTCATTCAAAACCTAATGCCTATGAAAAAGTATTTTGCTGAATGCATCGGAACGTTCGTCCTGACGTTCCTGGGCTGCGGAACCGCGATGTTCCTCGGCTGTAACACCCCTGCCGGCGTAGTCGGTACGGCGATCGCCTTCGGTCTGACCGTGGTGGCCATGGCCTACACGATCGGCGGTATCAGCGGCTGCCACATCAACCCGGCCATTACCTTCGGCGTCGCCCTCTCGGGCCGTATGACCTGGAAGGATGCCTGCGGTTACTGGGTCGGTCAGCTCATCGGCGGTATCCTTGCCGGTGCCGTGCTGCTGCTGGTCAAGAACGTGGTTGCAGCTCCCGACCTGACGGGCGGCCTGGGCACCAACGGCGTGGTCAACGCCGGCGGTGTGGGCGGTGCGCTGCTGGTCGAGTTCATCGCTACCTTCCTCTTCGTGCTCGTGGTCCTCGGTACGACCGACGCGAAGAAAGGCGCCGGCAACCTGGCCGGTCTGGCCATCGGTCTGACGCTGATCCTGGTCCATCTGGTGTGCATCAACCTAACCGGTACCTCCGTCAATCCGGCCCGTTCCATCGGCCCGGCCCTGTTCGTCGGCGGCGAAGCCCTCAAGAACGTGTGGGTCTTCATCCTCGCTCCGATGGTGGGCGGTGCCTGCGCAGCCGGTGTCTGGAAAGGACTGGCCAAGTAGGAAGATACGCAGACAACTTTGCGGCCCGGAAGGTTTTGCCCTTCCGGGCTTTTTTTATCGCCTAAGAATTACTATCTTTGTAAGTTGAATATATTATCGCTACGAAGAATATGAAACTCAAAAGGATGTTTTTGCTGGCGGCCGTCGTATGCAGTACGTTTGCGGCGATCGCCCAGAGCACGATGACCGATATCCAGGTGCTGGAATATGTCAAGTCCGGTCTGGCACAGGGCAAATCGCAGGAGGTGATGATGCGCGAACTCGCGGCTCGCGGCGTCGACCGGGCGCAGGCCGAGCGGGTGCGGGAAATGTACGAGAGCCAGAAAACGGCCGTCGCCCAGGAAATCGCCACGACGGCGGACGACCGGGCCCATACCGTGGCCAGCGAGGTGGACATCACGCCTGAAACTTTCGACGAGGATTCCCAGGGTCCGCTGGTGTATGGCCGCGATGTTTTCCGCAACAAGTCGCTGAACTTCGCCCCGAGTGAGAACCTGGCCACGCCGAAGAACTATCGGCTGGGCCCGGGTGACGAAGTCATCATCGACATTTTCGGTGCCAACCAGGTAACGCTTCGCAACAAAATCTCGCCTGAAGGCAGCATCAATGTCGACGTGCTCGGTCCCCTCTACTTGAGCGGCATGACCATCGAGGAGGCCAATAAATACCTCAAACGCAAGCTTGCCGGCATCTACGGCGGTCTGAACCGCAGCTCTGCCGGGACCGACATCCGCCTGAGTCTCGGTCAGATCCGCAGCATCCAGGTCAATGTCCTGGGCGATGTGAACCATGCAGGAACCTATGTCGTCTCCGCTTTTTCCACCGTGTTCCACGTCCTGTATCTGGCTGGCGGCGTGGTGGAGCCCGGTTCCCTCCGCAACATCACGGTGAATCGCGCCGGCAAGGTCGTGGGCGAAGTCGATGTCTATGATTTCCTGATGAACGGCACCCGCGAGAGCGACATCCGCCTTGAAGAAGGCGACGTGGTCATGGTGAAACCCTACACCTGCCTGGTGAAGATCGGCGGTGAGGTGAAACGCCCGATGTACTTTGAAATGAAAGACGGCGAATCGTTGCAGGACCTGATCGACTATGCCGGCGGATTTGCCGGCGGTGCCTATACCGACAATGTGACCGTCGTCCGGCAGAACGGGCGAAACTACGAGGTCCGTACCGTCGATGCGGCGGACTTCAAGGGCTTCCGGATGCAGAACGGTGACGAGGTGACGGTCAGCCAGCTCAACTCCTACTACGAAAACAAGCTGACGATCAGCGGCGCCGTGTACCAGCCCGGTACGTATGAGTTCGGCGGCGAAGTGAAGACCGTCCGTCAGCTGGTTGCCAAGGCAGGCGGCGTACTGCCCGACGCCTTCCTGAACCGTGCTGTCCTGCACAGGGAACACGATGACAAGACGCTCGAAGTCATTTCCGTCAACCTGGGCAAAGTCCTCAGCGGTGAAGCGACCGACATCGTCCTGCAGAAGAACGACGAACTCTATGTCACCAGCGTTTCTGACCTGCGCGAGACCGGTACCATGGCCATCAGCGGCATGGTGGCCAATCCCGGGATTTTCCCGTTCGCCCGCAACACGACGGTCGAAGACCTCATCATCATGGCGGGCGGCCTGCGGGAAGGCGCCTCGCTGGCCCGCGTGGACATCGCCCGCCGCAAGCGCGACGCCAACGGCCTGGTCCAGAGCGACGAAGTGGGTGAACTGATCTCCATCTCGCTGAAAGACGGTTTCGTGGATGACGGCGGCGACAAGATCTATCTCCAGCCCTTCGATGAAGTGACGGTGCATCGCAGTCCTTCCTACAATGTCCAGACCCACGTGACGCTGACGGGCGAAGCGAACTTCCCCGGCTTCTTTACGATGACCAGCCGCAATGAACGGCTGAGCGACCTGGTGAAGAAAGCAGGCGGCGTGACGAACTATGCCTACCTCAAAGGTGCACGTCTGTTCCGCAGTATGTCGGATGAGGAGCGTCGGCAGATTACAGATATCCTGCTCTATCACAGTGGTGATAATTCCCAGGTGGATACGACGGCCATCATGCAGATGGCGTCCCAGTATCAGGTGGCCATAGACCTTGACAAGGCGATCGCCCGTCCCGGGTCTGAATTCGACATCGAACTCGTGGAAGGAGATATTTTGGATATTCCGGTTATCCACAACACGGTACGCGTTATGGGCGAGGTCATGATCCCTTCCGTCCTTTCCTATGAGCCCCGTCATAGTGGAGACGACTACATCGACGCCTGCGGCGGTTTCGGACCGGATGCCAGGCGGGCGAAAAAGTATGTCATCCACATGAACGGCCGTTCCGAAAAACTGAAGGGGGGAACAAAGATTTTACCCGGAGACCAGATTATCGTGCCGGCCAAGAAGAGACGTGAAGGTGTGGCTGACCAGACCTTCGCACGGATCGCAACGATGTCTACGACAGTCGCTTCTTTGGGAACGACGGCTGCGACGGTGTATATGCTGATTCAACGCAACAAGGATAAATAACGAGTTATGGAAGAAAACGAGAAATACATCGAGGAGGATGAGATGACCATCGACTGGATGGAGATCATCCGCAAACTCTTCAAGGGCTGGAAATTCATTATCCTTGTGACCTTCCTCTTCTCGGTCCTGGGCGTGGCGGCGGCCTTGATGGCGCATCGCAAATACCAGGTCAAGGTCACCCTGGCTCCCGAGATGCAGAACCGTACGAACGGTACGCTGTCGGCCATCACCAGCATGCTGGGTGGCGGTGCGACGCTGAATTCTTCGCCCGATGCCCTCAACATCACGCTGTTCCCCGAGATCAGTGCCAGCACCCCGTTCCTGTGCTCGCTGTTGGAAGTGCCGGTTACGCCGTATATCTCGCGCAAAAGCGAGGTGGCGGGCGCCCGCCCCGACACGACCACCGTGTTCCTGCACATGTTGGGCCGGGACAAGAAACTGAGCGAGAAGAAAGCCCGCAAGATGGCGGAAGCCGATGCGGAGTATCTCTACGATGATAACATCATCAATCCCGACCAGCTGACGCCCCGTCAGTATACCGCTGTCAGGGGGCTCCGGGAAGCTGTCAGCACCAACGTCGACAACAAAACCGGTGTGACCACCATCACCGTGACGCTCGACGACCCGATGATCGCCAAGCAGCTGGCCGATACCGTGACCCAGCGTCTGCAGGATTTCGTCATCGACTACCGGACCAAGAAGGCCACGGCAGACTATGAGTATTACGTGCAGCTGGCGGACGAGGCGAAAGCCAAGCTGGTCAAGGCCCAGGCAGCGTATGCCGCCCGCGTGGACTACGACCGCAGCGTCATCCTCCAGTCGGTCAACAGCGAGCGTCAGCGTCTCCAGGATGAAGCCACGCTGGCCAACCAGATCTACTCGCAGATGGCCCAGCAACGCGAGCTGGCCAAGGCCAAGATCCAGGAGATGAAACCGGTCTACGCAGTCGTACAGCCGGCAACGGTTCCGCTCAAGTCGATTACCAGCCGCGCCAAGATCTGTGTCATCTGGTTCTTCGTCGGTTTCCTGCTTTCCTGCTTCTGGGTCGCTTTCGGCAAAGACCTGTGGAAGAAAGGCCGGACGATGCTGAAAGAGTCGAAAGAGCCGACAGCACCCGAACAAAAAACGGAAGAAGAATAAAAATGAGAGCCTCCCGAACAGGAGGCTCTCTTCGTTTCCGTACCGGACTGTCTTTTTATTTCAGTCCGATCTTGCTCTTGTCCGGTGCCGCCGGCGTGCCCGGGAGGGCAGGCCAGTTCTTCAGTTCGGCCTTGAGCACTTCGATGGCTTTGTCCAGCTGGGCGTCCTTGCCCAGATAGTCTTCGAACGGGTTGATGTCCACATCGATGTCCGGATCTACGCCATGTCCTTCGATGATCCATTCCCCTTCGGTGGAGTAGGAGGTGAAGAACGGGGTACGCATATCCTGTCCGTCGAGATAGGCCCGGGAACCGGAGATGCCTACGATGCCGCCCCAAGAACGTTTACCGATAAGTTTGCCCAGTCCCAGCTTGCGGAAGCCGTACGGGAACAGGTCGCCGTCGGAGGAGGAGTACTTGTCGATCAGACAGACTTTCGGGCCGTAGAAGGTCTGGTTCGGAACGGTCTCGTTCTTGCCGCCGTTGCGCGACATGCTCATGCGGTAGACTTCGCGTTGCAGGCGCTCCAGGATCATCGGGGAAACGTTTCCGCCGCCGTTCATACGGTCGTCGATGATCAGGGCCTTCTTGTCGAGCTGCGTATAGAAGAGTTTGGTGAACATGTCGAGGCCGGCGGTGCTCATGTCGGGAATGTGGATGTAACCGATTTCCCCGTTGGAGGCCTTGTCCACCTTTTCGATGTTCTTCTGCACCCATTCATAGTAAGCCAACTGGCTTTCGTTGTCGACGGGCTTGACATAGACCGTGCGGGCATTCTTGCCTGCAGCTGTCTCGGCAATCTCGAGCGCAACCGTCTTGCCGGCCTTGTCGATCAAAGCCTGGTAGATGTCCGTCAGCTCGGAAGCGGGCGTACCGTTCACCTTGGTGATGTAGTCGCCGACCTTGGCGTTCACGCCGGGACCGTCGAGCGGGGAGACGAGCGACTTGTCCCAGGAAGCACCCTTGTAGATGTGCTCGATACGGAAAGCGCCGGTCTTGCCGTCCTTGCTGAACTTGCCGCCCAGCAGGCCCGTCTTGACGCGCGGAACCTCAGGATATTCACCCGAGGTGATGTAGGCGTGACCGACCGTCAGTTCACTGATCATCTCGCCGATGAGGTAGGTCAGGTCGTGGCGGTGCTTCACATAGGGGAGCATCACGGCGTACTTGTCGTGGATCTTGTTCCAGTCGATGCCGTGCATGTTCTCCACGTAGAAATTGTCGCGGGTCACGCGCCAGCTTTCGTCGTAGATCTGGCGCCATTCGGCCTGATGGTCGATGCGCATATCCATCTCGCCGGTGGGGACGGGGCTGTCGAGCCGGCCCGGACCGCCGAAGTTGGTCACATAGAGTTTGCCGCCTTCGCGGACAAGGCACTTCTTGTGGTCGGGCGTGAAGGCTACGGGGCTGTTCTTCGGACCGTCGCTGGTTTTGAGGGTCTTCAGGTCGAGAACCTTCAGGCCGCCGGCACCGCCTCTGCCACCCATCCCGGGCATTCCGCCGCCGAAGCTGCTGTAGTACAGCTTGCCGGCGTCAGCCAGCACGAGCCGGTAGCGGCCGGCGGGCAGCGGCAGCACGCTGACGCGCTGGCCGATGCCTTCGACATCGACTTTCATGGCCGGTTTGTCGGCCGCTTTGGCTGCGGGCTTTTCGCCTGGCTTTCCTTCAGGCTTGCCTTCAGGTTTGGCCGGCTTGGCACTGTATTCATCCGAGCTGATCGTCGTCGGATCGGGCGTATCCTTGGCGAGTGGAAGCACGAAGACATAGTCGCTGATATTGTAGGCGGCATTCCATTCTACCTGGGAGTACTGCGAGCGGAATTCACGCGAAGAGGTGAAGAACAGGTACTTGCCATCCTGTGAGAAGATGGGGCTGGAGGCGTCGTACCACTTGTCGGTGACCTGATACGACTTGCCGGAGGCCACATTGTAGAGATAGATCGCAGAGATATCGTTATCGAGTCCCATCGTGTAGGCAGCCCAACTTCCGTCGGCGGAAAGGGTGAAGCCGCGCGGTGCACCTGCTTTGCCGGTAATGATGGCCTTGCAGACGCCCGATTCGATGTCGAGGCAGCAGATCTCCCGTTTCAGCGTGGAGAAATAAAGCAGTTTGCCGTCGGGCGACCATTTCAGACCGCTCGGGTAACCTTCCTTGAAGTGGGTCATCATCTTGGCTTCGGCAGGGTTGCCTGCCGGCGCGACATAGACCTGGTATTCACCGTCCTTGTCGGAGAACCAGGCCAGGTGCTTTCCATCGGGTGACCAGGTTCCTTCACGCTCGTGTCCGCCCGGAGTGTTGGTCAGATTGTACACGGGGCCGCTCTGGGCAGGAAGGGAGAACAGGTCGCCGCGGGCGATGATCAGCACGCGTTCGCCGTCCGGCGAGAGGTCGAACGAGAACATTCGGTCCGATACGTTCCGGTATTCGGGACGGCTGTAGACGTTGTCGTTGTCCAGATAGACAGTCACCTTCTCGCACTTGCCGGTCTTGACGGCATACTTGTAGATATAGCCGCCGTTTTCAAAGACGACATAGTCTTTCGAGAAGGAAGGGAACTTGCAGTCGTACTCGGTGAAGTCGGTGACCTTGCGGGTCTGCCGGGTCTTGGTGTCATAGACGAAGAGGTTCATCGTCCGGTCACGGTCGGAGAGATAGTAGATCTCGTTGCCGATCCACATCGGGAAGATGTCCTGGGCGTCATTGTCGGTGATCTTCTCGAGCTGGGTGGTGCCCACCTTGTTGATCCAGATGTCGTCGGCCTGGCCGCCGCGGTAATACTTCCAGGTGCGGAACTCGCGGAACATCCTGTTCATGGCGAGCTGCCGGCCGTCGGGGGAGTAGCTGCAGAAGCCGCCTTCCGTGGTCGGGATTTCCTCAGCCGGTCCGCCTGCGGCGTCGACCTTGCAGAGCTGTCCACGCAGACCGCTGAAGGTGTGCGTCTTGCTGCGATAGACGATCTGCTTGCCGTCGGGTGTCCAGCACATGACGATGTTGTTGGGGCCCATGCGTTCGCCCACCAGGTCGCGGCTGACCAGGGCCGAGTAGGTGACCCGGACCGGTTCACCGCCCGTGACGGGGATGGTGTAGACTTCGGTGTTGCCGTCATATTGTCCGGTGAAGGCCACGGTCTTTCCGTCCGGGGAGATACGCGGGAACACTTCGTAACCTACGTGCGAGGTGAGTTTCTGGGCGACACCGCCATCGATGCCCACCCGGTACAGGTCGCCGGCATAACTGAACACGATGTTGTCGCCGCCTACGGCGGGGAACCGGAGCAGCCGCGCTTCCTGGCGGTCTGCCGCGGTGGCCAGCAGCGGAAGCAGCGCTGCCAGCACGAGGAGGATTCTCTTCATAGGCATTATAGGATATTAAGTGATTGTTCCTTGATTTTTTCAAGCTCGTCTTTCATCTTGACGACCCACTTCTGGATTTCGGCGTGGTTGGCCTTCGAGCCGAGGGTGTTGATCTCGCGTCCCATCTCCTGGGCGATGAAGCCCAGTTTGCGGCCGGGCAGCGGCTCTTCCTCCACGGTCTCGCGGAAGTAGCGGCAGTGCTGGCGCAGGCGTACTTTCTCCTCGTTGATATCGAGTTTTTCGAGGTAGAAGATCATCTCCTGCTCGAGCCGGTTCACGTCCGGCTGCGCGGCGATCTCCCGCAACCGCGTTTCGATGCGTTCGCGGATCGCAGTGATGCGCTCGTGTTCATAGCGCTCCACTTCGGGGATGTAGGACTCGATCTTGTCGACTTGCGAAAGGACGTCGCGGCGCAGGCTTTCTCCCTCTCTGCGGCGGAAGTCGTCGAGATCGGCCACGGCCTGACGGATGGCGGCGTAGAGGATTTCCCAGGCTTCGGCGGAGAGCTCGGTGTCGGGCGTTTCCAGCACGTCGGGAAGGCGCATCAGCGACGAGAGCATCACGTCAGGGTCGCAGTACTCAAGCATGGTTCCCTTGACGGCAGCCTGGAGCTGATCGTAGTAAGCGAGCAGCGCAGGACGGCTGATCTGCTTGGTGGCCGAACCTTCGGCGCGCTCGACCGTGATGAACAGGTCGATGTTGCCGCGGCCGAGTTTTTCGGCGATGTATTTGCGGACTTCCACCTCGCGGTCGCGGGGGATGAGAGAGGTCTTGAAAGTGATGTCGGCATTCTTTCCGTTGACCGAACGGATTTCAACCCGATATTTGTCTGGGCCCGTCTGGCACTGCGCCTTGCCGTAGCCCGTCATGGATTTCAGCATGATATGGTATGGTTTTAAGCAATAAAGATAGTGATTTTTTAATATATTTGTAGCTTGAAAAAGCTTGCATAATGGAAGAAGAGAAGAAAAACAATTTCCTCGAAGAGATCATCGAGGCAGACCTCGCAGCCGGAAAGTTCGACTCCATCATCACGCGCTTTCCGCCCGAACCCAACGGATACCTTCACCTGGGCCACGCCAAAAGCCTGTGTATCAACTTCGGCCTGGCGCAGAAGTACGGTGGCAGGACCAACCTCCGCTACGACGACACCAATCCTACGAAAGAAGATGTCGAGTATGTGGACGCCATCAAGGAAGACATCAAATGGCTCGGTTTCCAGTGGGCGGAGGAGCGATACGCCTCGGATTATTTCGACCAGCTCTATGAATGGGCTGAGCAGCTCATCGAGCGGGGTCTCGCGTATGTCGACGACCAGACCCTCGAAGAGATGCGTGCCAACCGCGGCACTGTCGAGACGCCCGGTACCGACAGCCCCTGGCGCAACCGTTCGGTCGAGGAGAATCTCCGCCTCTTCCGTGAAATGAAGGAGGGCAAGTACCCTGACGGTGCGAAGGTGCTCCGCGCCAAGATCGACATGGCACATCCCAACATGATGTTCCGTGACCCGATCCTCTACCGCATCAAGCACGCACATCATCACCGCACCGGCGACAAGTGGTGCATCTATCCGATGTACGACTATACGCACGGCCAGTGCGATTCCATCGAGCATATCACGCACTCCATCTGCACGTTGGAATTCGATATCCACCGGCCTCTCTACGACTGGTTCATCGAGACGCTGGGCATCTATCCTTCGCATCAGTATGAGTTCGCCCGGCTCAATCTCACCTATACCCTGATGAGCAAGCGCAAGCTGCTCGAACTGGTAGAGAAGGGCTTCGTCTCGGGCTGGGACGACCCCCGCATGCCGACGCTCTGCGGCGTCCGCCGCCGCGGTTATACGCCCGAAGCACTCAAGCTGTTCTGCGAACGCATCGGCGTAAGCAAGCGCGACCAGCTGATGGACATCAGCGGTCTGGAATCCTGCGTCCGTCAGGACCTGAACGAGCGCAGCAACCGGTATATGGCCGTGTATGACGATCCCATCAAGGTGACGCTCACCAACTGGGAGCCGGGCAAGGTGGAATGGTTCGAGGCTCCGCTCAATCCGGCCGCACCGGAAGGTCCGAAACGCCGCATCCCCTTCACGGGCGAGTTGCTAATCGACCGCGCCGATTTCATGGAAGATGCCCCCAAGAAGTACTTCCGCCTTCGTCCCGGCGGCGAAGTGCGCCTGAAATACACCTACATCATCAAGTGCGAGGAGGTCGTCAAAGACGCCTCCGGCAAGGTGGTGGAGCTCCGCTGCACCTACGATCCGCTGACGCACCCGCAGTCCGGGCAGTGGCGTTCGGTCAAGGGTACCATCCACTGGGTGAGCACGGCTTTCGCCAAAGAAATCGAGTGCCGTCTCTACGACCGGCTCTTCACCCTGGCCGACATGTCGCAGGTCCCGGAAGACAAAGACTACAAGGATTATCTCAATCCTGAGAGTCTGGTGGTCAAGACCGGCTGGGCCGAACCGGCCCTGCTCGACGACCCCGGCGACATCGCCGTCCAGTTCGAGCGCGTAGGCTACTTCAAGAAAGACCCCGACTCCACCCCCGGCCACCTGGTCATGAACAAAACCGTCGGCCTGAAAGATTCCTTCAAATTATAGCTTGACAATTTAGAATCGCAAAGCTTGCAGGTAAAGTCTCAAAAACCTTCCGCTTCGCTCCATCCCTCCCAGCTTCGCTGGGCCCCTCCCGTTCACACGGCCACGGGCGGCCATGGGTTTTTGATCCTTTACCTGACGCGCTAATTTGCGATTCTTGACGCAGATGATATGCTGTCGATGAACCGGTTGTCGAAAGAAGAGGCGCTGGGCCTGTATCGGGATGGTACGCTGGCGGAATTGTGCGGGATGGCGGATGCCGAGCGGTATCGACACGTGCCGGGGCTGCGGGTCAGTTATCAGATCGACCGCAACGTCAACTATACCAACGTCTGCCTTTCCTGTTGTAAATTCTGCAATTTCCATTGCCGGCCCGATCAGCCTCAGAAGGCATATACCCTTGCTTTTGAAGATTATCTGCCGAAGATCGCGGAACTCAAGGCCCTGGGCGGCGACCAGCTGCTGCTGCAGGGCGGCCTGCATCCCCGCTACGGCATCGAATTCTACGAAGACTTGTTCCGCAGGCTGAAGGCGGTCGAGCCGTCCCTGAAACTCAATGCACTCGGACCGCCTGAAATCGCGCACATCGCCCGTCTTTCCCAGCTGACGTACCGGGAAGTCCTGGTCCGTCTGCGAGATGCGGGACTTGATACCCTGCCGGGTGCGGGCGCGGAGATCCTTTGCGACAGGGTCCGTCGCTTCCTGTCACCTGCCAAGCCGACGGCGCAGCAATGGCTCGATGTGATGCGGGAGGCCCATCGCCTCGGAATGAGTACGACGGCGACGATGGTGTACGGACATATTGAGACGCTGGAAGAGCGGATCGACCATCTGCTGGTCCTGCGGGAACTGCAGGATGCCCGCCCGCAGGGAGCGCCGGGATTCCGTGCCTTCATCTGCTGGCCCATGCAGCTGACCGGAACCGAGTTGGCGCGGCTTAATGACGAAGGAAAGTTGCCGGAAGGCATCGCTTTGCCGGGCGAACCCGCCCGTTGGCCTTCTGACGAAGAGTTCCTGCGCACGGTCGCCATCGCCCGGCTCGTGCTCGACAACGTCGACCATATCCAGGCATCGTGGCTGACCGTCGGTTTGGAGACCGGCCTTCGCGCTCTCCGTGCCGGGGCAGATGACATGGGCTCCATCATGATCGAGGAGAATGTCGTTTCGGCTGCCGGAGCACACCATTCCTTGAATGAACGCATCCTGTCCGACGCCATCGCATCAGCCGGCTTCACGCCCTGGCTCCGGGACCAGCAGTACAACCCCCGATAGCCAATCGAAATAATTCGTATCTTTGTTGGATAAAACTCAGAAACATGAAGGAGAAAGTCATTTGCGGTCTGCAGCAGGTGGGCATCGGCGTGAAGGATGCCAATGAATCGTGGAAATGGTATCGGGCGCATTTCGGGATCGACATTCCGGTCGTGGCCGATGAAGGCGTGGCCGAGCGCATGCTGCCCTACACGGGCGGCAAGCCGCAGCCCCGTTTCGCCATCCTGGCGGTCAGCCTGCAGGGCGGCGGTGGCCTGGAAATCTGGGAACCGCGGGGCCGCGAACTCAATTACCCGGCCCAGCAGCCCCGTCTGGGCGACCTGGGTATCTTTATCGCCAAGATCAAGTCACGCGACGTAAAAGCGACCTTTGAGGAATTCTCCCGGAAGGGCCTCCGGCTGCTGGGTGAACCCACCACGTTCGCCGGCATCCGTCACTTCTATATGCAGGACCCTTGGGACAACATCCTGGAAATCGTTGAGGATCCTTACGTGATGGTCCCTTCCAAGCAGTTCACGACGGGTGGCTCCTTCGGGGCTGTACTGGGGGTCAGTGATATGGACCGTTCCGTAGCCTTCTATGGCAAACTCCTTGGCTACGATAAGGTTCTGGCCGACGAGACCGGCGTCTTCAAGGACATGGAATGCCTCCCTGGCGGTACCAGGAAAGTGCGCCGCGTGCTCCTTGCCCACAGTAAACCTTTCGAAGGTCCGCTTTCCGAACTGATGGGACCTTCCCAGCTGGAACTGGTGCAGGCGCTGGAAGAACCCGTCGTCAAATTGTATGAAAACCGTTACTGGGGCGATCCGGGTTACATCCAGATCTGCTTCGACGTGCGGAACATGGAATCGGTGCGTGCCGATTGCGAGGCGCTGGGCCATCCTTTCGTCTGCGACAGCGGCGTGGATTTCGACATGGGCGACGCCAACGGCCATTTCACCTACATCGAAGATCCCGACGGCACCCTCATCGAATTCGTGGAGACCTTCCGGATCCCGGTGGTCAAAAAGATAGGATTCTATATCGATTTCACCAAACGCGACGATCGCAGACCCCTGCCGCGTTGGATGATCAAGGCTTTACGCTTCCTGCGCGTATCCTGAGTCGACCAACAGATCCTTGCCTTGTGACGCTGCGACCGCCAGACGGTCGCAGCGTTCGTTTTCCGGATGGCCGTTGTGCCCGCGGATCCACTGGAAGTGGACGTTGTGCCGGCGGTAGGCGGCCAGAAAACGCGTCCACAGGTCAGGATTGGCTTTCTTGGCGAAACCTTTCTGCTCCCAGCTGAACACCCAGCCCTTTTCGACGGCATCCACGACATAGGAGGAATCGCTCCAGATGGTCACATCGGCCCGTTCCCAACGGATGGCCTCCAGGCCGGTGATGACGGCCAGCAGTTCCATCCGGTTGTTGGTCGTGGTGGCGTAGCCGGCCGAAATGACCTTCTCCAGCGCTCCGCAACGCAGGATCGTGGCGAAACCGCCCGGACCGGGGTTGCCGCTGCAGGCCCCGTCGGTGTAAATCTGGATAGGGGGACGATTCACTATTCAGGCAGGATGGTCTTTTCGTACTTGGGCCCTTCGAAGCGCTTGACTTCAAGCGGGTTGGCGTACATCTGGTCGAAACGGCGGCGGTTGAGGCTCAGATCGATGGCGGCGAAGATGGCACGCTGCATGGGACCGGGGAGCGCTTTGTTCTTTCCGGCGATGTCGTAGCCCGTCCCGTGGTCGGGCGAGGTACGGACGATCGGCAGGCCGGCCGTGAAATTGACACCGCTGTCGAAGGCCAGCGCCTTGAAGGGGATCAGGCCCTGGTCGTGATACATGGCCAGCACGGCGTCGAAACTGCCCTGCATGTGGATGCTGAAGAATCCGTCGGGCGAGTAGGGTCCGAAGGCCAGGATCTTCTCCTTGTTTGCGGCCTGGATGGCGGGGGTGATGGTTTCGATCTCCTCGGTGCCGAGGGAACCGCCGTCACCGGCGTGCGGATTGAGGCCCATCACGGCAATCTTCGGCTTGTTCACGCCGAAGTCGCGGCGCAGCGAATCGTTCATCAGGCGGAGTTTGCTCAGGATGGTCTCGATCGTGATGGCGGAGCTGACCTTGGCCAGCGGAAGGTGGTTGGTGACCACACCTACCCGCAGGTTTTCCGAGCAGAGGAACATCAGACCGTCCTGACGTTCGAATTCGTGGATGAGGTACTCGGTATGGCCGGGAAATCCGAATCCCAGTTCGGCTACGGTGTGCTTGTTGAAGGGGGCGGTCACGATGGCGTCGATGGCACCGCGCTTGGCGTCTGCCACGGCGGCCTTGAGCGCCAGGATGGCAGCTTTCGCGCCGTCGGCCGTCGGCTGGCCGATTTCCATCGCCATGCTTTCGGGCACGGCGTTGATGATATTGATGCGCTTGGTGCGGGCGTCTTCAGCCGCGTTGATCACGTTGGTGGCAATCTGTTCGACTTCCGGGACGAACTTGCGGTAGATGCCGAAGAAACGGGACGAACCGTAAAGGATGATGATGCAGTTTTCGAGGATCCGGGCGTCGGAGAGCGCCTTGATGATCACTTCGTATCCGATTCCGTTGGTGTCGCCCTGGGTGATGCCCACTATAATCTTGTCTTTCATTGTCTGATGCATTAAAACTTCGCAAGATACAAAAAAATTCATACATTTGTGTATGGCGCAGTTGCTGGACAGTGATATCAAGTTCCTGCCGGGCGTGGGCCCCCGGCGTGCTGAACTCCTGAATAAGGAGTTGGGGATCAGTACGTTCCGTGATCTTCTCTATACCTTTCCCTTCCGCTATATCGACCGCTCGCGCTTTTACAGCGTCCGGGAGATCGACTCCTCGGCCGCCTGGATCCAGCTCCGCGGCAGCATCACCCGTATCGACAAGGTAGGGAAGGGGCGCGCCCAGCGCCTGGTAGCCCGTTTCACCGACGGGACCGGCGCTATCGACCTGGTCTTCTTCAAAGGCCTCAAATGGATCGAGGAGAAGCTGCAGGTCGGGCCGGAATACGTGGTCTTCGGCAAACCTTCCGTGTTCGGGCAGAGCTGGAACATGGTCCATCCGGAGGTCGATCCGGCCACGGAAGAGAAGCTCTCGCAACTGGGCGTGATGATGGGCGTCTATTCGAGTACGGAGAAGCTGCATGCCGCCGGCATTACCAACAAGTTCTTCGAGAAGATGATCGCCACGCTGCTCGACCGCGTGCTCGGCTCGCTGGAAGAGACACTGCCCGCGTACATCCGCCAGCAAAAGCGCCTGGCACCGCTCGATTTCGCCCTGCGGAACATCCATTTCCCCGCTTCGGTGCAGGACCTGGCCCGGGCGCAGCGCCGCCTCAAGTTCGAGGAGCTGTTCTATCTCCAGCTCTCGCTGCTGCGGCAGAAAGCGATCCGGATGCGGGCTGAAAGCGGGGTCGTGTTCCGTCGCATCGGGCCCTATTTCAACAAGACTTATGAAAGCCTGCCCTTCCCGCTGACCGGCGCCCAGAAGCGCGTGCTCAAGGAAATCCGCTCCGACGTGGGCAGCGGCCGCCAGATGAATCGTCTCCTGCAGGGAGACGTTGGCAGTGGTAAAACCCTGGTGGCCGTGCTGGCAGCCATGATGGCGCTCGACAACGGTTATCAGGCCTGTGTGATGGCGCCTACGGAAGTGCTGGCCAACCAGCATTACCACAGCATCCGGAAATTCCTGGCCCCTTCGGGAGCTACCATCGCCCTGCTGACGGGCAACACGAAGCAGAAAGACCGCGACGTGATCCACCGCGGTCTGCTCGACGGTTCGCTGCAGATCATCGTGGGTACGCACGCCCTGATTGAAGACACGGTGCAGTTCAAGAACCTGGCGCTGGCCGTCATCGACGAGCAGCACCGCTTCGGCGTGGAGCAGCGCTCGAAACTCTGGTCGAAGGCAGCTGTCACGCCGCACGTGCTGGTGATGACCGCCACGCCGATTCCCCGCACGCTGGCCATGACCCTGTACGGCGATCTCGACGTATCCGTGCTCGACGAGCTTCCGCCCGGACGAAAGCCGATCGAGACGGTCCATTGGACGGAGAACCGGCGCGGCGACCTCTACAACTTCATGCGGCAGCAGATTGCCCTTGGCCGCCAGATCTTCGTGGTCTATCCGTTGATCAAGGAGTCCGAGAAGATGGACTACAAGAACCTGGAGGAAGGCTATCTGCATATTACCGAAGCGTTTCCCGCACCGGAATACGTGACGGCGGTCGTCCACGGGAAACAGAAGGCCGAGAACAAGGCTTTCGACATGGATCTTTTCGCCAGGGGGAAGGCAAATATCCTGGTGGCCACTTCGGTCATTGAAGTGGGTGTCGATGTGCCGAACGCCTCGGTCATGGTCATCGAGAGTGCCGAACGATTTGGTCTTTCGCAGCTGCACCAGCTGCGGGGCCGGGTGGGCCGCGGTGCCGAGAAGTCCTACTGCATCCTGATGACGGGCTATAAGCTGAGTACCGAATCGCGGCAGCGTATCGACCTGATGTGCGCCACGAACGACGGCTTCGAGCTGGCTGAGGCGGACTTGAAGATGCGCGGGCCCGGCGACTTCGAAGGCACGCGCCAGAGCGGGCTTGCCTTCGACCTGCACATTGCCGACCTTTCGAAGGATTCGCCCTCCCTGGTCGAGGCGCGGGAACTGGGTGAAAAGATCCTGGCTGCCGATCCCCATCTCGGGCACGTCGAGAACCGTTTGCTGGCCGAGCAGCTCCGGATCCTGCGGCTGGACAACTCTTATAAAGATTATTCGAATATCTCATAATTTCGTATATTTGTACGAATCGAAAAATACAAGCTTATGGTAAAGATAGATCTGACGGGTTGCGACGCTTTCATCAAGCCGGAAGTGTTCGACCGATATGTAAACAAAGCGATGGAGGCGCAGGCTGTCCTGGAAAACCAGACCGGCGCCGGCAATGATTTCCTCGGCTGGCAGCACCTGCCTTCCGAAACCGGCAAAGCCGAAATCGACGACTGCCTCAGCGTCGTGGATGCCTGGCTCGAACGGGAAGTAGACCTGGTCGTGGTCATCGGCATCGGCGGCTCCTACCTCGGTGCAAAGGCAGCCATCGAAGCGCTCAGCCACAGTTTCTCCGCTCATCTGGGCAGCCAGGGTCCCAAGGTGGTCTTCGCCGGCGAAAACCTCTCCGAAGACTATACGGCCGAACTGCTCGACCTGGTCCGGCTGCACAATACGGCCTGCGTAGTCATCTCCAAGAGCGGCACGACAACCGAACCTGCCGTGGCATTCCGTCTGCTCAAGAGCCACCTGGAAGAGACATACGGCAAGGAGGAAGCGTGCGCCCGTATCGTGGCCATCACCGACAAGGCCCGCGGCGCCCTCAAATCCCTTTCCAACCAGGAAGGCTACAAGACGTTCGTCATTGAAGACAACGTCGGCGGCCGTTTCTCCGTGCTCACGCCCGTAGGTCTGGTTCCCATCGCCCTGGCCGGTTTCGATATCGAAGCGATGCTCAAGGGAGCGAAGGATGCCGAAGCGGCCTTGTCCCAGCGCAGCGCCGACAATCCTGCGGTACGCTATGCCGCCATGCGCAACCTGCTCTACGACAACGGCAAGAAGATCGAGCTCTTCGCGAGTTTCAATCCCAAGCTCCAGTATCTGGGCGAATGGTTCAAACAGCTCTTCGGCGAGAGCGAAGGCAAGGACGGCAAAGGCATCTTCCCTGCATCGGTGATCTTCACCACCGACCTCCACTCCATGGGACAGTACATCCAGCAGGGCGAGCGCATCCTCTTCGAGACCGTCGTCACGGTCGAGAATGCCGGCCGTGAAGTGACCATCCCTTCCGACCCGCAGGATCTCGATGGTCTGAACTACCTGGCAGGCAAACATGTCGAGCATTGCAACCGCATGGCGCAGCTCGGAACGAAGATGGCCCATATCGACGGCGGCGTGCCGAACCTCGAAATCCGTATCGACCGGCTCGACGAGTACAACCTCGGCCAGCTGTTCTATTTCTTCGAGAAAGTCTGCGGCATCAGCGCCTACCAGCTCGGCGTGAACCCCTTCAACCAGCCGGGCGTCGAAGCCTACAAGAAGAACATGTTCAAACTGCTGGAGAAGCCGGGGTATTGATTGTTTCGGGCGATGACGTTCCTGGAAGCCGTAGCCGACCGATATGCCCGGCGGGAATCGCTGGTCCGTACCTGCTTCGTGTTTCCGAACCGGCGGTCCGCGGTTTTCTTCCGGAAATATCTGGGGCAGCGGGCCGGGAAACCGCTGTTCGTGCCGAATATCCTGACGATTGACGAGCTGTTCGCGCGGATTGCCGGGAGGGGGGAGACGCCGGAGAAGATCCGGCTGCTCGATCTGCTCTATCGGACGTATCTGCCGCTGATGCCGCCCCCGGAAGGCAAGGAAGCGGAAACTTTTGATGAATTCCTGTATTGGGGCGACATCTTGCTGCGCGATTTCGACGATCTCGACAAATATCGGATCGACGTGCGCCGGCTTTTGGTCAATCTGCGCGACCTCAAGGCCCTGAGCGCTGACTACGACTTCCTGACGGAAGACCAGAAAGCGGCGATTGCGGCGTTCTGCAACAGTTTCTTTGCAGGGGAGATACCAGGCTCGGCCCGGTATGACGGAAAAGGAGACGGGGGTACGAGACGGAAGTTTGCGGAGATTTGGGATATTCTCTATCCGCTGTATGAAGGGTTTCGGGAGGCATTGGCGAAGGAGGGATTGGCGTATGCCGGAATGATTTATCGCGGAGTGGCCGATTCGCTGCCGACGGCGGGCGAGATCCTTCCGCAGTTCGAAGAATTCATCTTCGTGGGACTCAATGCCCTCAATGCTTGCGAAAAAGCCTTGCTCAGCCACCTTCGCAAGGAGGGAAGGGCCGATTTCTACTGGGACTTTGCGGGGCCGATGGTCACAGATCCGGACAATCCGGCCAGCCGCTTCCTTCGCGAGAACGAGAAACTGTATCCCCCGAAAGAACCTTTCCATTGTCCTGCCCGCGATCCGCAGACGCAGCGATTTGAAGTGATCCGCGTTCCTTCGGCCGTAGGCCAGACGCGTAAGGTGATGCAGATCCTCGAGGAACTGGGCCGTGCCGGGGAGCTGGCGCATCCCGAGGAGACGGCTGTCATCCTGCCGGATGAAAACCTGCTCTTTCCGATGCTTGGCGCCGTGCCGGCTTTTATCGGCAAGGTCAACGTAACCATGGGCTACTCCCTGTCCGCCAGCAGCGGCGCCATGCTTTTCCAGTTGCTGGAACGCCTGCAGGCAGATGCGCGGGAGCGCAAGGAGGGCTGGAGTTTCTATCACCGCGACGTGGTGGACCTGATGGAACACCCGTACTTCGCGGCGGCGGCCGATGCGGAGCAGGTGGCCGCCATCAAGGGCCGGATCCGGGCCGAGAACCGGATCTTCGTACCGGCGGCTGAGCTGGCGTCCTCTGGCGGCTTGTTCCCGCTTGTCTTCCGGCCCGTGGAACATACCGGTGACTTGCCGTCCTATCTGTGTGCCATCCTTGAAGCGATGCAGGAAACCCAGACGCCGCTGGAACGGGAGTTCCTGTATTATTTCCACAAGGCCGTCTCCGATTTGGCATCGGTGGGTCCTGTGCTGGATGCCCTCGAGCCGCGGACGTGGTTCCGGCTGCTGGCACAGGCTGTCGCACTGGTCAAGATTCCGTTTGAGGGTGAGCCGCTCAGCGGCCTCCAGGTGATGGGGCCGCTCGAGACCCGTGCACTGGACTTCCGCAATGTCATCATGCTCTCGGTCGGCGAGGGCATCTTCCCCTCGCGGAATGTGAGCGCCTCGTTCATCCCGTACAATCTCCGCGTGGGCTTCGGCTTGCCGACTTACGAGCTGCAGGATTCTATCTGGGCGTATTATTTCTACCGCAGCTTCTGCCGGGCGGAGCGCATCTATCTGCTCTACGATTCCCGCACCGAAGGGCTGCAGAGCGGGGAGGAGAGCCGCTACATCAAGCAGCTCAAGTATCTGTACGAAGTTCCCCTGGAAGAGAAGGTGGCGACCTATGCGCTTTCGGCATCCGGCATCGAGGCGCAACTGCCCCGCGTCGAGAAGACGCCTTCCGTACGCGGAGAACTGGCGCAAAGGTTTTTCGCTGAGCGGCACGCTTTCTCCGCCTCTGCGCTGAATACCTATCTCGACTGCCCGCTGCATTTCTACTATGCCCATGTCAAGGGCATCCAGGAGCCGGATGAAGTGGTGGAAAGCCTTGATGCGGGCCTTTTCGGGACCATCTTCCACAAGGTGATGGAAGAGCTTTATAAACCGTTCCTTGGCGGGGAAATGATTCCCGATTCGCTGCGGGCGCTGCAACGGGACAAGCGCCGTATCGACGGCCTGCTCGAAGCGGCATTCGCCGAACAGCATATCACCGACATCGCCGGACAGAACCTGATCCTGCGCGATCTCATCCGCCACTTCGTCCTGCGCACTTTGGAAGTCGATGCGCAGCTCGGGGCTTCCGTGCCCCTGATACTGGAAGGGACGGAAAAGAAGGTTTACAGCCAGCTGACGCTCTCCGATGGACGGAACGTAAATCTGAAAGGCTATATTGACCGGCTGGATTCCCCGGAACCAGGGGTCATGCGCATCGTCGATTACAAGAGCGGCCAGGTGAAAGGCAAGGACGCTTGCGATGACGTAGCCAGGCTCTTTGACGGAACGCTTGCCGCCAAGCGGCCTTCCGTCGCCTTCCAGCTTTATTTCTATACCCTGATGATGCTGCGCGTGCAGTCAGGAGAGCCGGTGCGCTACGAACCTTGTGTTTATTCGCTCCGTACGCTTTTCGCCGATCTGCCGAAATCCTACCGGCTGGAAGAAGACGCCGTCGCGGACTATGAGCGGCGGCTTTCCGGCCTGATTGAAGAGATCCTGCTGTCTGACAAGCCCTTTGTGGCCGCTGAAAGCGAGGAGGTCTGCAAATACTGTCCATTCAAGCGCCTATGCAACCGCCGGTAGTCATCGTCAAAGCTTCTGCGGGCAGCGGCAAGACGTACCGGCTGACCCAGGATTACCTCGACCTGTTGTTGGAGGGTGATCCGCAGCGCTACAAGCATATCCTTGCCGTCACATTCACCAACAAGGCGACCGAAGAGATGAAGTCGCGGGTCATCGCGGCGCTTCACCAGCTGTCGCGAAGCGACGGTCCGGGCGCGCAGAAGGCGGCGGATGCCTTGCGCCGGATGCTGCACGATTATGGCTGCTTCTCGGTTAGCACTATCGACAAATTCTTCCAGACGGTGATGCGGGCGTTCGCCCGCGAAATCGGGCAATATGCCTCCTATCGCGTGGAACTCGACGACGAGGCAGTGCTCTCCCAGGTGGTCGACCGGATGCTTGACTCGATTTCAGATCCGGCCAATGCAATGCTGCTCCGCTGGCTCAAGGACTATTCCTTCGATCTTGTGGAACAAGGGAAGAGCTGGAGTATGGCCGCCCCCTTGAAGGATATGGCCGGCCATTTCCTGGATGAATCGTTCCTGCTCAAGATGCGCCATGTCTCCCACATCCTGGCCGACAAAGAGCGTATCGGTGCTTTCCGCAAGAAACTCAACGTATTGATTGACGGATTTGAAGGAGAAGCCTGTCGCATTGCGTCGGAAGCGCTTGCGCTGATGGGACGACACGGCTGGGCACCGGAAGATTTCAAGGGAAAGAGCCGGAGTCCGATGCGATTCTTTGGCAAATGGGCAGCCGGCGTTTTCGAAGCGCCCAAGGCGGAGGCACTCCGGCAGTGTTTCGATGCATTCCCCAACCGGGATGCCCTTTCTCATCTGGTCGAGGACGCCGTTTCCCATTATGAGGACAAGCATATCATCTGGAGCAGCGCCCGGATCATCCGGGATAATCTGCATCTGCTGGGCATCTATGCCGACGTCCATAGGCATCTCCAGGCGTATCTGCAAGAGAACAACGTGGTCTTGCTGCGGCAGTCAACCGACCTGCTGAACCGTATCATTGCCGACGACGACACGCCTTTCGTCTATGAAAAGATCGGTAATCGCTACGACCACCTGCTGCTCGATGAGGCGCAGGACACTTCGGTCCTGCAGTGGAACAACTTCCGCCCCCTGTTTGCCAACAGCGTGGCGCAGGGCAGCCGCAATCTGGTGGTAGGCGACATCAAGCAGTCGATTTATCGCTGGCGCGGTTCCGACTGGCGCCTGATGAGCGATTATCTTTACCGCGACCTGGGCCGTGCCGCGATCCACGAAGAGACCCTGGTTGAGAACTGGCGCAGCGGCGCGGCCGTGGTGGGTTTCAACAACACGGTTTTCTCCCGCATCGGTCCCATCCTGGAAGACGACCCCGACCAGCCTGGAATCGGCCGCGAGATCAGTCGGATCTACGGTGACTGCGTGCAGAAGATTCCGGGCGCACATGCCGGTGATCCGAAGGGTTATGTGCGGATGACTTTCCTGTCTGGAGCTGCTGACGATGGGGAAGAGGAAGCTTCCTGGCACGATACCGCCCTCGACCGTATGGTCGGGGACATCGCCGACCTGCGGTCGGAAGGCTACGAGTACAAAGATATCACGGTGTTGGTGCGCAAAAATTCCCAGGGCGCCGAAGTGGCGGCCCATCTGATGGCGCACGACATCAACGTCCTGACGGAGGACTCCCTGCAAATCGGCGCCTCTCCCTGCATCGGCCGCCTGATGGCCCTGCTGGCCTGTCAGGTCGATCCCGACGATCCGGTGAACCAGTTGATGATTTCGCAGTTCGGAGTTGAGGCGGTGGCATCGGAGCGCGGCTCGCTTTACGAGACTTGCGAACGGCTGCTCGATGATCCCGCCATTTCCCCTTCGGAGGCCGACCTGCCTTTCATCCATGCCTTTCTCGACGCCGTCCTGGCGTGGCAGGGTAAATACGGCTCTTCCTTGCGCGGATTTGTCAAGTGGTGGGATGAGTCCGGCTACAAGCAAGCCATCTGCGCACCCGACGGCCAGAACGCCGTGCGCGTGATGACCATCCATAAGGCAAAGGGCCTGAGTCTCGATGCCGTGATCATCCCCTTCGTCGACGAAACCTTCGTTCCCCGGATTCTTCCGACGCTCTGGTGCGAGACGTCCGGCCCTTTTACCGAACTGGGACTGATTCCGCTCAAGGCCGTCAACAATCTGAAGGATACTTGTTTCGCGGCAGATTTGATGCAGGAACGCATCTACGAAGCCGTCGACGTGGTCAACACCTGGTACGTCGCGTTCACGCGTGCCTGCAGTCGCCTGCTGCTCTATGCACCGCAGCCAGGAAGTGCCCGGTACAAGCTGAAAGGCATCGCTGAGGTCTTGTATCGCCTCTTCGGAGATTCGCTGGATGACGAGCTCCGTTTTGAGTCGGGTGAGCGTCAGCCTTTTGTCCGGAAGGATAAAACCGCTTTGCTTGTCGACGATCCCCAACCGGCCTTCTCACGCGTGGCCATGACGGACGAGCGCCTGAAACTGTCGCTCCACGGAGAGGATTATTTCGCCGCCGAGGCAAGTGCCCGTCAGCAGGGGATTGTCCATCACCGTGAAATGGCGCGGATCGAGGTCGATGCAGGTCTCGAGGCTCGCAGCGGCGGCCGGCACTGGTTTGACGGTACTTACCGTATTTTCAACGAGGCTTCCATCGTAACTGGTTTGGGCGAAACGTACCGGCCTGACAGGGTTCTGATATCCCGGGATGGCAGCCGCGTGGTGGTCATCGACTATAAATTTGGGCAGCGCCGCGGGTCGCATTTCACGCAGGTGCGGGGCTATATGGACCTTCTCAGGCAGATGGGCTACCCTTCCGTCGAGGGATGGCTTTGGTATCTGTCATCCGATGAATCAGCCGGCGAAGTGGTCCGGGTCGGATGATTTTGATGAAATTTGGTTATATTTGTGTCATGAAACGTTCTACTCTTCTTCTTCTTGTGGCGTTATCGCTCATCGCGGTCGCCTGCCCTATGACCGATCCTGACAACCCGCTTCCGCAGCCCAATCCTCCGACGCCGACGAACGACAGCACGACGGTATCGATCTCCGCCACCCGGAAGATCGGCGCTACCGACCTTTTCAGCGGCGACATGGCCAAACTCCTGACGCTGGAGGGCGACGGCACCTACGCTTTCAGCTTTGAGGGCGAACCCTTCCCGATGACGATCGACGGCTTGAAGAATTACGACGGCGGACGTCCTTTCCGCAAGTATTGCAATTTCCCGATTAGCTATAATTTCAAGCTCGGTGCCAAGCCTTCCGTGCCGACCGGCGCCAGCTATGGCGAGTTCGATCTTTCGACAGTCATGCCGGCCACGGTCAACCTGGGCTCCCGTTCCAAAGGAAAAACGCTCTACGCACCGGCCCTGCCTGAGGGTTTGAAATATGTCGAATCGATTACCCTGACCGAGAATTCCCGTGTCAGCGTCACGCTTTCGCTGCTGAGTTCACCGTTCACTGGCGGAACCGTCACGCCGTCATTCTCGGTGGATATGCGCAAATTCTTCGAAAGTTCCGACGCGGAAGACGGTTTCCTGAATTTCGATGCGCCGCTCAGCAAAGAGAATAATTGGACCTATACGAAGATTTTCCGTCTCACCGGCGCTGTCTTCGAGCCCGAAAAATACGATCCTTCAACCCAGACCCTGACGATCGACGCCCGTATCGGTCTGAGTGGAACCGTCGCGTACAATGACATGAAAGCAACCCGCTCTTCGCTCGCCGGCGCCGACGATACGATGCTGCTCAATGTGACGGTCGTTCTCTACGACGTGGCCTGCGAGACCATCACCGGCAAGTTCGACTACAAGTCAAAGGAGCAGACCGGCACGCTCGACATGCACGGCCTCACGGCTGCTGCCGCCAAGACGATCGATGCTTCGAATGCGACGATCCGCCTGGATATGACCAACAACATGCCGATACCTACCCGTTCGACGGCCTCCCTGACCACCAAGCGCAGCCGTCGTACCATCGGAAAGGCAGAAGGCATAGTGATCGAGGCGCCCGCCGCTTCCGGCGACGACGTCGCCTCCGGCTCCCGGACGCTGAATTCCTCCGATACCGGCATTGCGAAGCTGCTCACCGAAGCTCCCGATGAACTGATTGTCAGCGGCTTTGCTGCAACGGATCCGGAAGTGCTCACGACACTCTCGTTAGGTGGCAGCTACGTCAATACCCTCCAGCCCTCGGTCCAGATTCCACTTTCGCTCAATAAGAATTTCGGAGCGGAAGTCCAGGAAAAACTTACGGCGCCCGCCGAGCTCAAGACTGCGCTCAAGAAAGGTCCTGCATCACTGACCGGCGAGGTTTCCAACAGCCTTCCGCTTGCCGCGACGATGACGGTCAAGATGGTAGATGCCGACGGTGCCGTCCTGACGAGTGAAACCTCGATGGATGTCCCTGCCGGTGCAACCGTACCGGTCAGCATGGAAGTACGGAACATCGCCGGCGAAGGCATCGACCGCCTTGCGAATACGGTCGTTACCTTCAAGTTTACAGGTACGGACACCCCGCGTCCCATCAAGCAGACCGATGGTATCCAGGCTGACCTGAAGGTCAAATTCTCCAATCAGTAATTGTTGCTGAGCTTCCTTTTCCTGCTTCAGAATGCTACCGTCAGTCCGTCGTAGGCGGGCTGGAGGGAGAAGGGGAGTGTTGCCAGTTCCTGCGTCAATTCGGCGTGGCGCGGGAGCATGTGGGACAGGTGCGTCAGGTAACTCCTGCGGGCGCCGACGCGGCGGCAGATTTCGATGGCTTCTTCGAGGGCGTAGTGGGAGATGTGGTGGCCGCGTTTGACGGTGTTAAGGACGAAGATGTCGAGGTTCTGAAGCTTATCGAATTCGGATTCGGGGATGTAGTTGGCGTCGGTCAGGTAGGCGCAGTCGCCGAAGCGGAAGCCCAGGATGGGCAGCTTGTAGTGCATGGCCCGGATGGGGATGACCGGTGCGCCGTCGATGTCGAAAGGCAGACTGGTGATCAGATGGATGTCCATTTCCGGCGCCCCGGGATAGGGCTTCTCCTGGAATACGTAGTAGTATTCTTTTTTCAGGGATTCGAGCACGTGGGCTTCGCAGAAGATGGGGAAAGAGCGTTTCTCCAGGTAATTGAACGAACGAACGTCGTCGAGGCCGCCGGTATGGTCTTTATGGTTGTGGGTCAGGAGGATGGCGTCGAGATGGGCTATCTTTTCGCGCAGCATCTGCTGCCGGAAATCGGGTCCGGCATCGATCAGGAAAGATTTCCCTTCAAAGCGCACGAGCGCAGAACAGCGCAGGCGGTTGTCCCGCGGATCCGCCGACGTACATACTTCGCAGTTGCATCCGATCATCGGGATTCCCTGCGACGTCCCCGTTCCCAGAAAAGTAAGGCTGTTGTTCATCGGCAATCAAATAGTGGTTTCAACGATTTTTCCGATCAGGTTTTTGTCGTAGGGGCGTTCGATGCGGAGGTAGTTTTCGGTGTAGCCGAACATTTTGCCGCCCTTCATCGTGCTTTCGAAGAGGACCTTCGCTTTCCGCCCCTGATTGGCGGCTGTGAATTCGGCATGGAGCCGGTCGGAGAGTGCCTGGAGCCGGGCGGCCCGCTCGGTCTTGACGCTTTCCTGTACCTGGTCCGGGCGCTCTGCGGCGGGTGTGCCGGCGCGGCGCGAGTAGGGAAAGATGTGCAGGAAGGCAGGGCGGACACGCGCAAGCAAGCGGTAGGTCTCTTCGAAATCTTCGTCCGTTTCGCCCGGGAAGCCCACGATGACGTCGATGCCGAAGAAGACGCGCGTGAAACGTTCTTCCGGCTTTTCGAGGATGTCGCGGATCAGCTGGATCTTCGCTTCGAACTGCTCTGCCGTGTAGCGCCGGTGCATCCCTTTGAGCGTGCGGTTGCAGCCCGATTGGATGGGGATGTGGAAATGGGGGAGGAATTTGGTGCCTAACGCAATCCAGCGCAGGATCTCTTCTGTCAGCAGGTTCGGTTCGATGGACGAGATGCGGTATCTTTCGATGCCGGATACTGCGTCGAGTGCCTGAAGCAGGCTGAGGAAACTTTCCCCCGTGGTCTTGCCGAAATCGCCCGTATTGACGCCCGTGAGGACTACTTCCACAATGCCCTGCGCTGCGATTTCGTGCGCCTCGGCGACGAGTTCGGCGACAGGGACGTTGCGGCTCTTGCCGCGGGCAAGCGGGACGGTGCAGTAGGCGCAGTGGTAGTCACAGCCATCCTGGACTTTCAGGAACGAACGGGTCCGTTCGCCGGAAGACCAGGCGGGGAAAATGCTTTCCACCGCATCTATCTCGCAGGAGTAACCATAAGCGCCCTGCTGCCCGTCGAGGGCGAGCCGCACCAGTTCTCCTTTCTGTCCGGAGCCAATGACCAGGTCGACGCCGTCGAGGGCGAGGATCTCCTGCGGCTTGAGCTGGGCGTAGCAACCGGTTACGGCAATGCGGGCGTCCGGCGCCGTCTTGTGGAGCCGGCGGATGAGATTGCGGCACTTCTTGTCGGCATGTTCCGTGACCGAGCAGGTGTTGACCACGAAGCAGTCGACGTCCGGGCCGGGTTTGACTTCTTCCCAGCCCGCTGAGGCAAACAGGCGGGCCAGCGTCGAAGTTTCCGCGAAATTGAGCTTGCAGCCCAGCGTGATGAAAGCGACCTTTCCCATGTGCGGCTATTCGTAGACGACGGTGACGGACGTGCTCTCCACGCGGCCGTCGAGCGGCGGATTCAGTTTGGTGACGGTCAGTTCCGCATATTCAATGACAGGGAAATGGTTGACAATCCGGTCGATGATGCGGCTTGCCAGGTGCTCCAGCAGACGGGCCGGTATGTCCATTTCTTCCCGGATCAGTCCATAGACCAGGCTGTAGTCGACGGCATACTGCAAATCATCGGTGCGGGCGGCCTTGCGCATGTCGTAGTCGTAGGCAAGGTCCACACGGAACCAGTTGCCGTCTTTCTGTTCGTGTTCCAGGCAGCCGTGATAGCCGTAGAACTGCATGTTATTGAGTCTTACCATAGTCGGAGAGTAATACGAAGACGCAGGGGCGCTTGCCGATGGCGAAACCGCCTTTGACCGCCTTGTTCCACGCCGCGACGGTCTTTGACCGGATCAGTTCGTCGGGGCAGGTGATATCGGCTGAGATGCAGAGCCGGGTTGAGGGACGGCAAGTAGTGCATAGGTCGGCCAGCAGCGCGTCGTTGCGGTAAGGCGTTTCGATGATGATCTGCGACTGCCCGAGGCGGGCGGACGTGCGTTCCAGCGTGAGGATAGCCTCTCGGCGGGCCGGTGTCTTGACCGGAAGATATCCTGTGAAAGCGAAGCATTGGCCATTGAGTCCTGAGGCCATCAGGGCCAGCATCAGCGAAGAAGGGCCCACCATGGGAACTACCTCCACATCCTTGTCGTGCGCCAGGGCTACCAGCAGAGCGCCCGGATCGGCCACGGCCGGCAGTCCTGCCTCGGAAATCAGGCCTGCATCTTCCGCACCGAGACGTCCGGCATAGGCTTCTATCTGCTCGCGTGATGTGTGCTCATTGAGTTCCAGCAGCTCCAGCTCGTCGATGTGCCCCTTGTGCCCGGCAGCGGAAAGGAAACGGCGTGCCGTCCGGAGCTCTTCGACGAAGAAGAGCCGAAGCCCCGCAATCCGCTCAAGGACGGGTTTCGCCAGGACGTTCTCCGGGGAGTGGTCGCCCAGGGGCGTTGGGATCAGGTAGAGTTTGCCTTTCATCGGTCTTGATTCGGAAGATTTTACGCCAGAGTTCGCCCAGGCTGTTGAAGTCTTCCTGGTACACGATACCGGCGCCGTTGCGCTGGCTCTGGTCGAGGTAGTTGCTGTATTGGTCGGCGGAGTGGGAGAAGAGCGTCAGGCGCAACTGTCCCTGCCGGTTGAGTTTGATTTCGATATCCAGGTCGCCTACGATGTCGCTGTTGCTCGAGGAGATGTAGTGCCGGTTTCCGATGTTGCCGTTGATAATCACCCGGTTGTTGAACAGTTGAGTCGAGACGGCTACGTCGAAGATGTCGCGCCCGGTCTCGGTGGGCTGGTAGTTGAAGCCCAGGTCGAGTGGGATGTCCAGCTGTCGGAAGATGTTGTTGAGCTGGCTGGCCATCATTTCCGAGGCGTTGGAATAGAGCATGGTGGTGCTGTTGACGATACCCGACTGCTCGTCGGGAACGAAGCCTCCCGAGATGAGCAGTGCCAGGGCCTGCTTCATCCGCTTGTCCTCGGTGTTGAGGGCGCTCTCTACGCGTCCCTGCGTAGTAGGATCCAGGTCGGGGATGCTGATGTTGAACTTGATTTCAGGATTGGCGAGCTTGCCGGTCAGGTTGATGCGGCAGTCTACGGTACGGCGGGAAGTGACGGCTGTCGAGTCGGCGATCAGCGGGCTGATGGAAGCCTTGGTGCGGTAGGTGGCCGTCATGTCAAGGTCCGACTGCATCACGTCGCCTCCAAAGGCGATGGTTCCGCCCGGATCGATGGTGAAGTCACGGGAGGTGAAACCGAGCATGCCGAAATGATAGCTTCCGCTGTCAACCCGGTAGTCTCCCTTGATATCGAAAAGGTCGGTGCCGGCGGAGATGGCGATCTGGCCGTTGCCGCGGGCCTTGAGAATGTCGCCCGTCTCTTTGTCGATTTCCAGCTGGATTTCAGCGTCGGGGGTGGCGTTCAGGCGCAGGTTGACGCTCAGGTCGCTCTTGGTCTGCTGCTTTTTGTTCTTGAGGTTCCGTTTGGCCAGCATCAGCGAATCGTACATGTCGATGCGCTGCCGGTGGTCGTTTTCGTTGTTGATGAAGGTCAGCAGCGACTGGGTCTGCTTGGCCGAATTGCCCAGCGGGATGTGGATCGTGGTGTTGCCCGTGGGCGTGAGGTTCATGTTGAGCCGGATCCTTTCAAGCGGACCGGTTACGCGCAGGGTGCCGTTGGCGAAGGCCCGGCCGTAGAAGGTCTCGTTGTGCTTGCTCGTGGTATTGAGCGCCATGATGTTCTGCAGGTCGATGCGGATGTTGGTCTGCAGATTGTCGAAGTGGTCCCAGGGCACACCGCCTGTCAGCGTGGCGTGATGTCCGAACCGGTCGGAGAGGAGGATGTTGTCGAAGACGAGGCCTTTCTCGCTGATGGAGAAGGGCCCGTCAGCCCGATAGTCGACCTGGGTGTAGTCGAGTTTCAGGAGGATGTTGTTGAAGCGGGTACCCTCGCTGCGGAGAGAGAGATTGTTCAGGGGACCGCTTGCCACGACGTGCCCCGAAGCGGTGCCTTCCATTTCAGAGAAGAGCGTGTACAAGATTGGCTTCAGCACGCCCACCTGGAGCGAATCGACCTGGGCATCGGCATGGAGCAGCTTGTCGGCAGGGTGGTAAGAGGCCGTAGCGACAAGTGGATGACTGTTGCGCAAGATATTGTCGATATTGAAACGGAGGCAGTCGTCATCGTCATCCCAGAAGCTGCTCAGATAAATCGTTCCAAGTTCGACGTCAGCGATGGAGGTCTGATTGGCAGCCAGGTCGAGCAGCAGGCCGCGGTCAGGGCTCAGCAAGGCATAGGCCTCGCCGTTGCCGGTCAGCAAGCCTTGCAGGTTCAGCGGCAGGGTGAGGAAGGAGTTGGCGATGCCCATATCGAAATCGTTGAGGAGCACGCGGACCGTGTCGGTGACGGATTCACTCACCGTTCCGTCGGCCAGGAGGCTCTGTTCGCCGCTGCTCAGGGCGAAGTCTTCGATCCGGATATTCTTATCCTTGTACAGGATGCTGGAAGGCTGGATTTCCCAGGGATGACCGGCCAGCATCAAGTCGGAGGAACGTAAATCCACACGCAACTGGTACCCGTCTGTTTCCGGATCTTCCGGGTCGGGGAAGGAGACGCGGGCGCCCACCTCGGCCCGGTTCGCCTGCTCGTCTTCATTGTGGAATCCGGCCACCACGTCGATGGCCGTGCTGTCGGCCACCGCGTCGAGCCTTACATGATCGACCACCATGCCGGATACCTGGAGCCGGTCCAGGTCGATGTCGGCCTTGATCAGCGGTCCTTCCGTGAACATCCTGCCCTGCAGGTTGCGGAAGAAAAGGTTGCCCACTCCCACCAGCTCGGAGGCAATGGACCCGACCGCTTCATCGTTGCTCAGGCTCACACCGATGCTGCTCTCGCGCGAGACGAAAAGGTCGGGCGCGAAGAAATCGAGGACGGGCTGCAGGTCGAGCGTACGCAGCCGGAAGGAACCGAAGTCCTCGGGATGGGGTTCGTTCTGTACGAGATTGTCTTTCTTGCCCAGGATCTGCTCCAGGTGGTCGTTCAGGATAACCTGATAGGACTGCTTGAGGAAGTCCGTGATGAAGATGTTGCCGTCGTAGTCGGCCTTGGCGAGCGTCGAATTGAGGATCAGCGCGTAGCGCTCGTCTTCCAGGGTGGAGGACAGGGCGATGTCACCCACATCGAAGACACGGCCGGGCAGTGTGGCCTGCAGGCCGCGGATATCGGCCTGGCCGAGAAAATCGCCGCCCGGCGTCTGGACGATGTCGGCATTCAGGGCCATGCTGAGCGAAGTGCTGTCGCGTTTGTCAAAATGGAGGGCGCTCAGGTCGATATGGTCGAGGTCCAGGTCAACCTTGTAGTGGTTGTCCTTCCCTTTACCACCCAGATTGATGTCGCCGTGGAGCGTCATCTGGAGGTTCGGATCGTAGCTGACGACATCGGCCTGCAGGAACCCGTCCTGCAGCGTACCCGAGGCCACGAGGTCGTGGTAATCGTATCCGTTGAAGGTGAACTTCTGGATTTGAAGGGGTTTGACATCTACCGACATCTTCTTTCCGTTCAGGGAGAAATCGATGTCGGTCTGGCAGGTGAGGGAACCCAGTGACGGGTTGCCGAGCAGACGCCCGAGTTGGAGGGAGGAGGTGGAGGCTGTGCCTTCTACACCCAGATGCGATCCCGTCTTGCGGACAAAACTTTCGATCTTGGCTTCTCCCATGGTGGCCGTGCTGAGATGTCCTGTCGCGGAAAGTCCCGAAAGGTAGCCGTTGGCTTTGGCAGTCAGGTGGATCGGCTCGCCCGGGGCGTAGCGGGTGAGTGCCGTTTTCTGGAAACCGGGAGCGATGCCGGCAATGATATCGGCCAGGTCGGCGGTTGTGGTGTTCAGGTTGAGGATCTCCGCGTCGATGCGGGTCCTTTCGATGTCAGGAAGTCCTCTGAGGCGGAACTTCAGGTCGGCGACCGTCTGTCTGGAGTCCGACTGGATGCGGAGTTTGTCGGAGGAAAGGTTGCTTACCGTGCCTTTCACCGCTCCTTCAACCCATAGCGACAGGTCCCGGCCTCCGAGCGGAAGGAAGGCCCCGGCGGTCCGCATATCGATCTTCGAGGGCCGGAGATTGGCATCGATCTGCACTTTTTCGAGGAAGTTGCCAAAATCGGAGAAATCCTTGAAGCCGAGTGAGACCTGCTTGGCATCGAGCTGGGACCAGCCGTCGTCATAGCGGAGGCCATCGACGTGGATGCCTTCGGAATCGAGGGCCAGGTCGGCACTCATCGTATTGACCTTCAATCCTGTGTCCGTTTCGAGCGAGAGATTGTCGATGCGGGCGGAAGCCGTGAGCGGTTCGCTGTAACGGATGTTGCGGGCAGCGAGATTGATATTGTTCAGATGCAGGCTGTCGGTGGAGAAGTCGATGCGTTTGAGGTTCAGGCGGTCGAGTCGGATGTTGTCCCAGGGCAGGGATCCGGGCTCTTTTTTGTCCTTTTTCTGGAGCGGAGCCAGCAGGGCGGAAAGGTTGGTCGTGCTGTCGTTCAACTTGCGGATGTTGAAAGAGCCGTCTTCCAGGCTTACCCGGCGGACAACGGCTTCCTTGGAGGTGAGCAGCGACGATGTCTTGATCTTGACCAGCGCCTTGCCCAGGTGCGCCAGCGTGTCATCGGCACCTTGGATAATGTCTACATCTTTGAGGATCAGGTTGTTGGGGAAGGAGAAGTAGACCTTGCCCACCTTGATCTCTCCGTCGATGTCCTGGTTGAGGATGCCGGTGGCCTTGCCCACGATGGCCGTCTGGACAGCAGGGATCTGGATGGCGACCAGTGCAGCCGCCGGGATGATCAGTGCTACCAGGATCAGGAGCCGGACGATTTTCTTCCAGGTTTTCATAAGGACATATATCCTACAAATATAGGAAAATAATTGCTACTTTTGCGCAAATTATCCTTTATGGCGCTTACGATCCTCGGCATTGAATCATCCTGCGACGACACGTCCGCAGCTGTCCTGCGCGACGAATATCTGCTCTCCAATGTGATGGCCTCCCAGGAGGTCCACCGCCGTTATGGCGGCGTAATCCCCGAACTGGCTTCCCGTGCCCACCAGCAGAACATCCTGCCGGTCGTTTCGGAAGCGCTCCGTCAGGCCGATGTGACGCTCGACCAGGTGGATGCCATCGCTTTTACGCGCGGTCCCGGCTTGCTGGGATCGCTCCTGGTCGGTACGTCGTTCACCAAGGGCCTGGCTGCCGCTACGGGCAAGCCGATCATCGAAGTGAACCATCTGCAGGGACATATCCTCTCACATTTCGTGAAAGTGGAGGGACGGGAGAACCGTTGCCCCGAGTTCCCGTTCCTTTGTCTGCTGGTTTCGGGCGGACATACCCAGATCGTGCGGGTCGATGAACCGTTGCATTTCGAGATTCTCGGCCACACCATCGACGATGCGGTGGGAGAGGCTTTCGACAAGTGCGCCAAACTGATGGGGCTGGGTTATCCCGGCGGACCGGTCGTGGACTCTCTGGCCAAGGAAGGTGATCCGAAACGCTTCCGTTTCGCCAAACCCAACATCCCCGGGCTGGACTACAGTTTCAGCGGCATCAAGACCTCGCTCCTGTATTTCCTTCGGGACCGCGTGGCGGAAGATCCTGATTTCGTGGAGAAAAACAAAGCCGACCTGTGCGCCTCATTCCAGCAGGACCTGATCGACATCCTTCTGAAGAAACTCGTTCTGGCCGCCCGGCAGACCGGTATCCGCCAGGTCGCTATCGCCGGCGGCGTCTCGGCCAACAGCGGGCTGCGCGACCGGATTGAGGAGGAAGGCCGCCGTCGCGGATGGGTAACGTATCTCCCGGAGCGCCGCTTTACCACGGACAATGCGGCCATGATCGCCATCACGGGCTTTTATAAGTATCAGGCCGGCCTGTTCGCGCCGCTCGATATCGCGCCGCTTTCCCGCGCCGCAGAATACGGCGACCGCTCATGAAAGAATTCGACATCGCCTTTCCCGTCCGGCACGAGCCTTCGGATGAAGAACTTCGCCAGGCAGCGGCCCGCGCCTTGGGCGTGAAGGCCGACCGCGTGGCGGAGGCCCGTATCGTCCGCCGCTCCTTGGACGCCCGGGGCGAAATCCTCTACCGCTACCGTGTCCAGGCCGTCGCCAGGGGCGAGGCTTTGGAAAAGTTCACCCTACCCGAGTATCGCGACGTGACCGGAGCGGAACCCGTGCTGGTGATAGGCGGTGGTCCGGCCGGGATGTTCGCTGCGTTGCGCTTGCTGATGGAGGGGCGGCGTCCGGTCATTCTGGAGCGGGGAAAAGATGTGCACGCGCGCAAAGTGGACGTGGCGGCACTCAACCAGAAACAGCAGGTCGATCCCGAATCCAACTACTGTTTTGGCGAGGGCGGTGCAGGCACTTTTTCCGACGGCAAACTCTACACACGTTCCAGCAAGCGCGGCGACCTGCGGGAAGTCCTCGCACAGCTGGTCGCCTTCGGTGCGCCGGAACGGATTCTGGTAGAAGCGCATCCCCACATCGGCAGCGATGTGCTCCCTCGCATCGTGGAGCGCATCCGTGCCTGCATCGTGGAACATGGGGGAGCGTATCATTTCGGGGAACGTGTAACTGACATTGTCCCTTTCAGCGACGGCCGCAGCAAAGGTTGGAAAGCGGTATGTGAAGGTGGCACTACCTATACGGCGCGCCAGCTGATCCTGGCTACTGGCCATTCCTCGCGCGACATCTACCGTTTGTTCGAACGGAAGGGCTGGCCGCTGGAAGTCAAGGGTTTCGCCTTGGGCGTGCGGGCCGAACATCCCCAGTCGCTGATCAACCGCATCCAGTATCACGGCAAGTTCCAGCCGGGTATGCCCGCGGCGGAATATGCGCTCGTGGAACAGGTGGATGGTCGCGGCGTGTTCTCGTTCTGCATGTGCCCCGGTGGTCTTCTCGTCCCTGCCGTGACGGCACCTGGTGAAGTGGTACTCAACGGGATGTCCAATTCGATGCGCAATTCTCCCTGGGCTAACGCAGGCATCGTCTGCGCCGTAGATCCGGGCGACGTGCCCGGGTTCGACCGCTATGGCGTGTTCGCACTGCTCGAATTCCAGCAGAGCGTCGAGCGGGCGATGTATGATTTCTCCGGCTCGCTCCGGGCACCTGCCCAACGGCTCGTGGATTTCTGCCGCGCAAAGGCCTCCCAAGGTCTGCCGCGCAGTTCCTATCAGCCCGGCGTTGTCAACGCACCGCTTCACGAATTGCTGCCGGCCCCGGTTTTTGAACGTCTGCGCATAGCTTTTGCGGCCTTCGATCGAAAGATGCACGGTTATTATACGAACGACGCGCTGGTACTTGGCACAGAATCAAGAACATCGTCCCCGGTGCGCATTCCGCGCGATCCGGAGACGATGTGTGCACTGGGCCTCGAGGGCTTGTATCCTTGCGGGGAGGGGGCAGGCTATGCCGGAGGCATCACCTCCAGCGCCCTGGACGGCATCCTAGTTGCCGCAGCCGCCTCCGCACGATGAGCAGTTGCCGCCGCAACCCTGGGCTGCGCGTTCTCCGTGCAGTCCTTCGGTGAGTTCTTTTTCGGTAGCGTCGCGGATGGCTGTCACCTTGCCGGTGAAATGGAGTTCCTTGCCGGCCAGTTCGTGGTTGAAATCCATCTTGACGCTGTCCGGTCCGACTTCCACCACCTTGCCCGGAATCACGCCGCCGGCCTGGTTCATCATCGGAATCGTCTTTCCGACCACCAGCAGCTGCTCCTGGATCTTGCCGTCGATCTCGAAAATATGTTTGGGGAGTTCCACCACGGCCTGTTCGTCATACACGCCGTAGCCTTCGGCAGGGCTCAGGACGAACGCGAAGCTGTCGCCCACGCTTTTTCCCTGGATGTATTCCTCGAATTTCGGGAGCAGGTAGCCCAGCCCGAAAATGAATTCGAGGGGATTCTCTTCCGTCGCCTGGTCTGCCACTTGGCCGTCGACCGTGAGCGTATAGGTCAGGGCGACGACTTTTTCGTCTTGGATTGTCATGGTTGTGTCGTTTTGTTTTCTGTATTCAATATCAGGTTGTATAAGCGTTTGTTGTAGATCCGGGTCGGGTAGCTGAGCCCGCCCTCGGCGATCCATTTCCCCTTGCGGGCGCTGTTGTCGACCAGCACCCAGTAGTTGCACAGGGGAAGGTAGATATTCCGCAGGTTCTCTATCCCCTGGCGGTAGCGGCGGCGGATGGTCGGCTCCGGGACGTTGTGGCCGCCCGACGCCACCCGGATGGCGACGCGCCGTACGGCGAGGTCGTCGCTCTTGAGCCAGAAATAGAAGATGCCCACCATGTAGCCTTTGCTCTGGGCCCGCGCGATGACGCCGGCCAGGCTCTTTGTGGCGAGGGTCGTCTCTACGGCGAAATCTTCTCCCCGTTCGATAAGTTGGTCCATCCGCTCGAGCATGAGCCTCGATGCGCGGATCATCTCTTTCTCCGGCTCCTGGGGGGAGAGCTCGTCGGCGATTTCGTCGGCGTTTACGAAGGTGTGCAGGTTCAGCAGGTCGGGCAGGATCGTATACGATGCAGTGGTCTTTCCCGCACCGTTGCAGCCCGATATGACATATAACCTAGACACATTACAAAGATAACGTTTTTATTTGATTCGGAACGGGTCGTCTCCGTAGAGCGTGTACTTCTTCGACTTGCGCAGCCACTTCTGCTCCTCGGCCTTGATGTATTCCCGCGTCCCTTCCCAGTCGAGGCGTCCTTCCACGTAGTTCATCAGCGTAGCGTCTTCCAGATAGCGGCCCAGGCCGTCGGCCTTGAACTGCGGGCAGGTCTCGTGAACGAAACGGAGCAACTGCAGGGCATGGTTCAGGGCATGGTAGGCGGCGCCGGGGATGAACATCAGCTGGAAGCCGAAGCAGGTTTCATCGTGGTAGATACCGTAGGAGGGAACGAAACGCGTCCAGCGGATATGCAGGCCGCTGTGCGCGATCGGGCCGTTCGGATCGTTCCAGCTGCGCAGGCCCTGGTTCCGGTTGTAATCGAAGAGCGGCTCCATCCACGGGGCGCCGAACTGCTCGAAGGGGCGGTTGGTGCCGTGGCCGTAGCTGACGTTCGTGCCCATCCACAGGCACTGTCCGCTGTAGAAATTGGGCGTGAAGAGGCCTGAAAAGTCGGAGAAGGGCGGGATGGTCCAAGCCATCAGCTCACGGTTCACGGCTTCGGCTCCCACGCTGATGATATGCAGCGGAAAGCGCGCGCCCAGGTCGTTGTAAAAAAGGTTCGCCACTTCGCCCAGGGTCAGGCCGTGGCGGTGGGGCAATCCGATGATGCCCAGCGTTCCTTCGATTTGCCGGCCCGAGGGGTTGATGCGGTCGACCAGGAAGACGGATATGTCGGCATCGCTGGTCTTGAGCCGTTTGAACAGGTTGTAAAGCAGGGTGGTGAAGTTGCTGTAGCGGGCGCCGGCATCCTGCAATTCGATGACCAGCGCATCGATGCCCTCGAGGTCGGCCTCCTCGACCGTCGTCGTGACCTCGACGGTCTCGATTCCTTCGACCATGGGGCCATACAGGGCATGCTCGGGCGTGAAGATCTTCACGAGGTTTCCCCGTCGTGCAAGTGTCTCAAAGAGATATTCGCCTGTATCCGGATGCCACGCTACCTGATTGCATAGCACCGCTACACGCCCTTTCCTGAGCACCCTGTCTTCCTGCTCCAGCAGCGGTGTCGTCCTGAATGAAAACATTCGATAATCGGCTGATCTATGAATCGCTTAGCTTGCAGGTATAGTCTCAAAAACCTTCGCTTCGCTCATCCCTCCCAGCTCCGCTGGGCCCCTCCCATTCACACGGCCATGGGCGGCCATGGGTTTTTGATCCTATACCTGACGCGCTTTTAGCGATTCCTTATCCGTTAATGACTTTGATGACTTCCTGGGCGAGGGCGTCGGCGACGGATTCGGTGGGCGCTTCGGCGTAGATGCGGATGATGGGTTCGGTGTTCGACTTGCGGAGGACGAACCATTTGCGCGCTTGCTCGAAGTCGATGCGGAGACCGTCCATCTTGTTGATGCTTGCGCCGGCGAAATGCTTCTCCACGGCTTGAAGCGCCGCTTCAATCTGCGCCGGATCGCTCATCTCGATGCGGTTCTTCGAAACGAAATAGTCGGGATAGGTTGCTCTCAATGCGGTGGCGCTCAGCTTTTTGTGCGCCATGTTGCTCAAGAAGAGCGCGACGCCGATCAGCGCGTCGCGGCCGTAGTGGAGGTCGGGAACGATGACGCCGCCGTTGCCTTCACCGCCGATAACGGCGCCGACTTCCTGCATCATCGTGGAGGCGTTGACTTCACCGACCTTGCAGCTGTAGTAGCGGCAGCCGTGCGCTTCCGTTACGTCGCGCAGCGCGCGAGAAGAAGAGATGTTCGAGACCGTGGGTCCCTTCTTGACGGAAAGGACGTAGTCGGCGACAGCCACGAGCGTGTATTCTTCTCCGAAAGGAACGCCGTTCTCGCAGATGAAGGCCAGGCGGTCGACGTCGGGATCGACCGAGACGCCCAGGTCCGCCTTTTCGCGGACGACGGCTTCAGAAAGACCGACCAGGTTGGCCGGCAGCGGCTCCGGATTGTGTGCGAAATGACCGTTCGGCTCGCCGTTGATGGTGATGCATTCCACGCCGAGCGCCTCGAAGAGCGCCGGCATACAGATGCCGCCTACGGAATTGATGGCGTCGAGCACCACCTTGAAATGCGCGTTGCGGATGGCGGGCAGGTCCACGAGCGGATAGTTCTTCACGGCTTCGATGTGGGCTTCGGTGAAATCTTTCACAGTGAGGTTACCGAGATGGTCGACGTCGGGGAAATCGAAATCCTCTGCTTCGGCCACCTGCTGGAGTGCCTTGCCTTCGGCGTCCGTCAGGAACTCGCCTTTCTCGTTGAGCAGTTTCAGCGCGTTCCACTGCTTGGGATTGTGCGAGGCAGTCAGGATGATGCCGCCGTCTGCCTGCTCGAAGAGCACGGCCATTTCCGTGGTGGGGGTGGAAGCCAGGCCTGCGCCTACCACGTCCACGCCGCAGGCGAGGAGCGTACCGGTGACGATCTGCTCTACCATCTGGCCGGATATGCGGGCATCGCGGCCGACGACGACTTTGTAGCGGTCACGGCCGGGACGTTTCATTTTGAGCTGGCGGGCATAGGCCGCCGTGAACTTGACGATGTCGATGGGGGTCAGGGCGTCTGAGATGGCGCCTCCGATGGTTCCCCGTATGCCGGAAATGGATTTGATAAGTGTCATGACGGGTCGTTTTTATTCTGTTTGCAAAGTTAAACAAAAAGGCAAAAAATATTTTGTGAATCTGCAAATTATTCCTACTTTTGCGGTCCGTTTAAGAAACTGTTTAAAAACACGATAAATCATGAAAAAAGGAATCCATCCCGAATCCTACCGTCTTGTAGCATTCAAGGATATGTCCAACGAAAACGTCTTCATCACCCGTTCCTGCGTAGGTACGAAGGAAACGATTGACATCGACGGTGTGACGTTCCCGCTGGTGAAAGTCGAGATCTCCAACACTTCCCACCCGTTCTACACGGGCAAGATGAAGCTCGTCGACACCGCCGGCCGCGTGGACAAATTCTACTCGAGATACGGTCAGAAGAAGAAATAATCCCTTCTTCACAGGAAAAGAGAAAGGTGACTGGAAATCCGGTCACCTTTTCTTTTTCCGGATGCCGGCTTTCGAAGACATATCGCTCCGTCCGGGGAGGGACATTTCCTCGCTCATGCGGAGAAAAAGGGGCTCACCCGGTCGCTTGACGGCGAACTTCTCCCTTTTACGGGCGCAAGGCCCGTAACGGTCGTCGAACAAAACGCCGTCATGCAAGCAACGCTCCCTGCACAGGCCTTCCCACGCTCCCTTTTTCTCCAAATCACTCAGAAATGTCCCTCCCCGGACTACGCCCCGAACTTCTGTGGTACCGGAGTCCCGGTCCCGCAAGCGGGCCTCGGAGCCTTCGGCAGGGCCGCCTCCAGTCGGTTTCTGATTGTCGGGGCAGAGCCCACTCCAAACAGAAACCGCCTTCCGGCAGCAAGGCATTGTGTCTACCGGCCTACGGCCGGAGGCTTGGGGCTCCGTTCGCTACGCGCACTCCTCCACCCACGACGTGGCGTTCGTCGTGTAGGTGTTATTCGTGGGCTTTTCGTTGTTTAGATTCTACAGGGTGTAGAAGAAGAACTTCTGCCTGAACTTATTGGACATATACTCGGTGAGATCCTCCCAAAATACCTCCTTGATGTGTTCATCAAAGGCGGGATCGATGTATTCAGCCTTGAAGCGTTCAAAATGAGCCTTGGCTGCTTTGTTCATCTTCGGGAACAGGAAGACGACATACTCATTCTCCCAGTTGTCTTTCGTGATGCGCAGCACATTGCGAAATAGCTGGTAGTTCTTGCGCCATTCCTCGTCGAATACAGTCGGCTTATTCGATAAGCAGGCACATTTTTCAATCATGTCCTTGTAGATCGTGTCAAACTTTATTTTGTGATCTTCGTCGTTTCTACATGTCCCAAATCCCTGTTCCGTGTATTTGATCTCGAAGTAGATTTTCTTATTGCTGTCTGAACTATGCAGGTAAAAATCGAAGTTTGTGTTCTCTGTCTTATCAGGTATCCACTCAAATTCTGCGAAGCCCGGAAGGAACTGCTGTGCAAAGGCCCTATCAAAGCCCATATTATCAAGAAGGCCTACCACTTTTGGTTTTGTTATTGTACAAGACTTTTCCGCTATATAATCGACGTATGGCTTAAAGAACTCGTAGCATACCACCTGCGATGAGTTTAAGTGATGGGCATATTTGTGAGGACTGGGGAATAGTTCAGGGACGAACTCACACTCATCTTTCTCAATAATGTCTTTTACAATCTCAATTTGTGTCTTTCCCGGAATGGCGACAATATGAGGATAAGTTTCCATATTTCTCGGCCAAAGCCCTTGTTCCCAAAAGTTGTAGTGTTTGGCCAGGTGTTTGTCGACAACTTCTTCTTTGAACTTTGCGTAGCTTGTGTATTCCATGTTTATCTCGTCATATCGTTATTTCCTTAAACCTCTCCACCTCCGTCCCATCCGGAAGCGTAACCTTGCCGAAGAATTCATCATACGGCCGTACCCATAGTTCGTGGAGGCCGTAGAGCGCCTGGTAGATCACGACGCTTTCCAGCGTCTTGGAGTCTTTGCCGAAGCCGTGCAGCTTGTACTTGCCGCCCTTGAAGTGCTCGAAATAGCGGTCATGGGTGAGGCTGCGTTGTTTCAGCATCCGTTTCCACTCGGCTTCGTTCTTGACCGGGTATTCGCCGCCGGCCTTCATCACATCTTCCACGATCTTCTTCACCAGCGGCTTCGTCAAAGTGGCGTTGATGGCCTGCGCTTCATTCTCCATGCGGTTTGCCGCCCGCTCCAGCGCTGCGATGTAATTGTTGATGGTGGTGGTCGGCGTCTTCCGGTGGTTGTACGCTTCCGGCGTCACGCGGCAGCTCTCCGCGTCCCAGGCCTTGGGCGGGATGCTGTATCCCAATGTGGTCTGGAACCGGTCGCCATTGAACGACCAGGCCACCCGGATGGGGGCCTCGTCATGCTTGTTCAGCCGTTTCTCCAGATAGAATTTGATGGGCATGCCAGGCGTTTCCACAAAGGTAAGAATTTACGCCCATTTTTACAAGCGCCCCACGGCGTCTTGTAGCTGGGTTTTTGAAACATTTTTTCGGTCATTCATGCCAGATACCCCCATAATCACGAGAAATTAAAAATGGCTCTTCGTATTATAATATGTCTGCTTTTCCTGACGAGGAAGCCGATAAAGGTCCTTGAAATCTTGCCCGAAGCCAACGATAACAAACTAAAAATCAATAAAAATGAACAAACAAGTACAAGAAAGAATGACCCGCACCCTCCGCTCGATAAGCCCGACCCGGGTGGGTGAGGAAGGAAAGCAAAAGATGGTGGAGCGTTTTCGCGAAGAGTACGATTGGTTCTCGGCCGATCTGGGACGTGACAGGCTGGCACTTCTTCTCTACGAAATGTCCCAAGGCATGTACAAGGCGGGCGTCGTGGTCAGCCCCGGCTACAGTTTTCTGGCCGACTCCTTTCTTCTGCGCTTCATGAGAGTCCACATGATAGACAGCGACCTGTGGGACCTTCCTTTCGAACGATTCAAGACGGCCATCGATGGCGGCTCCCCGGTAATCTTCGAGACCGGTAGCGGCGGAGTGGAAGCCGCAAGGAAGGCGCTCAACGACTGGGACGGCGTGCTCGTGGCCGAGTCAACGCCCGGCATCTTCAACCTCACATTCCTCGAAGGCATCCTCCTGCCGCAGATAGAAATACAAATTAACACATTCAGCGCCCTCGACTCCTTCTCTCAATCGCATATACTTCGATATGGGTGGACAGACCTGACGCCCGCCATCCTCCAACTATTCAACCGGGCAGAAACCGACGGCACGATCTGGTTCGAGTCCGACAAGATGCGCGAATGGCTCTTTGAATTCGACCCGGAATCCATGTCCGACCTAGTCCTCCTGAACGCGCTCTTTTTCCCTCAGCTCTGCGGAAACTACCCCGAAATCCTCCACCGGAAGCAGCATCCCGAAAGTATTCCCTCCACAGGCAACGCCGATGCCGACGCCATCCTCAGCGAGTCCTATGGCATCCTGGTCTACCAGGAGCAGGCCCTGCAACTCCAGAAGATCGGTTACCCGGTAGACAAGCCGATGAAAGACCTTGCCCTCAAAGGGCACATGATAGGCCGGACGATGATGTCTGTCGAAGCCATCGCCCAGCGAAACAGAAGAGGCTCCCGTAAATGATCCGCATCGTCAAAGAAATGCCCTGGGAGTGTGGTAAAGGATGGTGGCCGCTCGTCGAACCCGTCGCAGCGGCCATCGACTCCTACAATGCGGCCCATCCCGACACGCCCATAGAGATCAGCCAGATCAAGCAAAAGAACGGCGGCCTACGGATCTATCACCACAACGCCCCTGAAGAAATCAGACGGATCATCGACGATGCCGTGGCCACAGCCTGGCGCACCTGCGAGAAATGCGGCTCCCAGGAAGGCGTCACGACAAACCAGACCGGCTATCGCCGTACGCTGTGCACTGCTTGCCATGCCGGCGTCCGGCCACGAATCGATAGGCTGCATAACATTAAAATTCAACGAAATAACCGAAATACAACCACATCATGAAGCACCTTGCAATCTCAATCATTCTGTCCCTTGCCGCAATGGTGGCAACGGCCCAAGAACCGAGCACCAATCCGCTCAACTATAGCGGCAAAATGTACCTTACAGCGATAGAGTACATCAAGACCCCGCGCTATGTCTCCTATGAAGACCACGCCATCCTCTCGACCGAGATCCGGGTTCCCACCTTTGAGGTAATGATATGCGAGATGGACTTCGAGAAGGGAATCATCACCGTCGATGAAACCACAATGAACGTGAAGGTCCTCTCCTCGAAGAAATACGAAGATGACTTCGGCTGGACAGTCGTCATCTATATGGAAAACGTCAAAAGCAAAGACAAGATGGAGCTGGTATGGCCCCAGTACAAGAAACCCTATCTCCAGACCATCACGAAAAGAGACAATGGCGTAGATATCGCTCGCATGCTCCTGTCGGATAAGCCGTAGGATAATATATAGCTCGGTGTGGAAGCCTTGCGGGCTGGTCCAAGGCCCACCCGCAACCCTTCCACATCTGTTGTGCCACTGACCCCGGAGGGGAACCCCTGCTGCGTGGGTGCCTTCTGCAGGGCAGCTCCGTGCCGTTCGCATGTCCCACTGTAACAATCGTCCTGACAGTATTATGATAAAATTTGATTAACTTTGAATGCTATTTGACGCCTAATAATATGAAACCGTTCTATATTGTTTTATTTCTCGGAATACTATTCCAATTCAATGCAAACGCCCAAGAAATCAAAAGCATGCCGTCGGACATCTCCGATTACATTCCTTTATTGAATTCTGCCGGCTATTTAGTGTATGCCTTTGATATTTCTTCCTTGAAAAATGATACTTACGACATCACGTTCAAGGTCAAGGAATACGCCAATGGAGAACTTGTATCAAATCCCATGTGGGAATATGGTTTCTCTCTTCCCAATCGGCGCATGATAGCTGATTTACTAGAAGAACAGCAGAAGCAGATTATTGCTGAAGGAAGTGCTTACGATGTGGAAAAAGGCATCAGAAGGCTTAGCGAGATAATTACCATTGGCTTTTCTCCAGTAGCTGACTCCTTGAAGAAAGTGTCCATGTCTGTTGACAATATAGGGAAATTGGAACCGAACATTGCCCTGAAGCCTATGGAAGCACCCGGATATGAAGGCAAGTACCTGTATGATATCAGGCCTTTCACATTAGGCGCTATTACTCTTGGGGAATTTATTCCGCTTGTGTTAGTGGGTTCATTCTGGTATGATGAACAGATTGGATTTGTCCGATTCTGTGGAGAAAGGGAGTTCTCTCCGGATATGTCTTCCGAGACATTACATCTGTGTCCTCATTACTATGTTATCGGAATAAGCGTTAATAAGAGATAGCGCTTGTGTGCTGTCCAGACCACTGAAACCACAACCTTCGTCGTAATAACATCCGAAGGGATGATTGTTGATATCATCGAAGGATTCTACGCAGATCGTATCCGCAAAGCCTGCTCTCAAGACCGGTAGTCATTCAATCATATAGCTCGGTGCCGGCTGTGCCAGCGCTACGCTTCGTGCCTGTTCGAGCGATACGCGCCTGACCGTGCGGCGGTCGTCGTTGTTGGCATGTTGCTCGTGTTTTTGCGGGTAGTCTTCACGAATCATCGCGTGATAACCGGCTGGGCTCGCTGCCGGGGCTTTGTTCCACGTCTTCTTTGTGGAAAAACGACAAAAATTCTTTTAGATGGACAAAAAGCGGTATATTTGCATACTATGAGACTGATCAAACGGAATATGGCCCAGATAATTGCCCTGTGTGAAAAGCACAAGGTGCTGCAGCTATATGTCTTCGGATCGGCCCTCACCCGTCGATTCAACAAGGACAGTGATGTTGACTTTACCGTTGTTTTCGACCGTGAAGCCCTGCCGCTTATGGTGTACGGAGATAATTATTTCAGTTTCAAGTTTGCCTTGGAAGATCTTCTCAAGCGAGATGTGGACCTTGTAGAGTATAATGCCGTAAGGAATCCCTACTTCAAAGAGGAATTGGACGAAACCAAACAGCTTATCTATGGAAAGGCATCTTAAGGCACACCTCTACGACATTTCCACTGCCATCGACGAGATTCAGTCCTTTTTTGAACAGGTTCCCCGTCGCTTTGACGAATATGGCAAGAATCTGATGCTCCGCAGGGCTATCGAGCGCAATATCGGTATTATCGGCGAGGCCGTAAACAAGATTCTGAAAGAGAACCCGGGCATCGAAATCTCCAATGCCAGGGCAATTATTGCCACCCGGAACCGGGTTATCCACGATTACGCTGCTGTAACGGACGATGTGATGTGGAAAATCGTCATCAACGACCTTCCTAAACTCAAGGAGGAAGTGGATGCTCTTCTGGCATCGGACCGATCCTGATGCATACCCTTTAGCCCCTCGCTAACTACTTTTGCCGCGACGACACTGTGAAGTTGTTCAGAACGCCGTCGCGTCCCGGTTTTTGCCGAAATTGCCCGTTTTCGGCCCGCGACGACAACGTAGGAAAGCTGACAGTGTTGTCGCGGCGAAAGTAGCTGACGAGGAGGACTAGTGGTCGCCCTCGATGAGTTCCAGGAGGCGGTCGATGGCTTCTTCCTGGGGGATGTAGCGGACGACGGGGGTTTTGCCGCGGTAGAGGGTGACGTGGCCGCGGCCCTCGCCGACGTAGCCGTAGTCGGCGTCGGCCATTTCGCCGGGTCCGTTGACGACACAGCCCATTACAGCGATCTTCACGCCGGCCAGGTGGCTTGTGCGTCGTTTTACTTCGTTAAAGGTGGATTCCAGGTCGTACAGGGTGCGGCCGCAGCCCGGGCAGGCGATGTATTCGGGTCGGGTGAAGCGGCGCCGGCAGGCCTGCAGGAGCATATCGCGGAAGCGTTCTCCGTCGGAGGCCGGAAGGGGCGCTCCGCCGATGGTCGAACCTTCCAGCGAAAAGTCGTCGATCTTTTTGTCGAGCAGCGACGGACCCCAGAGGCAGGAAGCCTTGATGATGAAATCGTTCCAGTCGTCGGCCTCAACGCAGCTGCGGCCGCCGCGCGGCGAATAGCCCGCGGCGATGGCGGCGACGATCTGCCTTCCGGCCGGAATCTCGTTGACCGGATTCTCTGTCAAAGATACGCGGATGGTATCGCCGATCCCTTCGCCCAGCAGCGTGCCGATGCCTACGGCCGATTTGATGCGTCCTTCATCGCCGTTGCCCGCTTCGGTAACGCCCAGGTGCAGAGGGAAGATGCAGCCCAGATCGTCGCGCATGGCGGCGTAGAGGAGGCGGTAGGCTTCCACCATTACGATGGTGTTGCTGGCCTTGAGCGAAACGACGACATCGTAGAAATCTTCTTCGATACACATCTTCAGCCATTCCACCACAGCTTCCTTCATGGCCAGCGGGGTGGCGCCGTAGCGCTGGGTGATACGCTCGCCCAGCGAACCGTGGTTCAGGCCGATGCGGATGGCGGTGCCGTTTTGTTTGCACAGGGTGAGAAGCTCCCGGAATTTGGCGCAGGCCACAGCATGTTCCTTGGCGAAATTGCCCGGATTGATGCGCACCTTGTCGGCAACCGTGGCTGCGGCCAGGGCGGCGTCGGCCAGGAAGTGGATGTCGGCCACCAGCGGCGTGTCGATGCCTTCGGCACGGAGCCGCTCCTTGATCTGGCGGAGCGAATCGACCTGCTTGATGCCCTGGGTGGTGAGGCGGATCAGGTCGGCGCCGGCGGCAGCCATTGCACGGCATTGCGCGAGCGAGCCGTCGATGTCGTCGGTCGAGGTGTTGCACATGGTCTGGACCAGGATGGGATGGCCGCCGCCGATGGGTACGCGGCCTGCGATGGGGAAGGAGATGTTACGGGCTACCATAGATGGACGAACAGTGAAGCGCTGATCATGACGTTTTGGGGATAGGTATAAATCCAGTAGATGTCGCTGATCTTGTTGGTGTGATACATACTGGCCAGGGCGTATTTGTAGTTGGCCTCTATGTGGAATTCGAGCGGGTTGAAGACCACGGCGAAGCCGCCGCCGCCAATCACGCCGTAGTCTATCCGCTGGTCGTATTGGTCGAAACCGCCCTCCTTGTCGGTGGAAAGCCGGTATCCGCCGTAGGTGCCCAGATTGAGCAGTACGCGGAAGCGGGAGAAGTCGAGCTTGAACTGGGAAATGAGCGGGACCTCGAGGATCTCGCAGGTCTCGCCGTAGTTGTTCTTGGGGGTGAGATAGCCTTCGTAGCCGTGCTTGAAGCCGAACTTGAGTCCGAAGTTGAACAACTGGTCCCACAATGCGTGGTAATAGGTGAAATAGACGCCGATGTTGTTGTAGGTCAGCTTCTTCTCCTGGCCCAGGCCGGGCGAGGAGGTTACACCGCTCCAGTTGACGCCGTAGGAGACGCCGATCATATGGATGCTCTTGAACTTCGCGGGGTGTGCCACCGTGTCGAGCTGCGCGAAGTCGTCGGGCATGTCGAAGATGAAGTTGTCCTGGGCGGCAGCGCCGAGGGCGATCGAGAGCGCGAGGAATACGAAAAGGATCTTTTTCATCGGAAGAGCGCTTTAAGGTCGATGGTCTGTTCGATTTCGGCCGATGCGAGGACTTCGAAGACCTTTTCGCCGGGTGAACTCTCGTAGAACCGCACAACTTCAGGCTGCTTGCGTGCAAGCAGGTTGCCCGTGTCGGCGTAGCCGTTCCGGTTCTTGTCGCAGGTGATGCGGATCATATACTTGCCGGCGCTCAGATAGGGGAAGGACAGTTTCCCGGCCTTTTCAACGTGATAGGTGCGGTAAACCTTGGTTCCTTTCTCGTCGGTCAGCTCTACGATGTAGCGGTCTTCCACGTCCTTGAGGTCGAGCAGCAAGGTGCTCAACTCTTCGGATTGCGGAATGCTGAACTTGGCCTTGGCCTCCTCGTTGGGCAGTTTGTCGAGGTTGATGAAAGTGCCTTGCGGGATGGTCAATTCGTATTCGTAGCCCTTGGTGAGTTTCTCGGCGGGCGTGATGATGTAGCGGCGCAACTCCGCGGTATCCTGCTCGAAGGAGAACTTTTTCTGGGCTTTCTGCCCTTTGGGGTTGGTCTCCCAGAGCTGGACGGAGTCGCGCTCGACCCGGATCAGCGGGAGTGCCGATTCCACGCGGACACCCAGTTGTTCGACGGTCTCATTCTGCGCATTGACCGTCAGTTTGAAGACCGTGTCGGGCGCCTGTTTCTTGTCCTGATCCTGCTTTTTGGGACCGCCCGCCGGCGTTTCTTCCTGCTTGACGGCCAGCGACAGGTTCTCGTCGACGGGGACGAGCGTGCCGGTGGAATCGGTCTTCATGTAGTTGAGGCGGACGAGCAGGCTGTCGTCGAGCCGGTAGTCGGTGTTGATCCAGAAATCGATGCTGTCGCGGGTCTGGTTGTACTGCAGGATCACCGAGGTGTCGGGTATGCCGACGAATTCCAGCGAGTTGATCTGGACGTCGGAGGCGCTGAACTTCAGGAAGCCCTGGCGGTTGCTTACACGGCCGCTGTTCTGCAGGTATTGGACCGACTGCAGCTCCTTGAAAGTAAGGAGCGTAATCATCGGCTCCCGGGCGGCGCAAAGCGCCGTGTCCTTCATGTTGAAGGGCCGCAGTTCAAAGATCGAGTCGTTGATGTGATGTTTCGGGGTGTAAAGCGAGTCCAGGAAGCCGATGTCGTCTTCGTCGGGGTTGTAGCGGTAATCCCCGTCTTTGTCGGTATAGACGAAGATCTGGTAGACCGTATCACGGATGTGGCGGATCACGAAGAATCCCCAATCGTCGGTCTTGACCACGGCGTCGGGCATCTTGTTGAAGCAGGCCGAGTCAGACAGGTCGCTATAGGCGGCTACCAGCGCGCTCTTGACCGGGGTAAGCGAGCGGCTGTCCAGTACGGTACCGGTGAAATACATCGAGTCGATGGATTCGCCGGTGGAGAAGGCGTACACGTAGCGTGGTGCCACGTTTCCTTCGTTGTTGTCGGCCAGTGCCTGTCCGAAGTCGATGACGTAGGTTTGGTTTTCGCGCAGGGTATCCTGCAGCGTGACCACGATGTTCTTGCCTTTCACCTTTGCGATAGGCTTGCGGCCGCGCGGCGTCGGCGGAGAGAGCAGGATCCCTTCGGGACTCTTTGAATTGACGACCGTATATTCATTGTACAGCAGCGTCACCTTGCCCTCGGTGCGCGGGAAACCGGTTGTGCCCTCCTCAGGCGTGACCTTGAGCAGGATGGGCGGGAGCGTATCTTTCGGTCCGCCGCTCGGAGGCGTGGTGGTGTTGGCGCACGAGTGGCTCGCCAGGCAGGCGACCACAAACAGGCCCAGCAGGGTGGCGGTAATGGTGATTCTTCTCATGACAGTTGGTTTTCAACGCGTTTGACCCGTTCGATGCCCTTGACCTTCTGCAGCGAGCGGATGAGTTTGTCCAGGTCGTCCGTGTTGTGTACGTACAGGTCGATGAATCCTTCGAAGATCTCGTCGTGTGTCTCGATGTGCAGCTGGCGCATGTTGACGCCCAGCACCAGCGAGATGACACGCGTCAGATCGCTCAGGACGCCGACCCGGTCGATTCCCTCCAGCGAAATCCTTGCCAGATACGACATCATGAAGTGTTTGCTCCATTTGGCCGATACGATGCGGTAGCCTTCCTTCGAAGCCAGGTTGCCCGCCACGGGGCAGCTCTTCTTGTGGATGGTGACGGTGCCGTCGTCCTCGATGAAGGCCACCACGCTGTCGCCCGGGATCGGGGAGCAGCACTCCGCGATGTTGAATGAGATGGTCCCTTCGTCGATGTTTTCCTTGAGCAGGAATTCGGTCTTCTTGTCAATCGAGCCGTTGCGGAGCGGGTTGAGGAGTTTCACGCCCCACATCTGGACGTTGCGGCGGATGGCGTTGGTACGCAGCGCCTTGTCCAGGTCGCTGAGGTCGATCACGCCTACGCCGATCTTGTTGTAGAGTTCGTCCTTGCCGCCGGAGATATTGTAGTAGTCGATGAGTTTCTTCAGCACGCGGGTCCGTTCGGTGATGTTGCGCTCGTCGAGCTTGCGGTCGAGGATTTCCATGCCCTCCTTGATGCTGTTTTTCTTGTCCGACTTGAGGGCGTCCATCACCAGGTTGCGGGCCCGGCTGGTCTTGAGGAAATCCAGCCATTCGCGCCGGGGCCGTGCGTTCTGGGAAGTGATGATCTCCACCTGGTCGCCGTTGGTCAGGACCTGGGAGAGCGGGACGAGCCGCTGGTTGACCTTGGCGGCGATGGCGTGGTTGCCGATTTCGGTGTGGATGCCGTAGGCGAAATCGAGCGCCGTGGAACCCTTGGCCAGGTTCTTCGATTCGCCCTTGGGCGTGAAGACATAGATCGACGAGGTCACCAGTTCCTGGTGGAACTCGTCGAGGAACTGCATCGCGTCGATATCGGGGTTTTCGAGGATTTCCCGTACCTGCTGGAGCCAGTGGTCGATCTCGCTGTCTTCGTTGCCCAGGCCGGCGTCCTTGTAGAGCCAGTGGGCGGCGATGCCGCGCTCGGCGATGGCGTTCATCCTCTCGCTGCGGATCTGCACTTCGACCCAGTTGCCGCCGTTGCCCATCACGGTCAGGTGCAGGGCTTCGTAGCCGTTGCTCTTGGGTTTGTCCACCCAGTCGCGGTTGCGGTCGGGCTTGTAGGAGTACAGGCCCGTGATCATCGAGAAGATGGCCCAGCACTGCTCCCGTTCGCTGGGGCTGGATTTGGGCGTGAAGATGATGCGTACCGCGTAGATGTCGAAGATCTGTTCGAAGGGGATGTTCTTGGTGGTCATCTTCTTCCAGATCGAGTAGGGGGTCTTCAGGCGCTTGAGGATGGTGTACTTGAAGCCTGCCTTGTCGAGTTCGGCCCGGATGGGGGCGATGAAATCGTCGATCTGGGTGCCGCGTTCCGAGTTGATCCGGCCCAGCTGTTTCTCAATCGACGTATAGGCGGCGGGTTCACGGTACTTGAGCCAGATGTTCTCCATCTCCGACTTGATGCTGTACAGGCCAAGGCGGTGGGCCAGCGGGATGAAGAGGAACATCGTCTCGCTGAGGATCTTGTCCCGCTTGTACTCGGGCATGAACTGGATGGTTCGCACGTTGTGGAGCCGGTCGGCCAGCTTGATCAGCACGATGCGCACGTCGTCGTTGAGGGTCACCAGGATACGCCGGAAGTTTTCGGCTTGGAGGCTCACGCGGTTCGACAGGTTCTTGTTCTTGTTGTCGTTGTCCAGGGCTGTCTTGATCTTGGTCAGACCGTCGACCAGCGATGCGATCTTCTCGCCGAAGAGCCGTCCGATGTCCTCCACCGTGAAGTCGGTGTCTTCCACTACGTCGTGGAGCAGGGCGGCGCAGATGGACTTGCAGCCCAGACCGATTTCGTCGACGACGATCTTGGCCACGGCGATCGGGTGTAGGATATAGGGCTCGCCGCTGCGGCGCCGGACACCTTTGTGCGCTTCGTTGGCGAATTCGAAAGCCTTGAGGACCAGTTGGTACTGCTCATCATTGGCACAGCGTTTCCGGCTGGATTCACGCAGTCCTTCAAATTCGCGTTCGATCAGTTTATAATCCTCTTCTGTAAACATAATCACTCATAATTCAGTTTGGCCGCCTCGTATTCCGTGAGCTGGATCAGGCCGCGTTCGCGGGCCTCCTTGTAGTCGACCAGGGTGTATCCCCGTGAGAGTTCCGCGCCGAACAGGACGACCTGCCAGCACAGGTTGAGCCAGACCAGGAGCAGCGGGATGAAAGCAAGGGCGCCGTATACCGCGCCGAGGCGGGTCACCATCACCTGGGTGCCCATATAGAGATATTGCAGCAGGACAAACGGTACGCCCACGATCAGTGCCGCTTTCAGCGCGGAGCCGTAGCGGACCTTCGCGTGGGGGATGAACTTGTACATCACCGAAAGTGCCAGCACGACGAGGCCGTAGATAGCCAGCCAGAACATATTGCCCGTGATGAATCTGAACGCCCCCAGATGTCCTTCCAGCAAGCCGATGAAACGGGCGTAGTAGGCCCATCCCGAGAAGAGCAGGATCAGCACGAACGGCGTGACCAGCATGATGGCGAAGTAGACGGTGACGCGCTGCCAGAGTTTCCGGGGCTCCCGGACCTGCCAGATGCGGTTGAATGCGACTTCCACGTTGATCATCAGCCAGATGATGGTCCAGATGAAACTCAGGAAGGAAATCCAGCCGAAAAGGCCGTTCTCGGTGGCATGGATCAGGTTGAGCGCGTAGTCCGTGATGACCTGGATGAGTTGTGTGCTGGTGGGGAAGGATTCCCGGAGCCGGTCGGAAAGGATCTGGTCGAGACCGAATCCGTTGGAAATGAACAGGATCACGGCAATCATCGGAATGACGGCCAGGACGGTGAACTGGCTCAGGGCGATTGCCTCGCGTCCGACCCGTTCCTTGGCAAAACCCTTGGCTGTGAGCAGAAAGGCCTGGATGCTCTTGAACAGACGCTTGCGGGCGTCGCTCAACTGGCTGAAATCGAGCGCCCAGATGTCCTTGGTCAAGAACTTGACGAGCATCCGGATCAGGTCTTTTATGCGTGCCAGGAACAGTCTCATCGCTTATTCTCCGATCAGTTGATGGAACCGGGCTTCGTCGATGACGGGGATCCCCAGTTTTTCGGCCTTCTTCAATTTTTCCGGGCCTGCCTTTTCGCCGGCGAGCAACCAGGAAGTCTTGCCGCTCACCGAACCGGAATTCTTGCCGCCGTGCGCCTCGATGAGCGCCTTCATGGCCTCACGGGAGATGGAGAAATTGCCCGAGATGACGAGGATTTTCCCTTCCAGCCGGTCGGACAGCCGCATCTGCGACGAGGTATCGACGGACATCTGCAGTCCCGCTTCCCGCAGGCGTCTGACCGTTTCCCGGCCTCTTTCCGAGGCGGACCACGCCAGGATGGCATCGGCTACCGTTCCGCCGATGTCTTCGACCTGCATCAGCTCGTCACGCGTGGCGGCCATCAGGGCGTCGATGGAGCCGAAGTGGCGGGCCAGCGTCTTGGCGGTCTGTTCGCCCACGTGGCGGATGCCCAGCGCGTAGAGCACGCGCTCGAACGGAACTTTCCGGCTCGCTTCGAGACTTGCGAGGAAGTTGTCGGCCGATTTCTCCTGCCAGCCTTCGAGCGAGATGAGCTGCTCGCGGGTCAGCGTGTAGAGATCGGGCAGGCTGTGGATGAAACCTTTGTTGTAGAGGGCCTCCACAGTCGCCTCGCCGGCCAGGATGTCCATGGCCTTGCGCCCGGCGAAATGGATGAAGCGGCCCTTGATCTGGACGGGACAGGTCTCGTTGTTGGGACAGTAGTGCCGGGCTTCGTCTTCGTCTCTCACCAGCGGGGTGCCGCAGTCGGGACAGCGGTCGGGGAAAGCGGGCCGTTCGGCGCCTTCCGGACGTTTTGACAGTTCCACACCCGTAATCTTGGGGATGATCTCTCCGCCTTTTTCTACATACACGTAATCGCCCAGGTGGATGTCGAGCAGGTCCATCTGGTCCTTGTTGTGGAGCGAGGCGCGCTTGACCACGGTGCCGGAGAGCAGCACGGGCTCGAGATTTGCCACCGGGGTGACGGCGCCGGTGCGGCCGACCTGGTAATCGACGGAAAGGAGCGGAGTGAGCGCCTGTTCGGGCTTGAACTTCCAGGCCGTGGCCCAGCGCGGCGACTTGGCCGTGAAACCGAGCTGGCGCTGCAGGTCGAGTTCGTTGACTTTGATGACGATGCCGTCGGTGGCGAAGGGGAGCGTCTTGCGGCGCGTGTCCCACGCATCGATGTAGGCGACGGCCTCGTCGATGCCGGCGGCCACGCGGCTGTATTCAGAAACGGGAAGCCCCCAGCGGCTGGCCGCTTCGAGGGCTTCTGTATGGGTCTTGAAGGGAAGGTTTTCTCCGAGGACGTGGTAAAGCACGCAGTCGAGGCCGCGGGTGCGCATCTCTGCGGGGTTCTGGAGTTTCAGGCTGCCGGAAGCAGCGTTCCGCGGGTTGGCGAAGGGCTCCAGTTCCGCTTCCGCGCGCTCGGCGTTGAGGCGGTCGAAGGCCGCGTAGGGCATGTAGATTTCACCGCGGATCTCGAATTCTTCGGGAATGTCGTCTCCATGGAGTTCGCGGGGAATGGCGGGGATGTGGACCACATTGCGCGTGACATCGTCGCCTTTGGTGCCGTCGCCGCGCGTCAGGGCGCGGAGCAGCCGCCCGTTACGATAGGTCAGGCAGATGGCCGTGCCGTCGAACTTCAGCTCACAGGAATAGGAGTAGGGGACGCTGACCACCCTCCGGATGCGATTGTCGAACTCGAAGAGTTCCTCGCGCGCGTATGTGTTGCCCAGGGAAAGCATCGGGTAGCGGTGCGGCACCTGGGCGAAGTCGCCTCCCTGGCTGGCAGGGGCAAGGTCGCTGCCGACATGGCGGGTGGGGCTGTCTTCCGTGGCGAATTCAGGATACAGTTTCTCCAGCCCCTGCAGCTCGCTCATCAGCAGGTCGAACTCGAAATCCGTGATGGCGGGCGCATTGAGCACATAATAGTTGTAATTCTGCCGCTCGAGTTCCTTTTTCAGGAACTCGATCCGCTCTTTCGCCGCTGCTTTGCCTATTTTCGCCATATTCTTTCAATAAACTACAAAAATAACGATATTTTATCAAAAAGTAATATCTTTGCGAAGTCAAAAATCGAAGAGATAAATACCCCATACAACTATGAGAGAATCCATTGTTATTTTGGCAGGCGGCGGACCCGCTCCCGGTATCAACACCGTGGAAGGAACCATCGCCAAAGCTTTCATGGCGGAAGGTTACCGCGTGCTCGGTCTGCACGGTGGTTATTCCGGCATTTTCTCGGCATCCCCGAATTTCATCGAATTCAATTTCGCCCTGGCGGACTCGATCTTCAACCGTGGCGGCTCTTTCCTGCAGATGAGCCGTTACAAGCCGACCCAGGAAGATTTTGACCGCTATTTCAATCTGAAGTTTTTCCAGGAGAACAATATCCGCCTGCTGGTGACCATCGGTGGCGACGACACCGCCTCGACGGCCAACCGCATCGGCAAGTTCCTGCGCGAGAAAAAGCTTCCCGTCCAGAACATCCACGTGCCCAAGACCATCGACAACGACCTTCCGCTGCCGATGAACGCCCCGACCTTCGGATTCAATTCCGCCAAAGCGGAGGGTACCCGTATCGCTACGACGGTGTATGAGGACGCCCGTACGTCCGGCAACTGGTTCATCGTTTCGGCCATGGGCCGTAGCGCTGGCCACCTGGCCATGGGTATCGGTGCCTCGTGCCACTATCCGATGATCATCATCCCGGAGATGTTCAACAAGACGGAGATCACGGTCGACAAGATCCTCCGCCTCTCTATCAGCGCCATTGTCAAGCGCAGACTGCGCGGCATCGCCTACGGCGGTATCATCGTCTCCGAGGGCGTGTTCCACATGCTCAGCGACGAGCAGCTCAAGGAAACGGGCATCAAGTTCACCTACGACGACCACGGCCATCCGGAACTCGGCAAGATCTCGAAGGCCCAGTTGTTCAACGACATGCTCGAGATCAAGCTCAAGGAGATCGGCATGAAGGTCAAGACCCGTCCGGTGGAGATCGGCTACGACATCCGCTGCCAGCAGCCGATTGCCTACGACCTGTTCTACTGCTCGCAACTTGGCGCCGGCGTCTATGAACTGTTCGTCAAGGGCGAGACCGGCTGCATGGTGTTCGTCGACCAGGTCGGCACCATCCGTCCGCTCTACCTCGAGGAACTCCAGGATCCCGAAACGGGCAAGATCCCGCCGCGTCTAGTGGACATCGACGGCGACCAGGCCCAGGTGGTGTACAAGCACCTGCTCAACTACATCACCCCGCGCGACTACGAGGCCGCGAAGCAGTATGTCCCCGATCCTGAGGAATACGACTTCTACAAGATCCTGAACTGGGAAAGATAGCCGCGTTCGTCATTCCCGGCTTGACCGGGAATCTGTATCGAATGATTATCTATCAACTACTTTTGAGAGCCTTCGGGAACCGGCCTTGTGTTCCCGGAGGCTCTTACGCTGAGAACGGGTCGGGCAAGTTCAACGATATCACCGACGACGTGCTGCTCAAACTCAAGAAGTTGTCGGTCGGCGCCGTGTGGTACACCGGCGTGATCTCCCACGCCACCCGCACCCATTTCCGGACCCTTCCGGACTGCGATCCCTCGCTCGTCAAGGGCGAGGCCGGATCGCCCTACGCCATCCGCAACTGGTTCGATGTCGACCCGGCCCTGGCCGTCAATCTCGACAATCGCATGGCCGAGTTCGAGGCCCTCGTCGCCCGTACGCACAAGGCCGGCATGAAGGTCATCATCGACTTCGTGCCCAACCACGTGTACCGCGAGTATCACAGCTATTTCACGCCGGAGAACTTCTATCCGCTCGGGGAACCCCTGCATCTTCCCGAATCGCTGCACAGCAGCTATGTCGAGAATCCCGCTCTTGCGACCGGAAACGACGTGTTCCACGCCTGGCCCTCGCTCAACGACTGGTATGATACCGTCAAACTCAACTACCATAACCGGAGTACCTGGAGCAAGATGCTGCAGGTGTTGCGTTTCTGGGTAGGGAAGGGCGTCGACGGCTTCCGCTGCGACATGGTGGAACTCGTTCCTGCAGCCTTCTTCGACTGGGCTTTCCACGCGCTGCGTGCCGATCACCCCGACTTGTTCTTCATCGCGGAAGTTTACGGCAAGGAAAACTACCGGAAATATGCCGATGCCGGTTTCGACCTGCTCTACGACAAGTCCGGTTTCTATGATGCCCTTCGCGGCATCATCCGGGGCGAACGGCCTGCTTCCTCGCTGACGCAGGAATGGCAGTTCCAGGCCGAGCTGCAGCCCCGGATGCTCCGTTTCCTGGAGAATCACGACGAGCAGCGGCTTGCCTGCGACTGGATCGCACGCAGCGGCAAGGCCGGTCTCGCGGCTTTCGCGGTGGCCCTGCTATTCAACACGGCGTCGTTTATGCTCTACTTCGGTCAGGAATTCGGGGAGCAGGGGATGGAGATCGAAGGTTTCAGCCGTCGCGACGGGCGTACGTCGATCTTCGACTATTGCAGCGTTCCGTCGATCCGCCGTTGGCTGTCCGACAAGCTGACCATCGAAGAAAGTGTCGTCTATAAGGAATACTGCCGTCTGCTTCGGATTGCGACGGCCGACGCCATCTTCTCCAAGGGCGGCACGTTCGACCTGATGTACGCCAATCCCACTTCCGGCCACTTCGATTCCGACCGGCAGTTCTCCTGGATGCGCGGCTATGCCGGCAGCGCCATGGCCATTGTGGCCAACTTCGCCGACCATCCCGTCGACGTCGACGTGGTCATCCCGAAAGAAGCATTCGAATTCTTCGGATTGAAATCCGGCTCCCGCGCCGTCCATTTCCACGTCGGTGCCCACGACTACACCCGCATCGACGTATCCCACCTCGGCTGATTCCGGGATTAGTTGTTATCTTTGTATCAATAATTGCTAAGTGTATGAAAAGACTGCTAATCTTTTTGGCAATCCTGTTGCTGCCTGCAGGAGTCCGCGCACAGGATATCCATCTGTATATGACGGAGCATGAGCTTCCGAATCTGGTTCATTGTCTGCCGGCGCCGCCCGATACGGTCGGGGAGGCGTTTACGCATGACATCATGCGTTATATGTGGGGCAAGGCGCAGCGGCTGGACCCCGAACGGCTTGCGCAGGCGAAGTTGGATGCCGTGTGGAGCCTCGACACCGTGCGGGCCATCTACAGCGTGCCTTTCGGAATGGAGATCGATCCGGTCAAGACGCCGGAGATTTATCGCGTGTTCATGGACGGCGTTTCGACCATCGAGCAGATCCGGTTCCGCCCCAAAACCTATTACTTCCGGATGCGGCCGTATGCGCGTTTC